>WBZX01001149.1_pt1 | contig 20703 bp, 16 predicted proteins | sample 5204211 | NCBI WGS metagenome assembly WBZX01 (sample SAMN12344362, study PRJNA552823) | activated sludge metagenome | biome: Activated sludge suspended growth; feature: Nitrification reactor; material: Wastewater; isolation source: activated sludge from nitrification reactor of wastewater... | reverse complement strand
CGCAGAGACGAGCGTGGCGCCGCTTCCGAGGATGGCATTGGCCAGCGTGGTTGCGGTCACGCTTCCGGAGCCGTTGGTCGTGATCGTCAGTGGCGCCAGAATGTGGTCGTAGCTCCAGACCTCGAGAATATTGGCCTCGATGGTTCCAGTCGTATATTCGAGTGTCCAGTCGCCGCCGAGCGCGGTCGCGCCGGTGAGATCGCTGGAAGCGGCCACGTCGGCCCCGGAGGCAGCTGACAGTGCATCTATGAACGCCTGGCCGGCCGAGCCCTCTGAGACATCGCAGCCATAGAGCAGGATGTCGGCCCCGTCCGTCAGGGCGCCGCGGATGGCGGCAAGGTCTGTCGCGTACGTCGTCGAAAGATTGCCGACGTTGATATCGGACGTTCCGAGATACAGGTTGCCCGCGCTTCCGTGCGAAAGGATATGGATGGCACCGATGTCCGTGCGTCCGTTGAGGGCCGCTGCCATCTGATCCATGCCGTCGCGGGTCGGGTCGATGACGACGACCTCGATGCCGCTCGGCAGGCCCGCCAGGAGGCTCTGCAGGTCGGCGACATTACTGTCGACGAACGCGATCTCGTGACTCTCCTGGGCCGGATCGATCGGGGCCGCGGCGAGTGCCTGTGCAACTTCGAGCGCGCTCGGACCCTCATGCGCATGCGTGATTTCGTGCGCAGGAGCATGCTCATGGGCCGGCGCATGCTCGAGGGCATGCCCGTGCTCTTGCCCGGGGGGCAGGGTGCGCGGGCCCGCTTCGCCGTGCTCGTGATGGCCCGATTCGGCAGGCGCGGTCGGCTTCGCGGTCTGCGCGGCCGTATCGACGGCGGCGCCGTCGAAGACCATCCGCGGCTCGAGCACGCGATAGGACGTCGGGACCAGCCGGATGAAACGCTGCTGCTGTGCCGGCCTGGTGCCCTGGGCTGCTTGCTGGGCGGGGTGCTGCGCGAGCTTCTTCTTCCTCGATCTGGCAGCCCGCCGGAGCAGGGCCGCACGCCGGCGCCGCAGCCGGCGGCGATGCCACTTCAAGCGTACCTTGACGAGCTTCGGCCCCAGCTTCAGGCTCGGCAGCAGACTGGCCCAAAGTCGACTCATCGCGTCGACGAGCGCCGTCAGCGCCGATCCACGGGAAGTCCGCTGCTCCAATGCGAGCTTCGAGCCGCTGCTCTTGAGATCCGTCCCTGTCGTTCCAGGGACGGATAATGAGCAGGGAGGTCGAGTTGGAGTGAGTAGCTGACGCAACTCGGCGCCCTGGGCGGCCGTAGTCCGCGTCTCCGGGAGGCTATTGGTAGGCGGGGTCACGTTCTTGAGCATTGTCATGGCCGAATCCAATGGCTGGCGTGGCCTGGTACGAGCCATGCCATTCCATGACAGAGATTGACCGGTTTTTGTTAATCGGCCCTCAATGGGAAAATCATGCATTGTCAACATTTAACGAAATTCGGATGCGCCGGCGTGCGCGCCGGAGCAGATAAGCGGTTGGTAGCCGATTCTTTACCTTTGATACGCGGTTTGCTGCTGGCCTTCGTGACCACTGTCCAGACCGGCGTGTTGTGCAATGCGTGCCTTCGCGGCCCCGCTATTCACGGGCGCATCTACGATCTACACCCTGCCAAGGTCGGCTCCGCTTTGCGTCGAGCCGACAACCGACCGATGCCCGATCATCGGGATTATCCAGAGGCCAGAAGGGAACCGCGATCGCAATCTATTCGAAACCGGAAAAACTGTATTGCGGTTTTCGGCGCGGTGGTGATCGCAACCAGCATGATCAGCGACGCCTGCGGCTGAAGCCGTCCGAATCACCAACCCAGCGCGTCGGCTGATACTCGCATTGGTCAGGCGCCGCTCTCACGCACGAGAATACTGACCGCGCGCCGCCAGATCCGTGCTGCCACGCTCTCCGGCTGTCCATCGGCGAGCACGACACCGCGGATCGACAAATCGTTCTCCTGCACCGGTGCGGTGGCCGAGAGCCTGACCAGATACTGCGCGGTCGCCGGAAGGAGCCGGCGGCGGTCATCGGCATTGACGGCGAGCCTGCCACCGTACGTTGAGGCGAGATCGGCGATTTCGATCTGCGTGGCGCCGGCCGTCGCCACTCGCTCTACCTTGAGCGGGATCCGATGGCGCATCGGATGCTCGGGCACGAAGATGGCGCTCGCGCCTTCACTGATCCGCGAAACGTCGGCTTCTGCAACATATCCGAGCGCGACCATCTTGCCCGGCGCCGCCAGGATGGCGATCTGGTCGCGTGGGCTGACCCAGCGGCGGGGATGAAGCTCCGCATTCATATCGACGATGGTGCCGGCGAAGGGCGCCTTGATCTCGAGCTCTTCAAGCTCCTTCTCGAGGCCTGCAATTCGGCCGCGCAGCGCCTCGATCATGCTCTCCAGTACGAGAGAACCCTCCCGATCGATGCTGTCGGCCATCCGCCGCCCATGTTGCACGAGCGCGATCTGGAGAGAGATCCTGGCTTGCTGCAGGTCGTTGAGGATGTCGTCCGAGGTGAGCGAAACAATGGGATCGCCAGCTTTGACTGTGTCCCCGTCCTTGACGTGAACAGTCACCACCCGCGCGTTCCGGACGGGATAGATGGCCTGCAGTTGCTCGGCCTCGACGACGGCCTCGATCTCCACCTGCGACGACCAGGGGACGATGAGAACCGCGATTGCCGCGGCGGCGGCCCCGAGCGTGAGCTTCGCGCGGCGCGATTGGAGGATGAGCTTCCTCATCTTGATCCAGACGGCCAGCTCGCCGGCGATCGGCAGCGCGACGAAGAAGCCGATCTCCACCGCAAACAGGATGATGCCGAGCGCCTTGAAGAAATAATGATAGACGACCAGCGCGATGCCGACGAAAAGTCCTATCCGATAGATCCAAACTACCCAGGCATAGAGCGTCAGCATCAGAATGCGACGCGGCGGAAAGTCCTCCGGGGATGGTTGTCCGAGCCCGAACAGCCACTCGCGAAGCTGCCAGCGGCCGATTGCGAAGGCGCGGGCCTGCAGGTTCTCGACACCCAGGATTTCGGAGAGAAGATAATACCCGTCGAAACGCATCAGCGGGTTTAGATTGACTGCAAGACTGCTGACGGCACTGACGGCGGAGATGACGAACGCCATGCTCCGCAAGGTGCCGTCCGGCAGGAACGCCCAGAAGAACAGGGCCACAGCGGCGATGGCGAGCTCCACCATCATGCCCGCGGCGTCGATGAGCAGTCGCTGCCTCCGATCCTGCAGTCTCCAGGAATCCGTTACATCGGTATAGGGCATCGGCGTCATCACGACGAAGGCGATTCCCATGGTGTGCACTCGGCAGCCGAACGAGGCCGCCGTATAGGCGTGTCCGAGCTCGTGTGCCGTCTTCACGAGGATCAGGGCCAAGCCGCCCAGTGCGATGCCCTCCCAGGTGAAGTAGCTCGGGAAGGTGTGGAGGAAGGCCTCCCACTGCCGCGACGCAAGATAGAGCCCTATGAGCCCCATGGCGGCGATGACCATGCGCGCTGCGGGAGACCACAGGTGCCTTGCGGTCGGCAGGGTGCGCTCGAGAAACGCCTGCGGCTTCACGAGCGGAATGCGGAAGAAGAGGTAGTTGTGAATGAGCAGCTCGGCGAGCGACTTCCGCTGAGACTTCTTCTTGTCCGCGAAGTGGCGCCACCCCTGCGACTTTGGCTCCGCCGTCAATTGGTTGGCATGGAGAAAATCGATTAGCGCCCGAATGGCGGGCTCGTCGAGAAGGGTCTCGCGGGATGCATTCGCCTTGCGCACGAGCTCCAAGATCGTCTTCGAGCCCTGCCAGTGGCGAAGCGCCTCGTGAGCCGCCGCGTCGATGTGAATGAAGCGATTGGCGATCGGATCCTGGATGAGCCAAGTTGGCCGCCCCTCGGCGTCTGGCGCTCCAGGAAGGAGTTGCAGCTCGGCGCGCAGCTCAGGGAGTGGCATGTCCGGCGTCTGCTTTGCGTTCATAGCCCGGTCCATTGCCTGGCCGCCGCGATGGGACGGCGGAAGAGATAGAATCCGAGCGGCACGCGATCACTGAACACCTGCGCCGTGCCCCGCGCCCCAAGCCTCAGCTTGGCGGCATGCCCTTCCGATGCCTTCGCGACCAGACGGAATGCGAACTGCTGGGCCTCGCGCGGCGCCGCCTTATAGGATGCACGCGTCAGGGTCGCCTCGAACGGGTTCAGCGGATCGGAGTCGAGAAACACCTTTACCCGCGCCTCGTCCTTGATGACGATGGCATCGGCGGCGGGAAGATCGATGTGAAGCTCGATCGCGTCGGGGTTTGCCACCTCCATCAGCTTCTCGCCGACTGCCACCGGTTTGCCCACCAGGTCCTTCTTGTCGGCAAAGAATGCGACACCGTCGCGCTCGGCCCGGATTTCGGTACGGCTCAACAGCTCGCGCGCATAGTCCCGTTCGGCGGTCTTGAGATCGAGCTCCGACTTCGCGATGGCCATCTCATGCCGGCCGCGAGCCTCAACGAAGGCGAGCTGGGCCGCCTTCTTGTAGCGCGTATCGGCCACCTGCACTTCGCGCTCGGCGATGTCGGCGCGGTTCCTCAGAACGGTGTCGGCGAGCGTGACCAGAAGCTGCCCGGATTTGACCTGGGCATTAGGCTCGACATCGACGCTCTTCACCACGCCCTCGACACCGGGAGTGACGATGAAGGTCTCGCGGGGAGAGACCTCCACGGGTGCCAGCGCCGTCATCGGCACGGGAATGGCGAGCAGCGCCAGCGCGGCGGCGGCGGTCGCCCCGAGCAGCCGCGGCGTCAGGAGCCGGGACAGATGGCCTTGCGCCGGCCTTGCATCGAATGCACACCAAGCGTGGGCCAGCGCTCCGGCGAGATAGCCCGCGATCTTGAGATCATGCTCAGTCCAGGGCGTCGATCGGGCGAGCAGCATGCCTGCGGCAGGTTTGTCGTCGCGGCCGATCCACGGAATCCAGAGAAGATTACGCAGAGGATAGCTGCCTTGCACCGCATCGAGCCCGACCCGGAATGCCCCGGCGTCGAATTCCTGGGCTTTCGCGAGGCCCGAGGCCTGCTTTAGTGCAGACACCGTCGCCTCGAACCAGAGAACCAGGGGAGAGGAGCGATCCACGCTCGTCAATGAAGACACGGTATGAACGCAGAAGCGATCCTTCGGACGGCGCTCGAGCACGACGATCTGTTGTGCCCGGAGCGCCGTGCGCACTTCGTTGGCCGCGAAGTAGCCCAGCTCGGTCCGCGTCTTCGCCTTCCGCATCTCCGCCTGCAACTGGAGCAGGGTGAGGGCAGCCGTGTTCTGCCGGTCGCCGCCGGTGCGCTCGCCGACGGGGGCCTGGATGACCCGTGCCGGACCCATAGAGGTCCCCGCACCGGCTTCTGCGGCAACCACGAGGCGGGGCCCTTTGCCCGAGGCATTGCTCATCGGACGCTCTCCAGCTCTGGTATCAGGGCCGAGCCGCTCATGCCGGCGAGCACGCGCCCGTCACCGGCATCGAAGCCGGCAATGACCTTGACGCTCTGGCTGACCGGATCGACGGCGGCGCCGAGGCGCATTACCGTCGCCTGATAGGTCCTTCCGGTCTCGTCGATGGTGAAGGCAAACTTCGCCCCCGGCTCGATTGCCCGGAGTGCCTGCGAGGGGAGGATGAGATCGATCTCGAACTGGGATTCCTCGACCAGTCCGATGAAGGGCTGTCCGCTCGCCGGCACCTCGTGCTCGTTGATCTTCAATTCGGTGACGCGACCGTCGAAGGGGGCTACGACCGTGCATTGCTTGAGGCGCGCGCCGATGGCGGCGGCCTCGGCGCGTGCCTTGTCCGCGCGCGCCCGCGAGATCTCGACGTCCAGCTTGCCGGCTGCTCCGCGCTTGTCGAGGTAGGACTGGCTATCGAGCGTCAGCTTCATTTCGCGGTGCACGGCCTCGGCAGCTTCGTATTCTGCCTGAAGGCGCTCGCAGTCGAAGGTGACCAGCGTCTCCCCCTTCTTGAATGACTGCGCCTCCCGATAGTGGAGCTTTGCCACGCGCACGGGCAGATCGATGCTGATTGATGCCTGATGAAGCGCGCGAACGATGCCGCGAATGGGCGTGGAGCCCTTGTACGTTGATTGCCCGTCAGCCATAGCGGCAGGGCTTGCGCAGAGGAGCAGGCTCAGGACGAGAACGCCACATCGGGACATGAGAGACTCGCAGAATACTCGAAGCTTGGCTGAATTGTTGGTTGAAATAGGTAAACAAAGCCTCCTAGCGGTAGTTACGGTTGCGAGCAGCTGTTTCTGAATCTGGCTTTCTCTGAAGCACCGGCGACCGAGCCGTTAGTATTTGATCAATGACCGCCACAAGTCAGGAGCGTCGGCATCCTGGCCGGCCCGGTGATAATTCAGCCGAAGCTCAGATGTGTCGTCCGGGTCCCGAGTCGCCGCGCTCGACCCAGACCGACCGCAAGCGCTTGGCCAAGCTCTTGACGTCGGTGTCGTAGTCGAGGCCGGCCGCGTAGGGGTCAAGCCCCATCGACGTGTAGATGCTGGCGAAGGCACTTTGCAGATTGGCATGCGCGATATCTCGCCGGGCCTCGGCGACCAGCGTGTTCATCTCCTCGCGGATCATGGTCTGCTCGCTGATGCGATCTGCCGAAGCCTCCGTTCGCATCAGTCGCACGAGCCGCGACTGCACATTGAGGAACTCGTCCGCGGTGCCCAGCTCCCGCATGTATTGTAGGAACCTGATCCGGCTGACATGAACCTGCGTGACGACGGCCATGGTGACCGCCAAGCCGCGCGCATCGAGCTGCCGGTCCTGGGCGTCGATGAATTCGCGTCGCGCGGGGAACTGTACAACCTTGAGCAGGTTCCAGCTGGCCTTGGCGCCCCAGCTCACCCAGTTGCTGTTGTACAAGAAATCGTTGCTGTCATAGTTGGTCCCGGCATAGGGGGTCAGCCCTGGCAGCAGCTCCAGCAATGCAGCGTGAACCTCCTGCGCGTTGATCCGCCGCTGGTACCAGACCTCCCTGAGCTCGGAGCGGTTTTGCAGCGCCGTCGCAATCATCCCGTCGACGGACATCTTCAGCTTCGGCAGCTTTGCCGTCTGTCCACCAGCAAGGGTGAAGCGCGTGCCCGGCTTCAGGTTCATGAGCGCGGCGAGCTGCGTTCTGGCGACCGAGAGATCCCTCTGCAACTCTTGGATCGTGCGCTTGATCTCGACTAGCTCGCGCTCGTAGGTGACGGCCGTGATCGGCGATGTTTGGCGTTCGTTGCTCGTGGATCGCGCGTTCGCTTGCGCACGGCGAATGCGATTTTCGAGCTCTCCAAGGCGGCGAATGAGGCGATCCGCGCTCAGCGCCCGCCAGTACGCAGCCCTGACGTCCTCGATGATGCGATTGACGACGCGGCGGCGCATCTCCTCGGCGATGAGCAGCTTGTCTCCCGCTTGCCTGGCTCGAACGTAGGACAGTCCGAAATCGAGGATGCTCCACGAGAAGCTCATGTCGGCCGTGCTCATACGCCGCTCTTGAGACGTCGAGGTGGCGAGACTTTCCTGATGCGTCAGGATATTGACGCTGTTGGAGGCGTTGTCGTTGTTGCGTGCTGCGTAGGCTGTGCCGGCGATGGCGTTGGGCAGCAGGTTGTAATGGGCCAGGTCGAGCTCGCTGACTCGCAGCGCGGCGTTCATCTCCTCGACCCGGTGGTCGAGGTTGTACTTGATGGCACGCGCCATGGCCTCGTAGAGATCGATCGGACCCGAAACCGGCTCCTGGTCGATGGTCAGGCGCGCGAAGCCCTCGCTGGAGAGATTCGCGATCTCATCCTCGGTGAGCGGATTGGGGGTGATCGCACATCCGGTCGCTGACAGCGCAATCGCGGCCGCAACAACGATTGACGTTGGAGTGCGCATTTCCAGTCCACCTGTCCAGACGAACGAACGCGGCAATCCTTGGTTGCGCATCCATTCGAGAGTCCGCTCTGCGCGAAGTATCACTGAATCGCGCGGCTGAAGCTGTTAATGATGTGCAAAAATCAGAGATCTGTGTCTTTGTTGACACAGGATGACTTAGCGCCATGATTTTAAATAATTTTTAATGCGGCGGTCCTGTCGGCTCCGCATACGGCTGAACCGCTCGCCCCGGTCGCGCGTTAGCTAGCTGGAAATATGAGACTCTTGCGGGAGCGACATGGCTGCGGTCGAGACTTGGCTCTATCCCACTCCCTGCGGGCTCTTTTGTGAGCCGGGTGGCTTCTACATCGATCCGCTGCGGCCGGCTGAAAGGGCTGTCGTCACGCATGGCCACAGCGATCATGCACGCCCCGGACATGGAGCCGTGCTCGCCACCCCTGAAACGCTCGAAATCGTTCGTGTGCGCTACGGAGGCGGGGCTGCCGGCATCTTCCAACCTCTGCGTTACGGAGAAACCGTCCGCATCGGTGCCGTTGATGTGCGGCTCGTCCCCGCTGGGCACATTCTCGGGTCGGCCCAGGTGGTGCTTGAGCATGCCGGGCAGCGTGCCGTGATCTCCGGCGATTACAAGCGCGCGCCGGACCCCACCTGCGCACCATTCGAGCTGATCTCCTGTAATGTGTTTGTCACGGAGGCCACCTTCGCACTTCCCGTCTTTCGGCACGAGCCCGCCGAAAAAGAGGTGCTTCGATTATTGGAGTCGATACGCCGCCAGCCCACGCGAACACATCTGCTTGGCGTCTACGGGCTTGGCAAGTGCCAGCGCATTCTGAAGCTCGTGCGTGAAGCGGGGTACGACAGGCCTGTGTATCTCCACGGTGCTCTCGTGGGGCTGACCACGCTTTATCAGCACCTGGGCCAGGATCTCGGCGAGGTCCGTGCCATAGAGCCGGAGACAAAGGCTGATCTCCCAGGAGAGCTGGTGCTCTGCCCGCCTTCGGCGCTCTCGGATCGCTGGTCGCGCCGGTTTACGGACTCCGTCACCGCCTTCGCCTCGGGATGGATGCGCGTCCGCGGCCGGGCCCGCCAGCGCGGTATCGAGTTGCCCCTCGTCGTCTCCGATCACGCCGACTGGTCGGAGCTGCTCGACACCATCGTGGCCACCGGCGCGGAGGATGTTTGGGTCACACACGGCCGCGACGACGCCCTGGTGCATCAGCTCGGGCTGATGGGCCGCAGGGCACGCGCCCTGCACTTGGTTGGCTACGAGGACGAGGCGGATTGATGGAAAAGTTCGCCGCGCTCCTCGAAGACCTTGTCTATGTACCCTCGCGAAACGGCAAGCTGGCGCGGCTCGAATCGTACTTCCGCTCAACGCCTGACCCTGACCGCGGCTGGGCGCTCGCCGCGCTCACGGACGGCCTGCCACTACGACTGCCACTCCGCCGTGCCATCGCCGCCTTGATGGCCGAACGCACTGATCCTTACCTGTTCCAGCTCTCGCGCGACTACGTTGGTGACACCGCCGAAACCGTGGCCCTGCTCTGGCCCGATCACCCAGGCCATAGCAGCCCGCCATTTCTCAATGAGGTCGTGCAAGCTGCCGCCGCGGCCTCGCCCGCCGAGCTGCCCCGCGTCCTGGGAGGCCTCCTTGACCGATGCGATTCTCGCCAGCGCTGGGCGCTTCTGAAGCTGCTCGGCGGCGCCCCACGCGTCGGCGTCTCGGCCCGGCTCGCCAAGACGGCGCTTGCGGCAGCTTTCGGGAGTGATGTCGCTGACGTCGAGGAGGCCTGGCACGCCGCCGAGCCGCCCTATCGCGACCTGCTCGCATGGCTTTCGGGTGCTGCCGAGCGGCCGCACGCCCACGGCCGCCCTCTATTCCGCCCGCTCATGCTGGCGGTCCCGATAGAGGAGGCGGATTGGGCGGCAATGGACCCGCGCGATGTCACCGCGGAATGGAAGTGGGACGGAATCCGCGTCCAGATCGCGGCTACCGGCGGCGAGGCGCGGCTGTTTTCGCGCACCGGCGACGACATCTCGCGCGCCTTCCCGGAGATCGTCACCGCCTTCGCAGGTCAGGAGGTCACGGCCGACGGCGAGCTGCTTGTCGTCCGTGACGGGGAGGTGGCTCCTTTCAACGACCTGCAACAGCGCCTCAACCGAAAGGTGGTTACGTCGGCGATGCTGCGGGCGCACCCCGCTCATATTCGGCTCTATGATTTGTTGATGCTGAACGGCGAGGATTTGCGCCCGCTCCCCTTCGATGAGCGCAGGGTGCGCCTGGAGACCTGGCACGAGCGCCATCCGCCACCGCTGACGGATCTCAGTGCGATCGTTGCCTTTGATAGCTTCGAAGAACTTGCCGAGCTGCGCGGCGGAGCCCGCGCCGCCGGCATCGAGGGCCTGATGCTCAAGCGCCGCTCCTCGCCATACCTCGCCGGTCGCCCAAAGGGTCACTGGTTCAAGTGGAAGCGCAATCCGCTCACTCTTGATTGCGTGCTGATGTACGCGCAGCGTGGCTCGGGCAGGCGCTCGTCCTTCTATTCGGACTATACGTTCGGCGTCTGGCGTGGTGGTGAAAAAGGTAAGCCTGAGCTGGTCCCGGTCGGCAAGGCATATTCCGGATTTACTGACGAGGAGCTGCGCGAGCTCGACCGCTTCATTCGTCGCAGCACGGTGGAGACGTTCGGCCCGGTTCGGTCCGTGAAGCCGGAGCTGGTTCTCGAGGTGGCGTTCGACGCTCTGCAACCCTCGACGCGTCACAAATCCGGGGTGGCCATGCGCTTCCCCCGGATCCACCGTATTCGCTGGGACAAGTCGGCGTCGGAGGCCGACACGCTGGAGACCGTCAGGGCGTTGATGGCCTGACGGCGCGGCGCTTCGGCCCGTGGGTCATACCCGCCGCTGCCATTGATCGCCGGCGCCGATTGGTCCAGAACCCTGCAGTGAGAGAAGAGGAGAGCATCAGTGGATGAGCAGAGCGGCGACAGCGCGCATCGCAAGTTCCGCGAAGGCTATCGTTGGGAGCGCGTCGAGCTGCACCCCTACAAGGACGACGGCCGCTCGCTGTTCAAGGATGTCACGCGCCAAGTGCTCTTTTCGCGCCCAGACCTCGCAGGCGAGCTGCGCTATTTCGAGATTGCGACCGGAGGATTCTCGACGCTCGAGCGCCATGAGCATGTCCACGCCGTCCTGATCCTGCGCGGTACCGGTACTGCCATAGTTGGCGGCGAGGTGATCGAGCTGAAAACCAACGATATCGTAACCGTGCCGGCAATGACATGGCACCAGTTCCGCGCCACGCGCGGCGAGCCGCTGGGCTTCCTGTGCATGGTCGATGCAGTGCGCGACCGCCCGCAGCTCCCAACCGAGGAAGATTTGGCCGCGCTGCGGCGCGATCCCGCGGTCGCACGTTTCCTCGACTAGGCTTGGGAGTTGTTTCGGGCCCACATGCGCACGCCAAAGCACATCACCAGCCTGACAAATGATCGGGTGAAGGCAATCCGGGCGCTCGACATGCGCAAGGAGCGCAAGGAGACCGGTCTGTTCATCGCCGAGGGCGCATCGATCCTGGTCACCGCCCGTGATCACGGCTTCCAGCCCGAGACGCTCGTCTATCAGGCAGGACTGGAGTTGGGTGAGGTACAGCGGACTCTCGTAAACGATGCCCTGCATGCGGGTGCCGAAGTCCTCGAGGTCACTCAGGCCGTGCTCGAGAAGATCGCCGCCAAGGACAACCCGCAGAGCCTGATCGGCGTCTTCCGCCAGCGCTGGGCCGAGGCGCCGGACCCCGCGGAACTGGGCCGCGCGGATGTCTGGGTGGCTCTCGAGGAGGTTCGTGACCCAGGAAACCTGGGCACCATCGTCCGTACCGTTGATGCCGTCGGCGCCAAGGGCGTCATCCTGATCGGGAGTTGCACGGATCCTTGGGCGCGCGAATGTATCCGCGCCACCATGGGCTCGATCTTCGCCGTTCCTCTCGTCCGAATGGATCTCGCCAGCTTCCTTGCATGGCGGGTGGGGTGGCCTGGGGACGTCGTCGGCACGCACCTCGCTGCCACGATCGATTTTCGTGCCGCGGCGTTCGGCGGTCCGGTTCTGCTCCTGATGGGCAGCGAGGGTCCCGGCCTAAGCGACAGTCTCGCACGCTCATGCACGAAGCTCGTCCGCATTCCCATGGCGGGCAAGTTGGACAGCCTCAATCTGGCTGTTGCAACGGCCCTGACGCTCTATGAGATCCGCCGCTCGGAGCTTAAGATCTGAGCAGGGGCCAAAAACAAGGCAGATAGGCTGATTATCGAGCAGTGACTCCCGCAGCCCCTCGTGCGCATCCGGGTAACTCGTTGAAACAGCTGGTAGAGCCCTTCGGCACGAGCATTGCTAATGGTTAACCGGTACTTAACGAGGACAGCGGAGCGGGGAGCTTACGACCATGCGCAGACTTCCGATCATGATCAACAAGCCCGTCCGCGCCAAATCTACGCGCTACCGTCCGGGTGCCAGCCAAGTGATGGACGAGGCCGAGCTGATCGAGCTTGCTGAGACAGAAGTGCAAGAGGGGCTCGCCTCCCGCAAAATCGGCTCGGGCCGCGTCGTTCCAGCTCCGGCCGCCCGTGCGCCTGATCCGCTATTGTGATTTCTCCGGCCGGGTCGCTCGTGCTGCCGCTTTAGCAGCCCGCCGGAGCATCTCGGTCACCGCGGAATCCTCGACCTGCGTGAAGTCCTCATAGAATAGTCCGATCGCGCGGAAAGGTGACGGCGTCGCTAGCACGACGACCTCGTCGGCCAACACTTCGAGTGCCGCGACGACCTCCGCCGGTGCTACAGGCGTTGCTACGATGATGTGCTTCGCACCTTGGCGGCGCACGGCCAGAAGCGCGGCCTTGACCGTGGCACCGGTCGCGATTCCATCGTCGACGATGATAACGGTCCGGCCGGTGACCGAGTGCGCTGGCGTCCCCTCGACCCACTGATGACGCCGCTTCTCGATAACCCTCAGCTCGCGCCGCGCCTCTTCCTCGATGATCTCCGGCGAGACCCCTAGCTCCGCCACGATGGCATCATTCAGCACGATCTGAGGCTCGCTACCGTCAATCACCGCGCCGATTGCCAGTTCCGGCTGATCCGGCGCACCGAGCTTGCGCACCAGCAAAACATCGAGCGGAGCGCCGAGAGCTTCGGCGACTTCGAGAGCCACCGGTACCCCGCCCCGGGGCAGAGCCAGAACCACAGCGTTCGTGGTCTGCCGTGAAGTCAGAGCCTCGGCTAGTCGCTTGCCGGCCTCGCGCCGGTCGGAGAACAGAGGAAGCATCGAGATAGGCCTCCGCTGGTGTGACCCCAGGAGACCTCTTCGCCGCTCGATGAGCCTTGACGAGCGTCAGGTCCGCCTGGGCAAGAAACGCGCAGCGATTGGAGACAGCGGAACCGCCGTTGGCGGCTTGGCCCGGTCAATCTCGGCCAGAGCCTCCTTGAGTGCGGCGGCGACTCGCTCGAGCCCGGGCACGCGCTCCATGTCATCCTTCATGTAGGAAAGCGTATCGCGCACCGTCGAGAGGTCGACGACGGGCGGCCAGGGATTATGGCGCGGGATGCGGAACACGGTAGAGAGACTCCGACGCGAACGGGCCAGAAGTTAACAATTTCTTACCGGCAAATCTCGCAAGAAACACGCCGCGCCGCAACCCGTTGTTTTCGGCGTCGAATGTGCCGAATTGGGACACCCGGCGATAGAGATATGCGCGGGTGGAGAATGCTTCCTTTACGCCGGCATCCGAGAATTCACCCTGGGACATCATGGCGGGACAACCGTGTCCGGGGAGAAGCGCGTGAGCAAGAAAACCGGTGTTCTCATCATCGTCGAGAACCTGACGATGCCACTCGACCGTCGCGTCTGGCAGGAGGCCCGTACCCTGAGGGATGCCGGCTACACCGTCTCGGTCGTCTGCCCCAAGGGCGCGCAGTACACCAAATCGTACGAGGTGCTGGAAGGCATTCACGTATTCCGCCACCCGCTGCCCTTCGAGGCCGACGGAGCCGCGGGCTACGCGCTCGAATATGCGACGGCGCTGTTCTGGGAGTTCGTGCTCTCCCTCAAAGCCTATTTCAAAGTCGGCTTCGACGTTGTGCAGGCCTGCAATCCGCCGGACCTGCTCTTCATCGTCGCAGGATTTTGGAAGTATCTGTTCGGGAAGCCCTTCATCTTCGACCATCACGACATCAATCCGGAGCTGTTCGAGGTCAAGTTTGGCCGCAAGGGCTTCTTCCACAAGCTGCTGCTCGCCGCCGAGCGCGCCACGTTCCGCAACGCCGACGTTTCGATCGCCATCAACGAGACGTTCAAGGACATTGCCGTGGAGCGCGGCGGCATGGACCGCGATCGCGTCTTCATTGTTCGCTCGATCCCCGACCTATCGTATTTCAAGCGCACGGCTCCGAACGCCAGCTTGAAGAACGGCCGCCGCATTCTGGCCGGCTACTGCGGCGTCATGGGGGCCCAGGACGGCGTCGATATGCTCATTCACGCCATGGCCCATGTCGTTCGTGATCTGGAGCGTGACGATATCCAGTGCGCCATTGTCGGCTCCGGCACCGAGGTGCCAAATCTGAAACGGCTGACGTCGCAGCTCGGTCTCGACGACTACATCACGTTCACCGGCTTCGTGCCGTCCGGAGAGCCCCATCTCGCCGCGCTGTCGGCGTTCGACATCGGCGTCATCCCCGACCCGAAGAACGTATTCAACGACAAGATCTCGATGAACAAGGTCTTCGAGTACATGACGCTCGGCATCCCGTTCGTGCAGTTCGACCTTGTCGAGGGCCGCCGCGCCGCGGGAGACGCCTCGCTCTATGCCGCCGAGTGCTCGCCCGAGGCTCTGGCTCGGGAGATGCTGCGCCTGGCGGATGACGAGGCGCTTCGTGCCGACCTCATCGGCAAGGGCCAGGAGCGGCGCCATTCGGTGTTGCGCTGGGAGCCCGAGAAGGCGCGCCTGCTCGCGGCTTATGAAACGGCGCTCGCCAGCCGCGGCGGAACGCAGATCAGCAAGGGCGTGGCGACCGCTACGGATTGATCGTCCCGAGGAACTGCAGGACGACCTCTCGGCGATGAGCGCCATCCCGGTGCTCGGCGACGTAGACCCCCTGCCACGTGCCGAGCGCCATGTGCCCTCCGATTACAGGTACCTGCAGCGAGGCTCCTGTCAGCATCGCTTTGATGTGCGCCGGCATGTCGTCCGGCCCTTCGGTCTCGTGCACATATCCGGCGTTGCGAGGTGCCAGCCTGTCGAGCGCTGCCCCGAGATCGTGCTGCACGTCGGGATCCGCGTTCTCCTGGATCGTCAGCGACGCCGAGGTATGCCGGATGAAAAGCGTCAGCAGCCCATTGAGCGCACGTACCTCGGAAAGCCATCGCGCCGCCAGCCGTGTAATCTCCGTGAACCCTGGTCCACGCGTCTCGATCGAGAGCGTCGTCTGGCGCACGCGCACGGCTTCAGTGTGCTCCGTCACAACTGCTGACCCGGCTTGTCCTGCTGCTCGAGTTTCTTCAGTCGCTCCTTGAACTTCTTCATCATGCCCTCGAGATAATCGAAGGCTTTGTCGACGTCCTTCTCGCTTGGCAGCTCAAGCTTGCCGCTGGGCCGCCCGCCGGGAGGTCCGGCGTCCTCGCCCGGCCTTTGTCCGCCGAGCGCGAACACCTCCTCCATGCGCTTGATCTCGTCCTTGAGCGCCTTGTTCTCGGCTTTCAGCTTGTCGACCTCGGCGGCGATCGCGGATTGGCTGTCCTTGAGCGGCTCGCACGCCCATTGATCGGCCTTCTTCTGGCACAGAGAGACCGCGCCGCTCTCCGTGTCGAGCCGGAGGTAGCCGCCGTCCGTTGGCGACATCGTGTAGCGCCCGGCCTTTTCCTGCGCCGCGGCCGGGAGCGCGAGCGCTGTAGCGATGAGCAGGAGGACCGTGCGGGGTGAGAGGATGATGGCGCGCATCGTGTTACTCCTTGTCTGGCCGTGGCATTGGCCGGCGCATGGGTCTTGGCGGCGCATGCTGCCGAATAACGCGCGAGTGTGGCGAAATAGCCAGCACAAACCAAGCAAATCATGCGTGAGAGTGCCCCACTTGCGCATCTTGACAATCAGCGAATCGCCTCTGTTCACGCCGTTCGGCGAAATCGCCGCTGTGTCAGCTGCTTAATACGCTCCTTAACCGACTTTTTACTGGCTCCTGCGAGCTTGGCCGGGAATGGTTCTGCTTCGTGCCGTGTCGGGACCGATCAGGTGAGCCCTCCGAGTTCGACCGGCACGGACAATGCGGCATGCGCCGCATCCTCCCCAGAAATGAGTGGGAGCCGCCGGTGAGAGCGGAAGCTCGAGGCTGCTGGCGGACTGGGGATGCGAGATGTCGAACGAGGCTCAAGGGCGCGCCGAGGCGCCGGTCTGCGGTGCGGACGGACTTAAGGATCTGCTGCAGCGCATTGCCGAGCAGATCGCCGACAGCGATCGCCGGCAGGGCGAGGCTCTCGTGGAGATGAAGGATCGGCTCGGTACCCTCGGCGACGAGGCTCGATCGGTTCGCTCCCGCGTTCCGGCCGAGTTCGCGCCGGCTTTCGAGCGGATCGAGGAAGGCATGGCTCTCCTCGCCGAGCGCATTGCCGGCGTCGGCACGGCGCGCCGAGGCCAGCCTTGGGCCGCCCATCAGCCGGCTGCGCCGGTTGTCGAGCATCAGGCACCGGCGGCCCCCGCTCCTGCCCCAGAGGCGGCGCCCGTCCAGCCTCCAGCTCCCGCCCCAGTCGCGGCTTCGGGCCAGGCTCCTGCGCCGCTCGCACTGCGGTCCGCCGCGGGCACGGATGCCCCGCAGCGTGCCGAGCGGGGTGCTGCCATCGACCCCTTTGACTTCATTGAGCACGAGACGCGCAGCACCACGGGGGAATGGGAAGCTTCCGACGCCGACGCCCTGACGCGCATCTACGAATCGGGCGAAGCGGGCGTTCCAGCGCAGCCCATGCAGACCTTCGCCCCGGTTGCCTCAATGCCTGTGATGGAGACCGGGATCGAGCGCCAGTGGGTCGAGGATCGTCTGTCTGATGTCGCACAGCGTCTGGAGCGCTCGATCAAGGATGCTCGCGCTGACGGCGCCATTGCAGCGCTCGGCCAGCGCTTCGAGCAGTTCGAGCGCCGCTTCGATGACGCTATTCAGTCGGTGGCCTCTCGCAGCGACGTCGAGGGCCTCAAACTGATCGAGGCCAACATCGCCGAGCTCGCCGGCCACGTCGAGCAGACCGCGCGTCAGCTCGAGAGGCTGGATTCGATCGAGGGCCAGCTCGTGGCCGTCGCCGACAGGCTGTCTGACGAGCGCCTCGCCGGCCTCATGCAGCAGGCATCGCCCGATTTCGAGCGCCTCGCCTCCGTGGCCGTCGAGCAGGCGACTGCCCGCTTCGCCGAGCTGCGCCCGGCCCAAGCCGAGCCTGACATCGAGCGCCTCGCCGATCTCGCCGCCGAGCGCGCCGCCGTGCAGGTCGCTGGGCTGAGCGGTGTGCGGGGTTCTGGCGACGACCACCGTCTCGACGATATCCGCGGTCTCCTCGAGGGCTTCATCAGCGAGCGCCGTCACGGCGACGAGCAGACGGCCAGCATGCTCGATACCATGCAGCAAGCGATGATCCGCGTGCTGGATCGGATCGATGCCATCGAGGTTGCGCAATCGAGGACCGTACACGCGGTTGCGGCGCCGCAGGTGCAGCACCAGCCCAATCCCCAGCCTGCGCACCAGCCGCCGGCGCCTCGCTACGCCGTTGACACCGAGCTCAGGGCGGATCCGCCGCGCGCTTCGGCCCCGCTCGATCCGGCCCTCGTGCCACGTGTCGATCGCACGGCAGCCCCCGCCGAACCCGCTCCGGCCGTCCGCCGCGACCCAGCCCCGCTCGATTCCGAGCAGCGCCTCGCGCAGCCGCGATCCAAGGAGGACTTCATCGCCGCGGCCCGCCGTGCCGCCCGTCAGGCGGCGAACGAGGCTCCGGGTGCAGCGCCCGCAGCCGCTGGCTCGCGTGCCAAAGCCGAGCCGGCCCCCGAGGGCGAGAAGAAGCGCTCGCTCTTCAGTCTTGGCCGCAAGAGCGTCGTCGCCAGCTCGATCGTCGTCATTTTGGCCATGGCCGGGGCACTGACGCTGGCCCGTCTTCAGGGCACGGAGACGACGGTCTCGAACGTGGCTCACCCCGCTCAGGTGAGCACACCCGCCACGGTCGCCGCCAGCGCGGCGGTGGAGCCGCCCCGCGTCATCAACGCGACCGGATCGGCCGCGAGCAATCAGGAGCCCGGCGAGCCAGCCACCGGTGTTGATCACGCGGCCGGTGCCACGTCCGATGCCGGCGAGATGCCGGGCAGCGAGGCCGCTGATGCTCACGAGCCTGTCGAGGAAGCGCCCATGCCGGCAGCTGTGCCGGCGCCCGAGCCCCGCCGCGTCAGTGCCTCCACCGCGACCTTGGCGGGAGTGACGCTGCAGACCTCCTCCAAGCCGTCGCTGCGCGAGCTCAACCGCCTGCGCGAGCAGCAGGACCTCGCCACTCTCTCGAACCGTCTCGGCGCCGAGGCGGCCAAGGCGACGCCCGCATCTCTGATGGTCGAGCAGACGCTCGGCGCTCAGCCGGCTTCCACGTCGGCCATGCAGCCAGCCGCCCAGCCGGCGGCATCGGTGCAGCCGGCTGACATCGCTCCGGACCTCTATGCCGCGCCCGCCGAGCCGGCGCCTCAAAGGGCCACCGCTCTGCCGCCTGCCTCGGTCGGCCCATCTTCGCTCCGCGTCGCGGCTGCGAAAGGCGACCCTTCCGCCGAGTTCGAGGTGGGCGCGCGTCTGGCCGAGGGCAAGGGCACCGATCAGAGCTTCGCCGAGGCGATGCACTGGTACCAGCGCTCGGCACAGAAGGGCTTCGCTCAGGCGCAGTATCGCCTTGGCACGTTCTACGAGCGTGGTCTCGGCGCCAAGACCGATCTTGCCCGCGCAGCGGTCTGGTATAAGCGCGCCGCCGAGCAGGGCAACGTGAAGGCCATGCACAACCTTGCCGTTCTGAGCGCCAGCCGCAAGGCCGGAGCCCCGGATTACGCGACCGCCGCCAAGTGGTTCTCCGACGCGGCCGATCGTGGGCTCGCCGACAGCCAGTTCAATCTCGCGGTCCTCTATGAGAGCGGCCTGGGCGTGCCGAAGGATCTGCGCCAGGCCTACAAGTGGCTGACGATTGCCGCCCGCGCTGGCGATGCCGAGACCGTCAAGCGCCGCGAGCGCATGCGCAACGAGTTGAGCCGCTCGGATCTCGAGGCGGCCGACGCGATGATCCGCGATTGGCAGCCCCAGGCGGCCGATCCGCTGGCCAACGACCCGCGCGTCGCGGGTGAGGCCTGGAAGAGCCGGGTTGGCATGGCCGGATCGAACGGCTGATTTGCTCAGAGGCTGAAGCAGCACCTCGAAGGGCCAGGGATACCTGGCCCTTTTCCGTTCAGCCTTGCCATCGCCAGCCGGAGCCGCTGTGGCCGCCATCCCTTTAGGCAATGCCACGCGGGCAAGGACCACAAGGTCGCATTGACCTCCGCTCCGCTTCTACGGAAGGTTGGATGACGATTTCCGAGCCAATAGCTTCGGAAAGCTGCCACGCATCCTCCCGGCGGTCGTTCCTCCCAAGGCCTCGATCGCCCACTCCTGTCGGATGGACAATGACAAATTTCGCCATCGGGCCGGGCGCTCATCGCGCCAGCTTTGGCGTCGCGGCCACCCTGCTGGCCCTCGTCCTCGCCATGCCGTCGGCGGGTGCCGGTCGGTTGGATGGGGCCGCCATCCCAGTCGCAGGCGAGAAAGCGATCGCCCTTCCCGCGGTCGAGCCGCCCAATGCGCCGCCGGCCTCCGAGCCACCATGGCCGAAGGAATCGGTCGAGGCCGACGTCGCCACCCGCAGTGTCGCGGTGACTTCGGGCTTCTCCGGTTCCCAAGTCGTTGTCTTCGGCACCGTCGAGAATAGCCGCCAAGCCAGCGCCGAGGCCGGCCTCTACGATGTAATTGTCGTCATCGAGGGCGGACCGGAGCCGGTGACGGTTCGTCGCAAGAGCCGCGTTGGTGGCATCTGGGTCAATACCGCCTCCCTCGATTTCGACAGTGTCCCCGGCTATTACGCCATCGCATCCACGCGGCCGCTCGATGAAATCGCCGATAAAAGCATCTTTCTACAGAACGGCATCGGCTTCGACCATGTCACGATGGTGCCGGCTCCCAAGGAGGCGAAGCATCTGACCGGAGATGCGATTGAGGGCTATCGCGAGGCGGTCGTCGACTTGAAGAAGCGACAGAAGCTCTACTTCGAGGAGAGCTACGCAGTGGCCTTCATCGGACGCTCGCTGTTCCGCTCCACATTGACCCTGCCCGGCAATGTCCCTGTGGGTCCCCTGACCGCTCGCGTCTACCTGCTTCGCGACGGCGTGATGCTGGCGAGGTTCTCGACCCACGTTGACCTCGCGCGCGAGGGCATCGAGCGCGCGCTATACGACTTCGCGATGAACCGGCCCGTCCTCTATGGCCTCTCCGCGATCCTGGTCGCGGTTGGCTCGGGGCTCGCCGCAGCCGCGTTCTTTGGTCGGGCGCGCGCCTGATTATCACCCAGACTGCGGACTGCCTCGTCGCTTCCCCTTCAGGAACGGTGCGGCACAAACTGCGTCACCGAGATTGCCCGGGGGGGGGCTTGTCTTGACGGCCATCAAGGCAAAGATCTTGCTCAGGAACAGACTTCCCATTGTCGATTGTTCCGTTTTCCGGTCGAGGAGACAGAGCATGGCACAGGAGATCAAGAAGGCCGAAGC
>WBZX01000958.1_pt1 | contig 20720 bp, 11 predicted proteins | sample 5204211 | NCBI WGS metagenome assembly WBZX01 (sample SAMN12344362, study PRJNA552823) | activated sludge metagenome | biome: Activated sludge suspended growth; feature: Nitrification reactor; material: Wastewater; isolation source: activated sludge from nitrification reactor of wastewater... | reverse complement strand
AGAGCGAGATCGCCGAGATCCTCGAGCCCATCTACCACTCGGCCGAGCGCTGGGACGCGCTGGTCAAGCTGGGTGAGGTCAAGCTCGGTGCCACGGCGGACACCGCCGATCGCCTGCAGATCATCCAGCAGGTCGCGGAGATCTGCGAGCACCGCCTCGGCGACGCCGGCGAGGCCTACGTGTGGTGGCTGCGCGCGTACATCGACGATCCCACCAACGAGCACGTCTGCGAGGAGATGGAGCGCCTCGCCGAGTTCACGCAGGAGTGGGGCCACATCGTCGACGTCGGCGATCAGATCCTCGAGAGCAGCGAGTCGCCCGAGGTGCGCCTCGCGGTGCTCAGCCGCTCGGCCCGCGTGCTCGACAGCAAGCTCGGCGATGCCGAGCGGGCGATCGCCCACTACCGCGCGGTGCTCGAGCTCGACCCCGAGAACGCGGCCGCGCTGGCGGCACTCGATCGCATCTACGGCCAGACCGGCATGGCGCAGGACCTCGCCGAGGTGCTGCAGCGCCGCATCCACGGCACCATGGACGGGGAGCTGCTGGTCGACTACGAGGTCCGCCTCGCGCAGGTGTTCGAGGGCGATCTCGGCAACACCGAGCAGGCGATCGCGGCCTACAACCGCGCGCTCGGCCACGACGCGGGCAATCAGCTCGCGCTCGGCCGGCTCGAGTACCTCTACCTGTCGCAGTACCGCTGGCAGGAGCTGTACGACAATTATCAGCGCATGGTCGACGTCGCGAACACCGACGACGACATGGCCGATTGCTACCAGCGCATGGCCAAGCTCGCGTCCGATACCCTGTCGCGCGAGTCGGACAGCATCGATCTGTGGAACCGCGTGCTCGAGCTTCGCGGTGATGATCCGCTCGCGCTCGGCGAGCTGGCGGCACTGCACGAGCGCAACGCTCGCTGGGACGACCTCGTCGACGTGCTCGAGCGCCAGGTGCTCGTGATCCACGACCCCGAGGTCAAGGTCGCCGCGTACCAGACCCTGGGTCGCGTCTACGGCGAGAAGCTCGATCGCGATCGCAACGCGCTCGAGGCGTGGCTGAACGCCCTCGAGATCGACGACGCCAACCTCGAGACGCTGCAGGCCCTGCATCGCATCTACGAGGGCAACCAAGCCTGGGTCGAGCTGATCGAGATCCTCGAGCGCCTGATCGGCCTCGGGCCCCAGGTGGTCGGCTGGGAGCAGCTGCGCGAGCTCTACGCCAAGGTCGGCCGCATCCAGGGCGAGTACCTGATGGCCTCGGAGCCCGCGATCCTCGCGTGGCACAAGGTCCTCGAGTTCGCGCCGGGCGACATGGAGGCCCTGCGCGCCCTCGAGGATCTCTACACGCAGCAAGGCATGTGGCCCGAGGCGATCGAGGTGCTCGAGCGCAAGAGCAAGGTCATCGAGGACCACGACAGCAAGATCGACGTGCTCATGCAGATCGCGCAGATCTGGGAGGAGCGCCTGCAGGACAAGATGCAGGCGACCGGTGCGTACCAGGAGATCCTCGAGCTCGACCCGGCGCACCTCGGGGCATCCGAGGCACTCGAGAACATCTACCGCGAGACCGCCGACTGGGCGTCGCTCGCCGAGCTGCTGATCAACCGCGCGGAGATCATCGAGGATCGTCACACCCGCGTGGAGACGCTGCAGTCGGCTGCCAAGGTGCTCGAGGAGAACCTCGAGGATCCCGACATGGCGTTCGCGACCCTGCAAGCCGCGTTCAACGTCGACTACGCCAATGACCACACGGCGCGCGAGCTCGAGCGGCTCGCGACCCAGGCCGGCAAGTGGGGCGAGCTGCTCGGCGAGTACAACGGGCTCGTGCAACAGATCGAAGACCCCCACGAGCGTTGCGAGCTCATGGTGAAGATCGGTCGCTGGTACGGCGAGCACCTCAACAGCCCGCAGCAAGGCATCGTCGCGCTCGAGCAGGCGCTGGCGCTCAACCCCGAGAGCGTGTCGGCGCTGCGCGAGCTCGCCAGCTTCCACCGTCGCTCCGAGAGCTGGTCGGAGCTGGCGCAGACGCTGGCGCGCATCGTGCCGCTCGAGGCCGAGCCGGCGGCCCAGGCCGAGACCTACCTCGACCTGGCCGAGACCCAAGAGGTGCGGCTCGGTGACGTCGAGGGTGCGGTCGAGAGCTATCGTCGCGTGCTCGAGATCGACAGCGACAGCCCCACCGCGCTCGATGCCCTGTCACGGCTGCACGAGCAGCGGCAGGACTACGGCGAGCTGGTGCTCGCGCTCGAGCGCCGCGCGGCGATCAGCGAGGATCCGGACGAGCGCCTGCGCCTGCGCAAGCACGCCGGCTACGTGCAGGAGGTCAACCTCGCCGACGCCAACGCGGCGATCGAGACCTACCGCGCGATCCTATCGGACGAGCCCGGTGACCTCGACGCGCTGCAGTCGCTCGAGCGGCTCTACCTCAACGACGCTCGCGTCCACGAGTACCTCGAGATCCTCGAGGCCCAGCTCGATGTCACCAACGACACCGAGGGGCAGGTCGTCGCGTACGAGAAGATGGCCCACGCGTTGGTCACGATGGCCAACGACCGTGAGCGCGCCGCGGAGATGCTCGAGAAGATCATCATGCTCGACCCGAACCGCGACGTGACCTACCGGCAGCTCGAAGAGCTGTACGCGGGCATGGAGAAGTGGACCGAGCTGGTCGAGACCTACCGATCCCACGTCAATGCCACGGCCGACGTTCAGGGCAAGGTCGCGCTGCTGACGGCGATGGGCGAGGTCTACGAGAAGCAGGTCGAGGACATCGACCGAGCGATCGAGACCTATGCGGAGATCCTCGAGCTGGACGCGTACAACTTCGACGCGGCCAACACGTTGAGCCGGCTGCAGGAGACCATCGAGGACTGGCCGAACGCGATCCAGACCATGGGCCGCCTCGCAGACCTCACCCGCGAGCCCGCGCAGCGCACCGAGCTGCTCACCCGCATCGCGCGGGTGCAGCACCAGAAGCTCGGCGAGTCGGAGCAGGCCGAGTACCGCCTCAGCCAGGCGCTCGAGGTCGATCCCAGCTACGTGCCGGCGTTGATCCTGCTGGCCGAGATCTACAAGCAGCGCGGTGACTGGTTGAAGGCCGCCCGCACGCTCGAGGTCGCCGGCGAGTACTCGCACAACCCGCTCGAGCGGACCAACCTCACCGCCGAGGCGGCGTTCATCAACCACGAGGAGCTCGACCACCGCGAGAAGGCCGTCGAGCTGTTCGCCAAGACGATGGCGCTCGACCCCGAGCACACCAAGGTCGGCAGTGTGCTGGCCGAGATCTACTACGAGGGCGGCCACTTCGCGTACTGCGACCCGATCTACGACATGCTCACGCGCAAGGTCGACGCGCTCGAGCTCGATGACGATCAACAGCGCGAGCTGTTCCTGCGCGCGGCCAAGACCGCACGCACGCTCGGGAACGCCGAGAAGGCGCTGAAGCAGTACAAGCGCGCCTACGACATCGACTCGACCAACCACGAGGTCCTGACCGGCATGGCGGACCTCCTGTTCGAGCGCGAGGACTGGGAGCGCTCGTTCAAGCTGTACCAGACCATCTTGGTGCAGCACCGTGACACGCAGTCGAGCGAAGACACGGTGCGGACGTACCACCGCCTGGGCACCATCAAGAACCGCCAGAGTGAGCCCCGCAAGGCGCTCAACTACTTCGAGAAGGCGCTCGAGGTCGATCCGCACCACCAGCCGACGCTGGAGGCGGTCATCGATCTGCAGGCCGGCAGCAACGACTGGGAGGGTGTCATCCAGGCCAAGCGGGCGATGATCGACATCACGCCCGACGGTGACTCGCAGTTCGCCCTGTGGAAGGACATCGGCGAGCTCTACGCCGGCAAGATCGGCAACAAGGAGAAGGCGGCGGCCGCGTTCCAGAGCGCGCTCGACCTGCGGCCCGACGACTACCCGCTGCTGCACACCCTGCTCGACCTCTACACCGCCGCGCGCAGGTGGAACGAGGCGATCGCGATCATCGATCGCATCGTCGAGATCGAGAAGGACGGCAAGCGTCGCAGCCGCTACCACTACACGGCCGCGGTGCTCCTGCGAGACGAGCTCAACCAGATCGACGACTCGGTCGAGCGCTTCAACCTGGTGCTCGACGACGACCCGGGGATGCTCAAGTCGTTCCAGGCGATCGACACCATCCTCACCAAGGCGAAGGACTGGAAGGCACTCGAGCGGGCCTACCGCAAGATGCTCAAGCGCCTGCCGCAGGAGGGTAACGAGCCGCTCAAGGTCACGCTGTGGAGCAACCTCGCGGAGATCTATCGAACGCGTCTACAGGACTTCAAGTCCTCGGTGGCCGCATACGAGGTCGCGGCCAAGCTCGATCCGGACAACGTCGACCGCCACAACAAGATGGCGGAGCTGTACGAGCGCCTGATGGAGATCAATCCGCGCGAGTACGTCGATGCGGCGGTGCGCGAGCACCAGGTGCTCATCGCCAACGAGCCGTTCCGGTACGAGAGCTACCACGCGCTGTTCAACATCTACGTGAGCGCGAACGAGACCGACAAGGCCTACTGCGTCGCGACGGTGCTGAGCTTCCTGAAGAAGGCCACCGATCAGGAGCAAGCGTGGGTCGACCGCTACAAGCGCGGCGACTTCGTGATGGCGCGCCAGCGGCTCAGCGAGGACACGCTGCGTCGCCACGTGTTCCACCCCGACCAGGATCTGTACCTCACCGGCATCCTCGGCCTCATCGCACCGGCGGTGGCGGCATGGCGAGCGGTGCCGCTGCCGGTGACGCTCAGCCCCACCGAGCGCATCGACATCCAGACCGATCCGTCGCTGTTCTCGCGCATGTCCAAGTACGTGAAGGACGTGCTCAACGTGAGCACGCCCGACGTGTACTTGCGCCCCAACGACCCCGGCGATCTCACGCTCATGAACATCAAGCGCGACGAGACGCTGCACCCGTCGTTGGTGGTGTTCCAGAACCTCCTGCGCGGCAAGAACGAGGCGCACCTGGTGTTCGCACTGGGTCGCTACATGATGGATCTGTACCTGCCGCACTACTGCTACATCGCGCTGGAGCGCTCGCCCCAGCACCTGAAGCAGGTGTTCCTGGCGTGTCTGCGACTGGTCGGCATGCCGGTGCAGGGCGACACCGCGGCGCTCGACATCATCGGTCGGGAGATCGGCAGCCGCATGCAGCCGGCGGCGCTCGATCAGCTCCGCAGCCTGATGCAGAAGTTCGTCGACGCCGGCGGCTCGACGGACGTGAAGCGCTGGGCGGCGGCGTCCGAGCTCACCGCGTACCGCGTGGGCCTGCTGCTGTGCCACGACCTGCGCATCGCCGGTCAGATGATCTCGCAGGAGCAGTCGATGCTCGGTAGCGCGATGGGGCCGCGCGACAAGATCAAGGAGTTGGTGCTCTACAGCATCAGCGAGGACTACTTCACCGCGCGCCGAGCCATCGGCGTGACGGTCGGGTAGCCGCGCCGCACCGATCGCCCCCGCGTACGAGGGGGCGAGCCCACCGACGAGCCCAGGCGCACGTGCAGCGTGCGGCCTGGGCTTCGTTCATGGTTCCCAGTCGAACTCGATGCCCCAGCCGGGGAAGCCGTGACCGGCACCACCGGCGGTGGCGACCTCGACGATGTCGCCGGCGTGCACCGTGTGTCGCTGCCACGCAGCCAGCGGCGTGGAGCTGCCGTCGGGGGCGATGCGTGCGGCGTAGGCCGGGCTCGGCGGACCCGCGCGGTCGAGGCCGTGCGGCGGGTTCGAGATGCGGTCGAGCGCCACCAGCACGGCGCCATCGCGGTGGAAGTGGTAGCGCGCGATCTGGCCGTCACCGCCCGCCCGCGCGCCGCCGCCACCACTGTCGGGCCGCGGGTTCACGCGGGCGGTGACGTGCTCGTCGCAACGCAGCATGCGGCGTGGCAGCAGCCACCCCGGCCAGCCCGACGCACCGATGCCGTGGACGTCCGCGCCGCGGCCACCGGCGACGACGTCGACGCCCTCACCGTCGTCGAGCACGACGATCGCCCCGAGTGAGCACGAGCCGGCGCGGGAGCGATCGGGCCACGCGAGCGCGAGCGCACCGAGCACCGCGTCGAAGACCCGCGCAATGCCGAACACGCGGGCGATGCCGGCCGCCGGGGTGGTGGTCCCGACCCACGTGCGCGCGTCGAGCTCGAGCTCGATCCACTCGGCGAGGCGGGCGTCGGGGGTCGGCAGGCCCAGCGCATCGCCAAACGCGAGCAACACGGCCAGGCGTGCGTCGTCGATGCCGATCGCCGGCGCGCCCTCGCAGACCGGCGAGCTGTCGCGGAGGTCGACGTGCCAGCGCGTGCCGACGTCGCGCAGCACCGCCCGCACCGCGTGGCGCCGGCCGCCACGCAGCAGGTCGTCCGAGAACGCCGCCAGCCGCCCGATCGGCGGGTGCGGCAGCGGACCGTGGCCGAGCTCGGGTCGCACCAGTGCATCGAGCACGCACGCGTCGGGATCGTGTCGTCGCACGCTCATCTTCCGTGAACCGTCGCGGCGCCGAGCTCGGGCCGCTGCAAGGGAGGCGCGTTCATCCGGTTCGGCCTCTACTGCGGGCGGTGCGGCGGCATCGCCTGGGTCGCGCGCGAGGGCGACGATGCCGACGCCACCGTGCTCTCGAGGATTCCGGTCGCCCGATAGATCTGGATCGCCTTGCTCTTGCCCTTGACCATCACGGGGTCGCGATCCTCGACCGCGACCTGGCCGCGCACGAGATCGTAGGTCGACTGGCTGATGAGCACCTCGCCGGGCCCGGCGGTGCTGCACAGGCGCGAGGCGACGTTCACCGCGTCACCGATGACGGTGTACTGCAGCGTGCGCGAGGAGCCGATCGCGCCGGCGATGACCGGGCCGGTGTTCACGCCGATCCCGATCTGGATCGGGTCGGCGCCTGTGGCCACACGCATGCGGTTGAACTCCTCGAGCGCACGCTGCATCTCGAGCGCGCAGCGGACCGCGAGTACCGGCGAGTCTGGCCGCTCGACCGGTGCGCCGAACAAACCGATGATCTCGTCGCCGACGTACTTGTCGAGCGTGCCGCCGTTGTTGAACAGCACGTCGACCATGACCTCGAAGTACTCGTTGAGGGTCCGGACCATCTCTTCGGGCGCGTGGCGCTCGCTCATCGAGGTGAAGCCGCGGATGTCGGCGAACAGCATCGTGACGTCGCGCTTCGACCCGGCTTGATCGAGCTGCAACGCACCGGCGACGATCTGCTCGACCAGGTTCGGCGACAGCAGACGCTGGAACTGAGCGCGCGTCTCGGCCTCGCGCTCGATCTTGAGGGCCAGGCGGTTGTTCTCGATCGCGACCGCGGCCTGGGTCGCGATGCCCTGGAACAGCGTGAGGTCCTTCTCGGTGAACGCGCCGGTGTTGAGCATCGAGTCCATGTGCATCGCGCCGACCAGCTTGTCGGCGTGCAGCATCGGCACGCACATGGTCGAGCGGATGCCCTGCATGATGATGCTCTTGGCGGCCTTGAAGCGCTCGTCGACCATCGCGTCGGAAGAGAGCACCGCCCGCTTGTTGTTCTTGACCTCTTCGAGAATGCTGCTCGAGAGCGTGATCTTCTCGTCTTCACGCTTCTGCTTGACGTACTGCGGCACCAGCTCGCCGGTCTCCTGATCGACCAGCAGGATGACCGCTCGGTCCGCGCGGATGAGCTGGAAGGTCTCCTCGACGATCTTCCGGCACAGCTCGTCGAGGTCGGTGTCGACCGACAGACGCTGCGACAGCTCGTGGGCGATGCGGAGCTTCTCGTAGTCGGCCCGCAGGGCCTCGACGTTCTCGATCTGCGCGGCGGGCAGGAAGTGGGCGCTGGCGTCGACGCGGCTGCGGACCTGGCTCTGCACCGCGTCGGAGAACAGCGTCATGTGCTTGGGCTGGGCGATCGAAGCGCTGTCCTCCTCGAAGCGCAGCACGGTGTTGCCCAGCGAGATCTCGTCGCCGTTCTGGAGCGTGTGCTCGGTGATGCGCTCGCCGTTGACGAAGCTGCCGTTCAAGCTGCCGACGTCACGCAGCACATAGCGGCCTTGCGGCCCGCGGGTGATGCGGCAGTGCTCCTTCGACACGATGCGGTCGAGCAGCTGCACGGTGTTGTCGGGATGGCGTCCGAGCGTGTTGAAGGCCACCAGCACGTGCTCGCGCTGACCTTCGCCCGTCACCAAGATGAGCCGTGCCTGCATTCCCAGTGCCGACGGCAAGCGTATCAGGTCCGCTGCGCGGCTGCCCGGGCGCCGCGGGCGGGGGCGGGCCCGCGCGCAGGTCCCGAGCCGGCACGTCGGCGACCCGACGAGGCTCGGCGTGCGGCGAAACGGCGCGCTCGGCCGGCGTCACTCGGGCAGCGTCAGCACGTGCTCGATCTGCACGTCCGCGCCGATCGGCGCGAGGACATCGAAGGGCCAGTGGTACCAGGCCGTGTACACCGCGCCGAACTTCGCCACGCCGCCCTCGACTTCGATCCACGTCTCCATCTCGGGGTCGAGCACGCCGACGCCCTCGAGCTGTGAGGCCATGCGAGTGCGCAACAGCTCACGTTCGCGGGCCTCCTTGCGATACAGCTGGCGGCGCCCTGCGAAGGTGCTGCTGGTCTCTTCGAGCACGCGATAGGCCTCCTGCTTGATGAAGCTGACGCGGATGGCCTCGTAGCCCGCGTAGGCGGCCGCGACCAGGAGCACCACCACCGTCACGGAGACGACGTTGATGACACGTGGCTGTTTGTAGCGAACGGGCTGCACGGCTGGTCTCGCGGGGGGTGCTCGGCGCGGACGGCTTCGAATCCTCGGGCGGGTTCGACCTCGATGATAGGCGATCGCGCGGTCGGCCGGTCGACGCGGGTGGTGAGTCCGCACTGGGGCCGCTATGATGGCCGTCCACGCCTCGTGCACCACCTCCCCGCATACGTGGCGATCGAACGCTGGGTCGCAGGTCGCACCGTGGTCGTCGCCGCGCCCGTCGACACCGCCGGTGCGTTGCGCCTGCGCGATGCGGGCGCGCACGTCATCGTGGTCGGCGCGCTGCCGACCGCTGCGGGGCTGGAGTGTCGCGCCGGCATCCCCGAGCTGCCGCTCGCGGCACGCAGCGTCGACGCAGTGGTGTGCATCGAAGGCTTCACGGGGCTCGCCGCCGGCCAGCGCCAGCGCCTGCTCGCCGAGGCCAAGCGGGTGCTCCGCGACGACGGCCTGTGCGTGGTGTGGGCGCCGCAGTCGGCCGCTGCCGAGCTGGATTTCTGGGCGCTCGAGCGAGAGCTGACGGTCGCGTTCGCGTCGGTGCAGATGATGGCGCAGATGCCCTGGCAGGGCTTCAGCCTGGCGCCGGTGCTCGACGGCGACGACTTCGTGCCGCCGATCGTCGTACGCGAGTCGCTGTTGAGCGCGGCGCCCGACGCCAGCCACTACCTCGCGCTCGCGGGCGGCGAGGCGGCGGGCGTCCGCATCCGCGAGCTGCTCGAGTGCGTGCTGGTGCCGCTGGGTGCCGTCGACGTGGTCGCGAGCGACGACGAGGACGACGCCATGCGGCGCGAGGCGGCGGAGCTGGCGGCCACGCGCGCGGCCGAGCAGCTGCGGGCATGGGAGGCCGAGCAGCTGCAGCAGCGCGAGCTCGAGCAAGCCCGCGTGGTCGAGCGTGCGCGCAGTGAGGCGGCGCAGCAGCTACGCGCCGAAACCACCGAGCAACTGCGCGTGCGTGCCGATGAGCTCGCCGAGGTGCGTGCACGGCTGGCCGAGCTCGATCAGCGCATGCGCCATCGCGGCGCCGAGCTCGAGGTCGCGCGAGCGCGCGAGGTCGCGCTCCAGCACAGCCTCGACGAGGCGCGAGCGTGGACGGAGAGCTCGGCCAACGAGCTCGCCGAGCTGCGCGGCAAGGCCGATGCGAAGATCGCCGAGCTGCGTGCCGGGCTCGAGTACGCCAAGGAGCAGCTGCGCACCCGCGAGACCGACGTCGCCGTGCTGACGCGTTCGGTCCACGAACTCGAGCAGTCGTCGCTGCGCAACGGTGAGCATGCCGAGGCCCGCGCGCGTGAGCTCGAGGAGCGGGCCCGCTCGCTGGCCGAGGCGCGCGCACGGCTGGAGGCGCTTCAGGAGGAGCGGGCGACGCTCGCACGTCAGCTCGAGGTCGTCGCGGTCGAGCGCGACGCAGCGCGTCAGCTGACCGCGCGCCTCGAGAACGAGCTCGAGCACCTGCGTCGCCGCGCCGAGGTTGCCGAGGAGCACCTCGGCGAGCGCTCCACGGAGGCCTCGCGGTTGGCGGCCGAGACCGCGATGCTGCGCGAGCGCGCCGACCAGCAGGAGCGAGCACTCGCCCACGCGCGCACCCGCGCCGACGAGGCCTTCGCCAGCGCGGTGCACTCTGCGGAGCAAGGGCGTGTGCAGGCCGAGCTGGCGATCGATCGCGATCGTCTGCGCGAGGAGATCGCGCGCCGCACCACCGCCCTGGAGAAGCTCGAGGAGCGGCTGTGGGGCGCGCGCGACGAGGCCCAGCGGGAGCGCATCGAGGTCGTCAAGCTCGGCGCCGAGCTCGAACGCGTGCGTGAGCAGCTCGAGCGATCGCGACAGGTCGAACTGGCCCGCACTGCAGATCTCGAGCGCATGGCCGCGGAGCTGCGCCGCTTCGAGGTGGAGCGTGGCGATGCGATCGCCGCCGTGCACACTCGCGACGACGAGATCGCTCGTCTGCGGCGCGAGCTCGACGCGATGGCCTCGCGCTCCGACGACATGCACAAGCTTCGCGCGGAGCTCGAGCACCGCGCACGCGAGCTGGTCGAGGTCGGCGGCACGCTCGAGCAGGTGCGCGCCCGCGAGGCCGACCTACAGAAGCTGCTGCGACGCCGAGAGCAGCAGCTGGTCGATGCCGGCGCCGAGCTCGAGCGCATGCGCACCGATCTCGATCAGGGCGCCGCGCTGACCAGCGGCCTGCAGAGCGAGCTCGAGGTCCGCATGCTCGAGCTCGAGCAGCTCGCGGCCGGCGTCAGCAATCTGCAGCAGCAGGTCGAGGCGCTGCGACTGGAGCGCAACGAAGCCGACGCCCGCGCGGTCGACCTGCAGCAGCAGCTCGAGCAGCTCGCGGCCGAGCGCGAGCTGCTGCGCCGACACCTGCGCGAGCGCGAGCAGGAACTCGCCGACGTCGCCTCGGCGCAGGAGTCGAACGGTGCCGAGCTGTTCTTGCTGCGGCGTGAGCTCGAGACCGTCGCCGAGTCGAACGAACGCCTCAGCACGACGCTACGTCAGAACGCACCGCTGACGGACAACGCGCTCGAGGCCCGCGCGAAGGACTGGCCCGACGAAGCGCTCGCCGAGATCATGCGGCTCCGGACCGAGCTCGCCGCGCGGGGCGAGGCCGAGCTGCAAGCCGCCCGTGGTGAGGACGCGGGCAGCGAGCGCGTGCGCGTGCGGCAGCTGCAGCTCGAGCTCGAGATCCGCGCGCAGGAGCACGAGCAGGTGCTGGCCCAGCTCGACGCTGCCGAGCAGCGCATCTGGGAGATGACCGACGCCAGCGACCGCAACGCTGCGCGCCTTGCCGCGGGGCTCGCCCAGCTGGAGAAGCAGCGCGAGCAGTTCGACGACACCCTCGAGGAACTCGAGATCACCCGCGGGTTGCTCGCGGCGGCGCAGGCCCGCAACGTCGAGCAGGAGCGGTTGCTGGCCAGCGAACGCGCCAAGCTGGCGCGAGTCGGTGGCGACGCGAGCCTGGAGCTCGACGGCGTCGAGGCGCTGTTCGCCGATCTCGACGAGGCCGATCGCACCAAGGACGTGGCGCCGATCCTACTGCCGACCAAGGCCACGCTGGCCCAGGCGGCAGAGCGGCGCGCGGACGCGGTGCCGACCGCGGTCGCCGATGGCGGCACACCCGTCGGTGGTCACGCGAGCTCGAGCAGCAGCTCGGGCAGTCGGCCGATCGAGCTCCGCAGCGCACCACGCGTGGTGGTCGAGCCGCTGGAGGACGACGCGTGGCGTGATCCCGAGTCGAAGGAGCAGTGAGCGCGGCGCGGCGTGCCGCACCGACGACCCCGCCGGCGGCCCGTGCGGCCGCGTTCCAGACGGGCACGCGAGAGAGGACTTGACGCCGGCGCGCCGGAGTCCTAGTTTCCCCCCGCCGCGACCTCGCGAGGGTGGCGAAATTGGTAGACGCGCACGGTTCAGGTCCGTGTGTCTCACGACGTGGGGGTTCGAGTCCCTTCCCTCGCACAAGCCGCTGGCTGCTCGACGAGCCCTCCTCAGGAGGGCGCCGAACGCTTCCCGACTGCGGAACCGAGGCGCCCCCCGAGCGGAGGACCGTCGGCGCGTCAGAGCGTTTCGATCTTCGAAACCGTGATGGACGGTCCGCTCATGTGGATGCCGAAGCCATCGGACGCGACGGTGCCGTGTACCCGCACGCGTGCGCCGGGCTCGACCTTCACGTCGCCGTCGAGGCGGTACACCGCGCCGTCTTCGGCGACCAGCTCGAAAAAGCCGCCCTCCAGGTCGTTGCGCCGCACGGTGCCAGTGAACTTCGACATGCGCCGGCAAGTGTACCGCATCCGTGACGGTGGGCTAATCTGACCGCCGCCGTGGACGCTCGCTGCTGCTGGATCGGGCTGCTCGTTGCGGTCGCATGCGGTGGGTCGTCGCACGCGACGCCGAGCATCGATGGGGCGCAAGCGGCGAGCGAGCGCGCAGATGGCGAGCCCTCGACGCATGCGCCGTCGTGGCCGTCGTGGCCATCGTGGAGCGACAGCCCGTGGCCATCGGCGTCGGCGCGGACCGACGCGATCGCCATGGAGCTCGCGCGCGCCAGCGAGGAACTCACGACGGTGCCCACCGATCCCGCGGCGCGCGACGAGTTGGCGCGAACCATCGCGCGCGTCGGTGGTCGCGATGCCGCGTCGCAGCTGCTGGCGATGCTGGCCGCGCAGCCCGAGCCTTCGCCCGCGTTCATGGCCGCGATCGGCCTGCTCGAACCACAGCCCGATCGGCCCGGCGAAGCGCCGTCGCCCCGCGGCGCGTGGGCAGGGCTCGAGCAGGCGTTGTGGCTGCACTACGCGCTGGACGAGTCGTCGGTGCGCATGCGCGCGACCAGCTTCGCGCTGGCGCGCATCGGCGGGGTTGCGAGCCAGGCTGGGTTCGCGGCCGAGATCGCGGCGAGCGACGACGACGACGCCCGCCGCGGCGCGGTGTTCGATGCGATCGGGATCCTCTGCGCGCGTCGAGTGCCCCTGCAGGGTGACGCGCTGCCGGGCCTGGCGCAGGCGCTCGAGCACGGTGCGCCGGCGGTGCGGCAGGCTGCACTGGCCGCGCTGGCCCGCTGCGTGCCGCCCTCGGCCGAGGCGTTCGCGGGTGACGAGCGCGCCGCGTGGGTGCAACGACTCGAACGCATCGCCGCCGCCGACGACGACGAGTCGGCGCGGCTGGCCTGGCGCGCGTTCGCGGCGCTCGGTGAGGCACCCGCCGCGATTCCAGCATCCATCCTAGGCATGCCCGCGCCCGCGTGGACGGTCGAGGTCGAGGCCGTGCGCGCGCTCGCAGCCTCCGAGGCGACGCGGAGCGAGCTGGTCGAACGGCTCGCGAAGCTCCCGCTCGATCAGCAGGTCGGCACCCGCGTGAACGTGGTGTGGGTGGCATTGTCGTCGTTGCGTCGCGCCGCCGATGCGATGCCCAGCAGCATCGCGTCGCTGCAGCCGCTACGTCGGGCACTGGCGTCGGCCCGCGCCGAGCTGCCGCGACGACGCTTCGAGCTCGCGATCCTCCGTTGCGAAGCCGAGGTGTTGGCGGCGATCGCCGATGGCTCGCTCGCGACGCTCGGCACCTGCGCCCGCGACGACCGCGAGCTCGTCGCGCCGAGCTATGCGGCGGCGCTGTCGGTCGAGGCCCTGGCCGCGATGGGGCGCGCGTCGGCGATGCGTGTGCGCGCCGATGGTCTCATGGAGCTGGCGGTCGACGAGCGGCCCGGGGTCGCGGCGGCGGCCCTCTCGGCCCTCGCGGACCTCGAGGATCCGCGGGTCAACCCGCTGCTTCGCGAGGCGCTGCTGCGTGCCGACGCTGGCGTGCTCGCGGCGGCGGCGGGCGCCATCGCGGCGCGGGCGGCCGATCGCGGTCGGCGGGATCCCGAGGCAGTGCCCGCACTCGAGGCGTTGGTGGGTCGCGCCGACGCGCGTGACACCCTCGAGGCGCGCCTGGCCGCGGTGGAGGCCCTCGGGGCGCTCGCGCGCAGCACCGGTGCCGCGGTCGGCGAGCTGCAGCGCGACGGCGCCGCGATCCCCAAGCTCGCGATGGATGGCGATGACGCGCGCGCATGGTTGCAGCGGGCCGTGGTGCCGCTCGCCGCCGATCACCACGACGCGGTGCGTCGCGCAGCGTGGCTGGCGTTGGCGGGGCACGACGACCTGCGTGCGGCGTTCGCTCTGGCGGTCCCGCGTCGCTTCGACCACGGCTTCGCGCCCGAGGTCGAAGCTGCAGCCGCGGCCGCCGGCGCGGAGGCGGTCGCAGGTCTGCGTGTGCACACCGGCGCCGGCGTGTTCGAGATCTCGTTCGACGGTTCACCGGCTCCGATCGCACGGGCCAACCTGGTGGCGCTCGCGCGCGCGGGCTACTTCGACGGCCTGCGATTCCACCGCGTCGTGCCCGGCTTCGTCGTGCAGGGCGGCGACCCCCGCGGCGACGGCTACGGCGGACCGGGCTGGGTGGTGCCGTGCGAGTGGTCCGAGCTTCGCTACGAGCGTGGCACCGTCGGCATCGCGCTCGCGGGCAAGGACACCGGCGGCTCGCAGTTCTTCGTCACGCACACGCGCCAGCCCCACCTCGACGGACGCTTCCCCGTGGTGGGTCGGGTGCGCGAGGGCATGGAGGTCGTCGATGCGCTCCTGCCCCAGGACGTGATCGAGCGCGTCGAGGTGATTCCCGCCGCGGTGCCGTCGCCGTGAGCGGCTCGTTGTGGCTGATCGGCGGCCTCGATCCCACCGGCGGCGCCGGGGTCGGTCGCGACGAGGCCACTGCGATTGCGTTCGCACCGGCGCTACCGCGCCACGTGGTGATCACGTCGTACACCGAGCAGGGCGATGGACGTCCCGCGCGCGGGCACGCGGTCGCGGCGACCCACCTCCGCGAAGCCCTGGCGCAGCTCGATCGGCCGCTGGCGATCAAGCTCGGGTTGCTTCCGGCGTCGCTGGTCGAGATCGTCGACGCGACGCTGGCGGAGCATGCGGCCCCGTGCGTGCTCGACCCCGTGCTGCGTGCCAGCGACGGCGGCGACATGGGTGCCTCGGTCGAGGCGCTGCGCGGGTTGGTGCGGCGGGTCGGGCTGGTCACGCCCAACCGCGACGAGGTGCTCGCGATGTTCGGCTGCGCGCCCGCGGCGGTCACGACCGCGATGCTGCGTCCTTGGGGCGACGCGGCGTGGTTGCTCAAGGACTGCGAGCCGGGCCCGCGAGTGCGGGACCGATTGCTGGACGCGAATGGCGAGACCTCGTTCGTGCGGCCCCGGGTGATGGGCCCCGATCCCCGCGGCACCGGCTGCGCGCTCGCGACCGCGATCGCCTGCGGGCTCGCAGGCGGGCACTCGTTGGTGGCGGCGTGCCGCGACGCGATCGCCTGGCTCGACGACGCACGCACGCGCGTCACGCCCGGACCCGACGGTCGTGCTCACCTCGCTTGAGGTGGCTCCGACTCTGGCGCGAGGATCAGCTCGGTCAGCTTCGGCAGGCTCGCCAGGCGGGCGGCACCGGCGGGGGTGACCACCGTCGCGCTGACGTCGAGACGGCGCAGCTGCACGAGCTTCAACAGCGGCTCGATCGCCGCGTCCGTGACGAGCGTGTGATCGAGCCGCAGCGACTCCAGCGTCACCAGCTGACCGAGGTGCACGGCGCCAGCATCGACCACGTCGGTGTGATCGAGCATCAGATGCCGCAGGTTGCCCAGTGTGGCGAGGTGCGCCAGCCCGCGATTGGTCACGCGGGTCTGCGACAACACCAACGTCTCGAGCCGGGTGAGCCCGGCGAACGCCGCAAGCCCGACGTCGGAGATCTGCGTGCCTGCGAGGTCGAGCTCGCGCAGTGCGTGGAGGTTGCCGATTTCCGCCGCGGCGTGGTCGTCGACGGCAGGCGCGTGCAGCCGTAGGCGCTCGAGCCACACCAGCGAGCCGAGGTGCTCCATGCGGCCGTCTGCGAAGTCGCCCGAGAGCTCGAGCCAGCGCAGCGTCGGGACCTGCTGGAGCGCATCGAGGCCGGCCGTGCCGATGTCACGATCGACCAGCTTCAGCTGCTTCAGGGCAGGTAGGCGCGCGAGTGCGGCGAGCCCAGGCCCCGACACGCTCGAGCGCACCAGCTCGAGCACTTCGACGCTCTCGCAGTGCCGCAGCGTGTGCAGTCCGCCGTCGCCGAAGCGTGGACAGTCGCAGCTGAACTTCACGACCGGGAGCTCGCGGAAGTACAGCGGGCTGTTGTCGTTGAAGGTGTCGCCCGCCCACGAGATCTCCCGCAGGCGCGACAACGGCTTGATTTGGTTCAGCGAGAAGTTGCCGATCCGCGTGTCCTCGAGCTCGAGCACCTCGAGCGACTCGGCCTTCGACAACGAGAGCATGGCGTCGTGACCGGCCCAGCGGCCGACCAACCGCGCACGCGTCAGCGTTCGCGGCCACAGATCGAGCGCGCGCTCGAGCACCGTGCCGCGCGTCAGTTCGAGCATCGTCACCTCGCGCAGGGCGAGCGCTTCGAGCGGCTCCAGCTCGAGCTTCTCCGGGGTCGTCACGCGCACCAGCTCGAGTCGGCGCAGGCCGGACAGGGTCGCGAGTGCAGCGACGACGCTCGGATCGAGCTCGAGCTCGGCGAGCGTGAGCTGCTCGATCCAGGTGGCGCCGGCGAGTGCCGCCGCCAGGTTGGCGCACCCCGAGATCCGCAGCGAGCGCAGCTTGGGCGCTCGCGCCAAGACCTCCGGCAGATCGACCGACGTGCACACGTCGGTCGCGTCGAGCTCGTCGAGCTGCCCGAGGCGATCGTCGAGGGCGAACGCGAGATCGAGCCCGGTCACCTCGTCGAGGACGCGCTGCGACAGTGCGCGGCCGTGCTGGACCGTCAGCGTTGTGCGCGGAGGACCGTCGTCGACGACCGGTGGCACCGCCTCGACCGGCGCAGCGAAACCCGTGCTGCCGCTCGCAGGTTCGGCCGCCGAGTCATCGCCGCAGTTGCAGCCAGCCAGCCAGAGCATGCCGGCGAGGAGACGCGGACCCACGACCCGAAGCTCTACCGCGAACCGAACACCGGCCACCGCCTTAAACCCCCAGCGGGATCGCAGGCTGCGCGTCGGCCGCACCCCGCGGGGCACCACCGTCGTAGGAGCGTTGTTAGGGCCTATCTGAACGATGTTCCGCGAATTTCGGCCGGGAGCCCGCGTGATTGACGCAACACAGTCGTTTATGTACAACCCGCCCCGACGGCTGTTGCCCCGGGTGGGGTCCGCCGCGAGGGAGTCAGGTCCAGAACCATGGGAACGAATAGGATCGAGCGCGTGCTCCGGCACGACGGGATCGTCGCCGTCCTCGATATGACCGCCGAACAGGCTACGAACGGTGATTCGGGGTGGGTCGGGGAGGAGCGCTGGCAGCCGATCGTCATGGAGGCCGTCAAGCTGCGGCAGATTGCCAACGAGCCCGCGGTTCGCGTGCTCGTCGGGGATCACGCAGTCCTGGTCTCCGGCGACGAGAAGCACGTGGTCGGTGTGGTCTTCATCAAGGGCCATCCGGTCGTCAAGTCGGTGGTGCGCATGGTGCGGCAGCTGCTGCGCTCGCCAAACGCGCTGCCCGACGGCTTCTGATCGGTGCGGCGACGCCTGACTGCGGACGGTGCGCCCGTCCGCAGTCCGGTGGATGATCGGCCTCGTGAACCTGGTCGAGCAACTCGCGCAGGTGGTCGGTGACGCTGGCCTCCTGCAGGAACCCGCCGATCTCGGCACCTACGGCAGCGACCGCTGCCGGGGACCGTGGTCGGCGTCGCCGTCCGTCGTCGTGCTCCCTGGCTCGGTGGAGCAGGTGCGTGAAGTGGTGCGCGTGGTCGCGGCGGCCGGCGGCGCGATCGTGCCCTCGGGTGGGCGCACGGGTCTGTGTGGTGGCGCCGCGGCCACCCGCGGAGAGGTCGTGGTCTCGCTCGAACGCATGCGTCGCATCGATCCGGTCGACGTCGCCGCGAGGGTCGTGCGCTGCGAGGCCGGCGCGACCGTCGAGGCGGTGCAGCAGGCAGCGGCCGCGCACGAGCTGATCTATCCCGTCGATTTCGCGGCCAAGGGCAGCGCGCAGATCGGCGGGAGCATCGCGACCAATGCCGGCGGTGTGAAGGTGCTGCGCTACGGCTCCACGCGTGCGTGGGTCAGCGGGCTCGAGGTCGTGACCGCGAACGGCGATCTCCTCGAACTGGGTGGCGCGCTGGTGAAGGACAACACCGGTTACGACCTGCGGCAGCTCTTCATCGGTGCCGAGGGCACGCTCGGGATCGTCGTCGCTGCGACGCTCCGACTGACGCGTCCGCCCGCGGGCGTGGTGGTCGCGTTGGTGGCGGTGCCCGATGACGCATCGATCTTGCGGCTGTACGAGCGGGTGCAGCGAGGCATCACGTTGCAGGCCTTCGAGTACCTCGAGCACGGCTGCCTTCGGCACGTGATGTCCCATCGCGGACGCGAGCACGCCGGACCCTTCGAAGCGCCGAGCCATGCCTACGTGCTCGTCGAGGCCGAGCATGCCGAGGGTGAGTCGGAGGCCCAGCTGCGCGAGCGCATGATCGAGCTGTTCGCGGCTGCCGCCGTGGCCGGCGAGATCGAAGACGCGGTGGTCGCGACCACTGCGACGCAGGCGCGGGATCTATGGTCGCTGCGCGAAGACGTGAGCGAGTCGTTGCATCGCCATCGTCCGCACAAGAACGACGTGGCGCTTCCGCTCTCGGCGCTGTTGGCGTTCCTCGCGGCGTGGCGTCCGCTGGTCGCGGAGCACCTACCCGGTGCGGAGGCGCTGTCGTTCGGCCACGTCGGCGACGGCAACCTCCATCTCAACGTGTTGCCTCCGCTCGCGCAGGACCACGGCGCGTTCCTGGTCGCGTGCGAACGCTACGACGACGCGACCTACGCGCTGGTCGAGCGCCACGGTGGCAGCATCTCCGCCGAGCACGGCGTCGGACTGCTCAAGCGCGAACATCTGCACCACAGTCGCTCACCGGCGGAGCTCGCGATGATGCGCGCGATCAAACGGGCGCTCGATCCGACCGCGCTGTTCAACCCGGGTAAGGTCCTCGGTTGACCGTCGGTCGCGAACCTGCCGTAAATGGTCGGGTGACCTCTTTCCATGGCTCGCGTCTCGGTTCTGCGCTCGTGCTGGTGTTCGCGTGCTCGTTCGACTCGTCCGGCAGCGGCGGCGGATCGGGTGATGCGGGGAGCACGGACGGTAGCGGCAGCGCGTCCACGAGCGCCACGGTGGGCGACTCGTCGACGGCGGCGTCACTGGACGGTTCGGCCAGTGCTTCGGCCAGCACGACGGCAGGCACCACGGCCGGCACCACGGCCAGCACCACCGACGGCACGACCGCGGCGACCGACGAGGGTTCGTCGAGCATGTCGGGCGCCAGCACCAGCGACGGCGGAAGCACGGCGGGCGAAGGTGCGGGCAGCTCGAGCACCGGCGGACAGCCGGCGACGTATCACCTGCAGCACGGCGATCAGACTGCCTGCGATGATCCGCTGTGGTGCTACTTCAACGGCAATGTGCTGAGCCCCGCCGGCGATCCCATCGAGGGGCAGGAGTGCTTCACGGCGCCGATCAGCCCGCCGTTCGAGCTGCTCTCGATGCACTACTCGGTGGCGGCGGTGCACACCGATCTGGAGGACTTCGAGCTCCGCGTCTACGAGCGTGATGGCGGTGGCCCCTCCAACCTCATCGAGCAAGTGACGCTGACGCAGCTCGACGCGTCGCCGATGGAACACGACTACGAGTTCGCGGCGCCGATCCAGATCGATACGCAGGAGTTCTGCATCGGCTTTGCCACCACCGCGCCCGGGCTCGCTTCCGCGCTGGGCATGGCCGTCGACACCGACTCCACGGTCGGGGATGCCTCGTTCTTTCGTATGGAGGGCAACGGTGCTTGCAACGTTCCGGACTGGGAGGACGTGGTGAGCTTTCAGCCCAATCCCTTCGGGAATTGGTGCATGGACGCGGAGATCCGCGAGATTCCCTGATCCGGCGCGAACGCCGACGCCCGTGACGCGTGGGCGTGCGTTGCTATCCTCTGCGCACTTGGCCTGGTTGTTCGAGTTGCTGCGGCTGGTCTTCGAGCCCCGCGCTTCCTCTGCGATCGCCGCGCTGCTGGTCGGGCAGCCGAGCCTCGCCACGGAGCTCACGCACATCTGCCGACGCGAGTCGCACTGTCGCGTGGTCGCGGCACATCCGGCCGATGCGTGGGCGGGGGCCTCGATGCGACGCAACGCGATCCGCGTGGGCTGGCTCGATCCACGCTGCCCGTTCCACCACGGTGACCCCGAGCGCTTCTCGACCCGGGGCACGCACGGTCTGAGCGCGGCCTACAGCCTGCGGTTCCTCGGTGACTGCCTGCCGCCCGAGGTGCTCGACGTGCCGATGGTGTCGGCGATCGCCGCGGCGCGTCGGGCCCAGGCGCAGTGTCGACATCACGGCGCGTGCACGGTCGAGGCGCGACACCGGCTGTGGGCGGGCGCGAACCGAACGCCGCGGCCGCGCGGGCTCAGCCGGCGCCGGGCT
>WBZX01001148.1_pt1 | contig 20733 bp, 18 predicted proteins | sample 5204211 | NCBI WGS metagenome assembly WBZX01 (sample SAMN12344362, study PRJNA552823) | activated sludge metagenome | biome: Activated sludge suspended growth; feature: Nitrification reactor; material: Wastewater; isolation source: activated sludge from nitrification reactor of wastewater... | reverse complement strand
CTCTTCGCGCGATCCGGTCTGCGTGCGATGTGCGACGAGACCGTTGTAGGTCTGTACCACCGGCTGCTCTGCGGCTGCCGTCGGAACCACCGTTGGACCGGGGCTTATCTCGAAGTTGATGCGCGCCGAGTTGAGATCGATCGGCGCCAGCTCATGCAGCGTCACCGTCGCACAGACCTGCTGCGCATCCAGTCCATCCAGCACGGCTTCGTCGGTCATCGATCCTGGCGGGAGTCCGTGATTGCTCTCTGCCCAGCTGTGCGACTTCGCGATTCTCGACGGAGTCAGCGCTCCACCCGTGATGAGCGGGTTTCTGATGCTGGCTTCCGGCGTGGCACAGCCAAGCTGCGCGCCACCGAGTCCGAGCCACAGCAAGCTGCCAATTCCACACACAGCGACGATACGACGAGCGGAGCGGGAAAACGGGACACGAGTCACAACAGACCTCCTACTTGGTGTTCATGGTCAGCGACGGCTGGCGCTTCCGTCGCTGGATCGATCGAGTACACCGCAGCCAAGTGGGCTGCGACGTCGTTACTTGGTGAGCGTGCGCGTGAACTCGACTTTGCCGGTGGTGTCGATGAACTCAGCGACGAGCTTGCGATCGGTGATGGTGACGTACAAAAAGCCAATCCCAATCGACTGCCAGCGACTTGGATTTTTGCCTTTTAGCTCGGTGCCGCTCGATCCAGCGCCGGAGACCGCTAGCTCGGTGCCCTTGCACGTATCGACGAGCCACTGACGGCTGTGATCGTGTCCAGATAGATACAGATCGACCTTGCCGCAGACGTTGGCGTCGAAGAAGTCCTTGACTCCTTTGCCGTTGACGATCGGAACACCGGGAAGTCCGTCGTAGCTGCCCGCGTTGCCGTGCGGACCGTTTGACAGATACGGATGATGTCCAAGCGCAATCTTCCACGTCGCCGTCGAGGATGCCAGCCACGTATTCATCGAGTCGCGCTGCTTATCGACCTCGCGGCCAAACATCATCAGGTTGGTATCCAGCCCGAAGAAGTCCACGTTTTCGACGGTACGCCGATAGTGATTCGCGGGCATCTTCCACTTCATCGAGCTGGCTGTGTACAGGATTTCCCACTGCGCTTTGCCAAACTCGTTGCCCGAGCCGTTGCCGCCGTAGTCGTGGTTGCCGAGCACGACGTAAAACGGCTGCTTGATGCTGGCGTACGGCATCTCGAACTTGGTCTGCCACTGTGGGTCCGTGACGCTGGTGACGCCGCTTTCGTAGATGTTGTCGCCGAGAAGCTGGATGAAGTCGCAGCCCGAGCTTGCGCACTTCTTGGCGATCGCGTCAGCGACTTGCTGCTGCCCGGTGTTGCCTTTGCCGGTGTCGCCCATCGCCACAAAGCGAATCGTCTTCGGTCCGCCTGCCAGATCCGGGAAAGTCGCGCTAAGATCTGCCACCGCGCCACCGTCTTCATCGCTTTTGCCATCGACCGGGACCGCCAAGTCGATGAGGTTTGGATCGTCGGGCTTGTCGCCTCCATCTTCGACGCAAGCAGACAGCGTGGTCGCCCAGACCGTCAGACCAACAAGCAACCTAGAAGAAACCGTCCGAAGTGTTTGGCCGCTCATGCGGCAGAATGTGCAAAAAACCTCACCCGTTGTACAGCGTACAGCGAGCAGAAAGTTCGAACGGAATGCACCCACAACCCGTGAATGGCGTGCTGGAAAAGCCGCCGCTCAAAGTCCTGCTTCTGGAAAACATTCACCAAACCGCGATCGAGACCATGACCAAAGAAGGTCTTGTCGTCGAGACGGTTCCCAAGTCGCTGCCCAAAGATCAGCTCATCGCGCGACTCGCTGGTGTGCAGGTTCTTGGCATTCGCAGCAAGACGCACCTGACCGCCGAGCTTCTCGCCAGCGCGCCCAGCCTGCAAGCGGTCGGCTGCTTCTGTATCGGCACCAACCAGGTCGATCTGACGGCGGCCAATCGACTGGGACTTCCGGTCTGGAACGCGCCGTTTTCCAACACCCGCAGCGTCGCGGAAATGATCATCTCGGAGATCATCTCGCTCGCGCGTCAGCTTGGCGATCGCAGCCGTGAAGTTCACGTCGGCAAGTGGCGCAAGGTCGCTTCCAGCTGCTTCGAAGTCCGAGGCAAGACACTCGGCATCATCGGCTACGGACACATTGGCTCGCAGGTGTCGGTGCTGGCGGAAGCGCTCGGCATGCGCGTGGTCTTTTACGACATCATTCCCAAGCTTCAGCTGGGCAACAGCCAGCCGTGTGAGTCGCTGCACGAGCTTCTGCGGATGTCGGACTTTGTGACGCTGCACGTTCCGGCGACGCCGCAGACGCAGTGGATGATTGGTCCCGACGAGCTTGCGGCGATGAAAAAGGGCAGCTATCTGCTCAACGCCAGTCGCGGCACCGTCGTGCAGATCGATGCGCTGTGTCAGGCGCTACGCAGCGGTCATGTGGCGGGCGCAGCGATCGACGTCTATCCCGAAGAGCCCGAGGAAAACACCGACTCGTTTGTGACGGAGCTTGCGGGGCTTCCCAACGTGATCTTGACACCACACATCGGTGGCTCGACGCAAGAAGCACAAGCCAGCATCGGTCGCGAAGTCGCCCAGAGCATCTGCAAGTTCGTCGCTCAAGGTGCCACCACAGGCTCGGTCAACTTTCCGCAGGTCGAGCTGCCTCCGTCGCGCGGCACTCACCGGATCTTGAACGTCCACAAGAACGTTCCTGGCGTGCTTCGCGACATCAGCCGCGTTGTCTCGGAGCTCAACGCCAACATCCATAGCCAGATGCTGTCCACCGACGAAAACATCGGCTACTTGATCATGGATCTGGATCAAGATGTTTCGGCGCAGGTGCGCGACGGAATCAGCGGGCTTCCCACCAGCATCCGCACCCGCATCCTGTAGCGCGAGCTGCCGTCGCGAACTTACGCTGCGACGGACTGCGCCGGGGCACTGTGCCAGCGCATGATCCGACGCGGCCAGCCTTCTTCTCGACGCGCACCGCGATAGATCTGACGAGCCAGCGCCGATACAAACGTCATCGCCCACTGCGGTACTTCGGCGGAATCTCCAATCGGAGTCAGCGTCAGCTCTCCGCCGGGAAGTGCAATCTTGACATCAAGGTCTTGATGATGCGGTGTCAGGTGAATGCGCACCGTGTAGTGTGCTTGCAGCTCATCCACCGACTGACGATCGAACTGAAACCGGGCACCAAACTGGGGAGCATACGCGGAAGACATGTAAAATGGATAGCCGAGCGCTGGTCGAATGTCCAGCCGTTCGGCCATCTACCGCGTGTGAACGCTCGATCTGGCCGAGCGCCACCCTAGAGATGCCAAACGCTTCACGATATAGTGATCATTTCCGAGATCCTGATGAGCGCTGACGAACACTCTCCTACGACCCTCGCTGTGGAGCCGCTGGCCAGTGAGCTTCACAATCAGCTCTTGACGTCGCTGGGTCGCGGCGGTGGACTGGCTCCCGAAAAGACGCGTCGCGTGTTCGTAAACCGTCACCTGCGGATGGATCACATCGAGGTGATTGGCTTTGACATGGACTACACGCTGGCGCTGTACAACCAGCCACGGCTGGAGTCGCTGTCGGCGGCCTGTACGCTGGAAAAGATGATCACGCGCCGAGGCTATCCCGAAGCGCTGCGGCAGCTTCCGTATGATGCGCGACGAGCGATTCGCGGCCTGGTCGTCGATCGAGAGCGCGGCAACATCCTGAAGATGGATCGCTACGGCTACGTCGGACGTGCGTATCACGGTACGCAGCCGCTGCCGCGAGTCGAGCGACGCAAGCTCTATCGAGAGCAGCTGTTGCGCATCTTGCCGTCGCACTACGCGTGGATCGACACGCTGTTTGCGCTGCCAGAAGCGGTGCTGTTTGCGCAGATCGTGGACTTCTTCGACGCAGACCCCAGCTTTGCGGCGCTCTCTTCGGAACAAAAGTCGTCGCGCTATAGCCAGCTCTGGGCCGACATTCGCGAAAGCATCGACGAAGCGCATCGCGACGAGAGCATCAAGCGTGTCATCAAGGCCGACATGGCCAGCTACATCATTGATGATCCAGATCTGCCCGCGACGCTGCATCGCTTTCGCTCGGCGGGAAAGCGGCTGTTTCTGCTCACCAACAGTGGGCTCGACTACACCCAGGCGGTGATGTCGTATCTGCTCGACAAGCGGCTGCCCGGCTATTCGTCGTGGCGAAGCTACTTTGATGTGATTGTCGTCGATGCCAAAAAGCCGACGTTTTTCACCGAAAAGGCACCGCTTCTGGCGCTCGACCCCGATGGTCAGGTGCGAGGCGAGCTGGATGGACACGAGCCTCCGTCGCGCGGTCGTCTGTGTCAGGGCGGAAATGTGCAAGCGCTCGATCGACTGCTGGGGCTGCGCGGCGATCGCGTGCTCTACATCGGCGACCACATTTACGGCGACATGTATCGTGCCAAGCGTGCGTCGGTGTGGCGTACCGCGATGATCATTCAAGAGCTGGAAGATGAGCTGCTTCAGCAGCGGCTCGTCGAAGAACAGCTTCAGAAGCTGGAAGCGCTGGAACGAACGCGGCATCGCGTCGAAGCGGAGCTGCGCTACGAGCAGCTACTCGGCCAGCGTCTTCGTCGTCTGACACAGGACGATCCTCAGCTTCAGCTTGTGACGGCGGAAGCGCAGCTCGAACAAGCGCACGAAGAGATCCACAAACGAAGCGAAGCGATGCGGACCCTGATTCGTCAAACCGACGATGACCTGGATCGCTTGGAGCTTCAAATCGAGCAAGCATTCAACCCGTTCTGGGGACCTCTGCTCAAGGCGGCGGCGGAAAACTCGCGATTTGGTCAGCAGGTGGAAGACTTCGCCTGTGTCTACACCAGCCGTGTATCCAATTTTTTACAGTACGCGCCATTCCAACATTTCCGTTCGCCGAGGGATCATTTGCCCCACGAGCGCGTGTACTAGTTCTGGGATCACGGGGTGCGAGATTTTTGGAAGTTGGCCCAGGACATGCTAGGTGCCTGGGTAAAAGCGAAGGGGCCCCGGTGGCCCTAGACTTTGGATAAAGTGAAGGACCTAGAGTCCAAAAGGAGAGATCGATGAACGCTGTGAAGTCTGTGATGGCGCTTGTGATGGGTGTGGCTCTGTTTGCTGGCTGTGACCAGTCGAAGGAAGAGCTGGACAAGACCAAGGTTGAGCTGGCCAAAGTGACCGCCGAGCGTGACCTGATGAAGGGTCAGATCGACAAGGCGACCCAGGATGCGAAGGACGCTCAGACCAAGCTGACCGACGCGGAAAACAAGATCAAGGAAGCCGATGCCAAGCTGGCCACCTGCCAGCCCGCCGCTGCGCCTGTGGCTGAGACCAAGCCCGCGGCCTCTTCTTCCAAGAAGCCCGCTGCTGCCAAGCCCCCGGCGGCTCCGGCTCGCGATGCCTCGGCCCCGGCCGGCACCGCTGCGAACCCTGTCAAGCTCGCCCCGGGCAACCCCGGCGCTGGCCTGTAATCTGACCTAACGGCCCCGAAAGGGGCTTCTTAGCTTTCTTCGGCTTAGGAACCAACAAAGGAGTACACGATGAAAAAGCTCAGTCTTCTGGCCCTCCCCGTGCTGTTTGCTCTCGGCTGTGGTGGCGTCGATACCCTGTTTGGCGATGGTGGTTTGGATAGCGGAAGCGTCTGCGCTGCGGGCGTGACCGCGTACCAGATCAAGACCGGTGTCTACAAGACCCAGAGCGTTCCGTCGGTCACGGAAAACTGCGGACTTGGCCTGACCGCCACCACCCTGATGACCGACCGCGAAGTTGCCAACGATGCGCAGGGCAACATCACCGTTTACTCGCTGTCGACCACCCCGAAGTCGCCGCTCGGCACTGGCCCGGTTCGCTGCAACATGGGAACCCTGACCGGCAGCGACATTGCCAACGCCAGTGGTTGTGACTTCACCCGTCAGACCACCGTTTCGATGACCGTGACGGCGGCCAACCAGTTCACGATCGCCGTGACGCAGACCCGATCGAACTTCAAGCAGGACGCCTCGGGCACGACCTGCAAGCCGCCGGCTGGCAACAGCTGCACCATCAGCTACACCGCCGCGATGCAGCAGTAGTCTCAGCCTCGCTGTCTGAGCCTGCTTGGACAGCGACTGCTGACGATTCCTTCCCACTCGACGGGCTGCTCCGAGCGTCCCGTCGGTCTCTTTCCTTCCCTTCTAGAACTGTGGACAAAGTCCGGCTGACCGCACTGGCTGTGGCGAGCCTGTCTTTGTCTGTGGCGGTTTTGTCTTGCGAGGCGTCCTCTGCGGGTCGGCTGGGTTCGTACCTTGGCGGAGATGCAGACGCATCGGCGCACCCAAGCGAGCCGCCGAGCTGAGCTAGCGTAGACCGACCGACTCGATGGCTTGGGTCAGCTCTTCGGCGCTGTGAACCCCACGAAAGACCCGTCGCACCTGACCTTCCGCATCGATGAGCACAGTGAGCGGAATCTGGGTGATGCCATAGCGCTCTGCGACCGTGCCAGGATCGCTTCCGAGCGGAAGCTTGAGCCCAGCGCAGTCGCAAACTGCTTGGCTTTGGCTTCTGCGCCTTCGATCTCGATGGCGATGGTGCGCAGTCCACGCGGCTGAAGCTGGGTGTTCACACGATCGATGAGCGGCAGGGACTCTTTGCACGGTCCACACCACGTCGCCCAAAAGTCGATCAGCACTGGATGACCGCGCTGCGCCGACAGCTCGAAGCGCTCACCGGGTGACGCCGAGGCATCGATGCGTGCCACCGAAAAGTCCGGCGCGGCATTGCCATTCTTTGGCTGCGACGACGGAACCGAAACCCAGTGCCGCGCTTCGTTTACCACGATCACCACAAACATCGCGATGAGCACCCAGGAAATCACACGGGTCAGCAGCGAGTCACGGCGCGTCGGCGCATCCGCTTCGTCTTCGTGTGACGCTGTGTCGTCGCGCTGCTCGGCTTGGTCGCTCATACGCGGCTGCTCCTGCGCTGCTCGCGCTCGTAGATGAGTCGAAGGCCCGTGAGCGTCAGCATCTCGTCGCACTCTTCGATGGTTCGGCTGTCTTTGGCGATCATCGGTGCGAGTCCGCCGGTCGCAACGACCTTGAGTGGAAAGTCCACCTCGGCGCGCATTCGCTCGACGATGCCATCGACGAGTCCAACGTAGCCGTAGACCAGGCCCGACTGCATGCTGGTGACGGTGTTTTTGCCGATGACGGAGCGAGGCCGGGCCAGCTCGACGCGAGGTAGCTTGGCCGCAGCGTGAAAGAGCGCGTCGGCGCTGATGCCGATGCCTGGCGCAATCGCTCCACCGAGGTATTCCCCTTTGGGCGTGACGACATCGAAGGTGGTGGCTGTTCCAAAGTCGACGACCAGGCAGCCGCAGCGAAATCGTTCATAGGCAGCGACGGCGTTGATGATGCGATCGGCCCCGACTTCGCGCGGGTTTTCATACAGAATCGGCATGCCGGTGCGCGAGCCGGGACCCACGACGACGGGCTCGATCTGAAAGTAGCGACGAAAGAGCCGCTGAAACGCTTGCAGCACGGGCGGAACCACCGTCGCCAAGATGCCCGCCGAGATGCCTATTTCCTTGGGCTGCGTCGACACCGCGACAAGCTGTTCTTGGCTCGACTTGTCATCGCTGGACTTGCTTTCCTCGCTGTAGACATCGCGCTGCGGACCGGCGGTAAACGGCAAGCCATGCAGCGTGAACATCGAGTGCAGCAGCGCCGCGTACTCGTCTTCCGTTCGGGCCTTGCGCGTCTCGATGCGAAAGTGTGTGAGCAGCGCTGTCCCGTCGAAGACGCCAAAGACAATGTTGGTGTTACCGATGTCCACCGCAAGCAGCATGCGGCTAGCTTAATCCAAAGCGAGCCGACACGACACCGCACCGCCAACAATGTGCTTATTATCCCGCTCGCTACGCAGGGGAATGACGTATGACGACGAACGAGTCGAAGTGCTCTGTGGGACTGGGTCCGTCGCGAAAGGCCCTGACGTCCCGATGGCTTGCGTGCTGCGTGCTGCGTGCTGCGTGCTGTGTGGGGTGGACGGTTGGACTGGGCTCGCTGCTGCTGTTAAGTCCGTCGGGACACGCCGAGCAGTATGCGGCAGCGACAGAAGTGGATCGCAGCTGTGACGGACTGGCCGCGCAGGCTGGCGGATGAGCTGGGAATGCCTGCGGACCGTCGAAACCAGGCGCTCGCTAGGCTGCGCGACGCATTCCTACACGGCAAGATTTCAGCGTTTTCGAAGGACGCGAGCCTGAACGGAATCACCCGAGCTATCACGAGCTGTACCTTGTCTCTGTGGTGAAGGGTCTGTCTGCGGGCGCTGCGATTGGGAACCTAACAATATTATGCAAATCAAATGTGTAATATTGATCGACTGAAGTAGGCTCTGTTCTCGGTGTCTGTCCTACTTCAGGAATCCAGGTCGGATGCGCTGCGCTGTCATCCCGCAGCGACGGATATCAGCTTGCTGGGAATGCGTATTTTTTCAGCTGTGTGACTTACGCGCTACGGCGCTTTGCCAAGTTTCTGGCACAATCCAAAGATTGTGCGTACTCGATCATCGCTGTCTATCCGATCGCTTGTAGGAACGTGGGCGCTGTGTGGCGCGCTGGGTCTGTCTGCACTGAATCTGGCGTGGGCCTCATCGGGATCGATCCTGGATGTGGTGGCTAGCTCGCGTGAGCCTTGGCAAAAGCACAAGGTGAAGCACGGTGTGCTCGTCGAGCGTCGGCCCGTTGCGGGGTCTTCCTTTTATGAATACCGCGCGATGGTGACGATTCCGCTCGCGCCTGCGCTGCTGATTGAAGACATGTGGAAGACGGTGGAAAAGCCGGGCCCGGTCGTGAAAAAGCGTCAGATGCTAAGGAAGGGAGAGACAGAGATCGTGTTCTACGATCAGATTCAGACTCCCGTGGTGTCTGATCGCGACTACACGATGCGACTCCAGAAAGTCGCGCTGGGTGGGAATCGCTTTCAGATGATTTTTCAGACGGCAAATGAGCTGGGTCCAGGGCCCGATCCCAAGTTCGTTCGGATTCCTGCCATTCGTGGAATGTGGATCATTGAAGCGGATCCTGGTGCAGCGGATCGCTCGCAAGTGACGTATCAGACGTACAGCGATCCGGGTGGATCGGTGCCTGCGTTTGTGATTCATGGTGCGCATGTCGATCAGGTGATAAAGAGCCTGGAAATCCTAACGGCGCGCATCACCAATCAGTATGGTTCAGGGGCCGTACCGAAGTAGACGACATCGTCCGTTTCTGTCGCACACTGCGCTTTTGAGTCGTGTTAGGGTGACTCTCTTCAAAGAGGAACCGACACGACATGGCCATCATTCGTAGCTTTCGCGGCGTCTTTCCACAGGTACATGACAGCGTCTTTGTTGCGGACAACGCAACGCTGGTGGGCGACGTACAAATCGGTCCGCGTTCAACGATTTGGTACGGCGCGGTTCTGCGTGGTGACGTTCATTCCATTCGCATCGGAAGCGAGACATCCATTCAGGACAACACCGTTGTTCATGTCACGCACAATCGCTTTCCAGTCGAAGTAGGGGACCGCGTCACCGTCGGACACTCTGTCACGCTGCATGGCTGTACGGTGGCCAGTCACTGCATCATCGGAATGGGCGCAACGATCCTCGATCAAGTGGAAGTCGGGGATCACTGCATCATCGGAGCCGGTGCGCTGCTGACGCCGGGAACCAAGATTCCGCCGGGTCACTTGGTGGTTGGTTCTCCAGGTCGCATCAAGCGTCCGCTGAGCGCCGATGAGCTGACGTGGATCGAGTATTCCGCCGATCACTACGTTGAGCTAAACGGAATCTATCGGGCCGAGGCTGCGGAACGAAACGGAACGACGCGGTAGCACATCCCATGCATGCCTTACAGATCGCGAAACAGAGTCAGGTAGAGAGCGCGTCTTCTTCTGTGCTGGATGCGTCGGTTTCGGAGCTGCTTGTGCGGCTGCGAGCGCGGACGCTGACCTCGCAAGCACTGGTGGAAGCGCACATCGCACGGACGTTGGAAGTGAATCCGCGTCTCAATGCGCTGGTGGCCGATCGATTTGATGCAGCGCGACGGGAAGCGGCGGCTGCAGATGCGGTGTATGACAGCGCGGATCACACCGAGCTTCCGCCTCTGCTTGGGATTCCGTGCTCGATCAAAGAGTTTCTGGCGCTACAAGGAATGCCGCAGACCGGCGGTGTTCTGTATCGCAAGGGAGTCGTTGCAGAGACGGACTCTGTTGTGGTGTCGCGGATTCGTCAAGCGGGCGCAGTTCCTTTGGGCGTGACCAACGTTCCCGAAGGCGGTCTGTGGATGGAAACGCACAACCTGATCTGGGGACGCACCAACAATCCCTGGGATCTGTCGCGAACCTCTGGCGGATCATCGGGAGGAGAAGGCGCGCTGGTTGCTGCGGGTGGGGCTCCGTTTGGGATTGGATCGGACATCGGGGGTTCGATTCGGATTCCGGCTGCGTTCTGTGGCACCGTCGGACACAAGCCGTCGGCGGGACTGATTCCCAACACCGGACACTTTCCAGCGGCCAAGGACTCTCACGGCTACATGGTGATTGGTCCGCTCTGTCGCAGGGTCGATGATGTGATGCCGATTCTGCGCGTCCTGGCGGGTCCAGATGGTCGCGATCCGGCGTGTCAGAAGATGCCGCTGCGTGATCCGGAAACGGTGAAGATCTCGTCGCTGCGGATTTTTTCCTGGCCCGGTGGTGGCGCGGTCAAAGTGCGTCCTGTGATGCGTGAAGCGGTGGATCTGTGTGCGGCGGCACTGCGCAGTGAAGGAGCCCGCGATCGCGTCTTGTCCGGTCATGATCTGGAAAGCGGCTTTGTGCTGTGGATGAGCGCGCTGCAAGCTGCGAATCCCGACGGCTATGAAAAGGTGGTGGCAGGCGAGGGCGGCATTCCCATCCTGCGCGAGCTGCTCTTGTATCCGCTCGGGCGCTCGCGCTTTGTGCTGCCGACGCTGGTGACGATGCTCAGTGAGTCGATCGTACGGCGTCTTCCCATTGGCTTTGCGTCGTTTTTGCAGCGACTTGATCGACTGCGTGAAGAGCTGGATGCGCAGCTTGGGGAAGACGGTGTGATTCTGCATCCTCCGTACAGTCGTCCGGCGCCGCGTCATAAGCTGGCGCTGCTGACTCCGTTTGATGCAGAGTGTACGGCGCTGTTTAACGTGCTGGGATATGCCGTGACGGTGGTTCCGGTGGGCTTTGATGAAGAAGGACTGCCGGTCTCTGTTCAGGTGATTTCCCGTCGAGGAAATGATCACCTGACCCTGGCTGCGGCGCGTGTGATTGAGCGTCACTTTGGTGGCTGGCGACGCGCAATGAAGTAGGACGGATTCCTAAAAGCCGCGTGCGATGCGCCAGGTTCCTTCACTGTGACTGAGCATCGCCACCAGCTGACGCTGCTCATCAAGGACGACGGCAACCTGGGCCTTGGGTAATGGCAGAGCAGCGACGGTGGCGCGATGTCCTTGGCGGACTCTTTGTGCGACATCTGGCGTGACGGAAACAGCTGGAAGGTGCGCAACCGCAGCGGGAAGAGGTGCGAGCGGAGCCGCTGTCAGCGCATCCAGTGAGACGGCATCCTCGACGGAAAATCGACCAACACGAAGCCTGCGTAGTGCGGTCAGGTGCGCACCGACCCCGAGCGCTTCCCCCAGATCGCGCGCAATCGATCGGATGTACGTTCCCTTTCCGCAGTGAACGCGAAACGTCAGCGCAGGATGCGGAAGAGACAGTGAGACAGACTCGATCTGAATGTCATGGATCTCGACGGTGCGCGTCTTGGCTTCGATCTGCTGTTCGATTGCTTGCGCGTCTTCTTCCGTTTGCACCGCACGCGCTTTTTCATACAGCCGCTGACCATCCACTTTGAGCGCGGAAAAGCGCGGCGGCTTCTGCGCAATCGCGCCCACTTGCTTTCGCAGCGCTTCGCTGACTTGGGATTCGCTGAGCGCGCGCAGTGACGCTTCGGGGGACTCAAACAGAACCTTCGATCCGGGCGCTGCATCGTCGGTGTCGGTTGTGATTCCTAGCCGTGCGGTGGCCAGATATTCCTTGTCTGCATCCATCAGATAGGGAACCAGCTTGGTGGCTTCTCCCAGACAGATCACAAGCAGTCCGGTCGCTTCTGGATCGAGCGTTCCTGCGTGTCCCACGCGCTTTTCACGCAGCGCTCTGCGCACACGCGCCACCACGTCAAACGAGGTCAGTCCAGTCGGTTTGTCGACGAGTAGTACGCCGTCCATCGAAATCACTCTCTGCTTGGGAGCTGCGGATGCGCTGCGTCAATGCTGCGCGGCTGTGTGGATTGGTCGCGACTGTGGCTGCTACAGAAACAGATCGGCCAGTGCTTGCTGAACCAGTCCCGACACAAGCTGTACTTTGTAGCCGTTGCGTGAAAGCGGAGTCGCTCCGTTCACGGCGGCTTGACCGATCTTGCGGATGCGCTCTGCATCAAGTGACGGACTCTGTAACAGCATCGTCTCTGCCGTGCGTGCGCGATACGGAACCGGAGCCACCGATCCCAGGATGATGCGCACCGCTTCCGGGGCCTTGTTTCCGCTTGTTCCTCGACGCAGTGAGATCGCCACTTCCGCGAGCGGCCAGTCAAAGCTCTGCTTGTGCTTGACCTTGCGATACAGGCTCTGTTCACCGGGAGCAGGACTGGGAATCCAGATGCTCTTGAGGATCATGTCCTCTTCCATCCGATTCTCTCGTCCGACGGCGCCACCGGGCTGACTGGGACCGACCAGGAAGCTAGACAGTCGGGCAAAGCGCTCTCCCTGCGGAGTCTGAAGCAGCAGCACCGCATCCAGCGCGACCAGCGCCACTGCCGTTCCCGATGGATGCACTGCGCAGCACGGCTGGTTGTCAAAGATGGCGTGAAAGTCGTTTTCTCCGTCGCGGGCAAAGCAGACAGAGCCCCCTTTTTTCGCGCACAGATAGTCCGCCGATCGAAAGTACCAGCAGCGCGGACGCTGCAGCAGGTTTCCACCCAGCGTCGCAACCTGACGAATCTGTGGCGTGGCAATCTGCGCAGCAGACTCGCTTAGCGCAGACGCTTTGGACTGAATCAGCGCGCTGTGTGCAAGCTCGGTCAGCGTCGTCAGCGTGCCAATGCGCAGACAGTCTCGTCGCGGCGGCGGACTTCCGTTGTCACCACCGGGAAGCAGTCGCCACACGCCTTCAGGAATCGCATCGGCTTTCACTTCGCTGATGTCGCGCAGGGCCTGTGGTTTTTCGTCGAGCAGACGAATGTTGATGAGCCGTCCCGGCTGCTCGATGCCTTCCTTCATCAGGTCGAGGACATCGATGCCGCCTGCTTTGAGCCGCGCCGGACCGCCTTTGTTGCTACTCAGCTCGTCGAGCGTCTGCTGGATGGTGCGTGGAATGGTCAGCGTAAACGAGTTCATGGCGTTACTTCCCCGCGCTGGCGAGTGCAGCGAGCACCTTGGCCGGAGTGATCGGCAGCTCGCGAATGCGGACGCCGATGGCGTTGTAGACCGCGTTGGCGATCGCGGCTGCGGTTGGGACCGTCGCTGGTTCTCCGATTCCGCTCGCATCCGTCGAAGAACGTCCGCGCAGATCTTCCAGCAGGATCACGTCGATCTTGGGTACATCGAGCGCACCTGCGACCTTGTACTGCTCGAAGTTGCCGTTGAGGATTCTGCCAGTCTTTGGATCGAGCCGGCGTTCCTCGAACAGCGCGTACGACAGACCTTGGATGATGCCGCCGTGGATCTGGTTTTCGATGAGCAGCGGGTTGACCGGACGTCCGCAGTCGTGGCCCGCGACGATGCGCAGCACGTTGACGACGCCGGTGAGCGTGTTTACCTCGACCTCTGCGAACTGAACGCCACCAAGCTGCGCGGCAAACTGGCCTCGTCGTCCCGTGACTGTCGCACCGTAGTCGGGCCCTCGGGTCGCGCTACCGAGCACTTCCGCCCGTCGCATCCGCGCGCACGCTTTGTCAAACGGAAGCGGTGCGGTGGGCTTTCCTGCTTTCACTCCGACGACGGCTCCGCCGGTTAGCTCGGGAACTTTGTCCAGTCCCAGGACCGCTTGTAGCTCGGTAAGGAGCGCTCGCTTTGCGGCGAAGGCTGCTTCGCGCGCAGCCGGTGTAATCGACGCGGTGGTCACGCTTCCGCCCGAGCCTGGACCCGGTGGCAAGCGGGTATCGCCGATGGTGACTTTGACCTTGGTGATGGGAACCTGAAGCTCTTCGGCGACAACCTGCGCGAGCGGAGTGCGAATGCCGCTGCCGATGTCTTGAACGCCGGTCAGAACCTCGACGCTGCCGTCGCGATGGATGCGAACCTCGGCGCTGGAGTCCATGTTGACCAAGTGATACCAGCAGCCCTGCGCCATGCCGCTGCCCCGACGGACTTCACCCAGCTTGCCGCTTCGCTTGCCTTGTCCTGCGGCGGTGCGACTTGCCCAGCCAAACGCCGATGCTGCGCGCTGACGCTGCTCTTTTCGTGCGGGATGGCTGTCGTTTTTGTCACGGAGCGCGACGGGATCGAGGTGAAGCCGCTCGGCCAGCTCGTCCATCGCTTGTTCCAGCGCAAACGCCCCTTGCGGATGACCCGGAGCGCGAAAGGCCGCGAGCGGTCCGCTGTGCGTAAAGACATCCGATTCCTCGACGTAGACCGCCGGGCAGTCGTACATCGACAGCGCTGGACCGCCAAAGCCCGCGCCTGCGCCCGCGCCGCCGAAGCCAAAGCCTTTGACCTCGATGGCGGTGAGCTTTCCGTCGGCAGCAGCAGCCAGCGCCACGGTCTGTTCCGAACCGGGACGATTGCCGACCGCGAGGTGTTCTTCGCGACGATCCAGCATGATCCGCACCGGCGCTTTGGCTTCCTTGGCCAAAAGCGCTGCCAGCACGCCGTAGTTTCCCGCGCCGAACTTTGCCCCGAAGCCGCCGCCGCAATAGTCGGTGATGACGCGGACCTTGCTCTGCGGGATGCCGAGGTATTCAGCCAGCTCATCGCGCACCGAAAAGATGCCCTGCGTCGACGCCCAGACCGTTAGCTCGTCGCCAGTGCGATTCCACTCTGCACACAGACCATGCGTTTCCAGCGCCGAGTGCGTCTGCACCTGCGTCTTGTACGTCGCGCGCACGCCCTGCGGTCCCGCAAGCAGCGCCTGTGTCACCTGTGTCGCTTGCTTGTCGACGTCACGGCCTCGCGGTGCGCTGCGCTTGGGGCCGCGGACATTGCCCACTTGGTTGAGCTTGTCTTTGCTGCCACCGCCACCCGCCGAGCCCCTGGCCGTCACCGGCTGCGCAAACACCTTCGGCGCCGAGGGCTGCCGCGCTTCCGTCGGATCGACGACGAACGGCAGCACATCGTAGTCCACCTTGATCTTGCCAAGTGCCGCTGTGGCCTGTTCCATCGTCTGCGCAGCGACGGCAGCAATCGGCTGTCCATAATAGCGCACCGACTGAACCTGCGTCGTCTTGCCACTGCCATCGTCCGCAATCCCCAGCAGGTGAGGCAGCGCCAGCGCCGCTTTGACGCCTGGCATCTTCAGCGCTTCGCTCACGTCGATGCGATGAATCCGCGCGTGCGGATGCGGCGAGCGCAGCACTTTTCCATGCAGCATGCCGGGCCGCACGATGTCCGACGTGTAGCGCGCCCGACCGCTTACTTTTTCGATGCCATCGACGCGCGGCGTTGCCTTGCCAACCTGCTGAAGGCTCGCGTTTGGCTGCCAAGCGGGAGGCGTTGATTCGGGAACCTCTCGCTGTTCGCTGTGGATTCCCGCGCCGACGATGCCAACCGGAACTTCGATCTGGCTCACTTGGCTGCTCCTTTGGCGGCGCTGAGCGTCGCGTCAACGATGTGCGGATACGCGCCACAGCGACACAGGTTCCCGGCAATCGCAGCGCGAACATCTCCGTCGGAAATCGTCGCCAGCTTGCCTTCCGCCTTCGCCTGTTCGTACAGCGCCGCGCAGCTCATCAGCATGCCCGACGTGCAGTAGCCACACTGAAGCGCGTCCTTTTCCACAAACGCCGTCTGAAGCGGATGCAGCGCCGGACCTTTGCTCAGTCCTTCGACGGTGGTGACGGCTTGCGGCTCACGGCCTGGAATGCCCGCGACATCGATCGCCAGCGTTAGACAGGACAGCGTCGGAGCGCCCGCCACCCAGACCGTACACGCGCCACAGCCACCGCGATCGCAGCCCACCTTGGTGCCGGTCTGACCCAGCTTGTCGCGCAGCACCGTCGCCAGCGTATCGCGCGGCTCGATCATCACCTTCTGCGGCTTGCCGTTTACAAGCAGCGTCACCGGAATCGCGCCCGGACCCAGCACCTGCGCGGGCGGCGTCACGACTTTGGCGGGAACGGCTGCGGCTGCAGCCTCTGCGACGGGCACCGATAGGATGGCTGCGGCGGATGCGGCGCCTCCCGTGTGCTTGAGAAAGCTGCGTCGAGACAGTCCAGCCGAAGCGTCGGGACCGGACTGCGACTGGGAACCATCAGCGGAGACGTTGGGATCGCCCTTGCTCATGCCGCGACCTTAGCAAGAAACCGACTCTGCTGCGTAGCGCGAACGATCACAGCTTGTGCGCCCGCGATTCTGTCCGGTCTTTCGCCTGCGCACACACACCACGTAGATGCAAAGGAATTGCAGTTACGACAGAGACTCTAGCTCCGCTTGCAGAGACTCCCAGCGCGGATACATCGCTTCCAGCTGCTTCTGGATGTCTGCGAAGCGCTGCTGCACTTGCTTGGCCTTTTGGGGATCCGAATACAGCGTAGGGGAAGACAGCGTCTTTTCTAGCTCTCCCTTTTCCTGTTCCAGCGCGGTGATCTGCTGTTCCACCGTCTCAAGCTGCTGTTTGACAGGACGAATCCGCAGCGCGCGCGCTTCCCGTTCTTGGGCCTTCATCCTGCGCCGATCTTTGTCGCTTTCTTCTGCGCGACCGGCTGATGCGGAATCCGCTTTTCCTGCTGCTTGTCCGCGAACAGATCCGGTGGAATCTGCGATCAAATCGGAGCGCTGCGCACTCTGTTCCAAATGATACAGATATGCATCTAGGTTGCCGCTCCACTCGACAATGTGGCCTTTTTGAACGTCCCAGATCTTGGTCGCAAGCTGGTTGATGAAGCTGCGGTTGTGCGAAACAAACAGCAGCGTTCCGCCGTATTCCTTCAGCGCTTCCGCCAGCTTTTCCGACGAGTCCAGGTCCAGGTGGTTTGTCGGTTCGTCCATCAGGATCAGGTTTGACGGAATCACCAAGAGCCTTGCCAGTGCCACCCGTGCGCGCTCTCCTCCCGAGAGCACCGCGATCTTTTTGTCGACATCATCCCCTTGAAACAGAAACGATCCGAGCACGCTCCGTACGGCGGACTGCGGCTTGTCTGGAACCAGCGACCACACTTCTTCTAGGACTGTGCGCTCGCGATCAAGCTGTTCGGTGTGATGTTGTGCGTAGTAGGCAGGCTGTACGTTGTGGCCCAGCGTGATGCTGCCACCGTCGAGCGTTAGCTCTTTGGCAATCAGCTTAAGGAGCGTTGTCTTGCCCGCTCCGTTTACACCGATGATGGCCACCCGATCGCCGCGCTCCAGCGTCTTTGTCACCGATTGATAGATGACCTTTTCACCAAAGCGCTTGTCGATCTGATCGATGCGAATCACTTCCCGACCGGATCGCGCCACTTCAGGAAAGCGGAAGCGCACCGTCGAGTGATGATCGCGCACTTCGATGACTTCGGATCGCTCAAGCTGCTTGATGCGACTTTGAACCTGGCGCGCTTTGGTGGCTTTGTAGCGGAAGCGATCGATGAAGCGCTGCGTAACGGCGCGCTCTTCCGCTTGACGGCGGGCGCGGATCTCCAGGTTCAGCTCTTCCTCTGCACGCTGACGGCGATAGGAGTCGTAGTCACCCGGATAGGATCGCAGACCTTCTGGTTCAAACGTCATCACGCGGCGAATCTGACGATTCAAAAACTCGCGATCATGGCTGATGAGGAGCAGCGCTTTGGGAAACCGACGCAGGAACTGATCAAACCAAGTCAGCGACGGAATATCCAGGTGGTTGGTCGGCTCATCCAGCAGCAGCAGATCCGGCTCTAGGAGCAGCAGTCCGGCCAGCGCCGCGCGCATCTTCCAGCCCCCGGAAAACGTCGTGATGTCGCGCTCAAACTCTGCTTCCGCAAAGCCAAGTCCCGCCAAGATGCTCTCGGCACGATGTCGTCCGTAGCGCTCCTCAAAGTCCGCAAGCCGCGTGTGCAGATCCGCCAGGCGCTCACCCAGCTCGATCCGCACCTCATCTTCTTCTGCGGACGCTAGATCCGCTTCCAGCATCGCAATCGACGCGCGCAGCTCATCACTGCCCGGCACAACCGATCGCACCGAATCGACCAGCGTTCCCGGTGGCAGCGCCAAGATGTCTTGCGGCAGATAGCCAACTTTGACTCCGCGCGCAAAGTGGATCTCGCCTCCGTCCGGCTCGCGCTCTTGGGCCAGCAGCCGCATCAGCGTGGACTTTCCTGATCCGTTCGGACCGATCAGCCCCACGCGGTCGCCCGGCTGGATCGCGAAGCTTTCTTCGTCGAGGATTTGCTTTTTTCCAAACGAAATTGATAGCTGTTCCGCTGTGACAATCGACATAGGATGATGACGTAGGCTACTGCGAGCCGTGGGCTTGTGACCACCTTCGCGTGAAGGAATCGCAGTGCCGACGGACCAAGACAGGCTGATGACGACGATGGCGAAACACTTGTGCGAGCGGCTGCGGAGCTTGTCTCTTGGGTCGATTCCTCCGTGGCTGCTGCTGACGCTGCTGGCTTCAAGCTGCTCGCGAGAGCCGCTGCTGCCGCCGGATCTGGGTCTGGCGTGTACGATGACGGGACCTTCGGCGTGTAAGCCGGATGCGAGCGTGTCTGTGGCAGACGGAATGTCGATGTCCGACGCCATGCCGATCCCCGATGCGATGAGCGGACCGCGTCCCTGCGCAAGCGATTCCGACTGTGTGATGTCGTGCGTGATGGGCGCGCTCGGCTGCAAGTGTGCGACCGTGATGATGGGCAGTCTGCAGTGTGTCCCGATCTGTCGCGTGACGGCGGACTGTCCCAAGCCGCCGATGGGAACGGTCAGCTGTGACACCACGCGCGGCATCTGTCTGGTGATGCGATAAGCCCAAACAGGAATCGGAAACAGAGTCCGAAACAGAGTCCGAAACAGAGTCCGAAACAGAGTCCGAAACAGCGTCCCTTTCGCGTCTGATTACGGATGGTATTCGGAATAGGTGTCGGTCTGCATCGTATCGCCCACTGGCGTCGTCACCGTCACTTGCAGCGGGAAGACACTGGCTGCCATGTTCTGGGTCTGATCACGCGACAGAAACTGAAGCGTGCCGGAATACTCGCTGGGCAGGTTCATGTTGATGACGCCAATCAGCGGTGACAGCTGCTTGCTCAGCTCTTTGGTATCAAGCGGCAGCCGCACCGTGCTGGCATTGTCACCGCTGGGTATGGTCATCGCGAGCGGATTCCACGGGGTCTTGCAGTCTTTGTTAGACGGACAAGTGGCTGGCGCTGAAGTCGGAAGCTGTCCGATGACAGTCGTTCCGCTGAGCAGTCCCCAGCCATACACCACCAGCTTGTTGGTGGTGCTGCCGTAGACGCCCGAGATCTCGCGCTCCAGTGCGGTGATCGTCGGTCGGCGGACCGGATAGCACGTATCGGTGGTGCCTGGCTTGGGGGTGACCATCCGAATCGTCCGCAGCGGCGGATCTGAGCTGTCAGGCACGGACAGATTGAGCGTCAATGAAAGCAGCGCTGTGGTGCTGGCGCTGTCGTTCTGAAGGGGGGCCGAAAAGATGCGATGAATGCAGCCTCCCGATGCCAGCATCAGATCGAGCGTTCCCTTGCGGCCCTGCGAGGCAACGTCTTCGCTGAGATCGAGCGTGAGTCCAAACGTAAACGCTCCGTCCGGGCGGTTGCGGACATCGAAGGTCAGCTCTTGGATGCCGCCCACTTTATTGGTTGGATTTGCGAGCGAGACGTTTACGTACAGGGTGTCTTCCGTGGCATCGATTCCTGTCAGCGAAATCCGAAACTCCGGTGTCTCATTGCAGCTCGTTAGACAGAGCAGCGAACAGAGTGCTCCAGAAAGCAGCTTGAGATGCGACATGGGAACGACTCCTAAAACGTAAGTGCAAAGTTAAGATGTTGGGTTCCACCGTCGGTCTTGGACTGGGCGTTGACCCCAACTGGCACCGCAACCACGATGCCCGCTGTGATCGCCGCTCCCGAGATGAGCAGCCAAAACCACGCCGACTTGTAATAGGGCTTTTTGTACTTGCTCAGCTCTTTTTGAACCGCTTCCCGACGCGCTCTCTCTTCGGCCAGATCCAGCTCGGACTGTTTTTTCTGCTGCTGCAAGGACAGCTCGATCTTTTCTTTGGCTTGGACCGCTGCAATCAGCGCGGTGAGCGTCTGGACGTAGCCTTTGGCCTCGGGAACCAGCGCATGATCAGGATACGTCGTGATCATCTGCTGATAGGCATCGCGGGCTTCCTTGGGACGCAGTGCCTTGCGATACGCTTGTCCCGCGTTAAACAAAAGGACTGCGTTCGGACTCTGGGCATACGCCGCGAGCAGGTGATCCCCGGCCTCTGCGTACTTGTTTTGCCGAAACAGCGTCTGCGCAAGCTGAATGTGCTGCTCGCTCGTCAGTGAATCAGCAGCGG
>WBZX01001147.1_pt1 | contig 20748 bp, 20 predicted proteins | sample 5204211 | NCBI WGS metagenome assembly WBZX01 (sample SAMN12344362, study PRJNA552823) | activated sludge metagenome | biome: Activated sludge suspended growth; feature: Nitrification reactor; material: Wastewater; isolation source: activated sludge from nitrification reactor of wastewater... | reverse complement strand
TTCACCACCGTCGATGCCGCAACACCAAACCGCGCCGCCACCGACCGACAGCTCGCGCCGGAACCGACCGCTGCAACAACACGCTCCCGCAGGTCATTCGATAGAGGGCGCATCCATGCTGGCCTCCACTCCAGCCAGCATCTTGAATCACATTCACACCAGCTTCGGAACCTCTTTGATTCTCTCAAGCCTTAAAACGCTCTAGGGATGCTTGCTTAGCGCTGTCAGCTGATCGGCAAACCGGGCCAGGCGCTCGGAATCGGAGACGCTGCGTACCCGGTTCGCCGCGTCGCTCAACGGCCCCGACAGGTCGCAGCCCTCGCCGGTCAGCCATTCGATGTTGGGCAGCTGCCGCTCGAGGTCGATGGCCACACTGATGTAGTCGGACCTCGTCTTTGCGATCTTCGCTGCTTCTGCCCGAAGCGCGTCGCGATAGGCTGCGCATACAACGGACGGGTCGATGTCGAGCGCCCAGAGTTGCGACAGGTCGTCGAGCCTGTCCTCCCCGAGCAATTGAATGGCGTCGGTAGTCCGCGTCTTGACCAGCCTCGCCCCCCGCCAGCGCCTGGCGATGGTGTATGGCGCCGGGAGGCAGATCTTCGAGATAGTCGCGGAGGGGCGAGTCGGGACCGAGCCTGGCGAAGCGCGCGGCGTCGGCGGCATCGGCTTCTTCTACGCGCTTCTTTTCCTGCTCTTCCCATGCCCTGCGCTCGGCAGCCTGTGCGGCCTCCCGCTCCGGATTGGGCATGTATTCGATGGTGGTCAGCACCAACGGCACGATCGTCAGAACGACGATGGCACCCCCCAGGATCGACGTCGTCGGCACCGGCGGCAGTGTGCCGTGCCAGCCGACCATTCGCGCCCAGAAGGCGTAGAGCGCCAGCAGCAACGGCAACAGCGCCGGCACGACGGCCAGCCAGTCGCCATAGCGATCGTTGTAGAGGCCCATGGCGGAGGCCGCCGCAATTGCCGACAGCGGCAGGAACACGATGGCGGCTGCAGTGGCGTAGGACGGCATGGCGCCGCGCAGGATCGCGACGGCGAACATCGAGGCCAGCACGATCCACAGCACCAGTCCCTGGATCACGGCGAACCCCAACGACATGCCGCGGCCTGCCGCGTCGCTGCTGCGTGCTGTCAATATGTTGGCAATGAAGGGGCCGTAGAGCAGCACCGCCAGGACAAAGAGGATCGTCATACCCCAGGGAAAACCCGGAGAAGTGGTCGGAGAGGCCATCGCCCTTCTTAGCGGCCCGAGACCGAGAGGGGCAATGCCGTGCCCTGCTTGACCGGCCGTAAGGCGAAGGAGCTGCGGATCTGGGCGATGCCGGCGATCTTGGTGAAGTCCATCACGAAGCGCTCATAGGCTTCGAGGTCCGGTACCACGACCCGCAACAGGTAGTCGCTGTCGCCGGTCATCAGGTAGCACTCCATCACCTCGGGACGCTCCGCAGCCGCCCGCTCGAAGTCCTTCAGCGCCTTTTCGACCTGGGTGGAGAGCGACACACTCATGAACACATTGACCGAGAGACCGACCGACTTGGCATCGAGCTGCGCCGCATACCCCTTGATGACCCCCGCCTCCTCGAGCGCCTTGACCCGTCGCCAGCACGGCGACGAGGAAAGGCCGACTTGTTCGGCGAGGTCGGCATTGCTCAGGCGGCCATCGTGCTGCAGCCGTTCGAGAATGCGCCGGTCGATGGCGTCTAGGGAGATCATTGCTTATAATACCAAATTTAAGGATAATTCTACCCTATACAGCCCGTTTCGCGACCCGAACGCAAGGACCTTCCAGCGTGCAAGGCGTATGCCGATGGCCATGACTACCATCGCCCCCATCCAGCGTCTTCGCCTGCTGCGCGAACTGGAACGCAAGGTCCTGTGGCTCAGCGCCTGGACGATCCATCACGCCAACCATCTGCGGCCCAATCGCGACGGACTGAAGGTTGGCGGCCACCAGGCGTCGTGTGCGTCGCTGGCGACGGTCATGTCGGCGCTCTACTTCTCGGTGCTGCGGCCGGAGGATCGCGTGGCGGTTAAGCCGCACGCCTCGCCGGTGTTCCACGCCATCCAGTATCTGTTCGGCCATCAGACGCGCGAGAAGCTGGAACGCTTCCGGGCACTGGGCGGCGCGCAATCCTATCCCTCCCGCACCAAGGACATAGACGACGTCGACTTCTCGACCGGCTCTGTCGGACTGGGCGTTGCCATGACGCTCTTCTCCTCGATCGTGCAGGACTATGTGCGCCTGAAGAACCTTGGCGACGGACAGCGGCCGACCGGCCGCATGGTCGCGCTGGTCGGCGATGCCGAACTCGACGAAGGCAACGTCTTCGAGGCGCTGCTCGAAGGCTGGAAACACGACGTCCGCAATCTCTGGTGGGTGATCGACTACAATCGCCAGAGCCTCGACGGCGTGGTGAACGACCGCCTGTTCGGCCGCATCGGTGAAATGTTCGAGCTGGTGGGCTGGCGCGTCGTCACCTTGAAATACGGCAAGCTGCTTGAAACGGCCTTCACGCAGCCAGATGGCGAGCAGCTTCGCCAGTGGATCGACGACTGCCCCAACTCGCTCTATTCGGCACTGGTCTTCAAGGGCGGCGCCGGCTGGCGCGAAGCGCTGACGCGCGACCTCAACCAGTATCCCGGCGTCAGGCGCATCCTGGAGCAGCACGACGATGCCGCGCTGCATCGCCTGATGACGAATCTCGCCGGCAACGACATGCAGGCCGTGCTCGACGCCTTCGAGGGTGTTAACGACGACAGGCCGACCTGCTTCATCGCCTACACCATCAAGGGCCAGGGCCTGCCGTTCGCCGGACACAAGGACAATCACTCAGGCCTCATGACCCTGGAGCAGATGGCAGGCTTCAAGCAGGGCATGGGTATTGCCGACGGCCAGGAGTGGGAGAAGTTCGCCGGCCTCGCGGCAACGCCCGGCGAACTCCAGCCCTTCCTCGACGCCGCACCGTTCAACGCCCAGGGCAAGCGACGGACCGCCGCGCCGCAGGTCGCCATCCCGGCCGCCTTGCCGCGTCCCACCGACAGGAAGTCGAGTACCCAGGAAGGCTTCGGCAAGATCCTGAATGCCATTGCCGCCGAGGACAGCGAACTCGCACGCCGCATCGTCACGACGTCGCCCGACGTCACGGTCTCGACCAACCTCGGCGCCTGGGTGAACCGGCGCGGCCTGTGGGCCCATACCGAGGCCGAAGACGTCTTCCGCGAGCTCAAGGTCGTGTCCGCCCAGCTCTGGCGCAAGACGCCGCGCGGCCAGCACATCGAGCTGGGCATCGCGGAGAACAACCTCTTCCTGCAGCTCGCGGCGATGGGGCTCAGCCATCAGATCTTCGGCGCCCGCCTGCTGCCGATCGGAACGCTCTACGATCCGTTCATCGCGCGCGGCCTCGATGCGCTGAACTACGCCTGCTACCAGGATTCGCGCTTCATGCTGGTGGCCACGCCTTCGGGCGTAACGCTTGCCCCGGAAGGCGGCGCGCATCAGAGCATCCACACACCGCTGATCGGCATCGGCCAGCCCGGCCTGCTCTCCTACGAGCCGACCTATGTCGACGAACTTGCCGTCCTGATGCGGCATGGCTTCGACTATATGCAGCAGGACAAGGGCGGCTCGGTCTATCTGCGCCTTTCGACGCGCAGCCTGCCCCAGCCGGAACGCATCCTGTCGGCCGAACAGGAAGCCGACATTGTGAATGGTGCTTACTGGTATGCCCCACCCGAGTCGGGCGCAGATGTAGCGGTGGTTGCCATGGGTGCCGTCACACCGGAAGCGATTGCAGCGCATGAGAGCATCGTGCGCGACTTCGCCGGTGCCGGCCTGCTGATGCTGACCTCGCCGGACCGGCTGCATGCCGATTGGCTGGCTGCCCAGCGCAACCGGGGTCGTACGACCGGCCTCGTCGACCGCGGCCCCAGCCCCATCGAACGACTGCTGGCACCGCTGTCGCGTGATGCACGGATCGTGACGGTACTGGATGGCCATCCACTGGCGCTCTCCTGGCTGGGATCGGTGCGTGGACAGCGGGTCGTGCCACTCGGGATCGAGAATTTCGGCCAGTCCGGCGACATTCCCGATCTCTACCGGACGTACAAACTCGACAGTGCGGCAATAATCGACGCGGTGGCGCGCGCCATCTAAAATGGCGGCGTGAAAGTAGACGGCACCCCTTACCGAACCATCTGGCTCGGCGCCGACGGCATGGCCGTCCAGGTGATCGACCAGACCCTGCTGCCCCACCGTTTCGTGGTGCGCGAACTCAAGACGATGGAGGACGCCGAGAAGGCGATCCGGACCATGATCGTGCGCGGCGCCCCCCTGATCGGCGCCGCCGCGGCCTACGGCATGGCACTGGCCATGGCCACGGACGCCTCCGACGCCATGCTGGCGCGCGCCTATACCGTGCTGATGGAATCGCGGCCGACCGCCGTGAACCTGCGTTGGGCGCTCGACGATCTGCGCGCCCTGCTGGCGCCGCTGCCTGCCGCGAAACGGCGCGAGACCGCCTACCGGCGCGCTGCCGAAATCTGCGACGAGGATGTCGAGATCTGCCGGCGCATCGGCGAGAACGGCCTCGGCCTGATCCGGCGACTGAAGCCCAAGGGCGACCGCATCAACGCGCTGACACATTGCAATGCCGGCTGGCTGGCGACCGTCGACTGGGGCACGGCCCTGGCACCGATCTATCAGGCGCATAATGCCGGCATCCCGATCCATGTCTGGGTCGATGAAACGCGCCCGCGCAATCAAGGCGCCAGCCTGACGGCCTGGGAACTCGGCAAACATGGCGTGCCGCACACGGTCATTGCCGACAATGCCGGCGGCCATCTGATGCAGCATGGCCAGGTCGATTTCGTCATCACCGGCACCGACCGCACAACGCGGCGCGGCGATGTCTGCAACAAGATCGGCACTTACCTGAAGGCACTGGCGGCGCACGACAACGGCGTGCCGTTCTATGTCGGCCTGCCCTATCCCACGATCGACTGGACGATCGAGGACGGCGTGCGCGAAATCCCAATCGAGGAACGCAGCGCGCGCGAGGTGTCGCATATCGCCGGTCGCACCGAGACAGGCGACATGGCGACCGTGCAGCTCCTCCCCGACGGCAGCCCCGCCGCCAATCCGGCGTTCGACGTCACGCCGGCGCGGCTGGTGACGGCACTGGTGACCGAACGTGGCGTCTGTCCGGCGAGCGAAACCGGGCTGCTCTCGCTCTATCCCGAGCAGTCGCGGGCCGCCTAGGCAGTCCTGCAATGGTCGAGGCTCCCTCTTTGATACGCGCCTCGATCGTCCGCAACGTCGGTTGGCTCGACTTCAGCCGGCCGCCGGTTAACGCCTTTAACTACCAGATGGTCGAGGAAACCCGCGACACCATCGCAGCCGCCCTTGCCGATCCCGAAATACGGGTGATCGTGCTGGGGAGTGCCGTCGACAGCTATTTCAGCGCCGGCGCCGATCTGAAGGTCTTCAAGGGGATGACGGGCGTCGGCATGCGCAACTGGGCGCTCCTCACCCATGAGATCGTCCGGCTGCTGCGCTCTTCGCCCAAGCCCTTGCTGGCGGCGATCCACGGCACGGCGGTCGGCGGCGGGTTGGAGATGACGCTTCATTGCGATCTTCGATTTGCTGCAGCCGACGCCAAGCTCGGCCAGCCCGAGATCCGCATCGGTTTCATTCCGCCGATCGCCACCACCCAAGCCCTGGTCCGCCTGATCGGTCGGCCGAACGCCATCCGGTATCTCTACGATGGCAGTCTGGTATCGGCCGAGCAGGCGCAGCGCTGGGGCCTGATCGACGAGCTTGTCGCTCCACAGGATTTGCGGACACGAGTGCAGGCCTACGGCGAAGAGCTGGCCGCCAAGTCGCCTGCGGCCCTTGCCGCCATCAGGCGGACCGTCACCCTGGGCGGCGGCATGAGCTTCGACGAGGGCATGGCCTACGAACTCGAATCCGTCGTCGCTCTTGCCGACGGTTCCGACTTTGCCGAGGGCGTAGACGCGTTCCTTGCCAAACGCCCGCCCGTCTGGCGGCGCGACTGACGAAAAGCTCCAGCCCTTCAGGATCAGCCATCGATGACATCAGTCGACCACGTCAACGTCTTCACGCACCAGGGCAAGGGAGGCAATCCCTGCCCGCTTGTCGTCGATGCCAGGGGCATGAACGGCAATGAGATGCAGGCCGTCGCGCGCGAGCACGGCCACGAATCCGGCTTCGTGTTACCGGCAGAATCGGAAGACTTCGATCTGACCCTGCGCTTCTACGTGCCCAATCATGAGATGGAGATGTGCGGGCACGCGACCGTCGGGGCGTTGTGGCTCCTGGCACGCAACAGCCTCCTGTCGAAGTCGACAGTCCGCATCGCCACCCGGAGCGGCCCCGTCACCGGCTTCCTGAGCAAGGGCGCCGACGGCACCCCCAAGGTCGAGATTACGCAACCGGCCGGGCGCGTCGGCGCCCTGACGACCGAGCAGACGAACGACGTCCTGCACGCCCTCGGCATCGGTCGCGATGGCCTCGCAGATCTGCCGCTGCACAACGCCGTGACGTCGAGGACCAAGACTCTGGTGCCAATGAAGGATGTCGAACGGCTCAACGCGCTCGTCGCCGATCCGGCGCGGGTGGAGGCCGTCTGCCGTCGTATCGGCTCCACGGGCCTGTACCCCTACGCCATCCGGGACAAGGGCGAACGAACCTTCGAGGCGCGCCAGTTTCCGCGATCTTCCGGCTATCCCGAGGATGCAGCCACCGGCATCGCAGCCGCTGCCCTGGCATTCGGCCTGCTGGCCGATGCGACGGTCGACCGTAGCGACCGACTGATCCGCATCTTCCAGGGACGCGCCATGGGGCAGCTTTCCGAGATCCAGGTTCGTATCGGCTTTGCCGACGGCCGGGCGATCGGCTGCCTGCTTGGAGGCGCCGTGACTCCGGCCGACAAGGCAGCCTGACGAAAGGCAATCCGAACAACCGCCTATTGCGCCGTCCGATCATGGGGGCGCGATAGGCGGCGCGGAGCAGGGTACGAATCGTAGCATGGTCGAACGTGCTACAATTCAAGATCCATGCTCCCGTTCATCGACCCTCTCGTTCTCGGTTTCCTCGTCGCACTCGGCATCGGCCTGCTGATCGGCATCGACCGCGAGCGCAAGAAAGGCGAAGGTCCGACGCGTGGCGCCGCCGGCCTCAGGACCTTCACCCTGGCTTCGCTGGCGGGCGCTACGGGTATCGCCGTCGGCGGCGAAATCCTGATGGCGACGGTGGTGCTGGGCGTGACGGCCTTCGCGGGCCTTTCCTACTGGCGTGCCCAGGACAGCGATCCTGGCCTCACGACCGAGATAGCTCTCGTTCTGACGGCTCTGTTGGGCGGGCTCGCGGTCCGCGAACCGGCCTATGCCGCGGGTATCGGCGTGGTGACGGCGGCTCTGCTCAATGCCCGTGTCGAACTGCATCGATTCGTCCGGTCGGTCCTGACGGCCTCCGAAATTCGCGATCTTCTGGTCTTCGCCAGCGCAACTCTCGTTGTGCTGCCATTGCTGCCCGACCATCCCATCGGGCCTTACGGCGCCTTCGATCTGCGCACGGTATGGATCGTGGTGATCCTGGTCATGGCCGTTGGGGCGCTGGGCTATGTTGCCGTCCGCGCGGTCGGGTCTCGTTTCGGCCTTCCCCTGGCAGGCCTTGCCTCGGGATTCATCTCGAGCAGCGCCACGATCGGCGCGATGGGCGCGCGCGCGGCCAAGGAGCCGGAGCTCATGAAGCCCGCCGTCGCCGGAGCGATCCTGTCCTCGGTCGCCACCGTCGTACAGCTTGCGGTTCTGGTTGCCGTTACCAGCCTGCCGACGCTCGAAGCCTTCGTCATTCCATTGGTACTCTCCGGCGCGGCGGCTGTTCTCTACGGCGGCATCTTCACGCTCTGGGCCTTGAAGCAGCGAGGCGAGTCGCAGGAGACGCCAGGGAGTGCCTTCAGCCTCAAAACCGCGCTGACCTTCGCCGTCATCCTTGCGGCGGTGTTGGTGCTTGCCGCTGCGCTGCAGGACTGGTTCGGAGAGACCGGCGTTATCCTCGCAGCCGGTGCAGGCGGGTTCGCCGACGCTCACTCCGCCGCCATCTCCGTGGCATCGTTGGTGGCAGATGGCCGACTGGAACCACCGGCCGCCGTCGTCCCGATCCTGGTCGCGCTCACGACCAATACCGTGACCAAGATGATCTTCGCCTTTTCGGCTGGCGGCCGCACCTTTGCGCTTTACGTCATTCCTGGCCTGATCCTGATGGTGGTCGCGGCCTGGGCGGGCGCGCTCTTCGTGCCGCAGGACTGACAGCCTCTCGCGGCGCAAGAGCGAGAAGATCGACGATCTGCGCCGTTCACATGTAGGCAGCACCGGAAAGCCGCGGTACAGTCCGGGTCTCTTGCGTTCCCTTGTTCTTCTTCCCGGCTTCATGTGCGACCAGGATCTCTGGACCGATATGGTCCCCGATCTTGAGGCGCTGGGCTCCCTCCACTACGGCAATGTCTACGAAGACTCGTCGCTCGAAGGCATGGCCGAGCGGGTCCTCGCCGACGCGCCGGATCGCTTCGTGCTGGTGGGCTTCTCGATGGGCGGCTTCGTGGCGCGTGTACTTACGCTGATGGCTCCCGAGCGCGTGGCGGGCGTGGCCTTCGTCGCCTCTTCTGCTCGCGGCTATTCCGACGAGGAGCGCGCGCGGCGCCAGGCTGGCTATCGGCCGGGGGATCGCCCACCGCCAGCCGCCGGCGCGGTGACGACGGCGATGGGACTGCATCCCGACCGCGAGGCCGATCCCGTACTGCTCGACCGGCTCCGCAGGATGCAGCGCCGGCTGGGACCGGAAGTACGGAAGCGGCAGGCGGCTCTCGTCCGCCGTGACGGCTATGCCGATCTGGAACGGATCACATGCCCCTCGCTGGTGGTGGCCTGCCGGCAGGATCGCCTGCGGACCTTTGCCGAGACGGAGCGCATGGCGCAGCACCTGCCCCGATCCAGCTTCGCCATCCTCGAGGATTGCGGCCACATGGCCCCTCTAGAGAGGCCCAAGGAACTCGCGGCCCTGCTCGCGGCCTGGCTGGACCGCACCGGCCTCTAGAAGCCGGGCCGGTTGTAAGGACTCCGACGGCCACTCCGGTGTAGCCTCGGACCATGAGTGACGTGCAGGCCCTGTTCGCAGTCCTGCGGCAGTCGGCGGATGCCGACACCGTGGCTGCCATGGTGCGGCTGATCGGGACAGCTCCCGATGCCGACCTTTGCCGCGTCAACGTCTTCGACTTTTCCCGCCGCCACAATGTCGGAGAAGACAAGACGATCGACGCCTTCCTGCATGCCGCTCGCATCGGATTGTTCGAGATGTCCTGGAACGTGCTCTGCCCCGGTTGCGGCGGCGTGCTCGATTCGAACGCCTCGCTCAAGAGCGTGCGGTCCGAGGAATATGTCTGTGCACTTTGCGCTGCGGGTTATGAGCCCACGCTCGACGAAATGGTCGAAGTGACCTTCACGGTGAATCCGAGGATTCGTCGCATCGCGGCGCACGATCCGGATACAATGCCGATGTGGGACTACGTACGACAGATCTTCTGGGGATCGGGGATCGACCTTCCCACGGACAATTTCGACGAGCTGGTCGAGAAAATCACGCTCGATGCCGTCGAGCTGCCACCGGGCGGCAAGGCGATCCTGTCTCTGCAGCTTCCTTCTGACTTTGTCATCGTCTTCGAGCCCGTCACGCATGCGGCGCGCTTCATCGACGTCAAAGGCGAGCCGACCCGGGAACGCCAGAACCTGTCGCTGGTCTTCAACAATCTCCGGTCGCCGACGGGGACGATGGAGCTGCGGCCAGGACCGCTTCGGCTGGAGGTGGAGAATCAAACATCACGCCGTACGCTGCCCAGCATCTGGATCGCCAACGACAGGCTGCATGATCTGCTCGGTCGCCGTAAGCGCTTCCTGACGGCCAAGCGGCTCCTCTCCAACCAGACCTTCCGCGACATCTACCGAACCGACACGCTCGACATCGACCAGCGGCTGAAGATCACCAGCCTCACCTTCCTGTTCACCGACCTCAAGGGTTCGACCGAGCTCTATGAGCGGGTCGGCGATCTCGTGGCGTTCGACCTCGTGCGCGAGCATTTCCGCGTGCTGCACGAGATCGTCGCCGCGGAGAGCGGCGCCGTGATCAAGACCATTGGCGACGCGGTCATGGCGACCTTCCCGACGCCCGATCGCGCCCTCGCCGCGGCTCTCCGCATGCGCCAGGCCATGCGTGCCCTGAACGATGCGCACGGACGCGAAGACCTGCTGCTCAAGATCGGCATCCATGAAGGCCCCTGCCTTGCCGTCACCTTCAACGAGCGACAGGACTATTTCGGCCAGACGGTGAACATCGCGTCGCGCGTTCAGGGGTTGGCTGTTTCCCAGTCGATCCTGGCGACCGCCTCCGTCGTCGATCATCCGCAAAGCACCGACCTGCTCGAACGCTACGGCCAGAAGCCCATGGGGCAGAGCCAGGCGCTGCGCGGCATGGCTTCGGAAGTCGCCGTCTACGAAATCTCCTGAGCTGCGGCACCACGCCGTCGCACCCAGCGCGACAGCTTGGCCGCACCGCCGAATAGCAACGCGACGGCAAAGGCCACCACTGCCGGCAGCCACAGGTCGAAGAAAGACACGATCCGCGCCCGGCCGGGGTTGGCGCGGTCGTAGACCACCGTGACGACATCTCCCTCCGAGAACGACGTGCCGCTGCCGCCGCGGCCGTGGAATTCGACCTCGCGATCTTCTTGGGTGGTGAAGCGAACGACTGGCGCAAAGGAGACCTGCTCGACGTCGCGGCGTGCCTCGCGCCCGTTGGCGAGAGTGACCTCCTCCGTGGCGATGCTGCTGCTTCTGCGAATTTCGACCACCGTGCCCTGCGCGCGGCCACCGCTGGCGTAGAGATCGGTCGCGCTCCACAGCACGAAGATGCTGATCAGGAGCGCCGCGATGGAAACAAGGGTAAAGGCACGCTCGCCGATGACCGACAGGTCCCCGTTGCGCGACAGCCCCCAGGCAACCGCACCGAACATCAGCCAGAAACAGCCGAACCCAATGGCGAAGATCGGCACGAGCCAGAGCCTCTCGAAGGTATCGAGACGGATGCTCCGCGGGTTCTCGGGCATGTACAGCACGGTGACCAGATCGCCCCTGGAGAAATCCGGCGAACCGCCGCCAAGCTCGGTGACCTCCTGCAGTTCCCCATTGGGCAGGCGAAAGCGCACCACCGGCGAATACATGCCGCCTTCGCGCACGATATCGATCACCACACCGTCGGCGCGATCGCCATAGAGGACGTGGCGCAGATTGCCCAGCCCCAGGAGAATGCCGCCCGCAACGATGAGGCCACCTATGGCGAAGATGCCCCAGGCAATCCGACGCCAGCCCATATCCATGGCCACCGCCGATCCCCTCAGGCCGGCTGACGCTTGCGCAGTCTGTCGATGAGGGTGATCAGCCGCATGCCCTGAGGGGTGGCGGAATCGAGGAGCTGCTCGCGCGGCATATTCTCCGCCAGCCGGCTGATCTCGATGAGCGCACGGATATGCTGGCGCCGGGTCAGCCGATACTCTGACGGCCGATGATGGAAGAACAGACGCTTGAGCTGGCCGTCGCCTACCAACGCGTTCAACTCCGACGCGGTCACGTAGATCAGGAAGCAGATGAAGATCCACAAATGGACCGCCACGAAGCGGTGCCAGGTGAAGGCTTCGACTTCGGCCTGGAAACTGCCGCCGAAGCCGCCAGTTTCGAAGGCGAAATGCACCAGTTTCTCCAGGAAGCGCACGACCAGCACGACTAGAGAATAGAAGATCGTCTTGTAGAGAATCGGCTGGATCAGAGGTGCGCCGCGGAACTTGTCGATCAGGCGAATCTTGTCCACGACCAGAACGACTTTACCGACAACCAGAGCCGTCGTGCTGGCGAGCACGAAGCTGGTGAGGTGGAACCAGTAGTTATGGATCAAGAGGTCTGTCGTCAGCGAAATCAGGTTGAAGGCGACAAAAAAATAGAGCGTCGGCGGCAACAGATGACGGATCATGTTGAACCAGCCGCGATAGATCCGCACCGGAAGGGAGGCCGCGGCCACGCTCACATCCGGCCTCCGTCGACCACGAAGTTCTGCGCCGTCACCAGCCGGCTGTCGTCGGCTGCCAGCCAGAGCACCATGCGCGCGATATCGGGGGGATATACCTTCTCCTTGAGGCACTGCGCGACCATCAGGGCGGCCTCGGCCTCCGGGGTCAGCCAGAGATCGATCTGGCGCTGCGTCATGATCCAGCCCGGCGTCAGCGAATTGAGGCGGATATTGTCGGGCCCGAGATCGCGGGCGAGGCCACGCGTCATGCCGATCACCGCGGCCTTGGCCGCCTGGTAGACGGAGAGTTGCGGCGTCATCGCGTGATAGCTCACCGAGCTGAAATTGATGATCGAACCGCCTCCGGCCTTCCTCATGCCGGGCACCACGGACTGAATGGCGAAGTACTGGTGGCGCAGATTGACCGCGATGCGCTCGTCCCAGAAGGTGGGGGTCACCTGATCGATCGTATGGCGGTCGTCGCGGGCAGCATTGTTCACCAGCACTTTGAAGGCACCGAGTTTGCCTGCCATGCCGTCGATCGTCGCCTGATAGGCAGGGAGATCGCGCACGTCGGCCTTGGCGAAGAGCGGCGCGGGGTAACCTGCTGCCTTGATCCTGTCGACCAGCGCCATGGAGACTGCCTCGTCGATATCGACAAAGCCCACCTTGGCGCCCTGCTCGGCGAAATGCTCGACGATCGAGGCGCCGATGCCCGAACCGCCACCCGAGACGAAGACGGACCGGCCGGCGAGGCTGGGATAGGAGGCGAATTGCGGCATGGCTTCCTCACGAGAATGAAAGATGGAAGGCGATCTCGCCCGCGAGCGTCGCCCCGGCGGCCAGCCGGGTCTTCCCGACGGCACCGTTGGCATGGCTCACCGGCTCGACGCAGAAGAACGTCTGGCCGTCGGGAACATAGATCACCAGATGGCGGAACGCCTCCGTGGCAGAGAGTTCCAACCGCATACCCCGGCGCGGCCAGGCGATGGTGGCGCGCCCGTCCCAGCCATCGAAGCAATGATCGAGCCCCAATCCTTCGACCCGGCGTCCCCCGGAGAAATCCCACGCCGCAGGCACCGGCACATGCTTCAGCGGCAAGACGTCGGCATCGGTCTCCCAGACGCCGCGCAGCCGGCAGGTCAATTCGGTCTCGGCATCGCGCGGAAAGTAGGGATGCAGCCCCAGCCCCGCCGGTACGTCGCGATCTTCGAGATTCTCGATCGACATGCCGGCCACGAGCCCCGTCTCGTCCAGTATGAAGGTCTGGCGGGCGCGATACCGGAACGGCCAGCCTGAACGACCATCGTGCTCATACATGAGCTCGGCCGAGCGGGCATCGCGGCCAGCGACAGTCCAGGCCTGCGACCAGCCATCGCCATGCATGGGATGAGGTACGCCCGGCCAGTTGAGCGGCACATGGATCTGCTCGTCGCCGAAGAGGAAACGGCCGTTCGCGATGCGATTGGAAAACGGCACCAGCGGATAACAGGCACTGTCCTTTCCCGTGCCTGACGCCAGGGCCGCCTCCGTGGCGGGCCGCAGCGCATCGCCAGCCGCGTGGCCGTCCCCCAGCACGACAAAGCGCGCGATCGACCCGCCGGCTTCCGGTGCGAGGTCAACCGCGAGCCGACCGGCCTGCAAAGACAATAGCTGCATGAGTTCGTCTCACCTGCCTCCTGACGAGCAATCTACCGTGGCCTACTTTTTGCCGGGTTGCACCTATGTCCGGGAGCGCACCGATGATAGGCTTTCGCCAACTCGACGTTGTCGGCTTCGTGCCGAGTGCCATTCGTCTCGACACGGCCATCACCCGGACCTGGGGGCTATCACATGAGTGACGAGGTCATCGGCAAGTGGGAGTTGAGTCGCCGCCGCGTACTGGCCACCACAGCAGGCCTCGGTCTGCTTGGTTCGACAGGCCAAGCTCTTGGCCAGCCGGGAGGCCCCTGGAGCCAAACGCCACGTAGCAAAGTCGACCGCCTCAACTTCGTCGTCTGGACCTACGGCGACATCTACACGCGCATCGCCAAGCAGTTCGAAGCGGATTGGGGCGTCAAGGTCGACTCGACCATCTCGTCGTTCAACGATCATCCCACCAAGCTGACGACGATGTTCGCGGCCGGCGAGAAGATCGACGTCTCGCAGTCCTCGCCGTTCTCGTTTCCGAACTTCGTGAACCAGGGCCTGGTCGAGCCGATCGACAGCCTTCCCGGCGCCGCCGACTACATCAAGGACTTCACGCCCTTCACCAAGCAGGTCGCCACGGTAAACGGCAAGACGATGGGCCTGCCTTACTTCTCTGCCGTGTGGGTGTGGAACTACTACGCCGACATGCTGGAGAAATTGAAGATCGACAAGCCGTTCGCCACCTACGACGAATTCATCGAGCATTGCGTAAAGGCAAAGAAGGACGGCGTCTCGCGCTATCCAGTGCTGTGGGTCGCGGGTGTCGGGCTCGAGCAGTTGCCGGGCACCTGGTACCAGATGACCTGGAACCGCGGCGGCACCTTCTTCGACAAGCAGGGCAATCACATGCTGGGCGCCGGTTCGGTTGCCCGCGAAACCCTGAAATGGTGGGCAAACACCTTCGAAAAGGGTCTCGACATCTCCGACCCGGAATCGCTCAAGGTGCAGTTCACGACATCGGCCAAGGCCTTCGGCGCCGGCAAAAATCTCTATCGTGGCCCCAATCACCACTACGGACTCAACGTCGTCAACGATCCGGCGCAGTCGCCCATCGCCGGCAAGGTCAAGGTCCACAGCTCGCCGGGCGACGGCAAGACGATCGGCGTCACGCACGTCTACTTCCTCACGTCGGCGACGCGCGACAAGGAATGGGGCTGGAAGCTGCTGCAGTATCTCGGCGGCAAGACCAAGGACGGCAACTACACCCAGGCCGTCAGTCTCGCGAAGGACGCGATGCTGGGCTCGGGCTACACCTCGGTGATGAACAGCGATGCGGTGAAGCAGGGCTGGGCGCCATGGGGCGATGTCCCCGCCATCCTCAAGATATGGGATCAGGCGGCCTACATCGGCGAGGTCTGTTCGTCGGTCTATCAACCCTGGCATTTCCCCTGGACGGATCAGCTCAACATCGAAGTCCAGAAGTGCCTCACCGGTCAGATCACGGCCGACCAGTGCTGTGACAATCTGATCAAGGGCATCGCCGACGCCAAGCGCAAGGTCTGATCCCCTGACCACCCAGGCGACAGGACTTCCCATCGCGCGGACGGGCCGCAGGCCCTGGCTTCAGCGCGAGATGTCGGCCGGCAGCTTCGCGTTCTTCATGAACGTGCCGACCCTGTTCTTTCTCGGGCTGGTGCTGGCCTATCCGGTGATCTACGCCGGCTATTTGTCGGTCCACCAGGTCGGCCTCGCGCAGCTCCGGCGCGGTGTCTTCAATTTCAATGGCTGGGACAATTACAGCCGCGTGCTCGAAGATCCACTGTTCTGGATCGCGATCAAGAACACGTCGATTTTCACCGCCATCACCGTTGGCAGCGAGGTCGTGCTGGCGGTTTTGATTGCGTTGCTGCTCAACCAGACGGGCATCTGGACCTCCCGGATCACACGCTTCCTGATCCTGCTGCCCTACGCCATTCCACCGATCGCCAATGGCCTGATCTGGTCGTTCCTCTACAGCTTCCAGTTCGGCTTCCTGAACCGGATCCTGTTTTCCTTTGGGCTGATCGACGATCCGATCAATTGGGCGGGGAACCCCGACACGGCGCTCTATGCCGTCACCGTGCCCTATATCTGGCGAACCCTGCCCTTCGCCATCATCCTGGTGCATGCGGCCCTGCAAGGCATTCCCCGCGAACTCTACGAGGCGGCGGCCGTCGACGGCGCCAGGGCATGGCATCGCTTCTGGCACATCACCTTGCCGCTGCTCCGGCCGATCATCGCGATCATCCTTGTGCTGCGCACCGCCTTCGCCTTCGCCGTCTTCGAGGAAATACTCGCCATCACCCAGGGCGGTCCGGGCGACGCCACCTGGGTCGCCGCCTGGTACAGCTACAAGATCACCTTCTCGCCACCGAACAATTTCGGCATGGGCTCGGCATCGGCCTTCGTCCTGACCTTGATGATCGGCATCATTGCCTTGGTCTACATGCGTATGGTCTATCGCCGGGTGACGCTCTGATGTTCGCCACGTCGCGCACTACGAAGCTGATGTTTCACATCGCCAACCTGATGGTGATTGCCTTCATCCTGCTGCCGCTGGTGGCGGTGCTTATCGGCAGCATCCAGTCGGAGAAGGCTCTTCAGGCCGATACGCGCCGCGTGCTGCCGCTGGAATTCACCCTCGACAACTTCACCGTCATCCTCAGCAAGGGCGAGCAGAAGGGTCGTATCTTCGAGCAGGTCACTTATCTGCCGGACAACATCAAGAACTTCTACACCGCCTTCCTGAACTCCGCGATCGTGGCGGGCTCGGTGACGTTCCTGACGCTGCTCTTCGGGTCGCTGTCGGCCTACACCATCGCGCGCCAGCGTTTCCGCTGGACCCTATTCCTGCTGCAGGCCAATATCGTCGCGCGCTTCGTGCCGGTGATCGTGCTGATGATCCCGCTGTACGTGGTCATGCGGTCGGTCGGGCAGCTCAATTCGCTCACCGGCGTCATCATCGCGGAAACAGGCTTTCTTCTGCCCTACGCGATCCTGATCCTCGCCCCCTACTTCGACACGATCCCAGCCGAACTCGAAGAAGCGGCGCGCATCGACGGATGCTCCCGGTTCAGCGCCTTCCTGCACGTCGTGCTGCCACTGGCGACTCCGGCGCTGGCGGCTTGCGGGGTCATCATGTTCATCATTTCCTGGCACGAACTGCTGATCCCGTTGATCCTGAACGCCCGGCCCGATGTGATGACGCTGCCCGTGGTCATCGCCAGCCTGGTGGGCGACGTCCATGTCTTCTTCAATCTCATGATGGCCATCTGCCTGCTCGCCCTGGCACCGACCGTGATCCTGGTGGCGTTACTGCAGCGGTACATCGTCGAGGGCCTTTCTGCGGGTGCTGTGAAAGGCTGAACGACGCCCCGAGCCGCTCAGCGATACAATAAGTTCGCCTCCCTTTTGTCGACGGGCTTATGATCCAGCCGTCTTCAACGCCCCCAGAGGGAAGGAAACGGACTGATGTCGACGAATATGCTGAAGAAGCGGCTGCAGGCGGGCAAGGCTTGCGTCAACGGCTGGCTGGCGATCCCCGACGGCTTCTCGGCCGAGACCATGGCGCAGTGCGGCTGGGACAGCGTCACCGTCGACATGCAGCACGGCGTGCAGGACTATCACTCGATGGTCCGCTGCTTCCAGGCAATGGACAAGCATCCGATCACGCCGCTGGTCCGCGTGCCGTGGAACGAGCCCGGCATCGTCGGCAAGGTGCTGGACGGCGGCGCCTGGGGCGTCATCTGCCCGATGGTGAACAACGTCGCCGAAGCCAAGGCGCTGGTCTCCTATTGTCTCTATCCGCCCAAGGGCAAGCGCTCCAACGGCCCGATCCGCGCCGGCGCCTACGGCGAGGCGACGCCCTATCAGGCGACGGCCAACGACGAAGTGCTGGTCATCCCGATGATCGAGACGCAGGAAGCCATCGACAATATCGACGCCATTCTCGACGTGCCGGGCGTCAGCGGCATCTATGTCGGCCCGTCCGACCTCGGCCTGTCGCTGGGCCTGAAGCCGATACTCGACCGCGAAGAGCCGCAGATCCTCGCGATCTACGACAAGCTGCTGGCGGCCACCAAGAAGCGCGGCCAGTTCGCCGGCCTGCATAACGGCACGGCCTCCTACGCCGCCAAGATGATCGGCAAGGGCTTCCGTCTGGTGACCATCGCCAACGACAGCGGCCTGATGGCCCAGGCTGCCCGCGCCGCCGTCAATCAGACGCGCAAGGAAGCCGGCGACGTCGCCGCGAAGTAGGCGCCGCGAAACAAGCACGATGGCCGTGCGTTACGCCAATGCCAGGCTGTCCGACGGCAGCCGGCGTCACATCGAGGTCGAGGGAGGGCGGATCGCCGCCCTACTCCCGATCTCGGCCCCGCCGGCCGGCAAGGATACTATCGACCTCGGCGGCGCCTTGGTCCTGCCGCCGCTGGTCGACGGGCATATCCATCTCGACAAGACTCTGCTCGGCCTGCCCTGGGTGCCGAACCAGGCCACGGGCAACAGGGTCGCCGACCGCATCGAAGCCGAACGCAGGGTACGCGCTGCCCGAACCCTGTCGGAAGCCGAGACCGGCTCGAATCTCGTGCGGCAGGTCATGGCGAGCGGCACCTTGCACATGCGCACGCATGTCGACATCGACAATCAGCTCGGGCTGCGCAATCTCCACGAAATTCTGAAAGTCCGCGAACGCTTCCGCGATCTCGTCACCATCGAGATCGTGGCCTTCCCGCAAAGCGGCGTGCTGCGCTCACCCGGCACGGCGGACCTGCTCGATGCGGCGATCCGCGAGGGTGCCGACCTCGTGGGCGGGCTCGATCCTGTGGGCATCGACGGCGATCTCGACGGCCACCTCGATGCGATCTTCGGCGTCGCGGCGAAACACGGTGTCGGGGTCGATATCCACCTGCACGACGGTGGCGAGAACGGCATCGCGCAGATGCTGGCCATTGCCCGACGTACCGAAGCGGCTGGCCTGCAGGGCAAGGTGGCCATCAGCCATGCTTTCGCCCTCGGCTCCGTGCCGACGGACAGCGCCGCCCGCACGGCCGACGTGCTTGCCAGGGCGCGCATCGCCATCATGAGCCATGGGCCGGGTGGCGCCACGATCCCGCCGCTCAAGCTCCTGAAGGAGCATGGCGTCGAGGTGTTCGGCGGCTCCGACAATATCCGCGATGCCTGGTCGCCCTTCGGCAATGGCGACATGCTGGACCGCGCCATGATGATCGCCTATCGCGCCAATTTCCGGCACGACCACGAACTGGCGCTCGCCTTCGAGATGGTGACGGACGCCGGCGCCCGCGTGCTCGGCCTCCCCGACTATGGCCTCAGAGTAGGTGGACCTGCCGACTTCATCGCGGTCGAGGCCGAGACCCTGGCGGAGGCGGTCGCCACTCGCCGGCAACGCAAGCTGGTGGTAAAGGCGGGGCGCGTCATCGCCCGGGATGGCGCCCTCCTTTCCTGATCCCCAGGACTTGTCATGGCGTCGCGTCAGGCCGTGCTCGGCATGGAGCAGGCTTCGTTCTTCTACGGTTCGGGCCGCATCTTCGAGAACGTATCGTTCCTGTTGGACGATGCGCGCACGGCGCTGGTCGGCGAGAACGGCGCCGGCAAGTCGACCCTGCTCAAGTGCCTGACGGGCGCACTCGACCTCAATGCCGGCCAGGTGATCCGCTCCCGCGGGCTTCGCGTCGGCCAGGTGCCGCAGGATATTCCCGAGGCGCTCGCGGGACGGCCGGTGCGCGACGTGCTGGGCGATGCCCTGACGCGAGCCGGCCAGGACGGCGACTATTCGCGCATCGACGTGCTGTTCGACGAGATCGGCGTCGCCCAAGAGACGCTCGACAAGCCGTTCGGCACCCTCTCCGGTGGCTGGCAGCGGCTGCTTCTGATCGCGGCAGCAGCTCGCTTGGAAGAGCCCGACATGCTGGTGCTCGACGAGCCGACCAACCATCTCGACCTCGCCAACATCAACACCCTGGAACGCTGGCTCACGACCGACTTCGCCGTGCCCATGCTGATCGTGAGCCACGACCGGGAGTTCCTCGACCGTGTGACCGAGCGCACGCTTTTCCTGCGGAGCGACGGTATCCACGCCTTCAAGACACGCTTCTCGATTGCTCGGGAGGAACTGCTGCGCCGCGACGCCACGGCGGCAGCGCGTGCCAGGCAGGAGGACAAGGAGATCAAGCGGCTGGAACAGGCTGCGGCGCGCTACAAGGTCTGGGCCGTCAAGAACCCCGACCTCAACAAGCGCAAGAACGCCGTCGAAAGCCGCATCGCGCGCATCGAGAAGGAGCGCACGCAGACTTATGTCGCCCGCGAGCGACGGCTCGAACTGGCCGACGGCGACATCGATGCCCGCGTGGCGCTGCGGCTCTCCGGCCTCGACGTCACCGTGCCGGGCTCGGACCGCAGGCTGATCGCCATCGACCGGCTTTCCGTCGCCGCCGGAGAGCGCGTCGCGCTGCTGGGCGTCAATGGCGCCGGCAAGTCGACTCTGCTGGCGACCCTTGCGGCCGCTTTCGATCCGGCACGCGAACACTATGACGGCCAGGCTGCGGTGCGGTTCAATCCGGCCTGCCGGCTGGTCTACTTCGACCAGACCATGAACGACCTGCCGACCAAGCAGTCGATCCTCGACTATGTCGTCGAGGCCGACGGCATCACCGAGAAGGATGCGATCCGTCATCTTGCCGGGGCCGGCTTCGCCTTTGCCCGCCTCTCCGAACCGATTGGCGTGTTGAGCCACGGCGAGCGCGCCCGGCTGGTGTTCCTGAAGATGAAGCTGCTGCGGCCGAACTTCTACGTACTGGACGAGCCCACCAACCATCTCGACATCGAAGGCCAGGAAGATCTCGAGGAACAGCTCGAGAAGAGCGACGTCTCCTGCCTGTTCGTGAGCCACGACCGCTTCTTCACGCGGACCGTGGCGACGCGGTTTCTCG
>WBZX01001146.1_pt1 | contig 20750 bp, 21 predicted proteins | sample 5204211 | NCBI WGS metagenome assembly WBZX01 (sample SAMN12344362, study PRJNA552823) | activated sludge metagenome | biome: Activated sludge suspended growth; feature: Nitrification reactor; material: Wastewater; isolation source: activated sludge from nitrification reactor of wastewater... | reverse complement strand
GCGGCAATCTCGGGCTGCCATGCCTCGTCACCGGCAATGTCGAAGGTCACGACGGTATCCGTCAGATCGACGAGCGGCGGGCTGTACACGGGCTCTTCGCGGAAACCGGCGTCTTGCGGCGGCGCCATGAAATTCTCGAAGAACACTTGCGTTTCCTGCCCGGCCAACTCGACCGGCGCCGCGACAGCGGGCTCGGGGAGTGTTTCCACCTCCGCCGGCTGCCCGGTGTCTGCCGGCCTGCCCTGCAGACGGCTGACAAACGCATCGTAGTCGGTTTCGCCATTCTGCAAGGCGTCGACGAAGAAGCCGAGCAACGACAACTGCTGCGCAACCGCTTCGAAATCCTCCGGAACGGGAACGTAAGCGGGCTGTGCAAATTGCTGGATGCGCGTGCCGCAGCCCTGCAACAGGGAAACGGCACCAAAGTGGCCAAGCATGGTCAGGGCACCGGCAATCTGTTTGACCGGGGCGTCGAGCGCTGCCAGATCGTGGCCTTTTTCCGGATTGCGGAAGAAGCCGTCAAGCGCCTGTTCGACTTGCGCCAGGTTGTTCTGGATTTCACGGGCAACCTGACCGACCAGCAATTTCTCCTGGGCGCGCCGCGTCATTTCGTCAAGCAGCGGCAATTCTTCATTGCCGCCGGCCGGCTTGCCGGCGATGCAGGCGTAAAGACGGGCAACCATGAGGTCGACCTGCTGCGCGAAATCCGTTCCGAGGCGGCGGAAATTCTCCTGGGCATTCTGCAGCAGCAGAATGGCGGTAGCGACTTCCATCGCCACCGCGTCATTGTGGCGCCGCGAATCTTCGGCGAGCCAGGCAGCCAGGGCGGCAAACCCCTGTCCCAGGCGCTTGAGATCGGTATGGCCGATTTCGCTGGTCAGCGCGGCACAACTCTGCGCATGCTGATCGAACGCCGGCAAGGCCGCGGCGCTGCCGGTACAGAACTTGTTCCACAACTCTTCGGTCGCGGCGAGCGTATCGCGCAGACGGCGCAGCGCGATCTCCTGCGGTACGTTGGCTTCGCGTTCGCCAGCAGTGGCCGGCATCAGGGCCGGCAGGCCGAACACCGATTGCACCTCGGCCACCAGCATGCTGGAACCGGCCGGCGCCCTGGCCACGGCATAAAGCACATCGCGCATCAAACGTTCGGCGACGTTGAGCGACCCTTCGAGCAAGTGGCGAATCTGGGTATCAATGCGTGCCAACAGCTGCCTGGAATCGGCATCCGCCGTCTGCCGGTCGAACAGCGACTCGACGAAAGCCAGCGCTGCCCACCAGAATGTGCGGGCGGGCGGCGACTCCTGGGTCGCCTCGATATTGTCCAGCGCCGCCCGCATGTTTTCGAGTGAGACATGCGGCTCGGCGCTATGCGTCAGCCAGGCCAGCAAGCCCTTCTGGAAACGCGCCCGTTCGGACTTCAGCAGCGTCTGCAACTGCTCTGCCGAGAGCGGGGCGACTGGCACTGCCCGCTTCACCGGACGCAGCGAGAGGTCGGGATAAAACAGATCGGTCGGGTTGGCGCCCCCCTGTCCACGAGCTGCCGCCAGCGCCTGATAGGGAGACAGCAGGCGCAACGGCTGGTTCGGCTCACCGGACACCAGATCATCCAGATATTTGCCGAGTGCTGCCAGGGTCTGCGACAGAGTCGCCGAAATCTCGCCCGTCAATTGCAGGCGCCGCTCCTCCAGCGCTGTCAGTAGCGCTTCGAGCGACTCGGTAACCTGCGTCACGCCATCGAGACCGACGATGGACAAGGCGCCATGGACCTGATGGACATGGGTGCGGCAGAACCTGAGTTGTGTCGCATCGCCACTCAACTCATGCTGGCCGAGAGCTTCCGTGGCACGCGCGAGCGCCAGGTCGATCTCCCCCTTGACCCAGGTCAGCGGACCCAGGTCGAATTCGGTTGCCGCGTTCATAGTCTCTCGCGAATCCCGCTCAATCCACCTTGAAGCCGGCAACCGAACCCTTCAGTTCGGACGCCAGGGCATTCAGTTCGTCAACCGCAGCCGCAGTACGCTGGGTACCGGCAGTGGTCTGCTCCGTCACGCTCAGAATGTCCTGCATCAGCTTCGCCACCTCGGTTGCCGAATCCGCCTGGCTCTGTGTCGAGGTCGAGATGTTTTCGATAAGGTCAGAAAGGTTGCGCGACACCTGACCGATTTCGGCCAGCGCCTGGCCCGCCGCATCGGAGAGCTTGGCTCCTTCCACCACACCCTGGGTCGACTGTTCCATGGCCGATACCGCATCCTGCGTATCGGTCTGAATGGTCTTCACGATCGCCGCAATCTGCTTGGTCGCCTCGGCGGAACGTTCCGCCAGGCGCTGCACTTCCTCGGCAACCACTGTAAAGCCGCGGCCTGCGTCACCCGCCGACGCCGCCTGGATGGCGGCGTTCAGCGCCAGTACGTTGGTCTGTTCGGTAATGTCGGAAATCAGTTCAACGATTTCACCGATTTCCTGGGAGCTTTCACCGAGGCGCTTGATCCGCTTCGAAGTTTCCTGGATCTGGTTGCGGATTTCGTCCATGCCCTTGATCGAGTCTTCCACCGCCTGCGTACCCTTTTCGGCAGCGGCCAGCGACTGACGCGCCACCTGGGCCGACTGGGTCGCGCTGCCCGACACCTCGCTCATCGAGCGTGCCATTTCGAGCGCCGACTGGCCAGCATCCTGAATTTCCCGGGATTGCCGTTCGGCAGCGGAGAGCAATTCCGCCGAAGTCTGGCGGGCAATTTCCGTAGCGGCCGTCACCCGGTTCGCCGCGTCGTTGATGCGGCCGACCAGCAGCCGGAGCTCTTCGATCGTATAGTTGATCGAGTCGGCAATGGCGCCAGTGATGTTCTCGCTCACGGTAGCGTTGGTTGTCAGGTCACCGTCGGCGAGGTCGCCCAGTTCGTTCATCAGCTGCAGAATTGCGTCCTGATTCTCGCGGTTGGTCTGCTCCGACGCCTGGCGCTGAACTTCGGCATCTTCCGCACGGCGCCGCGTGTCGTCGAGATAAACCTTGGCCAGCAAGGCCAGCACGCCGACGGCGAGAACGACCAGGCTGAGCAGCAGCAACACGAAGCGGCCGCCTTCGGCAAGCTGCTGCTGGAAGCCGACAGCCAGATCGTCGGTGGCCTTCAGCAAGTCCTCGCTGCCGCGGAAAATGCGGGCACCGGCCTGCTTGGAAAGGACCAGCGGTTGCATGTTGCCGAGAATGCTGCCGACCGCTGCCTGGTAGGACTTGAAGGCCTTGTCGAGGTCGCCCAGCTTTTCACGGGTGTCCGCATCGTTGCCGGCCTTGGCCAGAGTCTGCAGGGTGTCGCGGAAAGCGTTGGTATCCTTGCCCAGCAGGAAGGCCACTTCGGGGTTGATTTCGTCACCGACCAGCAGGGCCGAGGCGTTCTTGGCAATCCGCTGGGTCAGCATCACCAGCTGGTTGGCTGCGGCAATTTCCCTGGCCCCTCCGCCCGATTGCAGCTTGAGGGCCGCGACCTGCTCGGCCAGTTCCAGCATGACCGGATTTTCGTTGTCGATGGTGGCCACGCTCTTGCCCAGCGCCACCAGGTTGGCCTCCTGCTCGATCACGGCCATGGCGTCCCGGTCCGTATCCGCCCAGAGCTTGGTCAGCGCCTCGAGTTGAGGACGAACCGCATCCGGGGAAGCCGGCACGTTGATGCCGCCGATTTCGCCACCGGAGGTCAATCGCTCCAGCAACTGGCTGAAGGTTTCGCGCGAATCCTTGAGTTGCTTGAAGGCGGCCGGATTACCCTGCAGCGCCAGCGTCGAGGCCTTGGCCAGACGCTGGGAGAGCATGCGCATTTCACCCGAGGCGGCAACGTAGGCCGTGCCGTACGCCGATTCGCGGCTGTTGAAATACACCAGCGTGGCAATGGCCAGCAGGAGCACCACGAAGATGCCGCCCAGGGTTTTCATTTGCTGGATAACCGGCTGCTGGACGAAGAACGCCGGCAACAGGGATGATCCGGATTTCACGGGCGCCTCCGATGCCGGCCCTTCCGCAACGGTCATCGGTGAATCCGTGTTTTCCTTGCTGCCAAGCCCAAGGTTCTTCAAGCTGAACGCCATGTTTATCCTCCGCTAGTGGTCTGAGGGAATCAGACCCCAATATTCATGAAATCGTTATCGGCGAGCAGGTCGCGCACCGAGAGTTTGCGCCAGATGGCGCCCTGACTGTCCGTATAGCGCACCGCCCCCCAGGCTGGTGCTGCCGGATCTGCCGGCTCGGCGCTGAAATCTTCCGGGTTCTTCAGACCCAGCATGCGGGTGACCAGCAAGGCAGCGTTGGCGCCAAACTTGCTGCCGACCAGCAACAGTCGGGTATTGTTGTTGCGCGGTGTCGGCGCGCCGCCGCAAAACACCGAGAAATCCGCCACGGCGTGCAGGCTGCCGCGGATATTGGCAATCCCGGCAAACCACGGCCGGGTCAGCGGGACCGCCGTCAACTTCAGCGCCTGGACGATCTCGCCGCTGTCCGACAGATCGATCAGCCAGTTCTCGTCGCCGGCCTGGACACCCAGCCACGACGAGGCGCCACGCCCCTGCGCGGCAGTCGTCAGGCGGCCGGCGAGGTATTCCTGGAAGTCGCGAAGACTGGTTTTCTTAGCCATTCAGATCAGGGCAGCGCCGCAATTTTCTTCAACAACTCTTCCGGATTGACCGGCTTGACGATGTAATCCGCAGCGCCTTGACGCAAACCCCAGATCTTGTCCGTTTCCTGCCCTTTCGAGGTGCAGACGATGACGGGAATATTCTTGGTTTCCTCGTCGCGGGTCAGGGTGCGCGTCGCCTGGTAACCATTGAGTCCGGGCATCACGACATCCATCAGGATCAGATCGGGCTTGCTGGCCTTGGCCTTGGCGATGCCCTCTTCCCCGCTTTCTGCGGTGCTTACCTGATAGCCGGCCTTGGTCAGCAGGTCGACAGAAAAAAATCGCTCGGTGGGAGAGTCGTCGACGACGAGGATATTCTTGACGGGCATTGTTGCTCCATGAACCTTATGAAATTTCGGAAGCTGTCGGCGCCGCGAACTGGGCGACCGTCTGCAGCAGGCTGTCCTTGGTGAAGGGCTTGGTCAGGTACTGGTCGGAGCCGACCATGCGGCCCCGGGCGCGATCGAACAGGCCGTCCTTGGAGGAAAGCATGATGACCGGCGTCGATTTGAAACGGGGATTCTTCTTGATGAGGGAACAGGTTTGATAGCCGTCAAGGCGCGGCATCATGATGTCGCAGAAAATGATTTTCGGCTGATGGTCAGCGATTTTCGCCAGCGCATCGAATCCGTCTTCCGCGAGCACGACCTGACATCCGGCCTGCACGAGAAAGATCTCCGCGCTTCGCCGGATCGTATTGCTGTCGTCAATGACCATCACCTTGACGTCACGCAGCCTGCTTAAGTCAGCCAATTAAGTCCCCTTACCCCTCGTCAGGAGGCTATTCCAGCGGCGAATCATACTACGCCGCCGTCAAAATTCCACCATCTCGAAATCAGTCTTGCGGGCGCCGCATTCCGGGCAGACCCAGTTGATCGGCACATCGTCCCAGCTGGTTCCCGGCGCGATGCCCTCGTCGGGCAAACCATTCGCCTCGTTGTAAATGAAACCGCAGATCAGGCACATCCAGGTTTTGTAGTTGTTTGGGTCGCTCATGTGGGTCGTTGCCGGCCACCGGATTCGGATAAAATCCGGCCATCTTACTCAATCGTCGCCCGCTTCGCCACGTTGGCGGCAACCCATGAATATCACCGCACCGACGCCGCCCCTCGTTCTTGTCTTCGCCGCCAGCGACCCGACTGCGGGCGCCGGCATCCAGGCGGATCTGCTGACGCTGGCCAGCCTCGGTTGCCATCCGCTGACGGCGCTGACGGCGATCACCGTGCAGGATACGGTCGGGGTCGAGAGCGTGCACCCCGTCGCTGCCGAAACCCTCGAACGCCAGGCGCGGGTGCTGCTGGAAGACATGCGGGTCGCGGCCTTCAAGATCGGCGTTCTGGGCAGTGTCGAGAACGTGCTGGCTGTCGCCGAGATCGTTTCCGACTACCCTGACATTCCGCTGATCCTCGACCCGGTGCTGGCCTCCGGTCGCGGCGATGAATTCTCCGGCGAGGAGATCATCTCGGCGATGCGTGAAATGCTGCTGCCGCAAACCACGCTGCTCACGCCCAATGCGCCGGAAGCCCGGCGAATGGCGGAAAGCGACGAGGACGAGAGCGAACCGTCGATCGACACCTGCGCCGAGCGCCTGATCGGGATGGGCGCGCAATACGTGCTGATCACCGGCACGCACGAAAACACGCCGCAGGTCGTCAACACACTCTACGGCGCCGACGGCATCGTCCGCCGCGATCGCTGGGAGCGCTTGCCGGGCAGTTACCACGGCTCCGGCTGCACGCTGGCCTCGGCGATCGCCGGCTGCATTGCCGGCGGTGCCAGCGTCGAAGACGCCGTGCGCGACGCCCAGGACTACACCTGGCAGACACTGGCCAACGGCTTCCGGCCGGGCATGGGCCAGTTCATCCCCGACCGCTTTTTCTGGGCGCGCGGCGGCGACGATGAATCCCCGGAACAAGAAACGGGCGATGGCGCGAAATAAGCTGCGCGGCCTCTACGCCGTCACGCCCGAAGCCGCCGATGGTGCCGGCCTGCTCGCCGACGTCGCTGCCGCGCTGGCCGGCGGCTGCCGCCTCGTGCAATACCGCGACAAGCAGAGCGCCATGCCGGAGCGCGCCGCCCGCGCCCGCGCCCTGCGCGAACTGACCCGCCGTTTCGGCGCCACGCTGCTGATCAACGACGACCTCGCCCTCGCCTTTCTGGTCGGCGCCGACGGCGTGCACCTCGGCGTGGACGACGGCAACCTGATCGCCGCCCGCGCCATGCTCGGTCCGGAGCGCATCCTCGGCGCCTCATGCTACGCCGACTACGCTGCCGCCCAGGCCGCCTCTGCTGCCGGCGCCGACTATGTCGCCTTCGGCGCGGTCTACCCATCGCCGACCAAGCCGGCGGCGCCGGCTGCTGCGGTCGACCTGTTTACCAAGGCAAAAACCGGATTAACCGCAGCCACGTGCGCCATCGGCGGCATCACCTGCGACAACGCACCGCCGCTGCTCGCCGCCGGCGCCGACCTGCTCGCCGTCATTACCGACCTGTTCGGCGCCCCCGACATCGCGGCACGCGCCGCCCAATACCAACGACTTTTCGAGAGAGCCACGCCATGACCTCACGCAACCAGCAACTGTTCGAACGCGCCCAGCGCCATATTCCCGGCGGCGTCAATTCGCCGGTGCGCGCCTTCCGTTCGGTCGGCGGCACCCCCTGTTTCTTCCAGAAGGGCGTCGGCCCGAAGGTGCAGGACGCCGACGGCAAGTGGTATGTCGACTATGTCGGCTCGTGGGGGCCGATGATCCTCGGCCACGCCCACCCGGACGTGATCGCCGCCGTCCAGGCCGCCGTCGTCGACGGCCTGTCCTTCGGCGCACCGACCGAGAAGGAAGTCGAGATCGCCGACCTCTTGTGTGACCTCGTGCCGTCGATGGACATGGTCCGCCTCGTCTCCTCGGGCACCGAGGCGACGATGAGCGCCATCCGTCTGGCGCGTGGCTACACCGGCCGCGACGTGCTGATCAAGTTCGAGGGCTGCTACCACGGCCATTCTGACAGCCTGCTGGTCAAGGCCGGCTCGGGTGCGCTGACTTTCGGCAACCCGTCGTCCAGCGGCGTCCCGGCCGATCTGGCGCAGCACACGATGGTGCTCGCCTACAACGATCCGCAGCAACTTGCCGACGCGTTCGCGCAACATGGCAACCGGATCGCCGCCGTTATCGTCGAACCGGTGGTCGGCAACATGAACCTGATCGCCCCGACACCGGAATTCCTCAAGGCCATGCGCGAACAGTGCACGAAGCACGGCGCCGTGCTGATTTTCGACGAGGTGATGACCGGCTTCCGCGTCGGACTGAAGAGTGCGCAGGGCCTGTTCGGCATCACCCCCGACCTGTCGACCTTCGGCAAGGTGGTCGGCGGCGGCATGCCGCTCGGCGCCTTCGGCGGCAAGCGCGAGATCATGGAACAGATCGCCCCGCTCGGCCCGGTCTATCAGGCCGGCACGTTGTCCGGCAACCCGATCGCCACCGCCGCCGGCCTGGCGACGCTGAAGGTGATTCAGGAAAAGGGCTTCTACGAGGCGTTGACCGCAAAGACCAAGGCGCTGTGCGACGGCCTGGTCGCAGCGGCGAAAAAGCATGGCGTCGCCTTCGCCGCGCAGAACATCGGCGGCATGTTCGGCCTCTACTTCGCCGAGAAATGCCCCGGCACCTACGACGAAGTGCTGGTCTGCGACAAGGAAGCCTTCAACCGCTTCTTCCACGCCATGCTCGATGCCGGCCACTACTTCGCCCCCTCGGCCTTCGAAGCCGGCTTCGTCTCGGCGGCACACAGCGACGCGGATATTGCGGCGACAATCGCCGCCGCGGACGGCTATTTCGCCAGCCTGAAATGAGCGCCGCCAGCGCCTGGCTCGTTCTCCTCATCGCCGGCCTCTGCGAGATCGGCTGGGCGGTCGGCCTCAAGTACACCGAGGGTTTCAGCCGCCTGTGGCCGAGCGTCGGCACCTTCGTGGCGATGGTGGCGAGCGTCGTGCTGCTCGGCTGGTCGCTGAAAGTGCTGCCACTGGGCACGGCCTACGCCGTGTGGACCGGTATCGGCGCCGTCGGCACCGCCATTCTCGGGATATTCCTCTTCGGCGAATCGCGGGAAGTCGCGCGGCTGGTCAGCATCGGGCTGATCGTCGCCGGCATCGTTGGCCTCAAGCTGCTGACGCCCGATACCCACTGACTGTTGCGGTCGACGGCGAAAAAAGGCCAAAAATGGAAATCGCCCGGCGCCGTGGCGCGAAGGCGAACCGCAGACAGTGCTGCGGCACGGCAAGGTGAAGTCGACAAAGCTACGGCGGCGTGCGCAACGGCGCTACATCAGGAACAGCGTCGCCAGCCCGAGAAAGATGAAGAAGCCACCGGAGTCGGTCAGTGCGGTGATCATCACCGAACCGCCGACCGCCGGGTCGGCGCCGAATTTCTGGCGCAGCAGCGGAATGCCGACACCGGCCGAGGCGGCCAGCAGCAGGTTCAGCGTCATCGCCGAGGTCATCACGATGCCGAGTTTGAAGCTGCCGTAGAGCCACCAGGCGGCCAGCCCGAGCAGGCCGCCCCAGATCAGGCCGTTGATGGTGGCGACGCCGAGTTCCTTGCGCAGCAGGCGGCGCGCCGCATCCGGCTGGACCTGCCCCATGGCGATGGCGCGGACGATCATGGTGATCGTCTGGTTGCCGGAATTGCCGCCGATACCGGCGACGATGGGCATCAGCGCCGCCAGCGCCACCAGCTTTTCGATGGAATCCTCGAAGGCGCCGATCACCCGCGAGGCGACGAAAGCCGTCACCAAGTTGATGGCCAGCCAGGCCCAGCGGTTTTTCACCGAATCCCAGACCGAGGCGAAAATGTCTTCCTCCTCGCGCAGACCGGCCTGCGCCAGTTGCTCGCTCTCGGCTTCCTCGCGGATGAAGTCCACCACCGCATTGACGGTGACGCGGCCGACCAGCTTGCCGTCTTGGTCGACGACCGGCGCCGAGACGAGGTCATAACGCTCGAAGGCCTTGGCGGCCTCTTCGGCGAGGTCGTCGGGTTCGAGTTCGACGAATTCGGTCTGCATCAGCGCGCCGACTTCGACCTCGACCTCATTGACCAGCAGGATGTTGAGCGGCAGCACGCCCTTGAGGTGTTCTTCGCGGTCGACGACGAAAAGCTGGTCGGTATGGTCGGGAAGTTCGTCGAAACGGCGCAGATAGCGCAACACCACTTCAAGCGTCACGTCCTCGCGCACCGTAACCATCTCGAAGTCCATGATCGAACCGACCGAATCCTCCGGGTAGGACATCGCCGCCCGCAGTTGCTCGCGCTCCTCGACCGACAACGACTGGAACACGTCGGCGACGACGTCGTGCGGCAGGTCGGGAACGAGGTCGGCCAGTTCGTCGGCATCGAGGGTCTCGGCCGCCGCCAGCAGCTCGGTGTGCGCCATCGATTCGATGAGCGTCTCGCGCACCGCATCCGAGACTTCGAGCAGGATTTCGCCTTCGCGCTCGGCCTTGACCAGATCCCAGGCGATCAGGCGCTCGTCGAGCGGCAGCGCTTCGAGGATGTAGGCGATGTCCGCCGGATGCATCGGCGCCAGCTTGGCCTGCAGTTCGTTCAGATGCTGCTTGTGAACGATGTCCTCGACCAGATCGTGGCGTGGCCCTTCCTGACGATGCACCAGATCCTCGACCAGCTTGTGCCGGGCAAGCAGAACCTGCACCTCGGAAAGGCGCTCCTGCAAGTCTTCGGTGTCGGAAATCTGGTTTTCTTCGCTCATGGTGCAGTGCCGCAAACGCGGCCATCATTCTAGCACCCGGCGAATGTCGGGGTTCTTACAAAATCAGGGCACTTCGGCCGACGGCATGCGGGCCAGGATGATCGCCGTCTTGCGCGCCAGCCCCGGCGCGTTGCGATTGCGATCGTAAAAGCGCGGATTGGGTACAATGCCGGCGAGTTTCGCCGCCTGTTCCGGCCCCAGCTGGGTGGCGCCGATGCCGAAATAATGGCGCGCCGCAGCTTCGGCGCCGAACACGCTATTGCCCCATTCGATCACGTTGAGATAGACCTCGAATATCCGCCGCTTGCTCCACAGGTTTTCCAGCATCAGCGTGATGATGGCCTCCTCGGCTTTGCGGAAATACGATTTGGTCGGGGTCAGGAACAGGTTTTTCGCCAACTGCTGGCTGATGGTAGAACCACCGGCGACGGTGCGCCCCCGCTTCTGGTTCTTTTCCATCGCTTTCTGGATGCCATCCCAGTCGAAGCCTTCATGATCGACGAACTTGGCGTCTTCCGAGGCGATGATGGCGCGCTTCAGATGCGGCGAAATCCGTTCGTAGGGAACCCACTGCTTTTTCAGCTGGGCCTCCGGATTCTTGAGCTGGAGTTCGCCAAGGCGGATTTCCATGAAGCGCGTCGTCCCCGGATCGACCCACTTCCACAGCAGCACCCAGCCCAGCAGCCACAATTGCCAGACTAGAAAGAGGCCGATCAGGCCGAGCAGCGCCCACTTGAGCCAGCGGCCCAAGTGCCTCATGCCTGCAATTGTTCGCGCAATGCCGCCAGAACGGGTGCGCTGTCCGGTCGCACGCCACGCCAGACCAGGAAGGCTTCAGCGGCCTGCTCGACCAGCATGCCGAGCCCGTCGGCCAGTTGCGCCGCACCCTGTGCGCGGGCCAAAGCCAAGAACAGCGTTTCGCCCTTGCCGTACATCATGTCGTAGGCGAGGCTGCCCGCCGCGAAGATGCCGGCCGGTAGCGGCAAGGTTTCGCCGGCCAGGCTGGCCGAAGTGGCATTGATGACGGCGTCGAACTGCCGGCCTGCGGTTTTGTGAAAATCCCCGGCGTCGACCGCAGCAAGGTCCGAAAACTGCCGGGCCAGCGCCTCCGCCTTGCCGGCACTGCGGTTGGCGATGAACAGGCTCAGCGGTCGGCAGGCCAGCAAGGGCGCGATCACGCCGCGCGCGGCACCGCCGGCACCAAGCAGCAGTACCCGTTTCCCGGCCAGCGCAAAGCCAAGATTGGCCTCGATATCGCCCACCAATCCGGCGCCGTCGGTATTGTCGCCATGGATTTCGCCCCCGGCGAAGGCCAGCGTATTGACTGCCCCCGCGCGCTCGGCACGCGCACTGCGCCGGGTACAGAGGCGGAAGGCTTCTTCCTTGAACGGTACGGTGACGTTCGCCCCCTTGCCGCCGGCGGCGACGAACTGCCGCACCGTTTCGGCAAAGCCGTCGAGCGGCGCCAGCAGGGCTTCATAGACCAGATCCTGCCGGCACTGGGCGGCAAACTGCGCATGGATGGCCGGCGAACGGGAATGGGCCACCGGATTGCCCAGCACGCAATAACGATCGGTCATTTTGCCGAGAGCTGGTCGCCCTGGGTGAAATACCAGGTCCGGGTTATTTCGAGAATGTCGGTATCGCGCCGGATTTCCGGGGGAAATGGCGAGTAAGGTGACGCCATCTGGACGATTCGCCGCGCGGCTTCATCGAGTACCTTGTAGCCGGAGGAGCGATTGATATCGACCCGGTTGAGGCTGCCGTCGTGGTTGATCGACACGGTCAACACCAGCGAACCGTACAATTTGCCGCGTGCAGCCTCAGGGTAGTTCAGGGTACCGATACGCTCGACCTTCTGGCGCCAGTCCTCGATGTACTGCGCAAAGCGGTACTCCTCGGTACGCGCCCCGATATTTTTCTTGCGCGGCCGCTTGTTGTACTCGTCCATGCTCTTGCTGATTTCGCCTTCCAGGCGCGCCATCGCCCGCGCCGACTCGGCGAGGTCGAGGCCGCTGACGCTGGGCGAGGGCACCGGTTGCTCGGCCGCGTTGCGGGCAGCCGCGACAGCGCGCGCCGTCTTGGCTTCGGTCAGCATTTTCTGCTGCGCCACTTCCAGTTCGCGCATGCGGCGCTGCATGCGCTCGATTTCGGTGCCCGAGGTCTGCTGCGGCGTCGGCGGCAAGGGTGTCTTGAGCCGCCGGTTTTCATCGGTATTGCCGCCGCCATCGAGATTGGCCTGCGCCAGCGCCTGCGCGTGGGTCGGCTTCTTCGCCGACTTGGCATTGACCAGAACGATGTCCAGCGCCTTCTCGCGCATGGCTTTGGAAGCATCCGGAAAACTGAAATGCAGCGTCATCAGCAAAGCGTGCACGGCCAGCGAGATGGCAATCGCCAGCCACAGGCGGCGGTTATTCGCCAGCACGGGTTGCCAGGACAAGGCTACGACGCTCACTGCTCTTCCTCCTCCTCGACAGCCTCTTCGGGCAAAACTTGATCCAGAGCGGAAAGATAGCGGCAGCTGACTTCCGGGCCAAGCAGATCGATCGACTCGACGGCCAGCCGCAGCCGCTTGCCCGGCCCGAGATCGGCAGGAACCGAGGGCACGCGCAGCAGCAAGGGCAAATGATCGAGCTTGACCAGCTGCTCGCGGCGCACGGTCGCTTCAATCTCCGTAATGCCGTGCTGCTGCAGCCAGCGCAGGCACCAGTAACGTTCCATCTGACGCTGGAAATCGGCGTAGGCGGCGTAAGTCAGTTCAAAATCGCGCATCGCGCCGAACAATTCGGCCGATTTCTGGGCAAAGGCCGGCGTTTGGCCCTGCAGACAGGCGATCAGCTGCCACTGATTGACCAGATCGCAGTAACGGCGCAGCGGCGAGGTCATCCAGGCGTATTGCGGCACGCCGAGGCCTTCGTGCGGCAGCGGCGAGGTCGTCATCCGCACCTTGCCCTGGGTCTGGGCGCGGTACAGGCAGGCGATGTTCCCCTCGGAGAGCAGGCCGCCCCAGGTCGAGTTGGCGACGATCATCAGCTCGGCCACCAGCTTGTCGAGCGGGCTGCCGCGCTTGCGTTCGCTGATCGCGACGGTACAGCTGTCAGGATCGGCCAGATCGCCGTCGATCTCGAAGTTGTAGTCGTTGATACCCTGCGTTGCCGACGGCTTCCCCCGCCGCCCTTCGCAGGCATTGGCGAAATGCCACAAGTGCAGCAGTTCGTCCTTGAACGGCATCTCGGGGAGCGGGCCGCCAACCGTCTCGGCGTTGAACCAGGGCTCGACCTCATGGTGACGCAGGTTGGCGGCAATGTGCACCACCTCGAGCCGCGATTCGTGGCTGAGGATTTCCAGCGATTCGCTGACCGTCAGGTAAAGCGACACGGCCGGGCAATCGACGCCGCCGGCCAGTGTGTAATTCTGCACCACGGCATCGGGCAGCATGGTGATCTTGTTGCCCGGCATGTAGACCGTGGATAGCCGGGCACGCGCCACGCCGTCGAGCGGCGAACCGTGCTCGATGGCCAGGCCCGGCGCGGCGATATGGATGCCGATGCGCGAACCGATGCCCGGCAGCTTGACGACCGACAACGCATCGTCGATTTCCGTGGTGTTGGCGTCGTCGATCGAGAAGGCACGCACGTCGGCACGTGAAAGATCGACCGGCAAAGCAGGGGCCGGAAGATTCGGAAAGGCGGTGCCCTTCGGAAACTGCTCGTGCAGAAAACGCCGGTAATGCAGGAAATAGGGCGACTTGATGGCACCGCACCTGAACAGCAGTTGCGCGGCCGTCAAGCCGGTTTCGCCGCAGGCCGCCTCGAAGGCCTTGGTCTCCGGCTTGTTGCGATCCGGCGCGTAGAGCAGGGCATCGGTCATTGCCGCTATCTCCGGCGGCAGGCGGAATTCTTTCAGCGAAGCGATCCAGCCTTCCATCGCCAGCGCTTGCTGACGCTTTTTTTCAAGACTGGCCAGAGCAGCTGCGAGAATGTCGGGAGGTGCCTTGCGGAAGCGGCCCTTGCCCTTGCGGTGGAAATAGACGGGCGCGGCGTGCAGGGCAAGCAGCACCGCCGTCGCTTCGACGGGCGCAGGTTCGTGTCCGTAGTAATCACGGGCAAAATCAAGAAACGAAAACTCGCCATCGTTCACGCACTCCCACAGGAAATCCGGTTCGATTTCTTCGGCCAGCGGAGTGGCCAGTTCCAGCAAGGCAGCAGCCGAGGGCTTGTCGAAACGCAACAGCACCGTGGCGGCCTTGATCTTGCTGCGCTTGCCGGTGGGCATTTCGACCTGCAACGAAGTGTCGTTGTCGGCCATGATACTGCCGGCCTTGAAGCCGCCGTCTTCTTCGAACAATACATTCATTGACGGATTATAACCCAGCGAATTCAAGGATTTGCGGCATAAATTCGGGAAACCTGGTGAAGCTGTGGTCGCCGCCCGGCAGCACTGTTTGCCGGCAGCCCGCGTAGAAATCCGCCGCCTGTCGCCAGTCAAGGACTTCGTCACCTTCTTCGACCAGAAGCCAGTAACGCCCGGGCGTCGGCTGGCTGACCTGCGCCTTGAGTTGCGCGGCATGGGCTGCGGTGAAGACGAAGCGTTCCCCACTGTGAAAGTTCGCGTGCTCGCCGACGAATTTGGCCGGATTCAGCCGGTCGACCGCAGCCGGGTTGATCAGGACCGCCTGGAGAGCATACTTTTCGGCCAGATGATTGGCGTAATGGCCACCCAGCGAGCTGCCGACCAGAGTGACTGCCCCTTTGGCTGATTCGATCAGGCGGCTGACACTGGCAACGGCTTCATCCGGCACTGGCGAAAGCTGCGGGCAGATGAAGCTCCCGGCCAACCCGCGTTCCGCCATATGGTCGGCGAGCAAGCGCGATTTCCACGAAGCCGGCGACGAGCAGAAGCCGTGCAGGTAGATGATCAGTGGGCGGTCCATTGCACCCAACCGAAGTGGGCGGTCATCAGCACGACGATGCCGAAGGCGATGCGATACCAGGCAAACGGCGTGAAATCATGACTGGAGATGAAACGCAACAGCCAGCGTACGCACAGGAAGGCGGAGACGAAAGCCGAGATGAAACCGACCACCCACATGCCGATGTCGTCGGCGTTGAGCAGGGCGCGTTCCTTGTAGAGCTGGTAGACCGTCGCCACGCTCAGTGTCGGGATGGCGAGAAAGAAGGAGAACTCGGTCGCCGCCTTGCGCGACAGGCCGAAGAGCAGGCCGCCGATGATCGTCGCGCCGGAGCGCGAGGTGCCGGGGATCAGCGCGAAGGCCTGGGCGATGCCCATCTTCAGCGCATCGACCAGGGTCATTTCGTCCACCGTCTGGACGCGGATCCGGTGTTCGCGCTTTTCGGCCCACAGGATGACGAAGGCACCGAGAATGAAGGTCGTGGCCACCGCGATCGGGTTGAACAGGTTGGCCTTGATCGCTTTGCCGAAGGCCAGGCCGAGGATGGCCAGGGGCAGGAAGGCGACGAACAGGTTGAGGATGAATTTCTGCGCCGCCTTGTCACTGAGGGCGCCGCGCGCCACGGCCAGCAGCCGCTCGCGATATTCCCAGACGACCGCCAGAATGGCACCGGACTGGATGACAATTTCGAACAACTTGCCGCGATCGTCGTTGAAATCCAGCAGATCGCCGGCGAGAATCAGGTGTCCGGTCGACGAGATCGGCAGGAATTCGGTCAGCCCCTCGACGATGCCGAGAATGAGGGCTTTGAGCAGGAGGGTCGGGTCCATGGGGTACAGCCAATGTTGGGAGGCCGCATTCTACTATCCCGGATGCGTCAGCGCCTCAAGTTCGGCAAGCCAGCGCAGCGCATGCTCGCGGGATTCTCCGCACATTTCCGCCGAGGGCTGCAGCCCGGCGCAGCAAGCCGGCCGCTCGGGACGGCCGAAGATCGTGCAGCGCAACTGCGGATCGAGATGTCGGCAGGGCTGGCCGGCAGCCTTGTTCAGTGAACTGATCGATGGCGCGATGCAGCAGGCGCCGCAGCCGGGACGACATTCCATCGCCGGCGGCCGTTCAATGTTCAAGACCGGACCGCAGGCGCCGGTCGAACACGAAGGGGCGCTCCACCGCAAGACGGGCTTCGGAAAAACGGGGGTGCGAGGGATTGACGATCAGGTTGCGCGCCTCCGGCACGATCGCCGACGGGACGATCAGCCCGAGCGCCCGCCCCGAGCGCAAAAAATCCGTACCGAACTCGATGGAAACCGGCCCGGGCGGCGTCGCCTCCCAGCCGGGCAGCGCCCCGGTATCCACCGATTCATAGAGCGCGGCATCATCCGGCAGGGTCAGCGAAACCAGCTGCAGGTCCGCCGGCAGGATGGCGCCGGTATGGACCAGTTTTTCCATGGCGCAGATTTCCACGCTCAGGCCGGCGTAGATCACCGGCGTACCGCGCGCATGCCAGCGCCCGCCATCCGCGAGCCCGCCGGCGCCGCTCCGGTCGAGGGCATACCTCGCCTTGGCGATGCGCCAGGCGCGCATCAGGCGGCGCCGCCGTAGGCAATCGCGTTCAGCACCCGCGAAACTTCCCGGCAGCCGATTTCGGTATCGAGCATCGACAGCGGCGTCTCGTTGCCCAGGCCGAGGTTGCTGGTCTGCAGCCATTCGCTAGCCAGATCCGCATCGCCGAAGGTCTCCTCGGCCAGCTTTTCGATGGCGCCGAGGCGGGTCAGGCGTTCGGTCATCAGCGGGTCGAGCGCTTCGTCCCTCGCCAGCTTGCGCTTGGCCGTCGACGACGAAAGGCCGATCAGGTGATAGACCCGCTCACGCGGCACGCGCATGGCCTCGGCGACGCCGATCAGGTTGCTGGCCGGGGCGCCCTTGCGAATCTCGCTGATCTGCGTCTGGGCCGAACTGTTGAGAAAGCGGTCGCGATAAAGCAACCATGCACCAGCGGCGCCCTGGGGAACGATCGACGCCGGCACTCGGCTGGGCGCGGCAGCGTATTCCGCCTGCGCCTGCTCGACCCTTACTGGCGCCGGGTCGGCTACGTTCGGCGTGCGCCCAAGGGGTGTCTTCGCCATGAGCAAGCTCCTTCATGGATCATTTGAGCTTTTATTATAGTCCATATGATCCACTGACACCCCATTCCAAGCACTCGCTATGCGACGCTTGCGGCACAGAATTTCATGCAGGCAACTCGATATCGACGACAAGGCCGCCGGATTCGCCGTTTTTTGCCCGAATTCGACCGTCGACCGCAGCAATCACCCGCTCGGCAATCGCCAACCCGAGACCGTAGCCATTACCCGATGCCTGGCCGGCGCCGCGGTAGAACGGCTGGAAAATCTTGTCCAGCGCATCGGCCGGAACTCCCGGCCCCTGATCGCGGACCGACACCTGCAGTCGCCCCTCCTTTATTCCTGCCACGATACGCACCACGCCGCCCGGCGGGGAATGATGCAGCGCGTTGCGCACGACGTTTTCGATGGCGCGCTGCAGCAACTCGGGATAGGCCCGCACCGCAGGCAACTCAGTGGCTGACAACTCGACGCCCACCTGCCGCGCCGCGCCTTCGAAATGGGCATCCTCGACGATGCCCTCCAGCAGTTCCTGCATGTCGACCTGCTCCGCCACGCCCGCCACCCCGGCTTCGAGACGGGACAAGGTCAGCAGTTCGTCGACCAAGCTGTCCAGCCGCAGCCCTTCGCGCTCGATGCGCTCCAGGGTTTCCTCGAACCGTTCGGGCTGCTGGCGCGCCAGGCCGATGGCCGCCTGCAGGCGCGCCAGTGGCGAGCGCATTTCGTGCGAAACGTCGTGCAACAGGCGTTTCTGGCTGTCGACCAGATGCCCGAGACGGTCGCTCATGTGATCGAAATCACATCCGAGATCGGCGAGTTCGTCGCGCCGGCCGCCCATGCCGGCGCCGATGCGCACGGCGAGGTCGCCGCCCGCGGCGGCGTCGAAGGCGCGCCGCAGATGGCGGATCGGCTTGGCAAAATACCAGGCCAGCGCAAAGGCGCTGACCAGGCTGACGATCAGCGCGCTGAACATCGGCACCACCGGCAAGCGTGGACGATGCGGGCGCAGGTGCGGTGGCGGCGGGCGCTGCTCGCCCCGCGGGTGGCTGGCAAGGGGCGGCGCTTCGGCCGCGGGCGGCTCGGTCTGATGGCGCTCGTACCAGAAATAGGTGCCGACGCCGATGATGCCCGCCATTTGCGCCAGCCAGATGAAGAGGAAGAATTTCCAGAAAAGGCGGCCCATGTCATTCCCGGATCAGCTGGTAGCCCTGGCGATAGACCGTCTGGATGCACGAGCGGCCGCCGGGCAGTTGCCCCAGCTTGTGGCGGATGCTCGACAGGTGCACGTCGATGCTGCGGTCGAAACGCACCAGTGGCCGGCCGAGCGCCTGCTCCGACAACTCGGCCTTGCTCACCGGGCGCCCGGCGTTGCGCGCTAGCGCCTCCAGCAGATTGAATTCGGTGCTCGTCAGCTCCACCGGTGTGTCGTTCCATTCGACCCGCCGTTGTGCCGGCATCACCTTCAGCGGCCCGACCACCAGCGGCGCCTGCCCGGTCAGTTCCGCCCCCTGCTGGCTGCGGCGCAGGATGGCGCGCAGGCGGGCCGCCAGTTCGCGCGGCAGGCAGGGTTTGGGCACATAGTCGTCGGCCCCCAGTTCGAGGCCGAGGATGCGGTCGAGATCGTCGCCTTTCGCCGTCAGCATCAATACCGGTACCGTGCTGGCTGCACGAATCCGGCGCAGGGCCTCGATGCCGCCGATGCCCGGCATCATCACGTCGAGCACGACCAGCGAAAAGTGGCCGGACAGCGCTTCGGCGACGCCCGATTCACCGTCCGGCACGGCCAGCACCTCGAAGCCGTCACGGACCAGATATTCGCGCAACATGCCGGCCAGTTCGACATCGTCGTCCACCAGCAGGATACGGGCAGGGATAGTCATCGTTTCATCAGTTCGCCTCGACGCGGCGATCATAGCCGAGCCGGCGGAATGAGAAAAAGGCGGGGCCTGGTGAATGGCCCCGGAAGAGGAGATTTCGTTGCGCTGCGCCGCAGTTCAGCGTGCCGGCGGCGGCATACGGCCATCGCCGCCCATGCCGCGCGGTCCGTCACCACGGCCGCGCCGCGGCTCGTCGGAGGGCTTCATCTCGGCCAGCTGCTTGCGCTGTTCCGGCGTCAGCACCTCGAACACCTGGCGCTCGGCCTTCGCCCGCGCCAGCGTCATTTCCGCCATCGCCTTCGCCGCGGCGTCGGCCAGCGAACGGGCCTTGGCATCGCTGTAATCGGGCGACGCGGTTAACGCCCGCAGATCGGCCTCTGCCTTGAACACCGCCTTGCCTTTCTCGCGCATCACCGGCGCCTGGGCATGCATGATCTCGAAAACCTTGTCGCGCTGAGCCTCCGTCAGGTTCAGCCCGCGCAGATGCGGCGGCATCATCCCGCCGCCCATCCCCGGCCCGCCATGCGCAGCAAAGTCGCCGCAACCATGGTGGCCGCCGTGTTCCCCCTGAAATGCCGCTGCCGTCAGCGGAACGGCCAGCGCGACGCCGGCCGCCGCGAGAAAACGCTTGATGTTGCCGTGAGAAACAGTCTTCATGTCCTTTTCCTTTCAATCGGATTGCCGGCCCCGAGCGGGGCGAGCGACAGGACGAATACTCCCCCGGTGGCGGGTAAAGCGCGGTTAGTCATATGTAAATGAAGGTAAATCGGGTAACCGGTTACGGAAAAGGCCGTCGATCGCGGCTGAAAATCGGTCATTTTTCGTGGTCGACCGCAACCGTCGGAAAAAAGCAGAAAGGCGGCTGAAACAGCCGCCTTTCCTTTGCCGCGAACGTCGTGAGCGGACTCAGATCTTGCTGTACACCTCGGCTCCCGCCTTGACGAACTCGACGGCCTTGGTCTCCATGCCCTTCTCCAGCGCCGCAGCCTCGTCCAGCCCCTGTTGCGCCGCGAAGTCGCGCACGTCTTGGGTGATCTTCATCGAGCAGAAGTGCGGGCCGCACATTGAGCAGAAGTGGGCGACCTTGGCCGATTCCTTGGGCAGCGTCTCGTCGTGGAATTCGCGCGCCTTGTCCGGGTCAAGGCCCAAGTTGAACTGGTCGTCCCAGCGGAACTCGAAACGTGCCTTGGACAGCGCATTGTCGCGAATCTGCGCGCCGGGATGGCCCTTGGCGAGGTCGGCAGCGTGGGCGGCCAGCTTGTAGGTGATGATGCCTTCCTTGACGTCGTCCTTGTCGGGCAGGCCGAGGTGCTCCTTGGGCGTGACGTAGCAGAGCATGGCCGTGCCGTACCAGCCGATCATCGCGGCGCCGATGCCGCTGGTGATGTGGTCGTAGCCCGGGGCGATGTCGGTGGTCAGCGGGCCGAGGGTG
>WBZX01000332.1_pt2 | contig 20750 bp, 20 predicted proteins | sample 5204211 | NCBI WGS metagenome assembly WBZX01 (sample SAMN12344362, study PRJNA552823) | activated sludge metagenome | biome: Activated sludge suspended growth; feature: Nitrification reactor; material: Wastewater; isolation source: activated sludge from nitrification reactor of wastewater... | reverse complement strand
AGCGCGAGGATAAGGCCGCCGAGGAGGCCGAGAAGAAAGCCGACGAGGCGGCCAGCTCCTAGCCATGCACGACATACGTTTTGTTCGCGATACTCCCGCAGCCTTCGACAAGGGCTTGCAGCGCCGTGGGCTCGCGCCCGCATCGGCCGGCCTCCTGGAGATCGACAAGCGCCGTCGCGCTGCCATTTCGGAGAGCGAGACGATACAGGCCAGGCGCAAGGCGCTCAGCCAGCAGATCGGCATCGCCAAGCGCAAGGGCGAGCCCGCCGACGGGCTGATGGCCGAGGTTGCCGGCCTGGAAGAGGGGCTGAAGAAGGGCGAGGCCGAGGCCCAGCGTCTCGACGAGGAGCTGAAGCGCCATCTCGAGATCCTGCCCAACATTCCGGCCGACGACGTGCCGATGGGCAGCGACGAGCATGGCAATGTCGAGATTCGCCGCCTCGGCAACCAACGCAACTTCGGCTTCCAGCCCAAGGACCATGTGGCGCTGGGCGAGGGGCTGGGCGAGATGGATTTCGCGCAGGCCGCCAAGATTTCGGGCTCCCGCTTCGTCTTCCTGAAGAACCGGCTGGCCCGGCTGGAGCGGGCGATCGCGCAGTTCATGCTCGACCTGCATACCGAGGTGAACGGCTACACCGAGGTCGATCCGCCGATGCTGGTGAAGGACGCCGCGGTCTATGGCGTCGGCCAGTTGCCGAAGTTCGCCGAAGACATGTTCCGCACCGACAACGGCTTCTGGCTCATCCCGACGGCCGAGGTCTCGCTCACCAACCTGGTGAACGACATGGTGCTGGACGAGAAGGACCTGCCGCTGCGCTTCACGGCCTTCACGCCCTGCTTCCGCTCCGAAGCGGGAGCCGCCGGCAAGGACACGCGCGGCATGATCCGCCAGCATCAGTTCCCCAAGGTCGAACTGGTCAGCATTGCCACGCCCGAGCAGTCGGAGGCCGAGCACGAGCGCATGACCGCTTCGGCCGAGGAAGTCCTGAAGCGGCTGGGCCTTGCCTATCGCACCCTGACGCTCTGCAGCGGCGACATGGGCTTTTCGTCGCGCAAGACCTACGACCTCGAAGTCTGGCTACCCGGCCAGAACGCCTATCGCGAGATTTCCAGCTGCTCGAACTGCGGCGACTTCCAGGCCCGCCGCATGAACGCGCGCTACCGCCCCAGGGAGGGCAAGGGTACGCGGTTCGTGCATACGCTGAACGGCTCCGGCCTTGCGGTCGGTCGCACCCTGGTCGCCGTGCTGGAGAACTATCAGAACGAGGACGGCTCGGTGACGATCCCCGAGGCGCTGCGTCCCTATATGCGCGGCGTCGAGGTGATCGCCGCCGGCGTGGCCAAGAAGTGAGTGCGGTCAATCTCGCCAAGGCGCGCATCCTCGTCACCAACGACGACGGCATCCACGCACCCGGCCTGCAGGCCCTGATCGAGATCGCCGAGCAGCTCTCCAGCGATGTCTGGGTCGTGGCGCCCGAGGTCAATCAGAGCGGCGCCGGCCATTCGCTGTCGCTGTCGCGGCCGATCCGGTCGCGCGAAGTGAGCGAAGGCAAGTTCGCCATCGAGGGGACGCCGACAGACTGCGTGCTGTTTGCGGTCAAGCATCTGCTGAAGGATCGCAAGCCCGACATCGTTCTGTCCGGCGTCAATCGTGGCACCAACATTGCCGACGACGTGACCTATTCGGGCACGATCGCGGCAGCCATGGAAGGTTGCCTGCTCGGTCTGCCGTCGATTGCCTTCAGCCAGGCCTATACGCACGACCATCCCGTGAAGTGGGGCACTGCCACCGCCCATGGCGCCGCCGTGGCGCGGCGCGTCCTCGCCATGGACTGGCCGCGCAACGTGCTGGTCAACATCAACTTTCCCGACGTCGTTGCAGGGTCGGTCAAAGGCGTGCGGGCGACCCATCAGGGCAATCGCGGTTTCGGCGGCTACATCATCGAGCGCCACGATCCGCGCGGCGGGTCTTACTACTGGATCGGCTATACGCCGCAGGAGCGCGAGATCGACGAGGCGAGCGACATCGCCGCCGTTCGCGCGGGCTACATTTCCGTGACGCCGCTCTACCTGGACCTCACGCACGAGGCGATGCGTCGCAAGCTCGTCGCCGAGTTCGCCGCCGAGAACGAAGAATAGGGCGAGACGGGCGCCGTGAACGTCCCGGCCATGCAGCGCCTGATTGCCGAATTGCGCAATTCGGGCATCGCGGATGAGAATGTGCTGGCGGCAATTGCCGCGGTCGATCGTGAGCGTTTCGTATCCGCCACTTTCGCGGAGCGTGCCTGGGAGAATACGGCACTGCCCATCGCCTTCGGCCAGACGATCAGTCAGCCGCTGGTCGTGGCCGCCATGACCGAGGCGTTGCGGGTCGGGCCGCGCATGAAGGTCCTCGAGATCGGAACCGGCTCGGGTTATCAGGCTGCCGTACTCGCCAAGCTGGCGCGACGGGTCTACTCGATCGAACGCTTCAAGCCCTTGTCGAAGGAAGCGGAGCGGCTGCTGCTCGATCTCGGCATCTACAATGTCGTGGTCGACATCAACGACGGCAGCAAGGGCTGGCCCGGCCAGGCGCCCTTCGACCGTATCATCGTCACCGCGGCAGCCGAAGAGAGGCCGCAGGCCTTGATCGACCAGCTCGCCGTGGGCGGTATCCTCATCGTTCCGGTGGGGCGCGACCCTACGGCCCAGGTCGTCGAGCGAATCGTGAAGAGCGAGCGCGGCCTGCAGCGCGATACGCTGATGCCGGTGCGCTTCGTGCCGCTCGTCACGGGTCCTTTGCCTGTGCTGGGGCAGGGATAAGGCGGCCAAAAATCGTCTTTGGCCCGATTCCCGCCGGAATCGTGATGCAGTAAAATGGATTCATGAAAAGAGCCCCTCGCTTCCCCTCGCGATGGGCCGGCTGGTTGCGCACGCTGGGTACAATGGCGGTGCTGTCGGTCGCGCTCGGCGCTTGCAATACCGTTATGGGCGCCCGTGAGGGCACCATGGAGTATCCCGGCTCGGCGGCCGGTCCCAATGCCGTTCCCGTCTACGTCGTGAAGGACAAGGACACGGTCGAGGGGCTGTCGCAGCGCTACGGCGTGTCGAGCCAGACGATCATCGACCGCAACAACCTCAAGCAGCCCTACACGCTGAAAGCGGGCCAGACCCTGCAGATGCCGGGCGCGCGCTTCGTGGCCGACAATGTCGGCACGGCCGCCACCTCCACGACCCAGACCGCTGCAGCCAATCCCAGCGCGCCGGGCCCGGTCAAGCGCGAGGCTTTGGCCGCTCCGGGGCAAGGCGAGGCGCCGCGGTCGGCTGCGCCTGCCGGCGAACCGACGCCGCTCGCACCGGCCGCACAGTCCGTCACCGTGCCCGCAACCCCGCCGGCGCGCATGATCTGGCCGGTCCACGGCAAGATCGTCTCGAAGTACGGCACATCGGGCGGTCAGAAGAATGACGGCATCGACATCGCCGCCGCCAAGGGCGCGACGGTGAAGGCGGCCGAAAGCGGCAAGGTCGTCTATGCCGGCAACGAGGTCGCCAAGATGGGCAACCTGCTGCTGGTCGAGCATTCCGGCGGCTACATCACCGCCTACGGCAACAACGAGTCGTTGCTGGTCAAGAAGGGCGACACCGTGAAGAAAGGCCAGGCGATCGCCAAGGTCGGAAATTCCGGTGGCACCGCCGAGCCGCAGTTGCACTTCGAGGTTCGCCGCTCCGGCAAGACGGTCGATCCCACGACGGTGCTGCCGCCGCAGTAGGCGGCAGCGTCAGACGACCTTTCCGTCGATCTTGTATTCGCCTTTGCGGTCCTCGATTTCGAGAACCCAGAGATCGGGATCGCGGGCCACCTGGCGCGCGATATAGGCGTCGGCGTCGGGCTCGGAGACCGGCGTCGGTCCGGTGCCGCGACTCCAGGCCGGCTCGTCGTCCATGGTGCTGGCCTGCGTGTAGACCGTCACGCCGGCTTCGAAACGGTTGATCTTCAGGAGTACCGTACCGGCATCGGGATCGCCGCGCCGCACGACGGCCGCAGGGATGAAGGCGCGATCGCACAGCCGTACCTGCGCGCTGACCCAAAGTCCGGTCGTGAGGCCCATCGCCATCGGCTCGTCATCCTTCCAGCGCGTCGTCCAATCCATCGAACACAGCCCGCGCGCCGCGCCAGCGGAAACGTACGCAGGCGAAGGGAAGCGCGTCGAGAGCCGCATCGCCGTCGGCCAGCGAGGCCGGCGCGATCAGGATGGGTCTGATATCGGGCCCGTTGCGCGCAGAGGCAAGAGATAACGATCCCACGGCGAGCGCGAGCTCGTCGGCCCGGCCGTCGGCCACCAGAGCAAACAGGGGCTGCGGCCGCTTCCCGCGCAGGGAGAAGAGGTCATGGAGCCCGCCGAACAGGCCACGCTTGGCAAGTTCCTCGCGCAATGCCGTGTCGACCAGCCTGCGATCGCAGGCTGCCACTGCCGACTCGAGCTGCATCGGTTCGACACAAAGGCCGGTCCGGGTGCTGGCCGGTTCGCCGGCCTTGAAGCGGCGTACCGAGGCGACGAACTGGCCGAGCAGCCGGCTTAGTCGCGGACTGTCGAGTGGCGCCACGACCAACGCTTCCGACTCCTCTCCGTCGGGCCAGGTCACCTTGCGCCATATGCCGTCGCTGAGAAATTCGCGAAAGCCTGCCTTGCGTTGGCCGGCGCGGGCTCCGCCCATGCGGCCGGAATGGGCGAGGTAGAGCGTGCCGTTGGCGTCTGCGACGACAATCCCTGCCACTTTCCGGTCGGTGCCGGCTCGCGGCAGGTTGATTTCGCAGGTGATGCTCTCGCGTTTGGCCGGCGGATCGGGAGCATGGCCCAGAAGCAGCGCATGCCGTGCCGCGACGCCGTCGCGCGCCCGGCGCGGCTCGAATGCCCACCAGAAGGAATCGTCGCGGGTCCAATGGATGACGGTGCGGAGCTCGCCGCCGCGCCAGGTGAGGCGCACGCCGCGCGCAGGGACGCCTTTCAACGCGCCCTGCAGACGCTTGATGGCGCGGTCGATACGTCTTGCTTCCCCCACGACCCGCAGCATGCGTGATCCTACCGCTGCCCGTGGCCCTTGCCCACTCGGTCGGCATCCGGCAAGAGACCGACCTTCATGGCCGAACCGCCCCTTCTCGCCCTCCAGGACATCCGTTACCGGCTGGGGAACCAGACGATCCTCGACGGCGTCGAGCTTTCGATCGCGCCTGGCGAGCGCCTGTCGCTGATCGGCCGCAACGGCGCCGGCAAGTCGACCCTGCTGCGCATCCTCGCGGGCGAGCCGATTGCCGATTCAGGAACCCGTTTCGCCCAGCCGGGCGCTACGGTGGCGACCCTGCCACAGGAACCGGATTTCACCGGCCACGACACGGTGGCGCACTATGTGACCTCGGCGCTCCCCGATTCTCTCGGGCCTTCGGACTATCGCGCAGCGGCGCTGCTGGACGAGTTGAAACTCGACGGCGCACGCATACCGTCGGACCTATCCGGCGGAGAGGCCCGCCGCGCTGCACTGGCGCGCGCACTGGTCGCCGAGCCGGATGTGCTGCTGCTCGACGAGCCGACCAACCATCTCGACCTGCCGACCATCGAATGGCTCGAAGCCACACTTTCCGCCTGGAAGGGCGCCTATGTGCTGGTGAGCCATGACCGGCGTTTCCTCGCCAACCTGGCGCGGGCAGTGCTCTGGCTCGACCGCGGCATCGTGCGCCGCCTCGACCGCGGCTATGCCGAGTTCGAGGCCTGGTCGAGCGACATCCTGGAGCGCGAGGCGACGGAGCGGCACAAGCTCGACCGGCTGATCGAGCGCGAGACCGAATGGGCCGGCAAGAGCATCCGCGCCCGCCGCACGCGCAACGAAGGCCGCCTGCGCGCACTTGGCGAGCTGCGCAAGCAGCGGCGCCAGCAAATCGGCCCGGTCGGTCGCGCTGTCATCGAGACAGGATCGGCCGAACAGTCGGGCGCACTCGCCATCACGGCGCGCAACATCTCCAAGAGCTGGGACGACAAGACGGTCGTGCGCGAGTTCTCGACGCGCATCTTCCGTCGCGACCGTATCGGCCTGATCGGGCCGAACGGCGCGGGCAAGACGACGCTTCTGCGCATGCTGATCGGCGAGCTGGAACCCGATACCGGCTCGGTGAAGCTCGGCGCCAATCTGATGCCGGTGGTGATCGACCAGCGCCGCACCGCATTGGATCCCGAGAAGACGCCCTGGGAGATCCTGGCCGATCGCAACGACCATGTGCTGGTCCGTGGCCAGCAACGGCACGTCATGACCTATCTGCGCGAGTATCTGTTCCGCGATGAGCAGGCGCGTCAGCCGGTGCGCACGCTTTCGGGCGGCGAGCGCAATCGCCTGCTGCTCGCCAAGGCGCTGGCCGCACCCTCGAATCTGATCGTCCTCGACGAACCGACCAACGATCTCGACGCCGATACGCTGGACCTCCTGCAGGAGGCGCTGGCCGACTATGACGGCACTGTCCTTCTGGTGAGCCACGACCGCGATTTCCTCGATCGGCTGGTGACGTCGACCATCGCCCTGGAAGGCGACGGCACTGCCATCGAGTATGCCGGTGGCTATAGCGACTATCTCCTTCAGCGCTGGCCGCGCGAGGTGTCCGCTGCACCGACGGTTCGGCGGGAGAAGGCGGCCACTGCACCGCGCGAAACCGCACCTGCCAAGCAGCGTCTCGGCTACAAGCGCGAGCGGGCGCTGGCCGAGCTGCCGAAGAAGATGGACGCGCTGCACGCCGAGATGGCGGCCCTGAACGAAGCCCTGGCCGATCCTGCGCTCTACACGCGCGATCCCAAGGGCTTTGCCGCCAAAACCGCCCGTCTCGGTGCCGCCCAAGCCGAACTGGATGCGGCCGAAACCGAGTGGCTGGAGCTGGAAATGCTGCGCGAGGAGCTGAAGAGCGCGGGTTGACGGGGCAGGGGGTGTCGGGTACCCCCACGCACCCCCGAAGGTCCCCCAAAGTGCCCGATTCTGCCGTTTCTCACGATCTCGACACCCGCCTGGCCGGCCATCCTGCCGGGCTCAGGCGCACGTTCGCGATCATCTCCCATCCCGACGCCGGCAAGACCACGCTGACCGAGAAGCTGCTGCTGTTCGGCGGCGCCATCCATGTCGCAGGTGCGGTCAAGGCGCGCGGCGAGGCCCGCCGGGCGCGCTCCGACTGGATGAAGATCGAGCAGCAGCGCGGCATCTCGGTGACCACTTCGGTGATGCACTTCGAGTATGGCGGCGCGGTCTTCAACCTGCTCGACACGCCGGGCCATGAGGACTTCAGCGAGGACACCTACCGCACCCTGACCGCGGTCGACTCGGCGGTCATGGTGATCGACGCCGCCAAGGGCATCGAGGCGCGCACGCGCAAGCTGTTCGAGATCTGCCGCCTGCGCGACGTGCCGATCGTGACCTTCATCAACAAGATGGATCGCGAGAGCAAGGACCCCATCGAGCTTCTGGACGAGATCGCCTCGACCCTCGCGCTCGACGTGACGCCGATGAGCTGGCCGGCCGGTTCCGGTCAGAATTTCAAAGGCACCTACGATCTCGCCAACGACCGCATGCTGATCTTCGACGCCGCCGATCGCGAACGCATCGGCCAGTCCGTCGAATACGAAGGCATCGACGATCCGGCATTGGCCAAGTCGTTGCCGGCCGAGCAGTACGCCAAGCTTGCGGAAGACGTGGAGCTGGTGCGCGCCAGCTATCCGGCCTTCGAGATCGAGTCCTATCGCGGTGGTCATCTGACACCCGTGTTCTTCGGCAGCGCCTACAACAATTTCGGGGTGCGCGAGCTTCTCGATGCGCTGGCGGCCTGGGCGCCGCCGCCGCGGCCGCAGCCCGCCGAGCCGCGGCCGATCGAGCCGACCGAACCCAAGGTCTCGGGCTTCGTGTTCAAGGTCCAGGCCAACATGGACCCCAACCATCGCGACCGCATCGCCTTCCTGCGCCTGTGCAGCGGCAAGTTCCGCCGCGGCATGAAGCTGACGCAGATGGGCACGGGCAAGACGCTGTCGGTCAATTCGCCGATCCTGTTCTTCGCCCGCGAGCGCGAGATCGTCGACGAGGCATGGCCGGGCGACATCATCGGCGTGCCGAACCACGGCGTGCTGCGTGTCGGCGATACGCTGACCGAAGGCGAGACGATCAAGATCGTGGGCATCCCGAACTTCGCGCCGGAAATCCTGCGTCGCGTCCGGCTCGAAGATCCGATGAAGTCCAAGCAGCTCAAGCGCGCGCTCGACGACCTGGCGGAAGAGGGCGTGACCCAGGTGTTCCGGCGCGTGATCGGCGGCGACCATATCGTGGGCGTGGTCGGCGAGCTGCAGCTCGACGTGCTCAAGACCCGCGTCGAGGCCGAGTACCAGGTGAAGATCGATCTCGAACCGGCGCCCTTCGAGACGGCGCGCTGGATCGCCGCCGAGACCAAGGCCGATCTCGAAGCCTTCATGTCGGCCAATCGGGGCGGCATGTCGGAAGACCGCGACGGCGCGCCGGTCTTCCTGGCGCGCAATGCCTGGGAGCTGGGCTACATCGCCGAGCGCTCCCCCAAGATCAAGTTCTCCGACATTCGCGAGCGTGCGTGATGACCCTGAAGCGTATCGATCCCGGCCCGCGCATGAGCGAGGCCGTCATCAAGGGCAATCGTATCCATTGCTCGGGCATGATTCCCGAAGACACGTCGCGCGACATCACCAGCCAGGTGGAGCAGACGCTGGCGGAGATCGATTCTCTGCTGGCCAAGGGCGGCAGCGACAAGGCGAAGATCCTGAGCGCCGTGATCTGGCTGGCCGACATTTCCGACTTCGCCGCCATGAATGCGGTATGGGATGCCTGGGTCGTGCCCGGACAGACGCCGGCCCGCGCGACGGTTCAGGCCAAGCTGAGCGACCCGAAGATGAAAATAGAAATCATGGTCGTCGCGGCGATCTAGTCTGCTAAGGTCGCCGCCGATTTTACGGAGGAGAAGGAAATGAGCATCAAGCGAATCAATGCTGGCTCGCGCATGAGCAGCGCGGTGGTCCACGGCGATACGGTCTATCTCGCCGGCCTCACCGCCGACGATGCCAAGGCCGACGTTAAGGGCCAGACCGCCCAGATCCTGGCGAAGATCGACAAGTTTCTGGCCGAGGCCGGCTCCGACAAGTCGAAGATCCTGTCGGCCAATATCTGGCTGACGGACATCTCCACCTGGAGCCAGATGAACGAAGTGTGGGATGCCTGGGTGTCGCCCGGCAACGCGCCCGCGCGTGCCACCGTCGAGGCGAAGCTCGCTGCGCCCGGCCTCAAGGTCGAGATCATGGTGCAGGCTGCCAAGTAAGCCTGCGCTACCGTCACGGAAGAAGGGTCGGCAATCGCCGGCCCTTTTTTTATTGGAACGTGCCTCTGATGACAGGGACTTCCTGCTCTGCTGATATCTCCGCAAACGAAACTCAGCGCAGGAAACGTCCATGAAATTTCGCTCGCAGGCGGATGTCGCCGAAATCGAGAAAGTGCCGGTGGCGGAGCGCGTGACGCATGGCAACATGCTGGACCTGCTGCAGCACGCGGCGACGGCATACAAAGCCCGGGTCGCGATCCGCTATCTCGCCGGCACCGGACCCGACGATACGGTCCGCGACGTCACGTTCGGCGAGCTGATGTCCTCGGTGCGGCAGACCGCGAACCTCCTGCATGCCCATGGCATCGGCCCGGATGATACGGTGACGCTGCTGATGCCGTCGGTGCCCGAGACCTTCTTTGCACTCTGGGGGGCAGAAGTGGGCGCCGTAGCCAATCCGGTGAACTACTTCCTCGATGCCTCGCAGATCGCGGGCATCATGAAGGAGGCGCGGGCCAAAGCGCTGATCGCGGTCGACGCCTCGATCTTCCCCGACATATGGCCGAAGGTGGAAGCGATCCGCGCCGCTTTGCCGGACCTGAAGGTGTTCCGGGTCGGCGAGCAGTCGAGTGCGCCTGTGTCCGGTGTGGTGGAGTTCGAGGCGGCCTGCGCACAGCAACCCGGCGATCGGCTGGTTGCGCCCAAGAAGCTCGGGCGGGATACCGTCGCCGCACTGTTCCATACCGGCGGCACCACGGGGCTCCCGAAGCTTGCGCAACATACGCACGGAGCGCTGGCGCTTGCGGCCTGGACCAACGCGCTGCCCTTCGGCCTCGAACCGGGCGCGGTTCTGCTCAATCCGTTGCCGCAGTTTCATGTCGGAGGTTCGATCTTCGGCGCGCTGTCGCCGGTCGCGAGCGGCTGGACCGTCGTGATTCCCACACCGCTTGGCGCGCGCAATCCCAACGTCGTGCGCGACTACTGGAGCATCGTCGAACGCCACAAGGTGACGCTGGGCGGTGCGGTGCCGACGACGCTGGCTGCCATCATGAATGTCACGCGCGAAGGTCATGACCTCGGCTCGCTGAAAGGCTTCGTCAGCGGCGGGTCGACCGTGCCGGTCGAGCTGATCCGGCGGATCGAACAGGAGTTCGGTGTTCCGGTGGTCGAGGGCTACGGCATGACCGAGGTGCATTGCTATTCGACGATGAACCCGGCACACGGCGAGCGTCGCGCCGGATCGGTGGGCTTGCGGTTGCCTTACCTGGAGGTGCGCGTGGCCGATGTCGGTCCGGATGGTGCGATCCGTCGCGACTGTGACCTCGGTGAGATCGGCCATGTGTTGATGCGGGGGCCGCAGGTGACGCCGGGTTACCTCAACCCGCGTCACAACGAGGGCGCGATTCTGTCGGACGGCTGGCTCGACTCGGGCGATCTCGGCCGCCTCGATGCCGATGGCTATCTGTGGCTTACCGGGCGCTCGAAGGATCTGATTATCCGCGGCGGCCACAACATCGATCCCGTGATGATCGAAGAGGCACTCACCCGTCATCCCGCCGTCGAGACGGCGGCCGCGGTCGGCCTGCCGGACGCCTATGCCGGTGAACTGCCGGTGGCTTTCGTGCAGTTGCGGCCCGGCAAGCAGGCGACACCTGAAGAACTTCGGGAATTCTGTCGCAAGGAGATCCCCGAACGCGCTGCCGTTCCCGTGCAGGTCGTGCCGATACCCGTCATGCCGGTCACTGGCGTCGGCAAGATCTTCAAGCCGGCGCTCAGGCTCGACGCCGCGCAGAGGGCGTTCGACGCCGCGCTGGCGCCGCTCAGGGCCGAGGGCGCGACGGCCGAGGTGACGGTGCGCAACGATCCGACCTACGGCACGCTTGCCGAGGTCCGGGCCTCGGGAGCGTCAGGCGAGACGATCGCCAAACGCTGCGCCGAGCTCCTGGGCGGCTTTCAGATCCGGCACGTCGTGAAGGTCAGTTGATCGGCCCGATGATCTTGCCCGGGTTCATGATGTTGTCCGGGTCGAGCGCCTTCTTGATCGAGCGCATCAGCGACACGGCCTCGCCATGCTCCTCGTACAGGAACTTGATCTTGCCCATGCCGACGCCGTGCTCGCCGGTGCAGGTGCCGCCGAGCGACAGGGCGCGCGCGATCATGCGGTCGTTCAGCGCTTCGGCCTTCGGGAGGTAGGTCGGGTCGTCGGGATTGACCATCATCGTGAGATGGAAATTGCCGTCGCCGACATGGCCCACGATGGGAGCGTAGATGCCGTTTTTCTGGATGTCCTTCTGCGTCTCCAGGATGCATTCGGCGAGGCGCGAGATCGGCACGCAGACGTCGGTTGCCCACATGCCCCAGCCTGGCCGCGCGGCCTTGGCGGCCCAGGCCGCGTCGTGGCGGGCCTGCCACATCTTGGTCCGTTCCTCGGCCTGGCTCGTCCAGGCGAAGTTGCCGCCGCCATGCTCGGCCGCGAGCGCCTGAACCATCTCGGCCTGTTCTTTCGTGCCGGCTTCGGTTCCATGGAACTCCAGCAGGAGCAGGTTCTTCAACGGCAGGTCCAGCTTCGAGTACTTGTTGACCGTGTCGACCGTTTCCGTATCCATCAGCTCGATGCGGGCAACAGGAATGCCGGACTGGATGGTCTGGATGACGGTGTTGACGGCGCCTTCCAGCGAGTCGAAGGCGCAGGTCGCGGACACCATCGATTCGGGCATGCCATAGAGCCGCAGGGTGATCTCGGTGATGACGCCGAGCGTTCCCTCGGAGCCCACGAACAGCTTCACCAGATCGTAGCCCGCGCTCGACTTGCGCGAGCGGCGGCCGAGCCGCATCAGGCGGCCGTCCGCGGTCACGACCTGCAACGAGAGGACGTTCTCGCGCATCGTGCCGTAGCGCACGGCGTTGGTCCCCGACGCGCGGGTGCTGGTCATGCCGCCGATCGAGGCATCGGCGCCGGGATCGATCGGGAAGAACAGGCCGGTATCGCGGATATACTCGTTGAGCTGCTTGCGCGTGACGCCGGGTTGCACGACCACGTCGAGGTCGGCTTCGTTCACGGCCAGTATCTTGTTCATGCGGCTGACGTCGAGCGAGATGCCGCCATTGGGCGCGCTGATATGGCCCTCCAGCGACGTGCCGGTGCCGAAGGGAATGATCGGCGTCTTGTGGCGGGCACAGAGCTGCACGATCTGCTGCACTTCCTCGGCCGACTCGGCGAAGACCACCGCGTCGGGCAGGTGCGCTTCGTGATACGAAATGTCCTTGCCGTGCTGTTCGCGCACCGCGTGCGCGGTGCTGACCCGATCGCCGAATAGCTGCTTCAGCTCGGCGATGGTGGCGTCGACATGGGGGGCTTTTGCCTGGGCCTGAGCGGCCATGGTGTTCTCTCCTAGCGGAAGCCGTTTGGATACGCTCAAATGGCGGGAAAGCCAACCTGCAGCCAGACCGAGGAAACCCTGCCATGCGCGACGTCTATATGATCGGCGCCTACACCACCGTCTTCAAGAAGCACCCCGGTCTGAGCTTCGGCGACCTCGCCCGCGAGGCCTATCTGGGCACGCTGGCGGATGCCGGCATGAAGACCGGCGCGGATATCGAATCCGGCTGGCTGGGCAATTGCGGCATGGGCTTCTGGGGCCAGAACTCGATCCGCGGGCAGGCGCTGTTCCAGCCGCTGGTCGAGGAGGGGCTGTTCCCCGAGCGGGTCCCGATGTTCAACGTCGAGAATGCCTGCGCCACCGCCTCGACCGCCTTCATGGGCGCTTGGAAGGATGTGCTGGCCGGCACCCACGAACTGTCCTTCTGCATCGGCATCGAAAAGCTGTTCAGTCCCGACGCGCCAGAGCGCACCGCCGGCCTCTTCAACCAGGGCTACATCACCAGTCAGCACGACCGGCTGGTCGACGAGATGAACCGGGTCGGCAAGATGGTCGGCTCGGAGTTCAAGCCGGGCGACGACCGCACGATCTTCATGGATACCTATGCCATGCAGGCCAAGTGGCACATGTGGAAGTACGGCACGACGCAGGCGCAGATCGCCGCCGGTGCCGCCAAGAACCACAACTACGGCGCGCTGAACGAGAAGGCGCAGTATCGCTTCCAGATGACGCCGCAGTCGGTGATGGAGGACCGGCCGGTGTCGTTTCCGTTGACGCGCGCCATGTGCGCACCGATCGGCGACGGCGCGGCGGCGGCGCTGCTTTGCTCCAAGGAATATCTCGAAAAGCAGCCCAAGGCGGTGCAGGAACGTGCCGTGCGTATTGCCGGCGTGGGCTTCTCCGGCGGCAAGTATCGCAATCTCGACGAGCCCGGCCTGACGCGTGCCGCGGGCGACAAGGCCTACAAGATGGCGGGCCTGAGCCCCGCGGACATCGACGTGGCCGAAGTCCACGACGCCACCAGCTTCTGCGAGATCTACCAGTGCGAGATGCTGCGCTTTTGTCCCGAAGGCGAGGGGGGCAAGTTCATCGAGTCGGGCGCTACGGGGCCGGGTGGCAAGCTGCCGGTGAATACCTCCGGCGGGCTCGTTTCCAAGGGCCATCCGGTGGGCGCTACGGGCCTCTCGATGCTGGCGGAGCTTGCGACGCAGCTTCGCGGCGAGGCCGGCGCACGGCAGGTCAAAGGGGCGGAGATCGCCCTGGCCGAGAACGGTGGCGGCGTCATCGGCATGGAGGAGGCCGTTGCATCTGTGGTGATCCTGCAACGCTCTTGAAACCGGAGCGAAACATCCGACATGGTGTCTCCGACCCGGCGAGATCCAAGAACTCTCCCGGTTTGTGCATTGGGGGAGAGATAGGCAATGACTGTCCGCTTCGATAATCGGGTCGCCATCGTTACCGGCGCCGGAAACGGGCTCGGCCGTGCGCATGCGTTGCTGCTGGCCAGCCGCGGCGCCAAGGTGGTGGTGAACGATCCGGGCGGAGCCGTCGATGGCAAGGGCGGCGACCATGCCGCGGCCGACAAGGTCGTGGCCGAGATCAAGGCGGCGGGCGGACAGGCCGTACCGAATTACGACTCGGTCGCCGACCCCAAGAGCGCGGCGAACATCGTGAAGACCGCCGTCGCTTCCTTCGGCATCGTCGACATCGTCATGAACAATGCGGGCGTGCTGCGCGACAAGACCTTCCACAACATGACGGTCGAGGATTTCGAGTTCGTCGTGAAGGTGCACTTCCTCGGCACCGCCTACGTGACGCATGCCGCCTGGCCGATCATGCGGGCCAAGGCCTATGGTCGCGTCGTGGTGACCTCGTCCAACTCGGGTATCTACGGCACGTTCGGCCAGGCAAACTATGGCGGCGCCAAGCTCGCGGTGGTGGGCTTCATGAATGCGCTGCGCCTCGAAGGCCAGAAGTACAACATCTTCATCAACGCGCTGGCGCCGGTCGCCGCTACGCGTATGACCGAGAGCCTGATGACGCCGGAAGCCCTGGCCAAGCTCAGGCCCGAGTTCGTCTCGCCGATGGTCGCCTATCTTTGCTCCGAACAGTGCCAGCGCACCGGCGACATCTGGAGTGCCGGTGCCGGCACGTTTGCGCGCATCGAGTACCGCGAGGCCGAGGGCCTGCGCATTTCGGGTCGCGCCCCGACGATCGAGGACGTCGTCGACAACATCGAGAAGATCGCCGACGTCTCGGCGAGCCGCGTGTTTCGCACCTCCGGCGAAGAGGTTGCGGCAGTCGTGGGCGGCTCCTGAGCGCCGCGATCCCTGCGACGCTGCCGACGGGCGACCGGCTCGAGCCGGTCGCCGCTTGGCTCATGCGGGCCGGCCGCCTGATTTCTTCACCGGCGACCTTCATCGAGAAGTTGATGGAGAAGGTGGTTCAGACGGGCCTGCCGGTTTGGCGTTTCTATACCGGCTTGCAGCTCATCCATCCGCAGCTCACGGCGATGGGCTATGCGTGGCGTCGCGGCCATCACGTCGAGGCGATCGCCCGTGCCTACGGCATCGAGCTTACGTCGGCCTATATTGGGAGTCCGATCCAGGAAGTCCGCGAGCAGGGTCGCCCAGTGCGTTACCGGCTGGACAAGATCACCGACAAGAATCACCCCCTGCTGCAAGAGCTCAAGGCCGACGGCGGCACCGACTACTTCGCCGCGTCCATGTCGATTGCACGCAACGGCCCGCTGCCGGTCGTCAGCTTCGCGACGGATCGCCGGGGCGGCTTCAGCGACCTCGACATCGAGGATCTGACCCGCCTGGTCGACATGATCGGCGCCATCATGGAGATGCATATCGAGCATGGTGTCGCCGATACCGTGACGAGCACCTATCTCGGCCGTCAGATCAGCGAGCGCGTGCTGAAAGGCGCGATCCGGCGCGGCGAAGGCGAGGAGATCCGCGCCGTCCTGTGGTTCTCGGACATGCGCGACTTCACCGGCCTCAACGAGCGGTTGCCTCCCGCCGAAGTGCTGGAACTTCTGAACAACTACTTCCAGCTCGTTGGCGATGCGCTGTCCTCGCATGGCGGCGAGATCCTGAAGTTCATCGGCGACGGCGTGATGGGGTATTTCCCGGCCGAGGATGCGTTGTTTCTGCCGATGGTGACGGCTGCCGCCCTCGGCGCCGCACGCCGGCTCCTCGACGATACCGCGGCGGCCAACGAAGCGCGCGCCACCGCCGGTCGCGAGCTGCTGCGTTTCGGCATCGGCCTGCATCTCGGCGACGTGACGTTCGGCAACATCGGCACGGAGGACAGGCTCGACTTCACGGTGATCGGATCGGCCGTCAATCGCGCCTCCCGTCTGGAGGGGTTGACCAAGGCGCTCGGCGTGAAGGTCTGTGCCTCCGCCGAGTTCAACGAGAACTGTCCGCAGCCGATGAAGTCGCTCGGCGTTCATCGCCTGCGCGGCGTTCCCAAGCCCGTCGAGATCTTTACCCTGCCGGACTGACGGCGCGAGAAGTCAGACCTGCGTCTTCCAGCCTTCGATCCAGGCCAACGCTTCTTCGTCGGGCAGGGGCTGAGTCGAGGCGTCGACTTCGAGCCGCTCGCCGACCTTCCGGGCGCCGCAGAGTTCCAGCACCTGGTCGACCTTCTTGCCGCCGCCGCAGAACGTATCCTGATAGGTCATGTCGCCCAGCGCGACCACTCCGTAGCGGTGGCCCGAGAGATCGGATTTTTCCCGCTCCAGGGTTTCGACCAGCGGCAGGATGTTGGTCGGGATGTCTCCCGAGCCATGGGTGGCACAGACCACCAGCAGAACGTCGTGCGCCTGAAGGTCGGCGAATGTCGCGGCCTTGTCCGTGACGTCGACCGCGTGGCCGGCCTCGGAGAGGACAGGCTTCAGCGCATCGGCCACCATCTGGGCATTGCCCGACTCGGTGCCGACCAGGATCAGGATCGTGGCCATGGCTTTCGCACATACGGGAGGGAGTGCCGCCATGCGACGCGACCGGATGGCGCGGCATCGGGACCCATGCCAGTCTCCGACCCCATGGAAGAAACGCCCGTACTGGCCGCTCTCGAGGGCGGCGTCCTGACCCTGACGCTCAACCGGCCGACGCGGTTGAACGCCATGAGCCACCCGCTGATCGAGGCCATGAATACCCAGTTGAAGCGCGCCCGCGAGGACGATGCGGTCCGCGCCATTCTGCTGACAGGCACGGGTCGCGGCTTCTGCGCCGGCGCCGATCTGGCAGGGCCGGGGCCGGGCGATCCCACGACATCGGGCGAGCGCGATGTCGGCGCCGTGATGGACCGCATCTTCAACCCCATGATCCGCGCCATGCGCGAGTTGCCCAAGCCCATCGTGGCAGCCGTCAACGGCGTGGCGGCAGGCGGCGGCGCCAATCTGGCGCTGGCCTGCGATATCGTCCTGGCCGCGCGCTCGGCGCGGTTCGACCAGGCCTTCGTCCGTATCTCGCTGATCCCCGACCTGGGGGGCACCTGGTTTCTGCCGCACACGGTGGGCGACGCCCGTGCCCGCGCGCTCGCCATGCTGGGCAGCTCGGTTCCGGCCGAGGAGGCCGAGCGCATGGGCATGGTCTGGCAGGTCGTCGACGATGCCGCGCTGATGGACGAAGCCACCAAGGTCGCGCGCAGGCTCGCGGCCGGCCCGACGCTTTCCTATGCCGCCATCAAGAAGGCGATCGATCTGGCAGCCACCAACACGCTCGACCAGCAACTCGATTTCGAACGCGACAACCAGCGCGAGCTCGGCCGCAGCGCCGATTTCAAGGAAGGCGTCGCGGCCTTCCTCGCCAAGCGACCCGCCCAGTTCACCGGACGTTGAGAAGAAGACAATGACCTACGAAAAGATCCAGATCGCCAAGGCCGATGGCCTCGCTACCCTGACGCTCAATTCGCCGGACCGGCTGAATGCCGTCTCGCGCAAGATGATCGCCGAGCTCAAGACCTGCTGGGAGGATCTGGCCGCCGACGGTTCGGTGCGCGCGGTGCTGCTGACGGGCGCAGGCCGCGGCTTCTGTGCCGGCGCCGATCTCGCCGATCCCGATCGCGAGAAGGGTGAGGTCGCCGATTCGGGTGCGGCGCTTGAAAAGTTCTTCAACCCGGTGATCCGGCTGATGCGCAGCATCCCCAAACCCATCGTCGCGGCCGTGAACGGCCCGGCTGCCGGCGTCGGCATGAGCTTCGCGCTGGCCGCCGACATTGCGGTCGCCGCCAAGTCGGCCACGTTCCTGCAGGCCTTCGCGCGCATCGGCCTGCTGCCCGACGGTGGCAGCACCTGGTTCCTGCCGCGGCTGGTCGGCGAGCAGCGCGCTCGGGCGCTGGCCATGCTGGCGCCGCAGATCACCGCGCAGCAGGCCAAGGACTGGGGCCTGATCTGGGACGTCGTCGAGGACGGCGAGCTGATGAAGTCGGCGAACGAGCTGGCACGGCGGCTGGCCGACGGGCCGACGATGTCGCTGGCCCGCATCAAGGAAGCGATGGGCCGCGCCAGCGGCAACACGCTCTCCCAGCAGCTCGACGTCGAACGCGACTTCCAGCGCGAACTCGGCCGCAGCGAGGACTTCAAGGAAGGCGTCGCGGCCTTCCTCGCCAAGCGCAAGCCTGCCTTCAAGGGCAAATGGGGGGAAGCAGAATGACGACGCCGCACAAGGAGATCGCTTCGGGCCTCAGGTTCCCGGAAGGCCCCGTGGCCATGCCGGACGGCTCGGTGATCCTGGTCGAAATCGCGCGCGAGACCCTGACCCGCGTCATGCCCGACGGCAAGCAGCACATCATCGCCAAGCTGGGCGGCGGCCCCAACGGCGCCGCGATGGGCCCCAAGGGCAAGATCTATGTGACCAACAATGGCGGCTTCAACTGGATCGAGCGCCCGGATGGCCGCCTGTTTCCCGGCACGCAGCCGGCCTCCTACAAGGGCGGTTCGATCCAGGTCGTCGATCCCGAAACCGGCAAGTTCGAGACGCTTTACGATTCCTGCGACGGACGGAAGCTGAACGGCCCAAACGATCTGGTGTTCGACGATGCCGGCGGTTTCTGGTTCACCGATCTCGGCAAGACCCGCGAACGCGACAATGACCGCGGCGCCGTCTACTACGCCAAGGCCGACGGTTCGAAGATCGAGGAAAAGGTTTTCCCGCTGGAGCGCCCCAACGGCTGCGGCCTCTCGCCCGACGGCAAGACGCTCTATGTCGTGGAGACGCCGACCGCGCGTGTCTGGGCCTTCGAACTCTCCGCGCCCGGCGTCATCAAGGATGCCAACGGCCCCTATCGCGGCGAGAAAGGCCGCGTCATCGCCGGCCTCGGCGGTTACCAGATGTTCGATTCGCTGGCCGTAGATTCGCAGGGCCATATCTGTGTGGCCACCTTGATCACCGGCGCCGTCTCCGACATCTCGCCCGACGGCAAGTCGGTGACCCAGTACAAGCTGCCGGACCCGATGGTCACCAACGTCTGCTTCGGCGGCAAGGATCTGCGGACCGCCTATGCGACCTTGTCGATGACCGGCAAGCTCGTCAGCTTCGAGTGGCCGCGGCCCGGCCTGAAGCTCGAGTATCTGAACAAGTAGCCGGGCAGGGGGTTCGTGCCCCCTATCCTTTGGCCTGGGCGCGAACCTCGCGGCTGGCGACGACCTTGCCGTTGGCATAGGCCTCGTGATTTTCGTCGACGTCGCCGAGCTTGTAGCGGTAGTTCACCATCATGGCGTAGGCCTGCTTCAGGCCGTTGCTGCTGGTGTCGCCGAGCCAGTTCAGCCGTTCGACAATAGCGCCGTTGCCGAGATGGAAATTGGCCACGCGGTCGAGGGCGCGGCCCCTCTCGTCGGTCGAGGTGAGATAACGCGCGGCCAGCCGCGTCAGAATCGGGCGCAATGCCTTGTCGATCGCCGGCACATCCCACCAGTTCGGCCGGTCGAGCAGCTGGCGGACCGCCGCGGCACCGCGCACCTTGTCGATCACCGGCACCAGCGAGGCAATCTCAGGAGCGGTCAGTGCGCCGTCGCCTTCGTTCTTCAGGCGGTCGTCGATGTGGCGGCGCAGGCCGGGGATCGGCGAGAGGGTGGCGAAATCCTTGATGTTGGGAAGATCGCGCGCAAGCTGGCTGGCGACGCGCTTGATCAGGAAATTGCCGAAGCTGATACCGGCCAGCCCGTGCTGACAGTTGGAGATCGAATAGAAGATCGCGGTGTTTGCGCGTTCGGGATCGGCCGTCTCGTCTCGGGCGTCGAGCAGGCGCTGCACGTTGCCGGCCATGCCGTCGACCAACGCCACTTCGACGAAGATCAGCGGTTCGTCGGGCATACGCGGATGGAAGAAGGCAAAGCAGCGCCGGTCCGAATCGAGACGGTTCTTGAGGTCGCGCCAGGAGCGGATGGCGTGGACAGCCTCATAGTCCACCAGCTTTTCCAGAAGCGCTGCCGAGGCATTCCAGTCGATGCGGACCAGGTCGAGGAAGGCTACGTCGAACCAGGCGCCCAGGAGGGGACGCAGGTCTTCGCTCAACGCACGGGCGGCCGTGTCGGTCTTGCCCAGTGCCAGCAGCTCGGCACGCAGGTCGACGACGAACTTCACGCCCTGCGGGACGCCGACGAACTCGCGCAGCAAGCGGACCGCCGGCGGTTCCAGCACACGCACCAGCGCCCGGGCAGGTTCCTTTCCCGCGCGCCAGTTCTCGACCTTGGCGACCGCCGCCTCGCGCGGCAGCCCATAGTCATGGGCCAGTGTCAGGAGGAACTTCTTGCGGCCTGCAGGCGAGAGCGAAAGATAGGCCTTCCCCAGCTCGGCAGCGCGGCCCCTTCGTGCGGTCTCGCCGCCCTTGGCCTCAAGGCAGGCATCGATGCGGCTCTTGAGCCTTGGAATGTCGTCGTCGGGCAGGTCGGCGCGCAATGGTGCCCCGACGGCCTCGCGGGCGCCACGGGCGGTATCGATGAAGGCGATGCGCAGGCGTTCGAGCGTGCGGTCGACAGTGTCGGAAAACAGAAGTGCCATTTGCCGATTATGTCATGGCAA
>WBZX01001145.1_pt1 | contig 20785 bp, 13 predicted proteins | sample 5204211 | NCBI WGS metagenome assembly WBZX01 (sample SAMN12344362, study PRJNA552823) | activated sludge metagenome | biome: Activated sludge suspended growth; feature: Nitrification reactor; material: Wastewater; isolation source: activated sludge from nitrification reactor of wastewater... | reverse complement strand
TGGTCCGCGGCATGAACGAGGCGCACAGCGTAGCCGGCCAGCTGCGCTATCAATACAAGTGTAAAGGCAAGTGCGAAAGCGTTCCGCTTCATCATGAATTGTCTCTCAATGGTGCAGGAAGAGTTGTCCTCATTCTCAATGAGATAGCACGAAACGTGCCCTCCACCAATCAGGAACCGGGTTAAGGGAGCATTTCAGGAGGTGGTGCCGATGTTTGAGAGTGAATTCGGGGCTACGGTCAAGGTCGTCTACGGCTCATCGCAAACCCTTCGCCGCGAAGTTGAAAGTGGAGCGCCCGTCGATGTGTTGCTGTCCGCGGTGGAAGATCTCGAGAAATTGCAGAAGAAGAGGCTGAACCTCAGTGCAGGCCTGAGGTCTACGCGCAGACGTCCTTAGTGGTCGTCATGTCGGCGGCGTCGCAGGCCATGCCGAATTCTTTTCACGACATCACATCGGAGCGACGAACCAGGGTGGCCATCGGGGCGTTTGAAAGCTCTGCCGCCGGATCCATCACGGCACGGGCGCTGCGGGCGGTTGATCCCTCGTATCAGGAGCGGTTCCGCCTGATCTCCGCCACGCATCATGATGAAGTGATCGATCTGATCCGTAGAGGAGAGGCGGAGGTCGGACTGGTCTACCGGGTGGATGCGATCCAACACAGCGGGCAGGTGCGGATCATCGATGACCCCCCGGGTGGCACCTATACGCCGGTGCGATTCGGGCAGGCGATTGTGTGGACGTGCCGCGATGAGTCGCGGGGCATCGCTGAGCAGTTTTCCGAATTTTTCAAGAGTCCCCGGATTCAAAAACTCCTGCTCAAATACGGATTCGAACCGGCAACCGCATCGTAAGGAGCGGTCGCCGTCAGGCGTCCTGCGCCCTGGGGTTGCAGGCAACGGCCCCGCTCAATGCGGATGTTCGGTCCGGCTTAGTTCGCCTTCCAGTGGTTTCTGGCGCGTGCCTTCATCGTGTCTGATCAGCTTGCGTCCCGAGAGCATGCGCAGGCCGACATAAAACACCGGCGTCAGAAATAAGCCGAACAGCGTCACGCCGATCATACCGGAGAAGACGGTCACGCCCGTGGCGGACCGCACTTCTGCGCCGGCGCCGTGGGACAGCACGAGGGGAATCGTGCCGGCGATGAAGGCGACCGACGTCATCACAATGGGGCGTAACCGCAGGCGGCAGGCTTCGAGCGCCGCCTCGACGATGCCCTTCCCCTGCAGCTCTAACTCGCGCGCAAATTCAACGATCAAAATCGCGTTCTTACAGGCCAGCCCCATCAACACAACCAAGCCCACCTGCACGAAGGTATTATTGTCGCCGCCGGTGAGTTTGACCCCGGCGAGCGCGTAGAGCATACACATCGGCACGATCAGGATCACCGCCAGCGGCAAGGTCCAGGATTCGTACAGCGCGGCGAGTACGAGAAACGCCAACAAAATGGCCACCGGGAATACGAGCAAGGCCGCTTTGCCTTGTGATGCTTCCTGAAAGCTCAAGTCCGTCCATTCGATAGTCATGCCGTTCGGTAGGACTTTCCCGGCGATGTCGCGAATCGTGTCCATGGCTTGTGCCGACGAAAACTTGGTGGGATCGGCTTCTCCCATAAAATCAGCGGCCGGATACCCGTTGTAGCGCAGCACGGGGTCGGGCCCATACGTTTGGCTGAATTTCACCATTGAGCCGATCGGGACCATTTCGCCGCGGGCATTCCTCGTTTTGAGATTCGCAATGTCCTCAACCTTCCCCCGAAAATCGCCGTCGGCCTGCGCATAGACGCGCCAGGTTCGGCCGAAAAGGTTGAAGTCGTTCACATAGGCGGAACCGAGGTAGATCTGCATCGTCGCGAACAGATCCGTCAACGCGATGCCCTGCGTCTTGGTCTTGATGCGATCCACTTCGGCGTCGAGCTGCGGCACATTGGCCTGATAACCGGAAATCGGGTATCCCATCCCCGGCGTCTGCATGACCGCGCCCTGCAGGCCGGCGACGGCATTTTGCAGCGCCCCGAAGCCGAGTCCGGCCCGGTCTTCCACGAAGAGCCCGTATCCGGCGCCGTTGCCGAGTCCGAGAATCGGCGGCGGCATCAACACGAAGGTGATGCCTTCCTTGATGGCGGAGATCTTGCGATTCATCTCTTCGCTGATTTCCTTGGCGCTACGGTGGCGCTCGTCGAACGGTTTCAAGATCAGGAAAGCGATGCCGTAGTTGGGCGTATTCGTAAACTGCAGCGGATTCAGTCCGGTCATGGCGACGACATGAGCGACGCCGTCGACGGTCTTGCTGATCGCGACGACTTGCCGCAACACCGCATCCGTGCGGTCGAGCGAGGCGCCTTCCGGCAGTTTCACCCCCGCCATCAGATACAACTTGTCCTGGGTTGGAATGAAGCCGCGAGGCACCGCCTGGAACAGCATGCCCGTGACGACCAGTAGCAACGCATACACGGCAAAGACAGACCCGCGATGTTTCAGCGTGCGCGAGACGGTGCCCTGATACCCGTTGGAACTCGCCTTGAAAAAGCGGTTGAACGGCCGGAATACCCAGCCGAACAGGCGCTCGATTAATCGCGAAAGCGCGTCCTTCGGTGTTCCATGGCTTCGGAGTAATTTCGCTGCCAACGCCGGGGACAGCGTCAGTGAATTGATCGCCGAGATGACCGTTGAGATGGCGATAGTCACGGCGAACTGCTTATAGAACTGGCCGGTGACGCCGCTGAGAAACGCCATCGGCACGAACACGGCGCACAACACCAGCGCGATCGCGACGATTGGCCCAGACACTTCCTGCATCGCCTGGTGCGCGGCCTGAAGCGGCGTGCGGCCTTCTTCGATATTACGCTCGACGTTTTCCACCACCACGATGGCGTCATCCACCACAATGCCGATAGCAAGGACGAGGCCGAAGAGGGTGAGGGTATTGATCGAAAAGCCGAAGAGATACAGCGCGGCAAACGTGCCGACCACCGAAACCGGCACGGCGATCAGGGGAATAATCGACGCGCGCCAGGTTTGCAGGAACAGAATCACGACCAGCACGACGAGCAGAATCGCTTCCATCAACGTCTGGACGACGGCCTGGATGGAATCACGCACAAATACCGTAGTGTCGTAGTCCGAACGGTAGGTGAGGCCGGGGGGAAAGCGCGTCTTGAGTTCTTCCATCTTAGCGATGACGGCATCGCGAACAGTGAGCGCGTTCGCGCCGGGAGCCTGGAAGATCCCGATAGGAGGTGCATCCTGATTGTCCAGTTGTCCTCGTAACGTATAGTCGTTTGCGCCCAGTTCAATGCGTGCCACGTCGGAGAGGCGGACGACCTCACCGCCCGTTCCGATTTTTAGCACGACATTGCCGAACTCCTGCGCCGTGCGCAGGCGGCCTTGGGCATTGATGGAAATCAGGAAGTCGGTGTCTTGGGCGATGGGTTCGGCACCGAGCTGCCCGGCTGAGACCTGGATGTTTTGCTCCCGCACGGCCGCGACGACGTCACTTGCGGTCAACCCGCGCGACGCGATCTTGTCGGGGTTGAGCCAGATACGCATGGCATAGTCGCCGCTGCCGAAAATCTGGACCTGGCCCACACCGGGCAGGCGCGCCAGTTCATCCTTGATTTTGATGTTGGCGTAGTTACGCAGGTAGAGCGCATCGTACTTCCCCTCAGGGGAAAGCAGCTGCACCATGACAAGAAAAGTCGGTGACTGTTTCTGTGTCGTCACGCCGAGGCTGACCACTTCCGCCGGCAGCCGCGACAGGGCCTGGCTCACGCGGTTCTGCACCTGCACCTGAGCCGCATCCGGATCGGTGCCGGGCCGGAAGGTAATCGTCATCTGCAAGACGCCGTCGGATCCGGCGACGGACTTCATATACATCATGTTCTCGACGCCGTTGATCTGTTCTTCCAGTGGCGTCGATACGGTCTCGGCAATCACCTTGGGATTGGCCCCCGGATAGATGGCGCGCACGATGACCGCGGGGGGCACGACTTCCGGGTACTCGCTGATCGGCAGGATGGGAATGGCGATCAGACCGGCGGCGAAGATGACGATCGACAGCACCGCGGCGAAGATCGGCCGATCGATAAAAAACTTGGAAAAGTCCATGGCGGCGTCTCCCTACTTTTCCGCCATGGCTGCAGGGGCGCCCGGTGCCGATGGTTTGTCCATCGAAACCTCGGCGGGCGTCACCGGCATACCGGGATAGAATATTTTCTGCAGGCCGACCACGACAATCCTGTCCTCCGGCGTGAGCCCGGATCGCACCACCCGTAAGCCGTCGACGAGGCCGCCCACCACCACGTCCTTGCGTTGTGCTTTCCCGTCCGTGTCGACCGCATACACGTATTTGCGATCCTGGTCGGTCAGAATGGCCTTGTCGTCGATTAAGAGGGCTTGGGCTTTCTGGCCGCTGACGAATTGCACGCGCGCGAACAAGCCGGGGGTAAAGATACGGTCGGCATTGGACAGCACGGCGCGGGCGCGTACGGTCCCGATGGTGGGGTTCACCTGATTGTCGAGGAAGTCGACTCTACCGGTATGCGGATAGCCGATTTCGTTCGCCAGGCCGACGTGTACGGCGTTGTCCTGCGCGGTGCGTTCGTTCTTGCGTTCCTGCTCCTTGTAGCGCAGGTAACTGTTTTCGTCGGCATCGAAGTAGACGTACATCGGGTCTTGCGATACCACCGTTGTCAGCAGGGTTTCGTCGGCGGTTGCGAGATTGCCCACCGTCAACAAGGCTCGGCTCGCCCGTCCCGAGACCGGGGACCGCACCTCGGTGAAGGACAGGTTGAGCTTGGCGGTTGCCACTGCAGCTTCCGCCGCGTGGACATCCGCCGCGCTTTGCGCTTGCGCGGCACGTCGCAAGTCAAGTTCCTCGTGCGAGATCGCATTGTCATTGATCAGTGACTGCGCGCGCTTATTGCGGATGGTCTCCAATTGCTGCGCCACGCGTGCGCGTGCCAGTTGTGCCTGGGCATTTTCCAATGCGGCGCGGTAGGGACGAGGGTCGATCTGGAACATCAGATCTCCCTTTTTGACATCCTGGCCTTCCTTGTAGGCCACTCGCTGCACGTAGCCGCTGGCGCGTGGGCGTAATTCGACCGTGTCGATGGCGCTGATGCGGCCTGTGTACTCGTCCCATTGTTGGACCGGTTTCGAGATCACGTGCGCGACCCCGACCTCGGGAGGCGGCGGTGCCTGGCCGCCGCTGCTGGCCTGTTCGTTGTTGCAGCCGGCTGCGGTCAAAAGCACGGCCAGCAGCCATGATGTATATGGGAGTGTGTGCATGGTGTACCTGTTGGAAAAGTGGTCGTGGCTAAGCAAGTCAGGTTGAGATGGCATCGAGAGATATTCCTTGGTTCTTGTTGTGCAGTATCCGGCATGGTGCGAAACATAGTCAATATATGAATGATGCAGCTATGAATAATTTATGATTGAATGTTGTCGCGTGTTGCAGTACCGTGTTGGCACCATGAAACGAATCAAGTCAGCCCAGGGATTGAAACCCAAGAAGCCGTCCTCCGTCTCTCCCTGCATCTCGACGGTGCCACGGCACCGATTGGTAGAACTGTTGTGGAGCTTTGCCCCGGCCTATCAGCGCTGGTCGGAATCGCTGTTAGTGGAGAAAGGGCTTTCTCCACAGCGCTTGCGCATTCTGAGCTCGATTCATGAGCGCGGTCCGAGGATCATGAGCGACCTCAAAAAAGAACTCGGCGTCACGGCGACGAATATCACGGCGTTAGTCGATTCTCTGGAAAATGACGGACTGGTGGTGCGGAGGCGGCATCCCACGGATCGCCGGGCCACCGTGATCGAACTCTCGGACAACGTCATGACCGAGCTTTCGCCGCGCTGTACGGAATACAAAGAGCAGGTGGCCGAACTATTTTCAGAACTGAGCGAGCAGGAATGTAAGGCGTTCGTCAAAACGCTGGAGAAGTTATGGGGACGATTGCAGGGGTAAAGAGTAGCAACCGTTTATAGCCGTAAGGTTATGCGAGGCCGCGGCAGCTTTCAGGACGGTTCGCGGTAACTTCGGCTAGGCCACTTCGATTGAGCTTTGCGATACGGGCGTGACGGAGGTTTTCGTATCACGAGGCGTTTGAACAGAACTGCTAATGCAGCGAGCGACAGAGTTGCGAATAGACGAGCAAGCATGTCTCACGATATCGCTCCGGGACGAGAGTGTCAAACACGGGTTGGGTCCAGACGAGATTTGACTAGGCGGTTGGAACAAATGTGTGAGCGCTAATCATCTCCTCCGAGCACAGTGGCGGTATAATCCAGCACCACACGGCCTTCTCGGCCAACTCCTGAATCTCCTGCGGAGACTGAGAGTCGTAACACCTGAATGAGCACGACTCTGGCTCTGACGCTGAAGAGCATCCGGAACTCGGGCAGAGCCCGTTCAGGCGATTGCGATCACTATCGAGAAAGTACCACTAGCAATTCTGCTTTCGACCGTGCGTCGAAGGGATGATGCTCACTCCGCTGGCATTCACATACACCGTCTTCCCCATCTGCTGTGTGATGGCGGGGAGAATGCTGTCCTTCATCAGGCCTTGCAGCGTAGCGAGCGTGGTGTCGTCAAAATAATTCCTGGAAAATTCTAGTTCTGTTTGAAAGCGGCCGTCGCTAAACAGAAAACGTTTGGGGACGACTTTCAGCCTGATGTCTTGATAGCCGGCTGATTCCAGTGCCTCAATGATGGCCTCGTTCTTCGTCAGATCTGACATCGGGCCGTTCCTCTCTCCATCGATCTGCTTTCAGTCGCTGCTGATCTGTCGATGCATCCGATTGCTAAGCAATAATGAGCGGGCGTGGATTCATCGTCGTCGCGCCCACCTGATGAATTGAATCAGGGGAAGGCCGGATCGCATGTCGGGAGTCGGCTATCTGCCCGGCAACCATGGTGCGAGCCGCAGTCTTCAGCTTGTCAAATTCCGCGAAGAGCGTGTCTTCCTCTCGACGGATCCGTGTTTGTAACAGAAAGAGGATCTTCCCGATGTCCTGTGTCGTGTGATGGTGCGTGCCACCGATGTGGTACTGCTCAAAAAAGCTCATCACCTCTTTCGAGACGCCCGCCATGTCTTTCGCAAGGAAGTCCAATGTGTGCTTCAGCTCCACACTCTTTTCGGCGGCTTCGAGCAAGGTGGGATACAAGAGCGTGTCTTCCAATTTGAGGTGGGCTAAGAGGTGTATTTTCGCCGCCCGTAGTTTTCTTTGTGCTTCCAGTTTTTCTACGCCAATCCACTGCGCTGCTTCCAACAAGTTCGAGATGAACACATGTTGCAATCTTAGCGTCGACGTTAAATTGGTCATGCGGCTTCCTGTTCCTTCGGTCTGTCTATGGCTTAGCCGGCTCACGCTCAGCCGGAATCAGTGACGAATGGTGAGAACATCATCCCCTCTGGTAACCGTAGCAGTGATTGAATAAATGTCTGTAGGCGGGAATCGGGTAGAACGCTAGGGAAATCCATAGGGGCGTGGTTTTTTCTGTCAGGTTTCTCCTACGCTATGTGTTCATAGGGTACCTGAACAGATTGATGGGGGATTGCTTGAAGCAACCGTGAACCAACGATGATGTTGGAAGGATAGAGCGACAGAGGCTTCTGAGGCGCGGGAATTCTGCGGGAGACGGCAGTGTCATGAGCGTCGAGCCGCGGCAGGGTAATGGCAAATCTACGGCCCGCTGATTAGGAGTTCCGGCGAGGACCTACCCCAGACCAGTCAGCAAGAGCAATCCGCAGCAAAAGGCGAGGATTGGTGATGAGACCGCTCATCATCGATTGGTGCGCATCAGGGTGTTTTGGCATCAATTTGCCCGCCGTTTAAATTTCTTTCTGCGGCCAATGCGACTCGTTCAATTTGGTTCAGGACTCTTGAGGTAAGGCAATACGGGATAAGGCCTTCCGCCTTAAGAGCCTCCTTCCAGGGCTCGATGAGGACAGCGCCCGTCATAATTCTTGTTCCTGAGGGCGATTGCCTCCGCTTTCGCGCTAACAACGCGCGAGAGTCTAGTATGGCAAGCGGCACAACCTTCGCTGCCGAGGGGGTTCCAAAACATCGTTCTTCGGTCATCTTGAAGGGTAGTGGTTCAGAGCATAGGACCACGCACCATTCCCACTCCGCATCCTCGCAATCGAACCGATATGGTGAGTGCGTGGGTTGCCCAATAGATGCTAATGCACTTTTCGCGTCCTGGACTATTCGACGAAGTGGCTCGATTCCAAGGACGACGCTTTTGCATCCGAAGAGACCATACAAATCCTCACGGATGGATTGTTCAGTCGAGGTCGGATCGCACGATAGAAGGATGCTGTCTGGGCGAGTCACAATATGTAGGAAGCAAATGCGTGGTCTCAGCGGACGCAAAATTTCTTCCACGTTCAACGCAGAGAGATATTTGCGACCAGGAATGTTTTGTCCGTATAAAAATGCGGCAAATATGTTGTTTGAATTAAGAGGCATGAATAAAACTAATGGGCTGTTCCTGGAGTGATGCGAGCTTTGCACATAGTTGTTCGATCATCCAACTTATCTTTTCGGGGCTCACTTTACCCCAGCATGTTTTCTGCCGTGCATGGTGGCCGAACATGCTTTTGCAATGGATGCGGTCCTCATCCGTAAGGCCAACCAACCGCTTGGAAGCAGAAAGTGCGGCTTCTGCTTCGTTCAGTTTCTGAACCGAAAAAATTGCTACGGAATAGACTATCGTCTGAGGAGTTATGCTCTCATCACCGTATCCAATAAATTCTACTGGCTTAGCCGTGGGATCTTGCGTGGTCATGGATGCGAGGTAAACTGCGGAGATAAAAGCAAAGCAATCAGCACTTCAGGCCCGCCAATTACGAGCTAGAGACCTACGAATTTTCCTCTTCCCTCTTCTCCGCCACATCGAACTGCAGCCCGCTTGACCCTTCCCCTCTATCCGGTCCTTTGCGTCGGCCGATCCACAGATGGGTCGAGCCGTCGATCCAGCGCGCATATTGATAGGTCCTGGTGACACGCGCGCCTTCGCGCGGGACTTCTTCGTCGAACAGCAACAGTTCACGGTTCGGTTCGAGCAATCGTCCCTTGGGACGTTGCGCACCCTGGATGCCACCCTCGCCGAATGCTGGTAGCGCTCCGCGCTTGAGTCGCAGCGTGGTGCCGTCTTTCACGGGGAGCAATGGAATCCAATAGTGGGGCACCGTGGTGCCGAGGCGGTAGACCAATGGATCACCTTCACTGCCGGCGGTAGGTGGAGGAGGCTGTGCGGCCAATGTCTCTTGATAGGCTTCATGACGATCCAAAGGCCGGCCGGCGGCGCTTTCAACGACACGCTCAACGGCCCAGGCGACGTTAGCCATTTCATCCCGCAACAACGACAGGTCTTCCACCGGCTGGCTTTCCAGCAGCGGGCCCAACACCGGCGGCAGGAAGAACAACTTCTGGGTATCGTTTGTCAGGCTGAACATGCGCCAGGGCGATGCGGGCCCATCCACCTCGTTCGCATGTGGAATGAGGAAACGCTCGCCGAAGGTGTTGGTCACGACGAGCGCGCGGACCTGCGAGACGGTGCCGACGGGAAGTTCGAGCGGCAGCAGGAACCAATCGTTGCTGTATTCCAGCGCAAACTTCACGAGCAGGAGGCGGGCCAAATCTTGCGGCGCGGCCTGGACGCTCGCAAAGTTCACCGCGCCATCTTCGAATTCCCACAAGCGCGCGGACGGCATGCCGCGAAATGAGACCGGCGTGGGGAGGAACGCCTCGCTGAGAGACGAACGATTGTCGGTGGCGCCGAACCCGTTTCCCGAACTGGTCGTGAAGGAAAACCAGTCCAGCCGTCCATCGAGGTACTCCGGCGCGGTCAACACTACTTCACTCGACGTCGTCTTGGCAGAGACGCTGAGGGCGTATTCCATCCGTTCAGGAATCCAGGCGGACGGCGCGGCGCCCTGTTGGAACAGACTGTCCAGCCAGGTCAGCCAGGTCGTGAGTGTCGCGACGACCTTTGGTCGATCTCCTGCGGCAATCTGATCGAACGGCGATTCACGAAATAGGTCATTCACGGTGTCGCCGGCCTGCAGCACTCTCAGGCGCGCGGCGAACCGCAGTCCATCGATGGTGCGGCCGGCCAGCACTCGGATGAACGACAGACTCGCGGCGTCGATTTGCTTGGCCTGTTCAGGAGTGGGCGCTGCCAGGACGTAGGTGCTCGCCATCCACTGCGCGCGGGTGGGGCCGAGCCGGGCCGTTTCCAATAGGCGCAGCAGGTGCCGCCCGGATTCAGCGGCCAGCCGCCAATTGGGACGCGAGTCGTCTGTGACCGGTTCTGCTTCCACCAGCGTTTCCAACGCCAGGCTGTCGGCTGCATAGGGTCTTGCCGGGAGTGTGCCGGTGCGTGGGCCCGGTTGGTAGCGGGTGACGCCGGCGGTGTCGACGATCACTTGTGCAGCGGCAGGCGAACCGGCATCGGCGCCGTTGAATTCGCCGAATTGCCATTGGCGTCCCAGCATCCAGAGCGGATCGTGAATGCGTGCCTGTAAACCATCCTGCAAGTCGGGGTTCTGGGTGCTGAGGTCGAGTCTGATTCGGGAAGCCATACCTATGCTCCTATTGCCGGATCGATCACGCTGGTGAAGTCGAGGGTGCCGCCGGGAAACAGCAGCGCCGGTGCCGAGGGATCCTGCTCGCCGGCACCGACCGGCTGCAACGCGCGTTTGCCGGCACGATCCCAGGTAGCCATTCCGTCGAACAGCGTGAAGGCCATGCCGCCGACGATCCGTCCTTCGAGTCCCACGGTTGCGGCCGGCACTTCGAGACGCACCCATCGGCCTGGTGGAGGCAACGGACCCATGTACTGTCGGCTGACGGTATTGTCGGTGCCCCAGGGAATGAGGTTTTCGCCCCAATAGGCGCGATGCTCCCAAGTGCCGTCATGCCACTGCAACATGACCTGCCTCGGCATACGCGCGGGATCGAGGTAAATGTGGGCGAACAGGCGGTCCCCGACAGTGACGAACAGCGGGGTTTTGGCGCCCTGGAAGAAATGCTGGTGCATGCCGGCGGCAAGCACGGATTGGTGGGCGCGCGTGCCGGAGAGCGGCTCGGGTTTCATGCGAATCCAGTTCCAGGTCTCACCGTCGCCCAGAGGAGCGGCTCCTTCCGGCAGCTGATCCTCCACCCAGATCATTTCGTCACCGCTGTCGGGTGCCACGGCACGGAGTCTGGCCAGGTCCATCGTCTCCTGCAGGATGGCTTCCAGGCTATTGAGGTCCCAGGTCGTGCGCCGGTCCGCGGGCACGGCGAGTAGCAACGCCTGCGGGGGGGCGTTGTTCGGTTGGTCGTAGTGAAAGGTCACGCCGGTCGTCTCGCGCGGGCTCGGCACCGTCTCGACCCATTCGTCGATCAAGAGGCCGGCGAAGGGTTGATCGAAGCGGAGCGGCTGCGCCGACGACATCTGCGCCACGAGTGACACACGCCCGCGTGGAAATGGTTGCTCCGGCTTGGGCGGTAGAGCCACCCAGCGATCCTGCGCCTGAAAGGGGAGTTGTCCGACCTGGAAACGGAGGGCGGCGCTGCCCACGGTTTCGCCATAGAGCAGGGCTTCGTTGAGGCGTGTGACGCCGGGCCTGACGTAGGCGGCACGCTGAAACCACGTCACGGCGGCCATCGGGTCCTGCCCTTGGAGAGAGAGACTCGCGGCGAAGGTCTCATTCAGCTGTGCAGCATTGGCCGCGGTCATGCGGGGGAGCGCCAGGAAGTCCTGGCCGAAGATGATGCGGAATCGAGCCAGGTCGTGATCGCGCTGTTCTTCCGGCGTGGCGGTCGCACGTACAAAGCCCTGGTCCGATTCGGCGACTCGATCCAGACGCCGCTGCGTTTCGAGCAGGACCGATCGGGCTTGGGTCAGCAGCGCCGATCGTGCGTCGGAACCAGTGCCGCCGATGTCCATCGGCACCGCGCTGGGTATGCCGAAATTCGCCAAGGCAAAGAGTGCGCGGCGAACCTCGTCAAGGTTGGCAGTCAGGTCGTCCGATGGTGGCGCTGGAAGCAGGCCTTTCAGCATACGATGCGCGTCGGTCAGGGCTTGCACCGAACGCGTGACGCGGCCGGCAAACTCCACATGGTCCAGCCCCGAGCCGGCGGGTGATTCAGGCAACGACAAGTCGCGTCCGTCGAGCGAGCGGGCATTGCTGAGCAGCCGGCGTACCGCGGTCGCGACTTCGCACCATTCCGTGACGCTCACCATCTCCGCACCCCAACCAGTATCGCGGCCGAATTGCAGTCGAATGATCGCATCCGGCGGGACTGCTGCGGGTCGCGACTGCTGCAGCACGAATCGCCACCGTTGTTCGAGCGCGGCTTGCTGTGCGTTGGTGCTGCCTTCGGCGAGGTAGATGGCGTCCAGCGGCGCCAGTCCGAGCGACGTGAGCGAACTTTCGACGGTCTGATACATCTGTCCGCTCTGCTCATTGAGATAGTCCGCCTTGCAACGGACCTGGGCCGGATTGGGAAGCAGCGTCGCCACCCAGGCGTTGAGGATCGGTTCGGCCTGGGCGCGTACTGAAGGGCTATTCGTCGGCCAGCTTGCCGGTGCCGCGCTGTCGGTCGCGGGGAAGAGCGTACAGAGGCGATGCGTCAACCCGATGCCGCTCCTCGGCGTGCGGATCACCTCCAACTCCGGCGGCGGCACTTCACCGGCGGCGATGGCATCCAACGTGGCGCCGGAGCGAAGCGGATTGCCTTGCACGAGCTGGTACACGCTCTCGGCCACGACGCTGTCCCCCACGGAGTCGACCAGATCGTCGAGCGCCTTGAGTATCTCCACGAGCGCCGTAAAATCCGCGCTCCCGGGCGGTGGAAAGCCCAAGGTCGCGTTGCCGAACGGAACGGTCGTGACATCCCAGGGAGTTTGCGGCGCCTGGCGTTGCTGGCTCGCCGTCCATCGTCGATGCAGGGCCAGGCCATCAACCACGGCGGCAGCCGGCAGCGACTTCAGGGCCTCGTTCCATTGCGCCGCGAGGCGCGTGGTGAGGGCAGCTCGCGCAGCGAGGAGATCGGCCATGGCCTTGCCGCGTTGCCCCCCTTCTTTGGCGAGGGCCTGGCGGTCGAGCTCGGCCGCGAGCGTGTCATGTCGTAGCGCCAGCTGTTGTGCTGCCGGAATCGAATCCGGATCGGCGGCATTGAGCAGTTTGGCCTGGGCCCGTTCCGCGAGCAGGCGTGAGCCCTCCTGGGCGCTGACGATCTGCTGTGCGGCTGCGGCTTGCGCTACCGCGGTGGCCTGGGCCTGGGTCAACTGCTCCACACGGTTGTCCCAGGCATCCAAATCCCGTGGCTCCAGCAACTGGATGGCATAACGGCGCGCGGCAGGTTGGGTCACCTTGCCTTCCGGTTTTGCCGCCTGTTGTTGGGCCAGCGCCTGAGCCGCCTGCGTCACCTGTGCTTGTGCGGCCTGCGCCTGTTGGGTCAGCGTGGCGATGGTGCCCAGTGCGGCGCGATAGGATTGCGAGCGTCGCTCGCGTTCGGCCTGCAATCCCCGGGCGTCTTCTGCCCGGCGCAAGGCCTGATCTCGTTGCATCGTCAACAGCGTCACTTCTTGCGCCAGACGTTCGGTGCGCGTGAGGGTGTCGCGAATGTCGGCGAAGCGGTCCGCGCCGGTGAAACTGGTGAGTGCGCGGAAGCGTTGAATGTAGTGGTCCAATCCTCGTTCGTGGAGGAGGCGTTCGAAGCGGTACCCGAGCAGCGCGGTTAAGGACTGCCCTTGGCGCACCCCGTCGAGGAGCCACTTGGCGCGATGGACGCGTTCAGACGAGAGGTCGACGGCAAAGGGGGAGGTGCCGGATGCGCGATTCGATTCCTGCGAGAGGTAGCCGCTCCGCAACACGGCCGCGGCTGCCGCATGTCCCAGTGATGGGGCATGGACGAAGCCCTTGTTCTGTGCCGAGCGCGAGACCGGCGCGGTGACATCCGCCGGTACTGCCGGGACCGGTAGCAGCGGGACCGCACGCCGGACCTGTTCGACCCAGCCGTAGGCGCCGAGCCTGATGCCCGTGGGTGCCGCCTGCCGCATCACCGCCAGCCGTCGCGTCGCCAATGATGTGCCCCAGGCATCGAGGCGATAGGTGATCACATCCATCGCCTCCGCGAGCAACTGCTGCCGGATCGATTCGGGGAGGGTGCTCAATTCGTCCAAGGCCGGCTCGTGCGGGGGTGAAAGGGCGCGAGTGAAGAGCAGCGTCCGAAGGGCCTGATTGAGTAACCGTTGCGGTACCGGCGGCTGTTGGGTAGAGACTTCAGGAAATTCGCGTAACGTGTAGCGGAAGGCGTTCGCTTCCTGCGCCAGGAGCACGACGGGGTTGGATTCCACCGTGGTCTGGAGGGCCTGTGGCACCTGACGGCGGCGTGTCAGCCGTTGGGCGCGCCACCATGCGGCCAATGTTCGATCGGGGTCCTGATCGGTCGTCGAAGTCCACCGTTCGAGTGCCGCTACCGGCAGGACACCGTAGGGTTGGCTGTCGATACGCAAGACGGGCAGCGGTCCGCGAGCCCGGACATACCTCGCGACATGGTCACGTAGGACGTCGGCTCCGGTTGCGCTGAGCAGCTGTCGCAGCAGGGGACTGTCACAGATGGCGAGCAGGGCCGTCTGCATGAGTGAGGCCCGGCGTTGTTCCGCTCCGTCGGCTCCACGCACATGGCCAAAAACCGAGACCGGCAGGCCCAAGGCCTGTGCCAGCAATTCACCATCGGAGCCGGGGCGGATCAGGGACGCGCCCAGCTCGACACCCATGCTGTCGGCAGCGTTGCGAGTTGTCGACCGATATCCGGCGGGTGTGTCTGCCGTATTGTTTGTCGGCACCTGTTGTTCGACGAGCGCGAGACTGCCCGTGTAATGGTGGGCGTCGAACAATTCGACCAACCGGCCGGCCGTGGTCGGGGCGTCCCATGACGCCTTCAGGCCCAGCACCACGATCCGATCAAATCCGGCTTGTGCGTCTTCTTCTCCGATGGGAATACGTAGTCCCATGCCGATGGATTCAGCGCGGTCGAAATCCGTGATCCAGCGGATGCCTTCATCGATGGGAGGCATCCCATTGCTGCCAAGCGGGTCTGTGCCACGCGGGTCAGGCCCGACCGCCACGGTCTCCGGGATTGCCTTGCCCCACGCGGTGACGCGCACTGCATCGCTGCGATAGCCGACGGCGACCCAACGATCCGGCAGCACTTTCGTGTAAGGCGCACGTGTCCAGCTCTCGTTCTTACGGGTCACCGCTCCAGCCTGGGCGGGATCGAGCGCATGGGCGATCCAGGCGGCGCGAGTCGTGCCGAATTGTTCGGTGAGTCGTTGCCAGCCCTGCCTGATGTGCTCCTGCCGGTCTGTGCCTGCGGGCGCGGCGGTGACATGGGCCCAGAACTCCTTGCCCCGGCGTTCTTCTTCTTCCGTGAGAGCCGGCTCATGGCTGTCGAGATGGATGTCGTCGGGATAGACGCGGAGCAGAAGATCGGTGCCCGGTCCTGTCCGTCTCGCGGCAAATCTGGTTTCCACGCGGACGGGAAACAGCAGCAATGGATGCGTGGTCGCGACCGTCCCGCTGAGGCGATCCGTGCCCAGTAGTCGGGCCGTTGCGGCATCGCGGGCGATCCGGTGCTCGTCGACTTGCGCGGATAGGGCCGCGACCTCGGCTCGTTTGCGAGTCACCGTCTCCTGCGTGGCCGTGATGCGGGCGTTCACCTGGGCCAATTCAGTTTGATACAGCGCCCGTTGCCGGATGAGCAGGTCAGCCCGCCGCTGTGCAGCTTGAGCCCGGGCGACGGCCCGATCATGTGCTAACTGCAACTGCCGGAGTTTCGTCGCCCAGGCCCGAAGCACGGCCGGGGGAACCCGTGCAGGAATGTCTGATCCTTCGTCGATTGGTCTCACGGGACAAATGCCTTCCTGGCCTACGGGCCTTCTTCCAAGAGCGACGTGACTTCTGCTTCGGCTGCCGCCAGCGCCTGTTGCGCCGCCGCTGCCTGTGCTTCGGCTTGCGGGATTTGCGTGGCCAGGTTGGCCAGAAGTGTCGTCAGCTCGTTGCGGCGGGTGATGGTGTTCGCCAGCAGCGTTTCGGCATCCTCCAACTCGAAGCGTGCCACGAGATGGGATTCTTCCAGCGTCGCCGTGCGGGCCGAAAGTTGTGCCGCCACTTGTTGCAGCGCCGCTCTGTCCAACGGGTCTCGGGTTATCTCGGTGTTGATACGTTCAAGATCGGTCAGTCCTGTTTGGAGTTCCTGCCGGCGGGGTTGCAGGGCGGCGATCGCGGTTTGGGTTGCTTGCACCGCGGCGGATGCCGCCGCGATCTGGCGATCCGCAGCCTGTACTTGCACCTGGGCCTGCGCCACGCCCTGCTGGGCTTCGGTGACCTTCGTACGGGCTGCGGTGGCAGCAGTCTGGGCCAGGGCAAGTTTCTTTTGCAGAGCAGCCAGGCGCGCCCTCCAGGCAGCCGGGGGAATGCCCTGCGGCGGTTCGGACGCATCGAGCACATTCTGTTGCGCCTCTGCCACCTGTGCGTCTGCCGCGGCGGCGGCGGCTTGCAGCGGTGGAACACGAGCCTGAGCCTGCGTGACACCGGCCTGTGCGTTGGTACGCTGCGTCTGCGCCGCTGTCACCGCTTGCTGTTGGGTAGTCAGTTGGGTCGTTAAGGCAGTCTGTTGCGCGGCCAGCGCTTGCAGGGCCGTCTGGAGCCGCGCGGCTTCTTGTTGCAAAAAAGGCATGGTCTCGTCTCTCTTCGCTACGCCCGGCCCGGCAGCCAGGTCCTCGCATGGACCGCGACACGGAACGGTGGTTGTCTGGTGATGGTGGCCATCTGCGCCGAGTTTTTTCCCCATTGAATCTGATCGACGATGCGGTTGCTGAGCAGCCCGTCGATCGGCACATAGACGATCTGTTTGAGCGCGTTTTCGTCCGGCGCCAGGTTTCCCCACGTCAGGTCGCTCCAGTGAGCGGGCGTGCCGCCATAGGTCGTGGCGACGTCCATCCCGAATCGCGGCTCTGTCGGTTGTTCCTGCAGCACAAAGAACCAGCCGGGGTGTCCTCCGGCTTTGTTGTCGGCTCCACGCACCTGATCTTCGGTGAGGGGAAAGCCCAGCATGGTGATGTCGGGTGACTGCGTGGCGCGAAATATCGGATAGCGTTCCGTGGTGCCGAGCTCACGCCTGGTCCCGTCCGCAGACCAGACGCTTTCCAAGGCATAGACCATGGCGCGAGGGTAACGCCGCAAGAGATCGCCGCGAATGAGGAGCACCATCTGGCCCACCGCCGAGCCACGCGCGCTGTGGGAACCGAGACGGCTGTCTGCAGCCCAGGACGTGATCCGCGTGATGTCGAAGCGGGACTCACGCTCTGCATCATTCGTGGGCAGTTCCTCACCGCCGGCGTCCCAGAATTGCCGGAAGTAGGTGCCGCGTTGATCGGTTGGAAAGCCCCGCCAGAGCAATTCCCGGCTCATCTCGTGGTTGAGTCCGACCATGTAGGCTTCGATCAGCTCGGGATTCGTCTTCAGGAGCGCAATCGTGTTGGACGGGACCTGGCCCATGCCGGGCAACAGCATGTCCGGTGCATAGTCGCGGAGGGGTTCGTACATCGGTTGGGGGAAACTCGGCGCGAACGTCGTCAACTCCGTATTCTCAATGGTCGGCATCGTCTTCTTCACTGCGGCCAGCACCGCCTCCTTTGGGACCAGGCGCCGCAGCACTTGCGCCTTCAGTTCCGACCACTCGCGCAGCGCCGGGGCCTGCCGCTGCTTGGTCGCGACGGAGAATTGCATGAGCGGGCGAAAAGCCTGACCTGCCGTGGAGGCAGGTGACGTGGCGGGAAGCCGAAGCGCGTCGACGGTAGCGGCATGCGACGCGATCGGACCATGGGCGCGGGTCAGACGGCGGAAGGCGCCGGTCACGGCCGGATGGCCGCTGAGTAAATTGCTGGTCTCGGCAGTCGGCGGCGTCGCGGGAGACGTGGCGATGCCCGATAACGCTTGCAGTGCGGGCCCTGTGAGCTGCAGCAGTCCGGCCGGGTTGAGCGCCGCGAAGTGTTTCTTGGAGAGACTGTCGCCGACGGCCTCGGCTAACTGTGCGCGCTTGAGCCGCTGCCGATCGCGCCGTTGTTGTTCCAGCTGATCCCAGGCCAAAGCCATCAACGGTTCCTGTTCATTGCGAATCACCGTCGTGCCGATACCGGCGGCGATGCGGTGGCGCGGATCGAGATTGAGGTCGCGGAACCAGTGCGGTGGTTGATCGGCGGGCGGCACACTGTCCCGGTCTACGTACCATTGTCCATAGAGTGGCGGGCCGAGCAGGGCGGGGTTGCCGCTTGTGCCGGCCAGGGCTGACGGCGCGTTAAGGATGGCGCCGAGAGCCAGCTGGAATGTCTTGCGGGGTTGATCGGGCCACTCACGCGGTCGTGTCTCGGGAGTGAGGAGGGCTCCACCGAGATCCAGCAGGCTGCCGGGTGCGCCGGGCGGCAACGTCGGCATCCCCCAGCCAGGGGTCCTGATGTCGACCGGACGCAACCCTACGGTGGACGGAAGGGACTGAGCTTTTAATCGGCGCGCGAGCGATTCGAAGTCTCCCGCAATGCCGGTTCGAAACTCCCACTGGAAAAACACCGGTAGCGTGACGGGCGCCGAGGTCGCCGTTTTCACCCAGGCCGGCTTCAAGGCCTGTTCGTCCTCCGGTGTGATCGGCTCGCCGAGCCCGGCTTTTTTCCCGACGTCGTACGTGGGCACGAGACAGGCATAGTAGGCGGTATTGGGATCGAGGCGGCGTGGAGCCAGCAGCCGCGAGAGCGTCCGTTCGGGATGGTCGTTCAGTAGTTGCTGCAACGTCGCGCGCGGCGCGGGATCGGGCGTCGAGCGTTGTTCCGCCACAATCTGGGCATGGGCCCAGGCCCACGACTGGTCGAGATCCGGCAACTCTTCAAGGCCGCAGGTGATCGCCGGCAAGGGCCGCTGAGGGTTGGTCTTGAGCGTGGCGCGATCCTTAGGGACGACGATCAAACAGATCCACGGACGGAGTCGCCGCGCACCGTCCGCCGCCGCCGGGGTGAAGAGCCAGGGAAAGTCGGGCCGATCGAACTCGATGGCCGGAAAATAATTCGGCTCGAAGTCGGTCATGTGGGCGTGGGGCTCGGTGCGGATGATCTCGCGTGCGTCCAGGCCGGTGATGTCGCCGGGGCCGTAGAGTTGCACATTGACGTCGATGGGCGCGCGGTCGTTCACTCGAAGACGGATGGGTAACGCGAGGCGGCCTGCCGACGGCGTGCTGGAGGCACCGGAACCGGAGAGTCCCGCGAGAAGTCCTTGGCGAAGCCAGGAATAGAAACGATAGGTGGCTGCAATCTGTTCAGGCATGGTCTGTCATTCCTGTTGAATTACGTAATGACCGCTGTCTTCCCTCGCCGTTTGCGTGCCGGGGCTTGGCCGGCCGCGCCGAAGCGGGCGACCCGATCCAACACCGCCGCCGAGAGCACATAGCCCGGCTTGGGTCGTTCCGGTGGCCGCGTCGGATCAATCAGCAACGTCTCATAGGCAATCGGGGCGGCGAGGCCCGCCTCATCGTCCACGGCCACGTCATCGGCGGCGACGGTGAGCCCGCCGTCGAGCGGCATAAACGCTGGCTGCGCCAACTGTTGGTCTTCGCGGAGATCCTCATACTGCGCCAACGCGAAGGGCTCGTGCACCGGCGTGGTCCGCCAGGGTGCGGCCCCGGCGCGATCCGTCACCGTGACCGTCACGGTCGTGGGTCCGCCGACTAACGGCGCGGTGCCCAGCTTCGTGAGTGTGCGGTTCAACGGCGCAATGCGTTCGCGTAGCGTCAGCTCCGCCCAGGGATGGACACGCAGTCCACTAGCCGGGGGCGGCGTGTCACGGAGGGTCACCACGGGGCTGCTGCTGCGTGGGACGGTTCCGCTCCAATTGCGCCGGTCGGCCAGCGCCGCGGCAATCAGACCGATGACATCCACGGCCGCCGGCAGGGGCGGCGCGGTCTTGCTGCCGAACGTCCGTGAGAAGGACACCGACACCGAGAAGAACAGCAGCGAGATCTTGGCCTTGCCTTCCACATGCCAGGGCGTGGGGCCGGCCAGACGTCCCTTGAACGAGATGCCCATCAACAGGCGCCCGTGATAGCGGAGCGCCAACGCTGCGCCGACCTCCACCTCAAAGGCTAGGGGTGCCAGCTGAATGAGCGCGTCGAAGCCGAGCATCCCATCAAAGCTGAAGCCGCCGCCGGCGGCATGCAAATCCACTCGCGCGCCGAACTGTACCGTATTCGACGTCACCGCCAGATAGGCCTGGCAGCGCAACTGGAGTGAGTCGCCGTCAGCCAGTTGCAAGGCCAGCCGCTTTAAGGCAGGCAGGCCCGGTGGGGGTGCAAACCGTGGGTGGAAGCCGCCGATCGCCAGCACGAACTGCGGCTGACGGCCCCAGCCCGCGCGTAATGCCATATCGCCGGTGAGGGTGAACTGCAGGATCTTCGAATCGTAGAGCGTGGCATCCAAGGCCACGGTTTCGGCACTCACATCCAACACGCCCAGCGCATCCATGCGAATCTGCACGAGGGGATGGTTCTGATCCGGCAACAGGACTTGTAGACGCCCTAACACGATCACGCGAACAGGGCTGGGCAGTTCGACGAGCAGGGCGAGGTCGAGCGTGAGCAAGGTAGGGCTGCCCCAGCGGAGTTGCACCATCGGGCCAAAGACATGGCGGCCCGCCGTCGGTGGAAACACGCGGCGCAGGTCGCTGAAGATCTGTGGCGCATTCCGC
>WBZX01001144.1_pt1 | contig 20788 bp, 15 predicted proteins | sample 5204211 | NCBI WGS metagenome assembly WBZX01 (sample SAMN12344362, study PRJNA552823) | activated sludge metagenome | biome: Activated sludge suspended growth; feature: Nitrification reactor; material: Wastewater; isolation source: activated sludge from nitrification reactor of wastewater... | reverse complement strand
CCGGACTCGGAAGCGCAGACTGGGGAACGAACCAAGATCCTCGACTTTGGGATCGCCAAGCGTAGCCAGGTGTCATCCGTCGAGAAATCGCAGGTCTGCGCGGCGGACGGGAAGGACTGGGGAAGCCTATGCGTCGGTCTCTGCGGCGGCTCCGGGCTCTGCTCGCTTGCGGAAGCCCTTTTTGGCCTTTCCGCCTCGCTGACCGATGACCGCCATGTACTCGCGATTGGCACCGACGACAGCTCCACCTTTTTTGCCCGCGCGTGAGGCCTCTTCCGCATTGAACTGATGGGCGCGACCGTTGGCGTGAGCGGTTCGTCCGCCTTGCGCACAGATGGATCGCAGCGTGTCACGATCCATCACCGCAAAGCCACGACGCTGCTTGGGACGCTCCGAGGTTTCATCGACGGACACTTCTTGGGCACTGGACTGTTGCATGATGGCTCCTTCCAACATTTGGTGCGGTCGTCCTGGTTGCGCCTGGAAATCAGGGCAAGTCCGTGCCTTTTCCAGCAGTTCGGTAGGGCTTTCCACCGGGTGTGAAGCGAACTGAACACCGAACCAAACCGAACAAAAAGCGGACTGCACTTCCATCGCGTACACGCTGATTCCGGGCGCACAGTTCCCCGTGAATCAGCGTCGGAAGCAGGGAACAGCAGCGAAGCGCGTCGACGGGAAAATGGTTGGGATCGCCAAGGTCGTTGACCCGGACTCGGGTGAAGTGGCCAAGACCACCACCGGAGCGATCGTCGGTACGCCGATCTACATGTCGCCGGAGCAGTGTCGCGGTGGCATCACGATGACGGATCGCACCGACGTGTATTCGCTCGGGATCATCTTGTATCAGATGCTGTCGGGCAATCCGCCGTTTTCCGGCACGGGCGCGGGCGATCTGATCGCACAGCACATCATCGAACAGCCGAAGCCGCTGCATGAAGTGGCACCGCATGTCTCGACGGAAGTAGAGACGCTGGTGCACAAGATGCTGGCGAAGAAGCCCGAAGAGCGTCCGTCGATGAAACAGATCCTGAGCGAGCTAGAGCAGCTCGGGCTTCTAGCGACGGGAACGGGCGCGCAAGTGGTGATTGTTCAGCCGCCGCCACCGCAGGAACCGCCGAAGCGATCGATTGTGCCGCTCATCGGGGCGGGCGCAGCGCTGCTGCTGGCAGGACTGGCGCTCGGAGGTCTGACGCTGCAAAAGAACAAGCCGCAGCCTGCTTCAGCGACGATGGTTCCTGCTTCAGCGACGATGGTTCCTGCTTCAGCGATGACGGCTCCGGCTTCAGCGACGACGACGTCTGCGCCGCAGCCAGCGACGGTTCGGCTGTCTCTGCGTAGCGAGCCGCCCGGTGCGCAGGTTGTGCAAGTGACGGATCAAGCGGTGCTCGGACTGACGCCGTGGTCCGTCGAGCGAGCGCGCAGTCCCGAGACGCTGAAGGTGGTGCTGCGCCTTGCGGGATACGCCGAACAGACGGTGGTCATCGACCAAAATGAACCCTACGATCGAACGGTCAGCCTCGTCAGGCAGACTCCTTCGGTCGAGCCTTCGAGCGACAAACAGAATGCGCAGGTCAACCAGCAGCCAGAGCAGCAGGGAAATTCCGTCGCCAAACCCATCGCAAAACCCGTTCAAAAGCCGGTCTGGAAAGCGCCCGTTCGGCCCGTCCAGCGGCCAGCGACGAGGCCCCAGCGTGACGTCGATGACATTCCGGTGGTTCGCTAGCGCGCTGCTGTTGTGGACGACGGTCGCTTCTGCGCAGACCAGCCCAGGTGCGCCGACGCAGCCCACAAGCCCGACAGAGTCAGCCCAGGCGGCACCGTCGGGAAAAGACCAGCGAAGCCTGAGAGAGGTGCTCGATAGCGCGACGAAGCTGTTCCAAGCGGGCAGCTACGACCAAGCGATCGTCGAGTTTCAAGTGGCGTACACCAAGCGACAGCTTCCGACGCTGCTCTTTAACATTGCGCAGGCGCATCGCAAGGCCGGTCACTGGTCCGAAGCGCTGGCACTGTACGAGCGGTTTCTCCGCGACGATCCAAAGTCGGCGCTGCTGCCCGAAGCGGAAGCCCACGCGGCAGCGATGAAAGCGCGTCTGGATGCCGAGCGTGCGTCGCAAGAACGGGAAGCCGCCGAGCGACTGGCGCAGCGTCGGGCCGAAGAAGCCGAAGCGATGGCCAAAGCGCGCGAAGCGGAGCGTCAGAAAGCCGACGAAGCGCTGCTGCTCGTGGCCAAGCAAAAAGAAAAGCCGATCTACAAGAAAGCCTGGTTTTGGGGCGTAATCGGCGGTCTGGCCGCAGCGGGAGCCGTCACCGCCGGAGTCGTCATCGCCGTTCAGCAGCGCGAACCGAGCGCCGACCTGGGCGTGCGCGTCGTCGAGTTTTAACGATCTGTTTGCGGAAGGGGACGCTTATGAACTTCTCTGCTCGCCCGCGCGCTGGGACTGCGCGGATGCTGGCTGCGTCGGTGTGTGTGTGGTCGCTGGGGCTCAGTAGCTGCTCGCGACCGCCGACGGTGCTGGTCAGCGTCGAAGATCTGCCCGCAGAAACCGCGTCGCTGCATGTGCTGCCGCTGCACGCTGGGCTCGGGCCTCATGCCGAGGTCGAGCCGATCGATGTGCCGCTGCCCGCGCCGGGTCGGACGACGTTCCTGCTGCGCTTGCCCGATGCGTTCGTCGGAGATCTCTCGGTTGAGGTCGCGGCGTACAAAGGCGCGGGCGCGACGTCGTGCATCTTGGCCACCGGCAGCGGCAAGCTGAGCGAGCTACAGGGCAAAGACAGCAGCCTGCGCATTCCGGTGCAGCCGATCAGCGACACCGTCTGTAGTGGCAAGCGACCGCTGCTGCTTGGAGCCAGCCCAGGACTGGGACTTATCGACGGAAACGAGACGATTCAGCTCACCGGCTGGGGCTTTAAGCCTGGCATCGTCGCACAGTTTGGCAGCAACGGATCCCCGCCGACGTTTACATCAGCGACGACGCAGTTTGTGTCGGCGACGCGGATGGATGCGCTGACTCCGGCGCGGGTCAACATTGGTCCGACGGATATCAAGGTTCTGAACAAGGACGCTTCGTCGCACACTCGCAGCGATCTGTTCCGCTATTACGCGAGCAAGATCGATCTCGGACAGCTTCCGGTGAATCCGGCGGGTAGCTCCAACGACGTGTCGGATCTGCTGATTGGCAACTTGGTTCCGAAGATTCCGACGGCGGTGGCGAGCCTGGCCGCGACGTTCCGCAGCCAGAACAACATGCGGCTGGTGTGGACGATTCCCGCGCAGCCGATCCCGATGATCGATAGCAAGACCATCACGTTTTCCCAGCCGGGGAGCGCGCCGAGCGGAATCAGCACGTCGGACATGGATGGCGACGGAATCCTCGATCTGGTGGTGGCACTGTCGGGCGCGAGCCAGGTGCAGATCTTTTTAAACGATGGCCAAGGCGGTCTGACGGAACAACCAGCGCTTTCGACGGGAAATCAGCCCGAAGGGATCGCCACCGGAGACCTGAACGGCGACGGAAAGCCCGACATCGTCACGGCGAACAAGGGCAGCAACTCTGTCTCGATCATCTTGTCCAAGCCCGGCGGTGGCTATCTGGCCGCAACGTCGCTGACCACGTCGGGACAAGGCCCGGTGAGCGTGGTGATAAGCGATGTAAACCAAGACGGAATCAAGGACATCACGTCGCTCAACTCGATCGGACAGAACATCAGCGTGTTCCTGGGGATGGGACTGGGCCTGTTTACCAGCAAGAGCGTCGAGTTCATCGTCGGCAAAGATCCAACCATGATCAGCCAGGCCGACGTCAACCGCGACGGGATTGAAGATCTGGTGATCGTCAATCGCGGCGACAACAACGTGCAGGTGCTGGTCAATCGCAGCAAGGGATCGATAAACTTCGACGTCTACACGCTCGTGACGGACCAGACGCCCGAGTCGGTGTCCTTTTCAGACATGAACGGCGATGGCGTTCGCGATCTGCTGATCGCTTGCTCGGGAAGCAACACCGTCGATGTTTTCTTGAACCAAGCGCCCGACGGACTGAAAAAGTCGATCGCGCAGTCGTTCAAGATGCCAGGAGCGCCCTCGTGTACCGGCGGCATCCGTCGAGTCGCAGCGATGGACATCATCACCGATGGTCAGATGGATCTGGTCGGTCTGTGCCTGGGCGGTGGCGGAATCCTGAAGAACCAGACTTTGTAGATTTCCCTGCCGTCGCTGACACGATCCTTCTTATATAACCAGGACTCCCTTATATAATCGATGCCACCACGAACCTCGTCCGCCCAGGGGATGGCCGCGAGTGAAGTGGTGCGAGCGAAGCGGTGGGGAAGCTGGTTCAAAGCCGATTACGGTGCCAAGCGCTGACTGTGAGCCTCCAGGCTCTTTTCGGTGCTGTTTCCACGCTGATGGCAGGCGGCGCAGCCCATGCGGACGTTGCGATCGCCGATGACTCGGTCGAGCTTCACGCCGGACCGAGCGAGCGCCTACCTATCAAGGTTAGACTGCGGGTCGCAGCCACGCCGCAAAATGATGGAAAAACAGCACCTCCACCGACGAGCGTTCTGCCGCTAACCAGCTGGAAGCGCGACGGTGAAGACTGGGTCGCAGAGCCGGGCAGCAAGCTGGGCGGACTGTCGGTCAAGGTGCGGCTTCATGGCGCATCCGACGGTCACAGCGAGCTAAGCATCGAGACCAAAGTCACCGCTCCGACGTGGCTACGTCTGCTGTCGCTGGAGCTAGAAACGGACTCGGTCGGGGCCGAAGTCGGTGGTCGCGATCTGCGTCCGAAGAAGGTGACGACGAAAGCGGCGCTGTCGGGACTCGATCCAAAGTGGGTGATCCTGCGGCCCAATCAGAAGCCGTGGACGGTGCTCGTCGACGATGACGTCGATGGAGTCAAAGTTCAGGTTCTGCCGTCGCAAGTGCTGGTTCAGGCGGATCTGCTGAGCAGCGAGACGCGACCGTTTATGTTCTTCCAGCAGTGCACCGATCACTGGCGAGAACCGAACCACAAAGCGTCGCTGGAGACGCGGCTGTTTCAGACTGGCGAGACGCTATCGACGAAGATTTCGCTGTATCAAGGGGCGGCGGTGCCGCTTCTGAAAGCGCGCTATCCCGAAGGACGACGCGCGGCGTTTGTGATCACCGATCACGCCGATCAGACGACGACTCCGACGCTGTATGCGCTGGCGGGTGGAACGTCGAACGCTTCGTCGCCACGCTTCGGCAAAGGCGGCTTTTTGGGCAAAGGTCTGCCGATTACCAAGTCGCTGTGGTTCCGCAGTGGCGAGCCAGCTCCGTCGGCATCGTGGGCGCATCCCAAGCATCCGGTGCTGTCGCCGTTTCAAAAACACCTGCACACCGTCGTCGTCTATCACAACCGCTACGAGCGTCCGCAGGTTGATCCGTCGGGAGCCGGACGTCCGCAGCTCGATGATCCGCTGATGGCGTCGCTGGCAGTGAAGCTGCGCGAGGCGGGCTGGGAAGTGATTCCGCACTCGGCGACGCCACAGTCCGACGATCGCGACAGCACCGATGAAGCGCTGCGCTTCTTTGAACAATACGGCGCAGCGACGTGGATCGATCACCAGCCGTACACCAACTGCGAAGCGCTGACCAATCGCGGCTTTCAGGGTGGCAGCGACGGAATTGCCGATCTGCTCGAGCGTCACAAGTATCGCTACGCGTGGTCGGGAATCGATGTTCCCCCGTCGCCTGTGCTAAACCTTTTGTCGCCGCAGAAGCTGGATCAGTACACGCCGGTTGTCTATCCAAGCGGTCGCTTGTCGACGGGAGCGCCCGGCAATCTGTGGATGTTTTCGACGATGATGACCTACGTCGAAAGCAGTCGATTCTTCTCGCTGTATAAGAAAAAGTCGCTCGATCAGCTCGAAAAAGAGCGCGGCCTGCACATCGCGCACACCTATCTGGAAGCGTTTCATCCGGCGGGCAGCAAGTTCGCCAAGCGCAACCTGATGCAGGCGGGAAAGACACCGGGAGAGATCGTTCCGACGCCGCGCCTGGAGCAGCTGATTGGGACGCTGGCGGGTCGCGTGTCGCGTGGAACGCTGTGGATGCCGACAATGGAGCAGCTTGGCGATCACCTGCGCGCGATGGGACAGGTGACGGTGCGGCTCGAAAGCGATGGATCGGCGACGCTGAAGTCACCGATCGCGATCCACGCTGCGTCGTTTGTGGTGCCACGTCCATCGCTGACGGTGCTCATCGACGGAAAACCGCTGCAAACGGTGCGATCGGACAAGTGGGAAACGGTGTTTTTTACCGATCTGGCTGCGGATCAAGCGGTGAAGGTCGAGCTGCGGGATGCCAAAGGACGGCCCGTAAGCCTGCTCAAACCCGCAGGATCTCCGACGCTGATCGCCGAGGCCAAGCCGCTCCGCGACGTGTTACGATGACCGTATGAAGCCTAAGCACAATCCCACTACGTTAACCACTCCTACGGTCCACTCCTTCCGTCGCACGCTGCTCAAAGGCACGCTGGGACTGGCTTGCGCCGTCACAGTGTCGTCGCTGGGCCTTACTGCATGTGGACTGATTTCCACCAACATCCTCGACAAGACGTTCGAGCTGTCGACGCAGAAGTTCAGCCTCGACTTTGGCACCACCACCGGCAAGGTTCCGACGGTGGCTTGCACGGTCGCTGGCGATCCAAAGTGCAGCGCGCTGGCGACGCAGGTGTCTGCGGCTGGTGGCACTGCGACGGGAATCTGTGACACGACCGCCAAGTCCTGTTCCGCCGAGATTGCCGTCACCAAGAGCTATCCCGTCACGCTCAGCAACGATCCGACGTTCGTGCAGACGGTGGGCAGCAAGGCGATCTCGATCGTGAAAGCGATCGAACTAAACTACGGCGCCAACAATGCCTCGACGGTGAATCTGCCGGAAATGGAGCTGTACATCGGCCCGGAAACGGCAAAGACACCGACGGACAAAGATGTCTATCTGATCGACAAGATTCCGGCGATCGCCAAGGGCACCGTCGTCGCGGACAAGTCGCGCAAGATCATCGTTCAAGCGGGATCGCCAGCGTTTGAGCGATTCAGCTACTACCTGTCGAATCCCAAGGTGCCGTTTCTGCTGATGCTGAGCGGAAAGCCGACGGTGAAAGCGGGCGACGATCTGCCGTCGGGCAAGGTCGATGTCACGATCACTCCGGCATTTACTGTCGGCCTGCCCCTGTAAGGATCGCGCGTAGCCGCGACGAAACCCATGCTTCGCTTGGCGGAACGGCCCAACCTGCCTATCCGTCGTCGTCTGTGGCTTGTCGCGGTCTGGCTGACGCTGTGGATCTGTTCTGTCGGAAGCGCGACGGCGGAAGAACATTCCAGTTTACCGAAACCCGGCGACTGTGCGCTGTGGGCCGGTCAAGCGCGGCTCGTCGCGCGCAAGCTGCTCGAAAAAGCGACGCAGACCGAATCACCGAGCGTCGCTCGCTTCTACGTCGAGACGGCGTATCAGCTGTCACCAGCTCCGTCGCTGCTCTATAACCTGGGACTGCTTCGCTTGCGGGATGGAAGTGCCGTCGAAGCAGCGGATCTCCTACGTCGCTATCAAGCGGAAGTTGGCGCAGAGCTTCCGACGGAACATCGCGCTGCGATTCACCGATCGCTCTCTCACATTCCGACGCACAGCTATGAAGTCGATCTGGTCACGACGCCAGGAGCAGTGGTCTTCGTCGACGCAAACTTGGTGGGACGAGCGCCACTGGCAAAACCGCTCTTGCTGGCGTCAGGTCCGCATCATCTTCGCGTCGAGCTAGGCTATCGACAGCGAGAGACGACCGTGACGGACAGCGACGGAAGTGCGCTGGGGACAAGCAAGCTCAGCCAGGTGCGGCTCCCACTTCCCAACGCGGTGGTGTTGCTCGCGCCGGAGTTTTCACCGACGCATCAGAAGCACATCGCGACGATCTTTGCCGAGCAAGGAATCACGCTGGTTCCGTCGCGTGACCGAGAGCTGCTGCTTGGACAAGTGACGGATCGCACCGGCTGTCTGACGCAGCCCAGCTGTCAGATCTGGATCGGTGAGCAGCTCGACGTCGAGCGCGTGATGGTCATTCGCAGCATCGATCTGCACAGTCCGTCGAGTGAGCGTCTGTCGAAGCTGTCGCTGGAGGTGATCTCGATTCCGCAAGGTGCGCAGCTGTTTCAGCGTCAGACGATGTGTCAGGACTGTACGACGACGCGCAGCGAACCGTATCTGCACGCGCTGGCCCGCACTGTCCGTCGTGAGCTGCCCGACTTGGCCCACAAGGACAGCCACGATCTCGACGAGCCTGCACCGGTTGGATTCGATGATGTTCCGTCGAAGAGCGTGTCGCCCTGTGCGCTGGCGCGAGGAACGGCCCGCAGGCTGGCGCGACGGCTGCTCAGCGACTGGAATCAAGCGGCAGGCGACGAAGAAGCACGGGTTCGGCTGGAAACGGCCTATCAGCTGTCTCCCTCGCCGCTGTTGCTCTACAACCTGGGAATGCTGTATCGGCAAAAGGGTTCGCTCACGCTGGCGACGGATCTGCTGGGACGCTTTGTCGCGACCGCAGGCACCGAGCTGACGAGCGAGCGACGAGCCAAAGCGGACGCGGTGAAGGCCGAGCTTCGCGAGCAGACCGCGACGGTGACGCTGACAGGTCCAGACGGAGCGTTTGTGTTTGTCGACGGAAAGCTCCATGGTTCTTTGCCGCTTCAGTCGCCGCTCGTGCTGTCGACGGGAAATCATCGTGTTTCCATCGAGATTGGCTATCGTCAGACGGTTCACGAGGTCCAGCTACGCAGCGACGATTCTGTGTCGATTCAGAGCACGCTTCCCGACGCGGTCTTGATCTTGCCCGATGAGCGTGTGATGGCGACGCATCCAGAGCTGCTCACCGTGGCGCAGCGAGCCGCCGAAGAAGCGGGTCTCACCGTCGTGCCCGAGCGCGATCGTGAGCTGATCTTGTCGAGCCTGCCCGATCACGATGGCTGCGCGCAGAGCCTGCTGTGTATGCGCCGCGTCGGACGAATGCTCGGGGCGCAGAGCACCATCATGCTGCAGCAGCAAGCGACGGGAAGCTGGATCGGACGACAGGTCGACAGTGAAGACGGTGCGCTGGGATCGGTGCAGAGCGAGCGCTGTCGAACCTGTAACAGCGACGATCAAGCCATTCGTTTTGTGGTGAAACAGCTCGGGTCTCGACGACATGTTCCACGCGCCAGGCCGCTTATCGACACAGAGCCGACGGCCAAGCTGCACCTGGACGGATTTACTATCGGGACGGGACCGCAGACGCTGCTGCTCACCGAAGGTCAGTATCAAGTGACCGCGACGTTTGCGAGCGCGCCGCAGCTCTCGAAGCTGCTGAACGTGCCGAGCGATCTGAGCCTGAGCTTGCGTCTTCCCGTCGAAGCGTCGCGTCGCCATCGCTTGGTGCTCACTTCCGTCGGTCTGTCGCTGGTCACCAGCGGGGCGGTGCTGATGGCAACCGGCATTGGTCTGTGGAGCACCTCGTCGTCCCAGCTGCCCGATCCCGCCGTCGAGGCCCGAGGAATTCCCGTCACAGGTCCGCTGCTGCTGCTGTCCGGTGCAGTCACGACGGTGGCCGGAGGTGTCATCCTCGGTCGAGTCGGTCTATCCGGCCTGCGCGAGCTTCGCAGTCGTTGAAAGCCACCGCCCGCTGCGTGTAGCGTGTCGCAAGCTACAAATCGCGAAGACCAGACCCTGGCTGTACGTCAGACAGTCGTTGCCCACTTTGAAGCGATCACCGTCGAAGGAGAACTCCATGAGCCAGCCCCCGCGTTCCGCTTGTGTGGCGGACAACCGTACCCACGATGCCCTACCCCGTCCTTCCGTGAGCCGTCGCTCGCTGCTCAAAGGACTGCTCTTTGGCCTGCTGCTTGCGCCGAGTGTCACGTCGGCAGCCGCCAAGCCCGAAGATCTGCTGAAGGGTCAGCTTCTCATCAGCGACTCGTCGTTTCCGCTCAAGTGGACCTCGGCGGGCGAGTACGTTTCCCGGCTGAAAAAGTTGAACAAATCGTCGCTCTTTTACGATAAGAAGACCGGCAAATTGACCATTTACTACGCGGCGTTCTTCGCTCAGCCGGTCAATGACGTGCAGGTCAACTTTGTCATCTACGACATCACAGACGGCGCAAACGCCAAGGCCAAAAAAGGTGCCTGGGAAGCATTCCTCGGGCGCAAAGGCGAGCGCGCGATCTTCAACTCCGTCGAGCTGGACAAAGAAGACATCGAGATGAACAAGAAGTACCTGTTCGCCATCGAGAGTCGTCGCGTCATCATCGCCAAGGGTGAAGTGACGCTGCGCGGCGAGGCTCCGAAGTACTCGGGTAAGGTCGATTTCTCCGAGGAAGATACGAAAAAGAAAGAGTGAGAGGCTGCCCCATGATGAGGTCGAGGCCCCCGGCGAGCTTGCAAGCAGTTCTTCTGTGCGGTGTGACATGGCTTTTGCCGTCGCTTGGTGTTGCGGAAGAGACCGCATCTCCGGCGACAGCCAAGTCCGCAGTCGGTGAAGCCGGTAGCCAGCCGGTGGCAGCGCCGGTGCTCGACGAAGCGACGCTGATTGCGCGGCTGCGTTCAACGACGGAAAGCGAAGCGGCGGCGGCGGCCCGAAAGCTCGGGGAAGCCAAGACGCTGACGGCCCAGGCTGCACTCCTTGACGCGCTCGCCATCGGAGTGTCCCCGAAGGTTGCGGCGGCGGCTCTGTCCGCTGTTTCGTCGCTGCGTAGTGCGGATGCGCTACCGATTCTGGAGCTGTACGCGCACCATCGCAATCCCGACCTGCGCAAGCGGGCGACGCAAGGTCTGGTGGCGCTGGTGGTGGCTCCCGAGGAAACCGCACCGGCAGCGAAGCCACAAGTCGGCAAAAAACCGGCGAAGCTTGTGACGACAAAGCCGGGCGTTCCGCACGAAGAGCTGGCACCCAAGATTGTGCCGCAGCTTATCGCGTCGCTGTCCGACGGAAGTGCAGAAGTTCGTCAGGTTGCCGCCGAAGCGCTCGGTCTGCGTCGGGAAAAGTCCGCCGAGCCAGCGCTCATCAAGCTGCTTCAGCGCAAAGACACGGCAGCGCCCGAAGCGCTCGGTCTGATTGGCGGTCCAGATACAGCCCGCGCACTCGGAGAGATGATCGGAACGGTTCCGAACTACCTGGTCACGGCGACGCTGGGTGCGCTGCTCAAGCGATCCGACTTCGGTCCTGAGCCGGTTCGCACCGAAGTGGTCAAGATGCTCGGGAAGATGCCGGGCGATCAGCCGGTCGACTTCCTGAGCGACTACGTCAAAGCCACCGACACCGACAAAGAGTCCAAGGCCCGACCCTCTCGCGCCGAGGCCCAGAAGATCATCGAGCAGAGGACCGCGAAATGACCACCGCAAAGACGATCATCCGCTCACTCTCGACGCTGACGCTGGCATGCGCGACGACCATGCTCGGCTGTGCTGAAGCGGCCTTTTCGGTTCACACCCAAGACAACGACCTGCACACGGTGAAGCCCACCGTCGAGCGCATCAAGTCCACCAAGGTGGCGAGCGCTCCGCGATCGGGAACGGGTCATGCGCTGGTGTTTGTCGCCGTCGGGCCCGAGCGTCGCGTCGGTCAAGCGCAAGCCAGCCAGTCGGTTGAACAAGGCGTGGTTGGTTACGATCTGACCGACGGAAAAGAGCTGTTTTCGGTCGCATCTGATGTGCGCTCGCGCTTCGTCGTCAGCCAAGGCGTCGTGATGTATCGCGAAGGACAGAGCGAGCTGGTGCTGCGCGATGTCCAGACCGGCACGGTGCGTGCGCGGGTTGCGCTTGAGCCGGGCGAGACGCTGGCGGGTCTGTCGTCGGACGAAAGCCAGCTGTACTACGTCACACGCGCCAAGATCGGCGGCGAAAACAAGAGCTTCCTGACCGCGCTGCTGCCAAGTGGTGCGCGGGCGTGGCGACTGCCGGGCCAAGGCTCGATGGGCGCCCCGGCGACGTGGGGCCAGATGGTGGCGGTGCCGTATCGCTATCAGAATGCGGTCATCCTCGACGCCAAGACCGGACAAGAGCTGTCGCGCATCCGTCAAAAAGACGAGCAGATTGGCTTCGTCCGCGAGAGCAAGAGCGGCTTCCTATACGGCGTCGGAGCGAGCGGCGCGGCCCTGTTTAACGAACAGAGCATCCAAGGCGAAAAGAAGGCGATTTCGTACGTGCAGCCTCAGCTGGGTGAGCGCGTGCGGGTGTTTCTGCACTGGGACGGCTACCGGGCGGAACAGACCGACTTTTCGGCATTCGATCGCAACCGGCTGCTGTGGGATGTCGATGCGCAAGGCGACAAGGTTCGCTTCGCCGACGATCAGACGGTGCTGCACTCGTATCGCTTCCTGTTTGGCATGAACGCCAAAGACGGAGCGGTGCGCTGGGCGTACGCAAACCCACGTCAGACGCTGATGGCCTCGGATCTGAGCGGCGATCTGGTGCTGTACGTTGCGCAAGATGGCGAAATCGGCGGGCTGCGCAAGGACTCGGGATCGAAGGTGCTGAGCCGACGACTGGGCCTCAAGCCAGGACAGAACGTCATCGGCGCGAGCTTCGACACGGCGGGACTTTCAGCACAAGGAGCAGAGCTGGCCAAGGCAGAGCCGGTTCTCGACGTGCTGCGCGGCATCATCTTCGATCGCGACTCGTCGTTTCTGTCGGTGAAGAGCTTTGCGGTGCAGGCGCTCGGGGCGATTCCGGGTCAAGGCGCAGCGTCGGAGCTGGTCAAGGTCATCACGGCAGAAGGCATGCCGAGCGAAGTGACCAAGACCGCAGGTGATGTGCTGGCGCAGCGCAAGGACGATCCGAAAGAGATCTCGGCGCTTCTCGTCGCTGCGCTTCGACAAAGCTACGACTTCTTGGAAGACAAGCGTCCGCGTGGAATCGATGTGCTGGCGCGGGTGGCGCAAGCGGTCTCTGCCAAAGAGACGGTGCCGGTGCTGGCGGAGCGGCTGCTCGACCCGAGCACTCCGACTTCGGCGCTCAAAGATGTGGTGGTTGCGCTGACCAAGCTGGGCGGCAAAGACGCACTTCCACCGCTGCGCAATGCACTGCTCGTCTATCGGGCGGACCCGCTGTTCGCAAGCGAGCCAGATGTGCTGCGACGGGCGGGCGAAGGACTGCTGGCGCTGGGCGGAGAGCCCGAGCGACGGCTCATCCAGTATGTGTCGATGGAGCCGCACACGCTGCCGGGTCTGGCGACGCACTTTCGCAAGGTTCTCGATGAGAGAGCCCAGCCCAAGCCCGCCGCCAAGCCCGCACGCTAACACCCTGCCCCGCTTCCTGTTCGCTTCAGTTCGCTTCCTGACACGTCCTGACACGCGCGCCCGCAGCCCTCGAAACCGAGGCTGACGGCGAACGCTCGAAAACTGCTTCGTCCCCTTGTTACACTTTTGGGCAGTCTGCTCGGCGTGCGCTACGTCGGGTCAGGAGCAGCAATCACAGGAGTTACGGGATGAGCGACTTGATTGGAAACCTCGTCAGTACGCTGGGTGTGAGCCCGGCGCAGGCAGAAGGCACTGCGGGCACGGTGCTGGGACTGATTCAGCAGCACGCACCGGCGGGATCGCTGGACAGCGTGGTGCAGAAGGAACCAGCGGCCCAAGGCTGGATCGATCGCGCGGCCCCGGCCCTGACCAGTCAGGGAAGCGGACTCGGCGGACTCGCGGGCTCGCTGCTCGGGGGTGGCGGACTCGGTGGGCTCGGCGGTCTGGGCGGGCTTGTGCAAGGCGCAGCAGCGATTCAGGTCGTGACCACGCAGCTGGAAAAGCTGGGAATCCCGAGCAGCGTGACGGCGCAGGCGATTCCTCTCGTGCTGTCGTTTCTTCAGTCCAAGCTGGGGAATCAGTCGTTTTCGCTGCTCACCAGCAAGGTTCCGTTCCTACAAGAGCTTGCGCAGCATCAGCAGAGCCCCGTCGCTGGTGGACTCGCGGGCGCGCTCGGGAAGCTGTTCTAATTCGCTACGGCTTTGGATGCGCGGCAAACCAGTCCCACACTGCGTCTGCCCAGTTCGGTCGTCCCAGCGCCGGAACGTGACCGCCTTCGCGAATCGTCCATAGCTCGGCAGCGCCGCCCGGCTTGCATCCCGAAAAGCGCGTCACCGAGGTCTCGCGACCAGAGATGTTCACATCGACATCGAGATCAGGAACGCCCGACACCGGAGTTGCAGCACAGCCCGCGACCTTGGCCCAGAACGTCACGCTGTCCAGCGCAGAAGGAAGTGTGCGTCCGGTTCCGGGCTCTGTTCCGCCTTGATAGGGAACCGCATCATCTTTGGTGCCATGAACTTGCAGCAGCGCAACCGGCTGCGATGGCTTACAGCGATTCACCGCGTCGGTGTAGTTGTCTCCGGCGAGCGATACCACGGCGGCGACACGCTCGGCTCGATCGCACGCATAGCGATGCGACATAAAGCCACCGTTTGAGTGTCCAACCAGATAGACGCGCTTGCGATCGACGCGATACTGCGACGCCATGTCATCGATGATCGCATCAATGTACGCCACGTCATTGATGTTGCGCTTGTCGAAGTCACAGCAGACATCGGTCGCGTTCCAAAAGCGCTTGTTCTTGGAGTCGTTCGTTCCGTCGGGAAACGCATACAGAAAGCCGAGTCTGTCTGCTTCCTTCCCAATCCCAAAGTACAGATCCTGCGCGAGTCCGTTGGCTCCGTACCCGTGTAGCAGAATCACGAGCGGCCAGTTCCTACTGGCATCGTAGGCAAGCGGAATCTTGCTGTCATACGGACGATCAGAGACGATCTGTTTTGCAGTCGCGCGCGCACTTTCGGAAGGAATGAGCTGATCGGGATCGGGCTGCATCGCTTCTTGCGCATCACAGCCAATCAGCGACGAGCAAAGGAGTCCGAGCGTACCGATGTGAAGGAGCCAGCGAACGGACAATACGGTGTTCATCTGCGCAAGCTAGCACAGCACAAAGGCAGGATGAGAATCGGTAACAGAGGATGAGGATGCAGTGATCGGACTACGGCTGATAGCGCCAGAGCGAGTTGCCGGTTCCGGCCATCCAGATGTCGTTTGCTGCGGGAGAGAACATCTCTGTCAGGTTGCGCGTTCCAAACGGACCGGCCACGGCGGACAGCGTGTTTCCGTCGGTGCTGTGCAGAAGGACTCCGTTATCCCCCGAGATCCAGACATCGGTATCAGAGAACGCCACGACAGAAGTCAGCCGCGAGGTCACAGGCGAGGTGATGGTCTTGTACAGACCCGTCATGGAATCGTAGCGAATCACCGTCCCGCTTGCGCCGACCATCCACACGTACTTGTTCGGACTCGCTGCGCCGTGAACGGAATAGAGCGCTGTCGTCCCAGCACCAGTCATCGCGGTCGGCACTGGACTGGTCACGCTCCCAGTGACTCTGACAATCGTGCCGAACAAACCAACGACCCACGTATCGGTACTGCTACGTGACCAGATCGAACGGACTGCGCCGTTAAAGACCGTTCCGTTGAGCGCAGAACCAGGAGAGATACCATTCACAATGCGATACAGATATCCAAGCTCCGTGCCCGCATAGTAGTCGCTTGCGCTAACACCACCGACTGCAGAAGCATTGGACAATGTCGTTCCGAGCTTGACTGCGCTCCACGAGTTGCTCACAAACTCCAGAACGTAGCCGCTATCGGTTCCCACCACTAGCTTGGCTTGGGTCGCCCACGCATCAAAGAAGCCAGTTCCGGGCGGCGGGTTCGGAAGCTGCGAGAACTTCTTCCCGTCATAAGAAAAGACCGAGCCATCGTTGTACAGAATGTACTGACTGCCGCCAAAGCCAGTGATGGCTGTCAGCGCAGACGTTCCCGTGTTGGGAATCAGCGAAGGGAACGGAGCCAACAGCTGCGCTCCGGTCGCATCGGTCCGAATGACGGTTCCACCGTCGGTGGCCAGGTACACTTCGCCCGCAGACGGACCCCACGCCGCGTTGTAGGTAGGGACTCTGGAAATGCCATCGCCCAAGATGTCGCGCGTGCTCGGCTTGCTCAGATCCGCGCCCGGAAAGCGTGTGACCAGCTTTTCCTGACCAGCGACCCAGATCTCGCGTCCGGCATAGCCCCACAGCGCCCGCAGTCCCAGCTTGCAGGAGTTACTGCTGGCCCACGCCGTTCCATCAAAGCGCGCCACGCCGCAGTCGTTTGAGCTTGTGCCACCGACCGTCCAGACATCGCTCGGACCCGATGTCCAGACATCCGCCAGCGAGCCAAGTCCCGGAAGGACCGTCTGCTTGGTCCAGCCGCTGCCAGCGTTCTTTAGGACAGTGTTTGTCTGTCCCACCGCCCAGATGTTCTGCGCGTCGCTGCCGTTTACACGATAGAGGTTGGTAGTGACTCCGCTCGACTGCGTGCTCCAAGTCATTCCGTTACGCTGCACGATGGTTCCCGTGTCACCAACCGCAACGAGGTTTCCTTCCGCAGAGCCCCACACCGAGTTGAGGTGACTGCTGGTTCCGCTGGTCTCGCTCACAAACTTGGAGCCATCCCAGTGCAGCGCAGTACCGGAGTCACCCACCACCCATGCAGAGCCTGCGCTCGCCGACCAGACACCGTTTAGCGCATTCTTGGTTCCGGTGTTTTGCAGCGACCACGTCTGACCATCATAGTGCATCGCTGTGCCGCCATCACCGACGGCCCAGACATCGCTTCCACTGGTTCCCCACAGTCCGTACAGAGACTGTCCCTGCGGCAGCGGATGATGCCAGCACCACTGACTCAGACAAAGCCGAGGCTGAAACTTCGCATCCACTGCAATGCGGCGATCCAGCTTGATCGTGCAGTCATTGACACCGTCGCAGACTGTTCCCGAAGAGACATACGTCTGCGCACCGTAGGACTTTCCCGTCGGCGCAAACTTCAGGGTAACGGTGTCCCCCTGATTGAAGTCATAGCAGCCGGTTCCGCACAGGGCGCCCGTGGAAGACAGCGAAACAGAGCCCTCTCCGCTCTGCGTCAGAAGCAGCGAACAGCGTCGCGGCGACAGCGCATTGAGCGAAACAGAGACTTCCTGACCGCGACCTTTGGATAGATCGATGAGTACGTTTCCGGTCGCCGACTTGCACTGATCCGAACCAAGTGCAGAGACATCTACGGACAGGATTCCACTTTTGTCCGCAGGAAGACGGATTCCCACCGAGTCGAGCCCGGACGTAATGTCCATTCCTTTCATCGCGGACACGTCGCCAAGCTTCGCGGTGGCATAGAGCGAAACCGTATCGCTTGGACGATTGTTGATGCGAATCAAGATCGCGTAGTCACCGCTGTCTCCGCAGCTGGAAAGCAGGCCCGCAGATACCGAAAGGAATCCCAGCGTAGCTGTGAGGAATCGCTTGCTAGACATGAAGCCTCTTCTACGTAGTCCGTAAGTTAAAACGTCGGTGAATAGACGGTGGTTCCCGAAGGAATCGGATCGGCGCTGCTGCTCTTACTGACGCCGACTCCGATGCCGACTCCCAAGATCGTGACCGCAGCAACGCTGCCACCCACGATGGTCCAAAACCACCACTTCTTGTAAATCGGCTTCTGTGCATCGCTGCCAGAAGCCGCAATCGGAGCCGTTCCATCCCCAGTGGAAGGAGTCACAGAAGGCGTCACAGAAGGAGTCACCGGAGTCGGTGTTACCGTCGAGCCTCCGCTTCCTTGAATTCCCTTCATTGCATCGAGTGCCGCTTGCGCTTGGGTGCGGTATTCCTGAACTTTCTTGAGCGTCTCTGGATCACTTCCCAGCGAGGCTTTTTCATAGTTGTTGTAGTACTGAACCGCTTCTTCCAGTCGTCCGAGGCGATGCAGCGTGCGACCAATGTTGACGAGCAGCCACGGCATCTGACGCTGTCCGTACGCCGCTTGAAACTCTGGCAGGGCCGCTTCATAACGACCACCACTGTAGGACTTCATCGCCTTTTCATAGTGACCACGGCACTCGGCATCGCGAAGGCAGCCGTCGTCGGGATCGTTCGCTCCGCCTGCCAGTGCAAGACGCGGAAAGGACAGCACAAAGGCAAGAGCGAGCCACAGCACGGACGAAGGGTTCATGAGTCTGGACCTTAGGAGGTGAGCGTTAGACACTAGCCTGAGTATAACGCCAAGCGACGATTACTTGGCAGCGCTTTCCGTGGACTCTTTCGACAATTCTGCGGCCAGCTCTGCCGCTTCCAAAAGCGCTGGTGCGACCAGTGGAGATTCCGTCGCTGGCCACGGTGAAAGACGACTTCCAAGCTGTGCGGATTCAGACAGAACTACGCAGATTGGACGCACAAGCGCCGACATTGTCGCTGCTTGGCTAAGCTCGCGCACTGCTTGCTGATCCAGTCCACCCAGCAGTCCCAGCGCGAAAAATCCCACCACAAACGATCCCGCACCTGCGACAAAAAACAGCGTCATCATGCCGAGCCAGCTCGTCGGAGACACCAGCAGCACGACCCCGCGCCAGCACAGAAAGTTTACAAGCCCAGCGAAGAGCGGAAGCAGCACCGTCACCTTCACCGGAACATGCAGTGAAACGATGCGTCGATGATTCAGCCACCAGCCGATCACACACTTCAAAATGAGCGCCAACAAGAGCGCAACATAGATTCCCAAGAACTGAAGTCGCGGCACAAAGATCAGCAACAACATCAAGCGGAGTCCTTGTTCGATCAGCATCACCACCGTCGTAGTTCCGGGTCTTCCTGCGCCCTGCTGAAGGGAGTCCGAAAGCCACGCAAGGGGAAGCAGCAGTCCGCTCAAACAGCCCACAACCAAGAAGTCGGAAGCACCTTGCCACTGCGGTCCCAGCGCAACCAGCACATAGCGCGGACCGATTGCAACCAGCAGCGAAAACACCACCGCAGAGAACAGGAATCCGAACTGCAAGTAGCGCGATATGTAGTACTGAATCAGCTTCTTTTTTCCTGCGGCTGCGGCCTCTGACACCGCCGGGAGCGCGCTCTGATAGAAGCTCCACGCGAAGAAGAACAAAAACTGGAGTCTGTTATGAATCATATCGCGGATTCCCAGCCACACCGGAAAGTCCGCAAGCCAGCGCATGATGATCAGACTTTCCAAAAAGGAAGTCAGGCGGAAGGGCTCCTGTCCCATCGTGACCTTGAAGCCAAAGCCAAGCTGACGCTTCACAGTCTGCACATCAAACTGCGGCAGCAGCATCGGTAAAAACGGAAGTCCCAGCTTCTTTATGGCGATGACTCCGATGGAAAACACCACCGCTTGCGTGGCCAGACTTCCGATTCCCATTCCGATCGCAGCGCCAAATGCTTCGCCAAACTGAGGATGTGAAAGTCCCCACGATCGACCGAGCAGGACAAACGGAATCGGCACCACGAAGCTCAGCACGCGCGCTTCCGAAAAGTCGAGCAGGTTTAGATAATCAAAGCGCTGCATCGCTTGACAGAGCAGCTTGGGCAGCGTCGTGATGGGAGGCAGCGCGGTCGCAGCATACAGCAGCGCAAACGGCGCATACATCGCATAGGAAGAAGACGGAAGCACCCGCAGCGCCACCAAGATGAGCAGCGTTGCTTCCACCGTACGCGCGAAGATCTGCCACCACACATAGAACTGAACATCTTTGAGCGCTTCTTCCGGCTGCTTGGGACGATGCTCTGCAAAGTATTTGACGACGGCAGTCTGGGTTCCCATGTCAAAGGTCAGCCACAGGATAAACAGCGTGTCTCCGGTGTTTTTCCACAGTCCATCCGCTTCAGGAAATGGCTGAACAGAGCCGGACAGATAGGACTGCAGCGCGAAGTACGGACCGATGAGCAGAAACATCGATCCCAGCAGTGTCAACAGTCCTGATAGAGGCCGCGTAAAGCCCACTTCATTCCAGTTTGCTCGTTGGGAAACAGCATCGTGCGGACTCGATTCCTGCTGGGGCTGCTGGACCGATCGTGCAGCTCGCAGCGCAGCCAGCCAGTCCTTTTTCCAGTGTGCAAAGCGCGCGCGCGGCAACCGACCCAGCACAAACAAGAGCCCGCAGATCAGCCATACACAGCTCACAAGCGTGATCGACAGCGACGGACTGTGAACCCCAAGCAGCGGACTGTGTGGCCACTTCGCAAACGAAAGCGGAGTCTGTCTCGCGGCATGACAAGCGGCAACATAGAGCAGATAGTTGAAGTAGGGCCAGCGACGGATGCGGCCTCCAGATGAAGACAGATCATCGCTGCGCAGATCGATCGCAATCATCACTTCATGATCGGTGATCCACACAAGTGGCAAGCCGCTGTTCGTCCGTAGGATCATTCGATCAGAAGGAATCGCGGCAGCGTCGGCAGCAGAGCCCGCAAAGGTCGATCGCCACTGGCTCGGTGCGCTCTTCCAGTTGATGTCACACAGTCCGCTCGCAGCGTGTGGACACGCAATGCTGGCCAGCTTTTCAGCGGGATGCGTCGTCTGCGTAGCGACCTGCCGAAACGACACAGAAGGAACCGCAGCCAAGGAAAGTCGCGCAGCCAAGTCCGCATCAGGAATCGGCGGACTCGAGTCCGCTTGCGCACGCCCACTTGTCGGACACAGCCCGATCCAGAGCACCAACAGCAGACCGAGAATCCGCATCATCAGATCATCGTAGCGCAGTCGCACAGTCGGCGGCGCAGCAAATTCATGGCCCTGGGCGTAGCGATGATCGTAGCGCTTGACTCAGCGCGGTAGAGTCGAGGACAGTTTCGTCATCACCGAAGAGAAGACGCCCATGCAGAGCTGGGGGAAACTGCCATGACCACTGCCAAGACCCACGATCACAGCGCGCCTACAGGACGCTGGCTCAGCAAGACGG
>WBZX01001143.1_pt1 | contig 20794 bp, 20 predicted proteins | sample 5204211 | NCBI WGS metagenome assembly WBZX01 (sample SAMN12344362, study PRJNA552823) | activated sludge metagenome | biome: Activated sludge suspended growth; feature: Nitrification reactor; material: Wastewater; isolation source: activated sludge from nitrification reactor of wastewater... | reverse complement strand
CTGCACCCCAAACCGCGCCATGGTCGCCAAAGTGATCTCAATGTAAGGCTTGGAAATCAGCTCACCGACAACTTCAACCACAACTGTTTGCCCAGTCAGAGGCAAAGCCATCAGCAAGCCGGTCAAGAACTGGCTGGAGACATCGCCACGAACCTGAACTTCACCGCCGGGTCGAATGCTTGCCGGCTTTATACACAACGGGGGATAGCCGTCATTCTCCAGATAGGTGACATCAGCCCCGAGTTGGCGCAGACCATCCACCAAATCGCGGATCGGCCGCTCGTGCATGCGGGCCACACCCTTCAGGACGTAATCACCACCTGACATTGCCAGCGCAGCGGTCAACGGACGAAATGCAGTCCCGGCATTGCCAAGAAAAAATTCTGCCTTTTTGGTCGGAAATTTACCGCCACAACCCTTGATCAGCCAGTTTTCGCCACCCAGATGGGTAACGCCCACACCTAACACCTTCAGCGCATCAAGCATCCGCTCGGTGTCATCAGAAGCCAGCAAATCGCGGACTTCAGTTTCGCCTTCGGAAAGGGCTGACAGCAAAAGCACCCGATTGGAGATACTTTTCGAGCCGGGAAGGCGAATAACGCCGGATGCGGACAAGAGTTGGGGTAGGTCTAGAAATTCCATGATCGGCAGAGTGGTGGGGGAAAATTGAATAGTGTACCTGTACCAAAGCAAAGCCCGAGGCTCTCCTGCTAAGGTCAGGCGGCTGGACTGGTTACGTACTCAGGCACAAAACGGCGGAGACCCGCCTTAACCTCATTACTCGGACGAACCCCGGACTGAAGCCAGCCTAGCAGTTCGGCATATTCATCAGCAAGCAGGACATCCGACAGGCGGGCAATCCGCAGTTTCGGGTGCGGCGTTGGCAGAGTAGCCTCATCATCAGCCAGCAATTCCTCATAAAGCTTCTCGCCCGGCCGCAGCCCTGTAAATTCGATTCGAATTTCCTCGTCCGAGAAACCTGAAAGCCGAATCATGTCGCGAGCCAGATCGACGATCTTCACCGGTTCGCCCATATCAAGGACAAAAATCTCCCCCCCTTGCCCCATGCTTCCTGCTTGCAACACCAGTTGCGCCGCCTCGGGAATGGTCATGAAGTAGCGCACGATGTCCGGATGAGTAACAGTAACTGGCCCGCCACGAGATATCTGCTCGCGAAACTTGGGAATAACGCTACCATTGCTGCCAAGCACATTGCCGAACCGGACTGTGACGAACTTCGTCCCGCCTTCCGCATGGACTGCGCGGCAGAGACGTTCGGCCAAACGCTTGGTGGCGCCCATAACATTGGTCGGATTAACAGCCTTGTCGGTCGAGATCAGCACAAACTTGTCGACCCCCGCCCGCTGTGCCGCGCGCGCCATGGTGAAGGTGCCGAGGGCATTGGTCCGTACCGCCTGCCAAGCATTGACGTCCTCCATCAGCGGCACGTGCTTGTAGGCGGCGGCATGGAAAACCACTGCCGGCGCTTCCGCCAACAGGATCTCGGCTACCCGCTCGCTATCCCGCACGTCAGCCGCCCAGCATTGACAAGCCAGCCCTGGAAACTTGCTGCGCAACTCCTCATCGATCGTGTACAGCGCAAATTCAGAAGAATCGAGCAGTATCAGCCGCGCCGGTTCGAAGCGGGCAATCTGCCGGCACAGTTCCGAGCCGATCGATCCGCCGGCACCACTGACCAGCACGACACACCCGCGTAGCAGATCATGTAGACCGTCGTCGTCAAGCGTCACCGCTTCTCTACCGAGCAGGTCTTCCAGTTCCACCTTTCGAATATTGGAGACGGACAAACGACCGGAAAGCAGGTCGTCGTACGAAGGCACGGTCATCACTGCAAGACCGGCCTCCGCCGCCAGTTCGGCCGCCCGCCGCCGTTCTCCGGGACGAGCCCCAGGCATGGCTATGATTGCGTGCTGTGCACCAAGACGCTCTGCGACCAGTCCGATTTGATCGATAGGAGAAACGATGGGCAAGCCACGTAATTGACGGCCACTACGGCCGGGGCTGTCCTCTAGAACAGCCACCGCATACCATTGCCCACTTCGCCCAATCTCGCGCAACAATGAATCGGCCGACTCGCCGGAACCAATCACCAGAACCGGCTGCCCCCGCAATTTAGCCGGTCCGTATAAGCGATGCTCCTTCCAGCTCCGATACGCAAAGCGGCTGCCACCCATGATAACGGCCAGCAGCATAGGATGGAGTATCAGTACCGATCGCGGAATGTGTGGCACGGTAAAGAATGCGACAACTGCCGTTGTCAGCAAGGCCCCAACCCCGATCGCGGCGATCAGGTGATGCAGGTCCGAAATACTGGCGAAACGCCACAGTCCGCGATACAGGCCGAACAAGTAGAACAACCCGGCGAACAGCGGCACCAGCCAGATTAATGCTAGTCGGGCCGCCTGTGCATAGTCCACCGGCATGTCGAAGTTGAAGCGAAGCCAGAAGGCGAGCAACCAAGCCAGCATAGCGGCGGCCACATCATGGGCAAAGGCAGCAAATGTACGAGGATTGGAGAATGGGAACAGTATTGTTGTCTTGTTTTTCATTTTTCTGCCTAAATACATTCAATGCGACACGCCCTCGCGGCGAATGACCTTCATGGCTGTCAGCCAAAGAATATACACGTCGAATGCCAATGAGCGGCGTTTGAGATACGCGGCATCAAGCACAACCTTCTGGGGAGTCGGCAGCTCGTCGCGACCATTAACCTGCGCCCAACCGGTCAGCCCTGGTAGCAGTTCATGAACCCCCGCCGCCGTCCGCAAGGCAACCAGATCATCTTGATTAAACAGGGCTGGGCGCGGCCCGACAAAACTCATGTCACCCTTCAGGATGCTCCACAACTGGGGCAGTTCGTCGAGACTGGACTTGCGCAGGAAGGAACCGATCGGCGTCAGATAGGCATCCGGATTCTCCAACAAGTGGGTGGCGACGGCCGGCGTACCGGTCTGCATGCTGCGAAACTTGGGCATTTTGAACACACGGTTATTACGCCCGACCCGATCGGACCAGTAGAGCACCGGCCCGGGCGACGTCAGTTTCACCGCGAGGGCCACCAGCAACAGCGGCAGACCGAGAAACAGCAGGGCAATCAAAGCAAGCGCTATGTCAAAGGCGCGTTTCATATCCGCAACATCTCCCGCAAGCCGTCCTTGAGGTGAACAACAGGCTTCCAGCCGATTTCCATCTGAATTCGCGAACCATCGTAACAAGCCGAACCGAGGAGGCGCTGCAGCACCTCGTCATTCAGCGGCAGACGGTGCCCAAGAAATTTGCCCAGGCCATCGCCGGCCCCGGCCAGCCGCCTCAACAGGCTTTCGGAGATTGACCAGGCGCAGGGCTTCATGCCCGAGACTTCGCGGAGTGCATCGAACAATTGCCTGCCCGACGGCGTCTCTGGCCCGCAGACGATGTAGGTCTTGCCGGCAGCCCGCCCGTCGCCGGCGACGACGAGGATCGCCGCGACCACATCATCGACATGAACCAATGAGCGCCGATTGCCAGTCTCGGGCAGCGGAGGAAAAAATCCTTGGCGAACCAGACGCCCCATCCGCTCCAGGTTGCCGCGCCCGCCTGCACCATAGACCATGCTCAGCCGTAGATTGACGACATGCATCCCATAGGTCCGGGCCGCGTCGACAACTATCGCTTCGGCTGCGCGCTTGGACAAGCCATATTCGCTCTCCGGCTCGCCGGGAAAATCCTCATTGGCGTATGCCTCGCCCGGCTCGGCCATGGCCTTGACGCTCGACAAAAACACGAAACGGCGAACGCCGGCCCGCCCGGCAGCCTCGACCAGGTTGCGCGTTCCTTCGAAGTTGACCTGCCAGTGCTGACGCGCCTCATCGCTGGAACGGGCCGAAAACGCATGGGCATAACCGGCGCAGTGAATCACGCAGTCAATACCGGCACAGGCCGACTCCAAGGCAGGCACATCGGCCAGATCTGCCCGCGCAGTGCCCGGACCGCCTCCGTCGCAACGCACGAGCGAACGACATTGATCACCGCGACGAGTAAGCGCGGCAACTACCTTGCGACCGACGAAACCAGTGCTGCCAGTAATCAGATAGTGATCGGCTGCGCCTACTTGGCGCGCTGTCGACATAGAGTCTTCCATCATCTCCGGATCAGGATTTGCGCCAGACGGTCCGGTTGATGTAGTCCGTATAGCTCAGCACAATCCGCACCACCTGCTTGGAGACCGGGCCTGCCTGATAGTCAGGCACCACCGGGATCACCCGCTTTTTGGGATCGTGCTGGGAGAGTACGACTCTGACGGCATCGAGCACCGGTTGGCGTTTCAGACCACTCATGATCAGCACGCCCTCATCCATGCCTTCCGGTCGCTCGTGGGCGTTGCGCAGCGTGATCGCCGGCAGATTCAGCAACGAAGCCTCTTCGGTAATCGTGCCACTGTCCGATAGGACGCAGAAGGCCGACATTTGCAGCTTGATGTAGTCGAGGAGACCATAGGGCTTGGCGAAGCGGATCAGCGGATGATCCAGCGACTCGCCCAGCGCCTCAAGGCGCTTGCGCGTGCGTGGATGCGTCGAGACGATGATCGGCAGCCAGTACTCGTCGGCCAGCGCACGCAAGGTATCGAGCAGATCACGCAGGTTTTCCGGCGTATCGACATTCTCTTCGCGGTGGGCACTCACGATGAAGAAACGTCCCTCTGCCAGCCCTTCGCGTACCAGGACGTCCGATTTTTCGATGCGCGACATGTAGTAGTCGAGCACCTCTTCCATGTGAGAACCGGTCTTGATGATGGTTTCCGGACGAATGCCCTCGGCCAGCAGATAGCGCCTGGCATGTTCAGTCAGGACCATGTTGATGTCGCTCAGATGGTCAAGGACCTTACGATTCAGTTCCTCCGGGACGCGCTGATCGAAGCAGCGATTGCCGGCCTCCATGTGGAATACCGGAATCTTGCGCCGCTTGGCCGGGATGACAGCCAGACAGGTGTTGGTGTCGCCGTACAACATCAGCGCATCCGGCCTTTCACTGTCGAATATCAAGTCGACCTTGGCGATGATCTCGGCAATCGTCTGTGCCGCCGTTTCACCGGCAGCCCCGAGGAAATGGTCCGGCTTGCGGATTTCAAGGTCGTCAAAAAATACCTGATTCAGTTCGTAATCGTAGTTCTGCCCCGAATGCACGAGAACGTGATCGACCTGGCGGTCGAGTTCGGCGATCACCCGGCTCATCTTGATCAGCTCGGGCCGCGTGCCAACCAGCGTCATGACTTTAAGCATCGAGCTGCTCCTTAATGTAGTCGAGCTTGAGCAGCAACTGCTTGATGCCTGGCACTTCCAGGCGCTCGGTGTTGTGCGAGGTGTAGTCGTCCTGCTCTGAGATCCTCTCTTCGCCCTCGACGAAGTATTTTTTGTAATTTAGGTCGCGATTATCTGCCGGAATGCGGTAGTAGCGTCCCATATCTTCGGCTTTGGCCATTTCTTCGCGGGAGACCAGTGACTCATAGAGTTTCTCGCCATGACGGGTGCCAATTACCCGCACCTGGTTGTCGCGACCGAACAATTCCTTGAGCGCCTGGGCCAGGTCACCGACGGTGGAGGCCGGGGCCTTCTGCACGAACAGGTCGCCCTGCTCGCCATGCTCGAAGGCATGCAGCACAAGATCCACAGAGTCTTCAAGAGACATCAGGAAGCGCGTCATATGAGGATCAGTGACCGTAATTTGCTCGCCACTACGCATCTGATCGACAAACAGCGGAATCACCGAGCCGCGCGAGGCCATCACATTGCCATAGCGGGTCGCACAGACCACTGTACCGCCCTCGGGAATCATGCGCGACTTTGCGACCATCAGCTTCTCTGCCATCGCCTTGGAAATGCCCATGGCGTTGATCGGGTAGACAGCCTTGTCGGTACTCAGCACCACCACGCGTTTCACGCCACTGTCGATGGCTGCGTTGAGGACGTTCTCGGTGCCGTTGACGTTGGTACGCACTGCTTCCATCGGATAGAACTCGCAGGAAGGTACCTGCTTGAGCGCCGCCGCGTGGAAGATGTAGTCGACACCGACCATGGCCTGCTTGAGGCTATCGTAGTCGCGCACATCGCCAATGTAGAACTTGACCTTGTCGTTTGCCAGGGCAATGCGCATGTCTTCCTGCTTCTTCTCGTCGCGGGAGAAGATGAAGCGCTTGAGGACCGTATGGCCAAATGAACCGGTGCCCCCGGTAATCATCAATACCTTGTCATCGAACATAGAACCTTCCAGATCGTAAACGCGTCCAATTAGGCCGCGCAAATAAATAGTTAAGTTGTCGTCACGTCACACACCACGCTTCCCAGTCAATTCGAAGCAGCGAAGAAAACCCTTAACCTCCTACCGCTCCACATGCATCAAGCGAATCAGCTCGGGCCATGCAGGTGCCACATAACCGGTGGCCTCGCGAAAACGCGTCCCGTCGAGAGAGCGGTTGATCACCAACGAATCATCCGGCCGAATCTCGATCTCCTTGCCATACTGCGAAGCCACCAGCTGCAACAAATCCAGCTTTGCGATTGGTTCCGCGGCAACATGATACAGGCCATTGAGCTGAGGTAGTGGAACAACGAAATCCTTCATTACCCGAGCCAACTCCACCGTCGGCAGGCCAGAGAAAATCGCACGGGAGTAACCCTTTACGCCAGCTTTTTGCGACAGGAACCAGTCCACCAGAGCGTAACTTGAGCCGAGCTCATGACCAATGATCGAGGTACGCAACGTAATCGCGTTGGGCTGATCGTGCAGTTCGCCGATATACTTGGACTTGCCATACAGGTCCTCGGCGTCAGACGGGTCGCTTTCCAAATAAGCACCCTTACGTCCAGAGAACACGCAGTCGGTGCTCACATGGATCAAGCGCGCCCCTGCCAACATACACAACCGCACCAGCCGATGCGGCAGCATAGCGTTGATCGGCAGTGCAGTCAGCGGATCCTTGGCGTCGGCCAGCTGCTTGATCAGCCCAACGCAGTTGATCACCAAACCTGGCCGCAGCTTCGCCAGAACTTCAACTAGCGCATCCTGATCAAGCACATCCACACCAGTCACCAGCCGAGCATGGCTTTGCAGCGGGAAATGCCGTAACGCCGTGCCATTGCGTAGCGTGCCCCAGGCCTCATGTTCGGCATCTGCATCAAAAACACGGAAAACAGCATTGCCCAGCATGCCGGTAACACCCAGAACCAGTACTCTCATATGCCACTACCCTTGCCAGCCTCACAAGCCAAGTACTCTACCAGCACCTGCACCTGCCGACTCATATCAAAATTCACATCGAAATAGGTCCGCCCCGAATCCCCCATTTCCTTGCGCTCCGCGTCTCCCAGCGCCTTCATGCAACGAATATTCGCCACCAGCGGCAACACCTGCTCAGCCGGAGAGACCAGGCCGGCGCTAGCTTCGCAGACAACTCGCGCCCCCTCGCCGTTCATGCAGGCAACAATCGGCTTCCCGGCGGCCAGATACGCTTGGATCTTGCTGGGAATGGTCTGCGCGAAAGCTTCTTCATCGTTGAGCGAAACTAGCAAGGCCGAGGCACGCTCGAGAATCTGCGGCATCGCTTCCATCGGAAAGCGGCCCGGAATTACCAGATTGTCCAGCCCATAAATCTGCTGCTGCGCCTTAAGCCAGGCAAGGCGGCTACCGCTACCGACCAGCACGAGGCGGATCTGTGGATCATCACGCAGATGCACTGCGGCCTGAACCAGCGTATCCAGAGCCTGAGCAGTGCCCAGATTGCCAGCGAAGACCACGCAGAAATGTTTTTCCAGCAATTCACTCAACTCCGATGGGATAGACATCAGTGCAGCCTGGGGCCGAACATCTATAGAGTTGGGGTAGTAGAAAATTTTCTCGCGCTCGGCGTAGCGCGCCACCGGTTCGATGAAGGCCCGTGACTGCACCAGCAGGGTATCGCAGCAGCGGTAGATGGCCTTGACCATCCAGCCCACCGCCTTTAGCAGCGTAGGATTTCTGATATAGCCGGTTGCGGCCAGACTTTCCGGCCACATGTCCTGAATCCACAAGACCAATTTGGCCTTTTTCAAACATTTGAGCAGAATCGCCGGAATCGCCTGGGTTATGGGTGAAGGGGCGAAGACCAGGATCGCATCGAACTCGCGCTTGCGCAGCATCCAAGGCAGGAACAGCAGGCCTGCGAGCACGAACGAAAGGTAGTTGAGAATAAGATTCTTAGCGCCTCCCTCGCCTCGCGGCCAGAGCGGCACACGCAACACGTCAACCTTGTCCAGGTAACGCTCGCGCAGGGTCCCTCTGACGCGATAACCTTCAAACACCTTGCCATCCGGATAGTTGGGCTTGCCGGTAGCGACCACGATCTCGTGTCCCTGCTCGTCCAGCATGCGCACAATGTCATTAATGATGAAACTTTCGGGCCAGAAATATTGTGAGACGATAAGTAGTCTCATCAGGCTAATCCCGAAAGTATACGTTGATAGAGTTTGAGATATTCCGGCGCCAGACCTATCCAGGAATATTTGCGATCAACGAAGCTGGCCCAACTCGACGATAGCTTCTCCAATACACTAGGATCGGCAAGTAGACTAATCAACCCATCCGCAATGCCAATGACCGAGACCGGCACTTCAAGTCGTTCGTCTATGGTCCTAATCTCCCCAAAACCGCATTGGTCCGTCAGTAGCACGGGCACACCGCAGATACCAGCCTCAATCGCGACGATGGACATCGCTTCGTGCCTCGATGGGACCACAAGGAGATCAGCCATACGATATGCAGCCGATTTGTCTACCCCAGCAACATAGCCGATGAAGTGCACCATCCCACCGATGCCAGACCGCTCGGCGCTTTCGCGCAACGCTGCCAGCATACCGCCGTCTGGCCCGGCGAACACCAGATGGTATCCGGGAAAAACGTGGCGCGCCTGCAAAAAAGCCTGCAGTAGCAAATCCGGCCCCTTTATTGGGTTGAGCCGCCCCATGAAAAGAATCGTTGGCGCATTCGGCAAGCCGAACCGGTTTCTGAATTCGGCGATATCCACGAATGGAAAATCGTCCGCACTTACCCCGTTCGGAATCACCGTCACTCTGGAACGAGGGACACCATAATCTTCGAACTGAGGAAACTCTCCTTCGGTTACCGCGATCCAGCCAGATGCATTTCGAATGATCGCATTACCGATGATGAGATTATAGGATTGCTTCAACCATCTGGAGCGGCCGAAGATAGGCAGAGCGCCAGCAGGGCATACTACGTAAGGCTTACCGGCGCGTCGGACGGCCAGGTAAACGATTGCATTAAGCACACTCCAATGGCCCATCAGGTGGACAATGTCAGCCTCTTCAACCGCCCGCCAGATACAGCCTGGTCTCCAACTGGGGATCTTGAACCTTTTAAATAGACAAGGCAGTACCGAAACTCTGGCTGGCTTGAGTGCTTCCAGGCGTTGCTCATCAAGATGCCCAGAATTGATTGTTAAAACTTCGCAGGATGCATCCTGCCTCACCAAGAAGCGGCTCATCTGGAAAGTCCGCTCGGCTGTTCCTCCACCGGACTTGAGGTCGAGCAAATCGTTGACATTGAGTATCCTTATCGTCATAGATACCCTACACCTTTCTCATCAAGATGCGAGGTGCGATACCAATCTGCGTATTCCGCCAATCCCTCAGCCAGTGTCACCGGAGGCTTGAAGCCGAACCGGCGCAACTTGCCCGGGTCAAAGTCGCATCGCGGATTGACATTATTGCGCCCCAGTGACCAGAGCAAGCCTCTGAGTAAAGTCAAAGGCATCTGAAATTGTGGTAGGGGATACGCCTTCACCCTTAGCGCCTCCATCAGGAAGTGTTCCACATCAACGAAGTTGTTCTGCGGGTCATCGTCATCGGAGACAATGAAAATCTCGCCTTCATAGTGCCTGGTGTCGCGTATCAAAAAGATAATCGCAGCCACCACATTGGCCACATGCACCAGATTCATCCGACGCTTGCCGAACAGGCATGATTTCAGATAGTTCTTCCAGCAGTTTCCCTGGACAAGGCCGGCCGCCAGTTTCTTGAGCGGCTCGCCATCGACGCCGAAGACCGCTGTCGGCCTCAAAATTACCACCTCAAAGAAGCCTCTCGCGAAGTCGACGATGTCCTGTTCGATCCTCAACTTTGTTATGCCATATTCCGTAACAGGCAGACAGCCAATCGTTTCGTTGATCAGGTCATTTCCCACCCGCCCGACGACCGCTGCGGTGCTGCAATGTATCAGCCGCGCGACCCCTGCTTCCTTGCAGGCCTCAAGTAGGTTGCGAGTATATGCGCGATTCAGTACCTCTCCGGCGTCCCATAGATACACTAGGTTAATGACGGTACAGCCGGGAACGAGGAATTTTCGCAATATGTGCGGATCGTCCAACCCCCCTTCGAACACCTCCACACCAGCTCCGAACGTTGCCTCGCGCGAGTGCCTGCTCCTCGAAAGAACCCTGGTCACATATCCGCACTCGCGTAGCAGCCCTGCCACCAAGTGTCTTCCGATGAACCCCGAGGCGCCAGTTATGGCAATGGTGCGCGCTCCAACGTCACACATGGCTTGCTCGCCCGACCGAAGGAAGCGATCGATTTATGAATATTCTTAAGCAAAGAATTACCACCATTGCCTGAAGAAATTCAATGTAAGCCCCGAACCAGCCGTTCATCAGCCATGACAATCCGGCGAACCAGGCAAATTCGACAATTAATCCAGAATTCTCCTGCTTGTTTGCTAACCAGATGCCCAGCCATGCCAGCAAAAAAACATATCCTACATAGGCCAACCACCAGCTAGGTGTTATCCAGAACCACCCGACCAGCCCGGTGTGCGTGTTACTGACGACACCAGGTGCTGTCGGCTTGAATACTGCGAAGTAGTCGAGCAGCTTCAGATGTATATCAGGTATGCGCGGCCATCCAATCAGGCGCTCCAAAGCAAATTGAGGCAATCCCTCTTCAAAAAAATATAAGAACTCCCTGTGCTGTACCTTTTCGGACAGAAATGTCGAGTTATTAATGATGACCGTCACGTTGTCTACATGCTGCAGGCGCATCAGAGACCTCTCTAGCGTCAACAACATAGATTGCCGCCAGTCTACCTCCCGAGCCATATTCATCAGATTGCTGACGTTTGCTAGAAAAGCGTAGCCGTGGTCGCGCATCTTCCATTTAATTTCAACCAGATAAGGAATGAATATGGCGAAGACCGTTAGCAATGCTGTTATCCTCTTCCAGTCGAAGCGTCGCTCCAGCATCCGGTACGCCCCCTCAACAAACAGGATCACGAGCCAGAATCCGAGCCAGCCCCGCAGGACATTGGAAAGCATATAGATGCCCAGATTGAGCAGAATCCAGCGCGATCGCCTGTACAGGCAGTAATAAACCAGAAAGATCGCATCCGCAGGAAAGAGTACCCATACATACTTCAGCGGCAGATCGCTCTGTCTAGTCGATCCAGCAATACCCACCTGTTCAACGAGGCAGAAGACGAGGAAAGTGAGTTGGATGAAGAAGACCAAGATGGAAAGTAACCGCGCACAATACTGACTCTCGTCTACCAAAGGGCGCGGCAGCATGAGTTTGACTGGGACACTCTCCATCCAGCTGTAGACGGGCCCCATGCATACCAGATAAGCAATCACGATGCTGCCAGTTGCAACCAGCAGAGTTGTTAGGTCGGGGATTACAACCCCCTTAAAGTCGCCTTCCAACGCGCCCCTGACTGCGAACAGACATGCCGCCACACCTGCAGCAGCCACATACACTCCCAGCCAGAATGCCTTGTAATATCTCACTTCATATACCCGCGTTGATCCGTTTGAACCGTTTGATTTGCGCAATGAACGCCCACGGCGACACCCAGCAGAATGACTTAAATGCCAGCTTTAGGAACAGCAAAGCCGATTTACGCCGATTCTTCATTTCCACGAGCAGGTAAATAAGGCTGTTGATAAAGATCTCGCGCCTGTGGCCCGGTAGCAACGCGAGGTAGTGATTCAAGTGGCCAGCGTAAACTCGCATAACTCTTTGCGGCCCCCTCCCTTTTCTGGAAACACCAGTGTTGCTGTTGTAGCGGTACTTGCCAAGAATTTCCCCAAGGTATTTCCCATAGCCGGACATGAGCATCTCGACGGTATAGAAGTAATCCAGCGTCTCGCCCTCCACATGTCGGCTTTTCCTGGCGCTTGACCGGTACATCATTGCGCTGTGATAGCCCACACTCCCAAAGCTAAGCGCATCGTTCAAGCGCACAATGCCTTCCTCGAACATGCTCAAATCAAGCAAATTCGGTTTGCATAAGGTACCTGCATCGTTGAAGATCAATACACGGTGCCAGACTACCGAACAGTCCGGGTGTGCCTCCAGATAATCCACCTGGGCCTGAAGTTTGCCCGGCAGCGCAATATCGTCACCATCAATGTGGGCGACATACTTTCCCGCCGCCCGATTGTGCACAGAAATAAAGTTCTGCGTTCCGCCGACCTTGTCCGGATATAACAGCGGAATGACCTTGCCCGGATAACGCTCCGCAAATTCGATCACTGCCTCTCTTGTGCCATCACTGGAGCAATCATCACCTACGATGACTTCAAAATCGAAGTCGGTCACTTGGTCCACGATGCTTTGCAGGCACTCGCGTATGTATCCCTCCTGATTGTACGTGATCACACAAACCGAGGCTTTCGGAGACTTAGTGCTTGCTTGCATCGGCTATCCTTGAGCGATTTGGCTATGCCATTTACTGATTATCTTGCCTCTAGCCCACGATGAACTCGCGACCGCTGCCACGACCAGCCCCGAACTAATCGCAAACAGGACCACCGCTATCATGGATCGCGCCTGCGGCAAAATCACCCAGCGTTGCAGGCAAAATGCAATAACCAAAGGCAGCGCCACGATAGGCATCACATCCCGCATTATCCATTGGAGATGCAACCCCCTCACAAAGCGGCGGTGCACTAGAGGGAGCCAGAAGAGGAATGGAATCAGGTTCGCCGCTATCCATGCATATCCCGCCCCCTCCATCCCATGCCTATTCACAGCCCAGAGTAGAATCGGGATAAACATCGCCACGAACAAAGCATTCCCAATCAGATGCAACTTCAGGTCGCCCTTGGCGAACTGCAAGTAATAGGGGAACGCCGCTAGAGCAAGCAGTCCATTCCCCAAGGCATAAAGCGTGAGAACAAGGGCAGATCTCTGCGCGATTACAATGTCTCCCGTCCACGCCCACAATATCTGTTCGGGAAAGAAGGCCAGCACTAAAGTGGGGGGAACGATGATTATTCCGACCAACTGAGTCGACTGCCGGTATAGCCTGAGAAGACCATTCTGGTCACCTTCAGCATTCATTTTTGTCATGCGTGGAAGTAGCGCACCACTGATAGGTGCACTAAGCATAAGGATACCGCTGGCCACCAATACCGCCAAAGTGAAATAGGCGTAATCTGACAGCGCCAGCATGGTGGAGAGGATTAACTTATCGGTCTGAGTGACCAATACCCATACTGCGCCGGTGAAGGCGATGCTCAAGGAAAACTTAAGAACACCGTGCAACGGCTCCCAACGCCACGGAATGCACCTTTCCAATACGTCAGGTAGGAGAGCATAGACTTTAAACGTGAGCCATATCACCTCTACTACTGCGATGACGACCTGATATGCGAAAAATGTTGTAGCGCTCGTATCGACCATGAGGAGGACTGGGATAACAAGGACGAAACGAGCCGTTGCAGTCGCCGTATTGAACCAACTCAACCAAACAAGCTGCTCGAAACCGTTGATCACGCCCCGGTACAAACCGCACATCCAGCGCAGGGCCACGATAATGGCCATGAGCATGATGGCGTGCACAACGTCTTCCGGCGGAAGCCTTTCGACCTTGAGCCAGCGACTCGCGATGCTATCCGCCCCTACGATCATCGCTACCGCGCCGAACACCCCCACGCCGATGAAGATACCCTCCAGGGCGCGCAATAAGCGGCGCAACATTAGGACGTCCGTTGCTCCGCCACGGAAACGCGCAACCTCCCTCACCATGGTCGGCGTAAGTCCCATGTCCAGCAACATGAACCAGGCTTGTAACATCGAGAAAAAACCTACGAGCCCGTACGCCTCGACTCCCATGAATCTGATATACACGGGGATCATGACGATCCCGATCAGCGTGACGTAAAACTGACTGAGATAGTTAGAAAGTATGTTATTCCGGAGCGACATCAAGGTGTTTCGGCTTATCTCGTGTCGCCCCGCTCGCACACCAGGAAGATACTCGAACACAGGTCCGGATAAGCCTGCCCGAGTTTGTAGCAGCCTTCCAGATACTCCTTGGAGATGATGTCCGTCTGCAACAGACGATCCCACTGGAAGTTCGCCAAAGCCTTGAAGAATATTCCAGAACGGTGAACCACTTTCAATCCCGCAGCCTCTGCATCGCGCTCCAGCGTGTCCAGAGAATAGGTGCAACGATGGCCGTGCTCAGCCTCGGCTGGGGTAACCGCAGCGTTGTGCGTGATGAGACCCATCTTTACAGCGATTTGCCGCGATGGTGCATTGGCATTCGGACAGACCAGAAAGAAGCGTCCGCCCTCGGCTAGCCATTCATCATTGATGCGTTTCAGCACCAGGACAGGATCATCCAGATGTTCCAGCACGTGGGTTAAAATGATGTTGTCATAGCACCTAGGTAGGATTGCCTTTTCGAAGAGCGAATTGACGAACTTCACCTTGTAACCCAGTTTTTTCCTGGCCTCTTCGACAGCGACATCCGAGGCCTCGACACAGGTGATGTCATCAAAATAGGGCAGAAACCTTCTGGTGAAATCGCCCTTGAAACTACCCAGTTCGAGGAGGCTACCCTTGTTGAAGAATGGCTCAAACGACTTGATCATGTAGGGATGCATCACGTCAAAGTCGAAACCATAGGCGTACTTGTGGTCGTAGGTATCTCTTATTTCGACGTTGTAATCACGTTTGCTGTTCATTCTTTATCCCCGGTTATCATTCCAAATATAGATCCATGGCAACAAATGGTGCATCCGTTTTGCCCGCCATAAAACCGCTTTTCTTGTACAAACCGATGGCCGCTAGGTTGTCACGCTGTACTTCCAGACTTATCTGCCGCATCCCCAAATTTTTTGCATGCGCAATACACTGCTGCACCAAGTTTGCTGCGATGCCCTTTCCCATCCAGTCTTTCAGCACGCTGACACTAGTGATGAAAGCGACACGTTGTTGCTGATCGTTGCAGTACGCCGCTACCAACCCCACCAACTTATCGCCAGACCATGCCTCAAACCGAGTCGCTTTGCTCGTGATCTTTTCAGCATAGGCGTATATGTCGACCCGATCGCTCAGTGGCGGATTAAAATCGGCATCGCCCAGCGAGAAGTGCCCAGCGATCTGTGCTTCGGACGCATTGTTCAGTCCGAATTCGATACCCTCGCTCACCTTTCCAACTCGGCCAGTCCAAACCCATAACGCCCGAACTCGTTGCCGTTATAGAGCAGATAGACCTTGCCGTCGCACTCAAACACATGCGGATAGCACAACATCTCCGAATCCCAACTGCCGGGAGTGACATCGAGCAAGGGGTTCTCGTCATCACGGTTCCACGTCACGAGGTCGTCTGACCAGGCATGACCAATGCGATAACCGCGGCCGATGTTCTTGCGAAAATCGAACGATTGGCGATAGCAGAAGAACATGTGATGCTGCCCATCAATCTCGATCACCGTCGGTAGCGCCTGACTTTCATCCGGCCCAAGTTTGTCCAAAATGATCTGGCGCGCCTCTTCTTTCAGCCAGTTGATGCCATCGCAAGAAGTCGCATGGCCAATCTTGTAAGTGCGATCCGGCGCTGCATCCGGTAAGTACTTTTTCCAGCCGGTGCCAAAGATATACCACATGTGAAATAGGCCGCCAATGACCTTCACGAAGCCGTCACCGACCAGGCAGGGTTCGTGTAGCGACGCTGCCATCACAGGTCCATCACCAATACGCTGGAAGGTAAGTCCGTCGTCACGACTAATGGCTAGCCCGATGGCGGTATCCACCGATACCGACACACGGCGATTCCAGCCGCATGTGTAGCCGAAAACCACATCGTCATGGCGCATAACACTCATGGGAAAGATGCCGTGTTCGTCGAAACTGCCGAGACTGCCTAGCGGGATGACGGTCTGCTCTGACACACGGATCACGTCGCGCAAGTTCTTCTGCATGTCGACGAAGGCGATGTGGCTCAGATATTTTCCGTTGCTCTTGTCCACCGAGCGGGTGGAAAAATAGATGCGCACGAAATCGTCGAACACAAGTGCCTGCGGTGACTGTGCGAACTGCACGCAGTCGTTCGGCAGTGTGTGCTGCGTCGGATCGAATATCTTGCCAAGCTTTTTCCATTGCATCACTTACTCCAAGTTTCCATCCAGCACGGCCAGTCCAAAACCGTGTCGGCCAACCTGGTTACCGAGGTAGGCCATATAGGTTTTGCCGTCCAGTTCGAACACGTGCGGGTAACTGATCATCTCTGCATCCCAGCCTTCCTCTGACACTTCGATGCCCGCCTTGGCATCGTCGCGCACCCAGTTCATCAGATCGGTGCTGGAGGCATAACCGATACGGTAGCCATTCTGCTTGCCACGGTAATGGCTACTGTAGCGGTAGCAAAAAAACATATGATATTTACCGTTAGCATAGACCACGTCCGGACTGGCCTGAGCTTCATCTTCTTCGATGCGGCTCTCGATCAAATCCTTATTGAGTTTGTTCCAGTTGATGCCATCGCCGGATGTTGCCATACGAATCTTGTAAACGGGCTCTGCGCGCCCATCCACCACCTTCCACTTGCGCCCAGCGATGTACCACAGATACCAAGTTTCGCCAAAACGTCGGATCTTAGGCCCGCTCAATACGAATGGTTCGTCAGGCGAGTACGACAATATTGGGCCAGTTCCCAGTTTGGTGAATGTATCGCCACCATCACAGCTAGTAGCCATGCCGATGGCAACGTTGAACGGAACGGATTCGCAACGCGTCCAGCCTGCATAATAAGCGCGCAGTTCATCTCCGTTGCGGATGACAGAAACGGGATAGGTGCCGAACTCGTCGAATTCGCCCAGTCCTCCCAAATTCAAGATCGGCTGTTCGCAGACATGCTGGATCTTGAACACATCTGCACGATCCAGATCGACATATGCGGAGTAGCTGACATACTGTCCGTCCTTGTCTGCAGGCGGGCGGCAGGAAAAATACACGCGCACGAAATCGTCGAACAACAGCGTAGATGGCGCCTGAGCAAACTCCTTCAGCCAGCTACGCCCTTCTACCTCCTGAGGCGTAAACACCTTGCCTAGTTTCTTCCACTTGAACATGGTTCAGATCAACTCATAGTTGGTTGTGATAGCGGTACGGATGACATCAAGCGGATTGAACATCATCACATCGATGATTGACAGCCAAGGTACGAAGTCATCGCCGAGTTGCGAATATTCGATAGGCTTCGATTTGATGAACGTCAGTTCGATACCCCTATCCCGGAAGGTGTCCTTCGAATACAGTTCCATACCGCCGATGGTGTTCACATAGGAGGTTGCTCCGGCCGCTTCGCACAGTGCAAGCACTTTGTCCTGACTTTTCAGGCCGTGGTCGATGTCGATGTCGGATGAAATCCTGATCGCGGTAGTGATACCCAGATGTTTGCATGTCTGGCTTATGGAATGATGCAGATAGCGAAACAGGTTCGCGTCTTCGTATCTCACGATCTGTTCAAGTAGCGGATATGTCTGCTCGAAATAGGGTGCGCGCCGGTACGCTCCCTTGAACTGATTGAGCATTTTCTCTCGATTGAAGTCTGCCGCCAGTTCCCGATCACATACATCCAAAAAATCTGAATCGCTCTTCAACGGCAAAGAGAAGATCACGTCCTTTCCGTTCTGCAGCATTCGGTTGCGATTGATCCACCCCTTCTTAGTGTACTTGATATTGTCATACACGATGAATTGGTCGACTGCCGCAATCAACTGAAAGTAGCCAATGTAGGGAAGGAAATACGGCTGCATGATGGCCAGCCTCATCCTGACCATCCGGTGAAACCGACTGTTTGCTTGGTATCCACTTTATTGCGCCGCGATAAAATGGGTAACCTCGTCAACCACCGACATCTCCAGATCGGGATAGATCGGCAGGCAAAGGACACGTTGCGCCGCGACAGTGGCTACCGGCAGGTTCTCGCGATGAGAAGAAGGTAAGCCGCGATACATGGGGAAATCCGATATCAGGGGATAAAAGTAGCGCCTGGGATGGATGCCGTAGTCCTTGAGTTTTTGATAGAGATCGTTACGGCTGATCGGGTAGTCGGCACCCACCAGAATCGGGAAATACGAATAGTTGGCAACCTTTTCGCCCGCATCGTTCAAACAGTGAATACCCTTTACACTTTTCAACCGCTCGCGGTACTTCGCATCGATCGCTTTGCGACGCGCGAGTGCCTGATCGATGTATTTCAATTGCAGCAAACCGAGCGCCGCGTTGAATTCGCTCATCTTGCCGTTGATGCCTGGGGCCACTACAGTAACTTCGCCCACATGGCCGAAATTCTTGAGGTGGTCGATGCGCACTTTCGTCTTAGCATCAGGACAGACGATGGCCCCCCCCTCGAAGGTGTTGAAAACTTTGGTGGCGTGGAAACTCAGTACCGACAAATCACCGTGCCTTAACACGCTACCCTTTGCATCTTCCACGCCGAACGCGTGGGCGGCGTCGTAAATGACCTTGAGGTTATAGATGTCGGCGATATTCTGTATGGCTTCGATGTCACAAGGATGCCCATAGCAATGCACCGGCATGATCGCGGTGGTCTGCGGGGTGATAGCCGCTTCTATCTTGGCCGGATCAAGATTGAGTGTGTTCGGATCAATATCCACAAACACCGGCTTGATTCCGTTCCACAACAGGGAATGTGAGGTGGCAACGAAAGAGTATGGCGTGGTGATCACCTCGCCGGTCACGCGCAGGGCTTGCAATGCTGTCACCAAGGCGATCGTTCCGTTGGTGAACAGGGAAATATGTTCGACCCCTAGGTGTTCGCATAACTCCCGCTCCAGGTGCTGATGGAAAGGCCCGCCGTTAGTTAACACTTTATTGGTCCAAATCTGTTCCAGATAAGGAATGAACTCCTCCAGTGGCGGCAGGAAGGGCTGTGTCACATATATAGGTTTTTTTATCGTCATTTTTGACTACGCCTCACTCAACAGTGAGAAAAAGCTGCTTGCAGTAATATCTTTAGCGGACAGCTTCGGCAATTCGACAAGCTGCCAATCTACCTGCAGATCCTTGTCATTCCATAAGATGCAGCGCTCATTTTCCGGGTAGTAGTAATCTGTGGTCTTATATAGAAATTCAGCCGTTTCGCTCAATGTTAGGAATCCGTGCGCGAAACCTGGAGGAATCCATATCTGCAGCTTGTTCTCTGCCGAAAGCACCTCACCAATCCACTGCCCATAGGTAGCCGAGCCTTTCCGGATATCGACGGCCACATCGAAGACTTCGCCGAGAATGACGCGGACGAGCTTGCCCTGAGCCTTCGGTGGCAACTGGTAATGCAGCCCTCTGAGAACGTTATTCGCACTCTTCGAATGATTGTCTTGGACGAAAGCGATCTCCTGCCCGACAGCATCATTGAAGGCCTTCTGGTTGAAGCTTTCAAAGAAGAAACCGCGCTCATCTCCGAACACTTTCGGCTCGATGATCAGGACATCGGGAATCCGGGTCGGCGTGACTTTCATCAGTAGACCTTTTCCTTCAGCAGATTGTACAGGTACTGGCCGTAGCCCGTCTTTGCATAGCTTTGGGCTAGTTGTTCGAGACTTTCATCGTTGACCCAGTTCTGGCGCCAGGCGATCTCTTCGGGACAGGCGAGCTTGAGGCCTTGGCGCTTTTCGATGGTGGCTATGAACTGGCCTGCTTCGAGCAGGCTATCGTGGGTGCCGGTATCTAGCCAGGCGTAGCCGCGACCCATGATTTCTACCTTCAGTTTTTGTCGCTCAAGGTAGACGCGGTTGACGTCGGTGATTTCAAGTTCGCCACGAGCGCTGGGCTTGATGTTACGGGCGATGTCGACAACGCTGGTGTCGTAGAAATAGAGCCCCGTGACGGCATAGCGTGACTTGGGTTGGTTGGGCTTTTCTTCGATGCTGATGGCATTTTTGTCTTTGTCGAACTCGACAACACCGTAACGTTCCGGATCGGTGACGGCGTAGGCAAAGACGGTAGCGCCGTTTAGGTTAGCGTTGGCGCCTTGCAGCAACTCACTGAACTCATGACCATGAAAGATGTTGTCGCCAAGGATCAAGGCCGACGGGTTGCTGCCGACGAAATCGGCGCCCAGGATGAATGCCTGAGCCAAACCATCCGGGCTTGGCTGGACGGTATATTGGAGATTGATACCCCACTGGCTGCCGTCGCCGAGCAGTTGCTCGAAGCGCGGGGTGTCCTGCGGGGTGGAGATGATCAAAATGTCCTTGATGCCGGCCAGCATGAGCGTGGTCAGGGGGTAGTAGATCATTGGCTTGTCGTAGATCGGCAACAGCTGCTTGGATACCGACAGAGTCGCCGGATAGAGCCTGGTGCCGGAGCCGCCGGCGAGGATGATGCCTTTGCGCTGACTCATTTTGTTTCTCCGTATTGCTTGCCCAGCCACTCGCGGTAAGCACCGCTCGTCACATTGGCCACCCAGGCCTGGTTATCCAGATACCACTGCACCG
>WBZX01001141.1_pt1 | contig 20826 bp, 14 predicted proteins | sample 5204211 | NCBI WGS metagenome assembly WBZX01 (sample SAMN12344362, study PRJNA552823) | activated sludge metagenome | biome: Activated sludge suspended growth; feature: Nitrification reactor; material: Wastewater; isolation source: activated sludge from nitrification reactor of wastewater... | reverse complement strand
GCACGTCACCAAGCTGGGCGGCGAGGGCGAGCTCGTGCGCGGGGTCGGCCCCATCCGCACGGGCGTCACGGCGATCCTGCCCGCCTCCGGCGATGTCTTCTCCAAGCGCGTCTTCGCCGGGGGCCATGTCCTCAACGGCGCCGGCGAGGTCACGGGCCTCTCGCAGATCGACGAGTGGGGCCTGTGCGAGACGCCCATCCTCCTCTGCGACACGATGGCCGTCGGGCGCGTCGCCGACGCCACCGTCGAGTGGATGTCGCGCCGCCACCACACGATTGGCCAGGACGACGACGTCGTCATTCCCGTCGTCGCCGAGTGCGACGACAGCTACCTCAACGACGCCGTCGGCCGCCACATCACCGAACAGGACGTGTGGACCGCCCTGGAGACGGCCCGATCCGGCCCTGTCCCCGAGGGAAACGTCGGCGCCGGGACAGGCATGCAGTCCTTCGATTTCTCGGGCGGAATCGGCACCGCGAGCCGCATCGTGCGCATCGCCGGCATCGACTGCGTCCTCGGCGCCCTCGTCCTCTCCAACTTCGGAAACCTCGAGAACCTCCGCGTGGACGGCACCCCCGTGGGCGCCATTCTGGCCCCCCGGTACGAGTCCATCCCCCGCCGCGGCCCGGCCGGCTCGATCATCGTGCTCCTCAGCACCGATGTCCCCATGGTCCACCGCCAGCTCGTGCGCCTCGCGCGCCGCGGCGCCCTCGCGATCGGCCGCTGCGGCGGCTACATCGCCCACAACTCCGGCGAGTTCATCGTCGCCTGGAGCACGGCCAACCGCGTCCCCCGCCGCCGCCCCCACGCCCGCTACCGCGCGGAGATGGTCCTGGACACAGCCCTGGATCCGCTCCACGAGGCCACTGTCGACGTCGTCGAAGAGGCCATCATGAACGCCATCTGCGCGGGAGTCCCCATGACGGGCCAGAACGACCACCACACCCCGGCGCTCCCCGTCGAAGAGGTCCGGAACATCCTCCGCAAGCACCACCCCCTCGCCGCCGGCCGCAACGTCAAGCTCCTCCGAAAAGCCCGCCACACCTGAAAGCCCCCGCGCGGCTTCAGCGGCCCTTCGACCTGTGATACGCCGGAGATCCCATGCTCCGCTGGAAGCGCTTCGCCCTGGTCCTGACCGTCCCCTCCGCGGCGGCGCTGCCGATCGTGTCGTTCGCCCTCGCGGACGCGCTCGATCCGAGCGTGCCCCACACGGTCGTCGTGGGCAGCCCCAAGGGCGCGGCGCCTTCGGAGCGCGTCGATCCGCAGCGCACGGGCCGCAGCAAGACCAAGCTCCCCGCGTCCCCCAAGGAGTCGTGGAAACGCACGCTCCCCAGCGGGACCACGTTCGCCCCGCTCGTCGACGGCTCCGGCAACCTCACCTTCGCCCTCACGACCTCGATCATCCTCCGCTGGTCGAGCGAGGGAAAGGAGCAGTGGCGGGTCCAGCTCCCGTCCGCGACGGGCTCCGCCGTCACCGTCGCGGCGCCTCCCGTGCTCCTCAGCGGCGGCACCATCGCCATCGTCACGTCGCTCGGCGAGCTCGTCGGCATCTCCCCGAGCGGCTCGATCCGCTACACCACGGCGCTCGGCGTCAGCACGTCGGCGGGCGCGCGCGACGGCGGCGTGAGCCCCCTCGCGCTCACGGACGGCGGCCTCGCGATCGCGTCGGGCCGCACGCTCCTCGAGGTCTCCGCGGACGGCTCGGTCCGCGCGCGCGCGCAGCTCGACGACTCGGCCGTGGGCGCGCTCATCCCGGGCCCCGAGGGGACGCTCGTGACCACCACGTCCGGCGCCGTATACTCGTTCAAGCCGCCGGGGGCGCCGCGCAAGGTCGGCTCGTTCGGCGGCAGCGTGCGCAAAGGGGCTTCGCGCGCCGACGATCGGACGCTCTTCGCGGTCGTCGACAGCCGGCGGATCGTCGCGCTCGATCTCCCCACCGGCACGACGCACACGCGCGCGAGCGCCGGCCTCCTCCTCGGCGGCTTCGACGCGCCCGTCGCCGTCGGGCCCGGCGGGACGGCCGTGACAGGCGCCTACGCGGGCCTCCTCCTCAGCGTCGACTCTTCCGGCAACGAGAAGCTCCGCGTCTCCATCGATCCCTCGCTCACCCTGAGCCCCGACGCGGGCGCCCCTTCCGCGACCCCCTACGGCCAGCCGCCGCCGTTTGGTGGAGGCCTCGGCAGCCCGTTCGGGACCGTCGACATGCGGCCCAGCCCCGCTGTCGTGGTCGACCCCGACGGCCGGATCGCCTTCGTCCGCGCGAACGGCCGCGCCGGCGTGATCAGCCCCGACGGCAACATGACCCTCGCGAGCGAGCGCGTCTGCGGCCGCCCCGTCTCCCTCCAGCCCGCCGGCGCGAAGAAATTCGTCATCGCCTGCGAGGAGGGGACCGTCGTGATGTACTCGGACTGATCGCGCACGACACCGCGTCGTTCGGCTCCCCCCGGTCGGCGCCGCACGTTCGTCGCCTGCGCATCCGTCGGGTGCCGTTCCTTGACATGCTGCGGCAATCCGACTAAAGCGCCGGCCCACATGGAGCTAGACGCATCGTGCCTTCGTTGGGCCAAGGTCGAGAATCTCGAGCGGCTCGCCCGCGCTCTTCGCGTCCCCCTCCCGCTCCACAAGCGACACAGCCGTGAGGCCTACCACCGGACGCTCGTCCGCGTCGTCGCCCGCGCGCTCGAAGACGCCTCCCGCGACCACCGCGCCGCCCAGCACCACGCTTCGCTGTAAGGGAGTCATCCCCCTTCCAGCCTCTCCCATCACGGGGCGCCTTCGGGCCTGACGTGGTGGATGGGTCGAGCGTAGTCGCGCCTCGATACCACTTCTCCCCATCACTGCCAGTCTGCCGGCGACCTCGAGCAGGTCAGTCCGCCCCGCCGCGGAGCCGCGTCACCGCTTCAGCTCGACGCGGAGGTACCCGCGCTCCAGCAGGTTGAAGAGATCCTCCACGATCTGCTCGCGGGGACGGGAGGCGGCGCCGCTCACGTTCTCGAAGAGGATCTCCTTCATCGCGCCGAGCGTGAACGTCGAATAGATGGCGGCGTCCCCCGGCGCGACGATCCCGAGCTCCTGGCCCTCTGCCAGGCTCTCTTTCAAGAGCATCTTCACCCCCGCATAGAACGACTGGATCTTGGCGCCGAACTCCGGGTCGAGGCCGGGAGCGTACGAGAGCAGGATGCGCGTGAGCTTGGGCTCGTCGAGCAGCACGGCCACGATCGCGCGGATGTTGTGCTTGACCTGCGCCTCGATGTCGCTCCCCAGATCGACGTGGAGGATCGCGCTGCCGATCCGCGCGAAGAGGCCGTCGACGAGCTCCGAGAAGATGGAGCGCTTGTCCGGGAAGTAGAGATAGAAGGTGCCCTTCGCGACGCTCGCGGCGGCGACGATGTCGTCGATCTTCGCGTCGTGGAAGCCCTTCGTCGCAAACACGTCGCGCGCGGCTCGAAGCAGATCCTGCCGGCGCTCGGCTTTGCCCATCAGGCGGAGCCTCGTACCACCTCGCGCCGCCCCAGCGAAGCAGGACCGCTGACCGGCGCGTCACCGTCCTGTCAAGGGGCTCAAGCGGGGGAGCGCGAATGCCTTTTCGCAGGGCATTTTTCGTCCGGATCGCGATCAGAAATTTGCGCGAATGCTTGTGTGGAGCCCGGGGATCAGTTACGAACGACTGACTGGCCAGTCAGTGGCCGCGCACAATCTGCGTTGGAGGCACTCAGGCAATGGGCAAGCTGATCTCGGACCCGGTCGTGGTGGGCATCGATGTCGGGTCGACGACGGTGAAAGCGGTGGTTCTCGATCCGAGCACGCTGGAGGTGCTCTGGAGCGACTACCAGCGTCACCAGACCAAGCAGCCGGAGAAGGTGCTGGAGTTCCTCGGGCGCATCGAGGAGCACTTCCCGCAGTCGCCTCGGGAGCAGTGGCGCGTCTTCATGACGGGCTCGGGCGCGGCGCCGCTCTGCGCGGGGATCGGCGCGAAGTTCGTGCAAGAGGTCAACGCCGTCACGCTCGCCGTCGAGAAGAAGCACCCCGACTGCAACAGCGTCATCGAGCTCGGCGGCCAGGACGCCAAGATCATCATGTTCACCGAGGGCGCGAACGGCGAGAAGACGGCCGTCCCCTCGATGAACGACAAGTGCGCGTCGGGCACGGGCGCGACGATCGACAAGTGCATGCTCAAGGTCGGACTCCCGCAGGAGGAGGTCGTCCAGATCCACTTCGACGACTCCAAGCTCCACCACGTCGCGGCCAAGTGCGGCGTCTTCGCCGAGACGGACATCGTCAACCTGGTCAAGAGCGGCATCCCCGCCAAGGAGATCGCCTGCTCCCTCGCGGACGCGATCGTCCTCCAGAACCTCAGCGTCCTCACGCGCGGCTCGACGCTGAAGAGCCGCGTCTGCCTGCTCGGCGGGCCGAACACGTACCTGCCCTTCCTCATCGAGTGCTGGCGCAAGCGCATCCCCGAGGTGTGGGCCGAGCGCGGCTACGAGTGGGACAAGACGCGGCCGATCGAGGAGACCATCTTCGTCCCCGAAGGCGCGCAGTACTACGCCGCGTTCGGCGCGTGCGTGTACGGCCTGCGCGAGGACGCCTCGGTGGGCCTCTACGCGGGCAAGGCCGGCCTCGAGGAGTACATGCGCAACGGCCGCAAGGCGCGGCTCGGCGAGAGCGCGGGCCCGCCCCTCGTCAAGAACAGCGGCGAGGTCTCGGACTTCCGGACGCTCTACGCGATCCCCAAGTTCGTGCCGCGCAAGTTCAACCCCGGCGACGTCGTGCGCGGCGTCATCGGCCTCGACGGCGGCTCGACCTCGTCCAAGGCGGTGTTCGTCGACGAGAACGGCGAGATCATCTGCAAGGCGTACCAGCTGTCGAAGGGCAACCCGATCCAGGACACGAAGGAGCTGCTCACCAGCATCCGCTCGTACATCGAGGACCAGGGCGCCAAGTTCGACATCCTGGGCTTCGGCGCGACGGGCTACGCGGCGGACGTGCTCCAGGAGTGCGTGCGGGCCGACGTGAACATCGTCGAGACGGTCGCTCACATGATGAGCGCGGTGAAGTTCTTCGGCGACGTCGACGTGATCTGCGACATCGGCGGGCAGGACATCAAGGTCCTCTTCATGAAGAACGGCGACATCGCCAACTTCCGCCTCTCGAACTCGTGCTCCGCGGGCAACGGCATGCTCCTCCAGGCCATGGCGGATCAGTTCGGCCTGCCCGTCACGAGCTACGCGGACACCGCCTTCCAGGCCGAGCTCGCGCCCAAGTTCAGCTACGGCTGCGCCGTCTTCCTCGACACCGATCGCGTCAACTTCCAGAAGGAGGGCTTCTCCAAGGAGGAGCTGCTCGCGGGGCTCGCGCAGGTGCTCCCCAAGAACGTGTGGCAGTACGTCGTGCAGATCCCGCGGCTCGCGTCGCTCGGCACGCGCTACGTCCTCCAGGGCGGCACGCAGTACAACCTCGCGGCCGTCAAGGCGCAGGTCGACTACATCAAGGAGCGCGTCCCCGGCGCGCAGGTGTTCGTCCACCCGCACACGGGCGAGGCCGGCGCGCTCGGCGCCGCGTTCGAGACGCTCCGCGTGGTGAAGCGCCGCGGCAAGAGCACCTTCATCGGCATCGACGCGACGATCGCGCTCGAATACACGACCAAGAACGACGACGAGACGGTCTGCCACTTCTGCCCGAACGAGTGCAAGCGGACCTTCATCGACACGTCGCGCCCGGACGGCACGACCTCCCGCTACATCTCCGGCTTCTCCTGCGAGAAGGGCACCGTCGAGAGCGAGGAGGCGATGCTCGCGCTGGTGAAGGACCGGAAGAAGATCGCCCGCGAGTTCCCGAACCTCGTCGACTACGAGTCGAAGCAGGCCTTCCGCCACTTCTACGAGCCCGCGCCGATGCCGGAGGCCGGCTCGCCGATCAAGGACTTCGTCCTCAAGAAGGGCTTCTTCAGCATCAAGAAGACCGAGACGACGCGCCCCTTCCGCCGCGGCGGCCTCGCCGTCCAGGAGAAGCTCCGCCGCACGCGCGTCGGCATCCCCCGCGTGCTCAACATCTACTCGACCGCGCCGTACATCCGCACGTACTTCGAGGCGCTCGGCATCCCCAAGCAGAACGTCGTCTTCAGCGATCCGACGAGCGAGGAGATGTGGGTCGAGGGCGGCAAATACGGCTCGATCGATCCGTGCTTCCCGTCGAAGGTGTCGCAGGCGCACATCCACAACCTGCTCTTCCACCACCACTCGGACGACAAGAAGCTCAACTACATCTTCTTCCCGATCCTCACGCACGTGCCGAGCTTCGGCGAGGGGATGATGGACAAGACGAGCTGCCCGATCGTCGCGGGCGTCCCGGACGTGATGAAGGCGGCGTTCACGAAGGAGGTCGACTTCTTCGCGCAGCGCGGCATCGAGTACCTCGATCCGCCGCTCACGTTCGCCGAGATGAACCTCACGGCGCGCCGCATGTTCGAGACCTGGGGGCCGCGCCTCGGCATCACCGAGGACGAGAGCGATCACGCCCACCGCGAGGGCATGCGCGCGCTCGCGCTGTTCGAGCACGATCTCCAGGAGAAGGGCCGCGCCATCCTCGAGACCGTCGAGTCGGAGAACCGGATCGCGATCCTCCAGGTGAGCCGCCCCTACCACTCGGATCCGGGCCTCAACCACGGCATCCCGGAGGAGTTCCAGGTGCTCGGCTACCCGATCCTGTCCATCCGCAGCATCCCCAAGGACACCGAGTACCTGAGCCGGTACTTCAAGGAAGAGATCGCGCGCGGCCAGCACCCGCTCGACATCAACGACGTGTGGCTCGAGAACTACTCGGCGAACAGCGCGCAGAAGGTGTGGGGCGTGAAGTTCGCGGCCCGCCACCCGAACGTCGCGCTCCTCGATCTGTCGAGCTTCAAGTGCGGGCACGACTCGCCGACGTACGGGCTCGTGGAGAGCATCGTGACCACCAGCGCGACGCCCTACGCCGCGCTCCACGACATCGACGCGAACAAGCCCGGCGGCTCGATCAAGATCCGCGTCAAGACCTACGGACACACGCTCAGCCTCCACCAGGAGGCCCTCGAGGATCAGGCGAAGAAGTCCGGCGAGCTCAAGCGGAGCGTCGAGCAGAAGAAGCTCGAGCTGCTCACGATCAAGCAGCAGCAGCTCGCCGATCGACAGATCACGGACCCGGCCCTCGAGGAGCAGATCCAGGGCCTCGCAGCGAGGCTCCAGAGCTACGTCGCACCCCCCTCCGCGCCCGAGGCGCCGAAGGGGCTCGTTCAGATCAAGAAGAAGACGGCGGATGGAAGCGTCGTCCGCGTTTGAGTCAGCTCGTCACACGACCGAAAGAGGGACGACCCATGGACCAAGTCACGACCACGCAAGAGACGCCGAAGAAGAAGAGCCTGCCGATCGCCGGGAAGCTCGATCGCATCGCCGAGGATCTCGAAGCCGAGCTCAAGGCGTACGAGGAGTCCGAGCGTGAGCGCCTCGGCGTGAAGAAGGCCCGCCGGCAGTGGGTCGACACGATGCTCAAGCCGGAGATGACGCGGAAGGAGCGCGAGAGCGTCACGCTCCTCATCGGCGGCCTCACCGCGGCGCAGGACTTCCTCATCGAGGGGGCGCTCCGCGGGCTCGGCTACAAGGTCGAGTACATGAGCTGCCCGGACAACGCGGCGCTCCAGGTCGGCAAGGAGTTCGGCAACCGCGCGCAGTGCAACCCGACGTACTTCACCGTGGGCAACCTGGTGAAGCACCTCCAGCAGCTCCGCGACGAGAAGGGCCTGACCTCCGAGGAGATCGTGAAGAAGTACCTCTTCCTCACGGCCGGCGCGTGCGGTCCCTGTCGCTTCGGCATGTACGTCACGGAGTACCGCAAGGCGCTCCGCGACGCGGGCTTCGACGGGTTCCGCGTCATGCTGTTCCAGCAGCAGGGCGGGCTCTCGCAGGCGACGGGCGCCGAGGTCGGGATCGAGATGGGGCCTCCCTTCTTCATCTCGATCATCAAGGGCGTCGTCTGCGGCGACGTCCTCAACGCGCTCGGCTACCGCATCCGCCCCTACGAGGTCGTGCCGGGCGCGACGAACAAGGCGCTCGAAGAGGCGAAGCGCATCATCTACCAGGCGCTCTTCGAGGGGACGAACGTGTTCCTCGCCCTCAACAAGTGCCGGCCGCTCTTCGAGGCGATCGAGGTGGACAAGCTCCGCCCGCGCGCCAAGAGCGCCATCATCGGCGAGTTCTGGGCGATGACGACCGAGGGCGACGGCAACTACGCGCTCCAGAAGTTCCTGGAGAGCGAGGGCGCCGAGTGCGACATCCAGCTCACCACGGCGTGGCTGCTCTACAACATCTGGGAGGTCGCCCGCGACACGCGCGTCCGCGCCGATCTGCGCGAGGCCGACGGCGGCAAGTACGGCCTCGAGGGCATGGACGAGATCGGCGTGGCGAAGCGGGCGGCGATGCTGCGCCTCGCGGAGCTGGGCCTGCGCGCCGGCTTCGTCGCGTTCGCGACGCCCGCGGGCCTGCACCACTACCCGCTGCCCGACATGGACAAGGTCGCCGAGGTGGCGGACGCGTTCTACTCGAACGATCTCCGCGGCGGCGAAGGCCACATGGAGGTCGGCAAGCTCATCCTCAACGCCGTGAACAACAAGGCGCACGTGACGGTCAGCGTGAAGCCCTTCGGCTGCATGCCCTCGTCCGGCGTGTCGGACGGCGTGCAGTCGCTCATCGTCGCGAAGTACCCGGGCACGATCTACTGCGCCGTCGAGACGAGCGGCGACGGCGCCACGAACTTCTACTCCCGCGTGCAGATGTACATGTTCAAGGCGCGCATCGCGGCGGAGGAGGAGCTGAAGAGGGCCTACGAGACCACGGGCGTCACCGAGGCCGAGGTCCGCGCGTTCCTCGCGTCGCACCCGAAGTACGCCTCGCCGCTGCACCACTCGCCGCACGTCGCGGCGGGCTCGGCGGCGAACCTGGTCCACGAGGTGGCGCCTCTCATCAAGCTGACGCGCGTCGAGCGCGCCACGCTCGCGGCCAAGCGGACCGCGTCCAGCGTCGCCGGCATCGCCAAGGCCGCCCCCGGGCGCGTCGCGGCGGTCTCTGCCTTCCTGGCGGATCCGGAGACGCGCGTGCGCCTTCGTCACGACGCGGAGGTCGCGCTCGACATCGTGCGCGGCAAGGCGATGGACCACATTCGCCCCATCGCGCAGAAGCTCCTGGGCAAGGCCGTGTTCGAGAACAACTCGGAGCTGCAGACGGTCGGCTACTCGCAGGAAGCGATCGCGGCGGAGTGACGGCCGGGGCGAACGCCCCAACTCCTCCGTCGAGACGGAAGAGCCCCCTCGCAGGCCCAAAGCGAGGGGGTTCCTTTTTTTTGTGGTACGCGGGGCCGCCGTTCTGCTTAGAAAGCGCCCGACCGAGAGGACGCTCGGTCACCCACTTCCACCCCCCGCGAGCCTTTGTGCGGACGATGAGCGTCCTAAGGGCTGGCACCAAAGCGAACGGTTCCTGCGCCGCCCCATCCCGTCCAACTTGCTCAGTTCCGGGGCATTCTGCCCCGCGACATGAAGAGCTGAATGGGGTTCGACGCTAACCGAATGGACAGGAGAACGAGCGATGAACATGAGGCGGCTGCCTTTCGTACTGGCGTTGACGGTCTCGGGCTGGGCTGTGGCCTGCAGTGACACCCCCCCCGCGGACAACCCGCCCCAGCCGACCGACACGACGACGGCCACGGCCGCTCCGACTGCCATGGAGACCGCGGCCCCGACGACCACCGCCGTCGCGACTGCCGCTCCCACGGCGACCGCCGAGGTGGCGCCTCCGCCCCCCGCTCCGAAGCCCGGCAAGGAGAAGATCGTCGGCAAGTGGCAGTTCAGCTTCGAGGGCGAGCCCAAGGCGAAGGCCGAGGAAGAGGGCAAGAAGAAGTTCGCCAAGGAGAAGGACACCAAGAAGTTCGACGCCTACATGAAGGGCATCGAAGAGGCGGCTGCCGGCGAGTGGATCGAGTTCACGGCCGACACGTACACCTCGCACACGACCGAGAAGGGCAAGGACAAGGTCGTCCTCGAGGTCAAGTACGAGATCGTGAAGGATGACAACACGACGCTCGTGACCAAGGCCGGCAAGGACAAGCCCAAGGTCGGCAAGATCGACCCCAAGGTCGAGATCACGACCACCTTCAAGGACGACAGCACCATCGAGATGATGGACCCCGTCAAGAAGGTCAAGCTCGTCTTCAAGCGCAAGTAGATCGCCTTGGTTGTTCGCGCGGGAAGGGCTTGGCCCTTCCCCCCGCCTCCGGGCGGGCCCCCTCCGACCGTGCGGGGAGCGCAACGAAGGATCGACGCCGCGTCCCCCCCGGGCGCGGCGTCGGCGTTTTGTCCAGAGACGGTGTCGAGGCCGATTGTCGGCTTGACCGGGCGGTGCCGCGTTTGAGAGATTTCTCTCAAGTGGCAAGCGAGAGCGGATCGGGGAGCCGAGGTGTGCGCGTGGGGATCGCGTTCGCGTCGCATCCGACGGAGCTCCGCGCGCAGCTCGATCAGTTCTGCGCGGCGCTCGGCGCGGCCCTCCAGGTCCCCGTCGCGGGGCTCGGCGTGTGGCACTACCACCGCCTCCTCGAGGCGCTGGAGATGGGGGACATCGACGTGGCGTGGCTCCCGCCGATCCTCGCCGGCCTCGCGGTGGCCCGCGGTCGCGTCCTCCCGATCGCGATGCCCGTGAGGGACGGCGCGGCCTTCTACTCGACGGCCCTGTTCGTGCGAGGGGACGCGCCGTGGCGCTCCATCGCGGAGATGCGCGGCGCGCGCGTCGCGTGGGTCGATCGCCGGAGCGCCGCGGGCTACCTCGTGATCCGCGCGCACCTCCGCTCCATCGGGATCGATCCGGAGAAGGTGTTCGGCGCGGAGCAGTTCCTCGGGGCGCACGACGCTGTCGCGCGGGCGGTGCAGGACGGGGAAGCGGACGTCGGCGCGAGCTTCGTGCACTTCGATCCGGTGACCGGCGGGGTGCTCCGCTCGGGGTGGCGCGCGCTCGACATGCGGGTGGTCGCGCACGCGGGGCCGATCCCGTCGGACCTCCTCGCGATCGGGACGCACGTCCCGGAGGGGCTCCGCGACGCGATCCAGAAGCTGCTCGTCCGCGGGACCGATCCCGGCGTCCGCGCGACGGCGCACGCGCTCTTCACGGCCGAGGGGTTCCTCGCCACCGAGCCCGCGCACCTCGCGCCGCTCCAGCTCCTGCTGAAGGATCTCGACGAGCACGCGCAGCGCCTCCCGCCCCAGGCGCCGCGGCCGTCGTCACCGATCCGGTAGGGCCTGCGGCGGGGCTCCGGCGCGCGGCGCGGCTCGCCCGGCGCCGACCGACTCGAGCGCCGCCTCGAGCTGCTTCACGTCGAGCGGGCCGACGTGGCGGAGCACCTCGCGGCCCTCGCGATCGAGGATGACGACGCTCGGGACCGCGCGCAGCCCCTCGAACGCGCCGTGACCGGCGATGGTCCCCGCGTCCGCGAGCGCGACGGGAAAATGGAGGTCGAGGCCCTGCGCGAACGCGACGACGAGCGGCTTGTTCTCGGGGGGCTCCAGCACGAGGGCCGCGACGTTCAAGCGGGGCGCGTGATCGCGCTGCACGATGCCGAGCACCTTGAGCTGCGCTTGCGACGTGAGATCGTACGTCGCCGCGAAGGCGATCACGGTGAATCGGCCGAGGAGCTCGGCGGAGGTGAGGAGGCCTCCGTCGGTGGTCTGGTACACGAAGGAGACGGGCGGCCCGTTGGCCGGCGGGGGAGCCGGCTGCGCCGCGGGCAAAGGACCGGCGTCCACGCAGGCCGCGGCGGTCGACGCCAGGGCCGCGATCACGAGCAGCGCTTCAATAGAGCGTGTCGCCTTCGACATGGGCGTTGAAGAGGTCGGCGAAGAAGTAGAGCGCATTGGGCGGGTCCTCGCCGCGGCGTCGCTGCGCCAGGATGGCGTGGGCGAGCTCCTCGATCACGGGCTTCGTGGGCGTCGCCTCGAGCGGGACGCCGTCGATGATCACGCCGGGCACCGGGGCCCTGTCGTCCGCGACGATCGGGTCGTAGCGGCCCCAGACGAAGCCGTCGTCGGGGGAGTAACGGCACGCGAGGATGCGCACGAAGCGGAGGTAGTACGGGCTCACGAGCACCGCGATCCGCGTGCGATCGCCCGCGATCCCGCGCAGCGTGCGGGTCTGTCCTCCCTGCACGAAGGCGTCGCGGGACTGCTCGCCGATCGCGAGGCTGATGCGATCGCGGCGCTCGGGATCGGCCTCGACGGCGAGCAGCGGCGCGTAGACGGCGACGGGAGGCACGTCGAGGCGAGGGACGTCCTCGGCGAGGGCGTCGAGCCAGGCGTCGCGCCCCGTGTCGTCGAGATCCGCGTAGGCGTGGGCGGCCCCGAGCGCGGCTTCGGCGTCGCTCGCGAGCGATGCGAGCCACGCCCGCCACGCTTCGTGCAGGCGCGGATCCTGGGACGGCTGGCTCATCGCGGCGCCCGAGCGGGCTGCGGCGCGCCGAGCGGAGCGGGGTCCGTCGCCTCGACGTCGAAGAGGCCTCCGAGATCGGTGGCGAGATCGAGCAGCAGCTCGCGGAGCTCGGAGCGCCTGCTGGAGGGGGACGCGATGGTGAGATCGCCGCCGCGCTCCGCGAAGAGGCACGCGAGGCCCTCGCTCGCTTCGACGACGCCCTTGACGAAGACGACGTGCTCCTTGGCGACGTGGAGGTGGCCGACCACGAGGCCGCGGGTCGCGCGATCGACGGAGATCGCCGCGCGCACGCGGCGCGCGGGGCCTGCTCGCCTCGTGCTGTCCTGCGTGGTGGGCCTGGGGGCGAGCATGTTCGACAACGCTAGTTCTGCTCGTGTCGAGTGTCACCGAGGATCGGTGGAGAGGAGCGAGGCAACGAAGCCGCAAACATCGGTGCAGTGCCCGCGCCTGCGCCTTCGTCGGGCGCCGCGCGCCGCGTCCGCGCTCGTGCTTTCGCGCGTTCGATGAGCGCGCCGTCCACCGGAGGACCTTCTTGAAATTGCCTATCGTCGGCGACGTGATGCCTTTTTTCCAAAGGGGGCCAACGCACGCGGAAACATGCAGTTTCACCATCGCCGTCCACATCTCTGGCGGCGGTCGCTCGCGGGGCTATCCTCGGCCTCGATGTCCTCCCCGACCGGCGCGACCGGCGCGCCTTCACACCGGATCCTGGCGGAAGACGAGGACGAGCTCGAGCTGCCCCCGCTCGACGGCGCGCCGGACGAGCGGGCGGCGGAGGCGGCGGTCGACGACGACGACGTCCTCGAGGAAGAGGGGGGCGCGGGCGACGACGGCGCCGCGGCGGAGCTGGATCCAGGCTTTTCGCTGGACGTGACGGAGGAGGCTCCCGTCTCGGAGGAGGCGGCGCGCGACGCGGTCGACATCGGAGCGATGGACGACGCGATCGCGTTCCTGGACGAGGACGCGCGCAGCTCCGACGAGAGCGGGCTCACGCACGACGCGGAGGACGAGTCGATCCTCGACGCTCAGGAGAGCGACGACGTGGGGGCCGGCACCGGAGAGGATCCTTCGGTCTTCGTCGACGAAGGGGCCCTGCCTCCGCTCGACGCGGACGAGGGCGCGGACGAGGACGAGGCCGCCGCGAGGGGCGAGGGGACGGGCATCGCGCCTTCGCGAGGGGCGTCCGCCGCGCCGGAGCGGGGCGGGTGGCGCGTCGCTTCGAGCATGGGCGCGCAGGTGCCCTGCTGGCTCGTGGCGGTGTCCCCGGCGCACGTCGTGGCGGCGGGGCCGACGGTGCTCATCGCGCGCGACGGTGGCCGCGTCTCGAAGACGGCGGGGCCCGACATCGACGCGGTGGCGCTGGCCGCGGCCGAGGAGGCGATCTTCGCCGTGGCGAGGAAGGGCGCGCTCGTCGCCAGCGTCGACGGGGGCGACTCGTGGGCGACAGGCAGCGTGCCGTGGCACGCGGCGCACGGCGGCCTCGCGATCGCAGCGACGCCCGGTCGCCTCTGGATCTGCGAGGGCGGCGCGCTGTGGTCGGTGCGCTGGAGCCGGCGGAGCCGCCCGGAGCCGCCGGTCCTCGCGCGGAAGCGCGGCGTGCGAGCGATGGTCGCGGCGGGCTCGACGCTCGTGGTCCTGTCCGAGCGCGCGGCCGAGCCTGCCGCTCCGGAGCGCGGGCCGGCCTCCGGGGGCGCGCCGGAGCACGCGCCGGCCTCCGAAGGTACGCTGGAGCCGGCCGCGGAAGGCCCGCTGGAGCGCTCGCCGGCCTCCGAGCCCGAGGGCGCCCCCGAGTCGGCCCCCGCGCCGCAGCGTGCGGCGGATCTCGTGCTGGAGCGCCTGCGCGGCGACGACGAGGTCCCCGATGCGCAGGTGGTGCCCCAGGCCACGCGCGCCGCGATCGCGGACGCGCAGGTGGTCCTCGCGTCCACCGCGAGCGGTCGCGCGCTGGCGCTGCTCGCGGGCGGCGCGGTCCACGTGTCCCGCGACGGCGGGGCCACGTTCCAGCGGTGCAGGCTGGCCCCTGCGGTGGCGATCGGCTTCGCGGGCGACGGCGACGACGCGCGCGTCGTGGCGCTCACCACGAACGAGGAGCGCGCCAGGAGCTCGGATCTGATCCTCGTCGAGGCCGGCGAGGGATCGAGCACGCGCATCGCGGACATCGCGACGGCGGGCGCCTCCGGTCGCGCGGCGCTCGTGTGGGACGCTTCGCGCGAGGTGCTCTGGGTCGCGTCCTCCGCGGGCCTCGTGGCCTTCGAGCGCTCCGCCCGCCACTGACGGCCGGCGGAGGGAGACCCGTGGATTCGCTGCGCTCGCAGTCCCGCGTTGCGGCGCCGGGCCGCCCCGATATGCTCACGGGATGCTGGTGCGCTTCGGAATCGTCGGGTCGATCGCCCTGCTCCTGATCGCCGGGTGCGCCGCCCCTGGGCCTTCACCGGCGGCGCGGACGGCAGGCGCTTCGCCGACGCCGCTCACCGATGTGTGGGAGTCCGCGCCGCGCGAGGCGTGGAGCCCGGCGTCCTCGCGGACGCTCGCGCCGATCGCGCAGCACGGATCGATCCTCATCGGGGAGCCGGCGCCGCCGCCCGCGCCGACGAGGCCCCGCTCGCGCGGGCGCGTCGAGGTGAGCTTTCATCGCGCCGATCTGGAGAACGCGCTCCGCTTCCTCGCGGACTCGGGGCGCTTCAACCTCGTCGTGGAGAGCGGGCTCACGGGCCTCGTGACGGCCTCGTTGCGCGGCGTCGATGCGTACGACGCCCTCGTCACGATCGCGGAGGCCAACGGCGCCGAGGTCCACTACGACCGCGGCATCGTGATGGTCCGCAAGGCCTCCGCGAAGCGCTGAACGACGCGCGCGGTGTGCGGCGCCCCCCGGGCGGGCGCGAGCGTCAGCGAGCGAAGGGAGCGGAGCTCCCGGCCGCCCTTGGGGGGCGTGGCCGGCGGCGCGCGCTGCGCGCGACGGCGGCCGGTGGGGGGCATCGCTCGCGTGGCCGACGTGCTAGAGCGCTGCCGCTCGCGCGCACCGGTTTTTGTGCGCTTTCCAGGAGGCTCCTCGCCGTGGCTGCCCAGTTCATCTTCACGATGCAAGACGTCCGCAAGGTCCACCCCCCGAACAAGGAGGTGCTCAAGGGCCTCTGGCTCTCGTTCTACCCGGGGGCGAAGATCGGCGTGCTCGGCGTGAACGGGTCCGGCAAGAGCTCGCTGCTCCGCATCATGGCGGGCGTCGACAAGGAATACCAAGGCGAGGCGAAGCCCGCGGACGGGATCCGCATCGGGTTCCTGCAGCAGGAGCCGCAGCTCGATCCGACAAAGACCGTGCGCGAAGAGGTGGAGTCGGCGGTCGCCGAGACGCGCAAGCTCGTGCACCGGTTCGAGGAGATCGGGATCTTGTTGGGGCAGGATCCGCCGGACATGGACAAGCTGCTGGAGGAGTACTCGGTCCTCCAGGACAAGATCGAGGCGTGCGGCGGGTGGGAGGTCGATCGCGTGGTGGAGCGCGCGATGGACGCGCTGCGGCTGCCCCCCGAGGACGCGCAGTGCGACAAGCTGTCGGGCGGCGAGAAGAGGCGCGTCGCGCTGTGCAAGCTGCTGCTCGAGAAGCCGGATCTGATGCTGCTCGACGAGCCGACCAACCACCTCGACGCGGAGAGCGTCGCGTGGCTGGAGCGCTTCCTCCACGACTACCCGGGCACCGTCGTCGCCGTCACCCACGATCGCTACTTCCTCGACAACGTCGCGGGCTGGATCCTGGAGCTCGATCGCGGGCAGGGCATCCCGTACGAGGGCAACTACTCGGGCTGGCTCGAGCAGAAGAAGAAGCGCCTGGAGCAGGAGCAGAAGCAGGAGACGGCGCGGCAGAAGACGCTGGAGCGCGAGCTCGAGTGGGTGCGCATGGCGCCGCGCGCGCGGCAGGCGAAGAGCAAGGCGCGCCTCGCGGCCTACGAGACGCTCTACGCGGAGGATCAGGCCAAGAAGGCGCCGGAGACGACGGACATCTCGATCCCCGCGGGCGGCAGGCTCGGGAACCTCGTCGTCGAGGCGCAGAACCTCAAGAAGGGCTACGGCGATCGGCTGCTCATCGACGACCTCTCGTTCTCGCTGCCGCGCGGCGGGATCGTCGGCGTGATCGGGCCGAACGGGGCCGGCAAGACGACGCTGTTCCGCATGATCGTGGGGCAGGAGCAGCCGGACGGCGGGGCGCTGCGCGTGGGCGAGACAGTGCAGCTCGCGTATGTGGATCAGAGCCGCGACTCGCTCGATGGCAACAAGAACGTGTGGCAGGAGATCTCGGGCGGCGAGGAGAAGATCATGGTCGGCAAGCGCGAGATGAGCTCGCGGGCCTATGTGTCCAACTTCAACTTCGCGGGGAGCGATCAGCAGAAGAAGGTGGGGAGCCTGTCGGGCGGCGAGCGCAACCGCGTCCACCTGGCGAAGCTGCTGCGCCGCGGCGGCAACCTGCTCCTGCTCGACGAGCCGACCAACGATCTCGACGTCGACACGCTGAGGTCGCTGGAGGAGGCGCTCCTCAATTTCCCGGGCTGCGCCGTGATCATCAGCCACGATCGCTGGTTCTTGGACCGCATCGCCACGCACATGCTGGCCTTCGAGGGCGACTCGAAGGTGGTGTGGTTCGAGGGCAACTACCAGGCGTACGAGGCGGATCTCCACAGGCGGCTCGGCAAGCAGGCCGACGAGCCGCGCAAGTTCCGGTACCGCAAGCTCGCCGACAAGTAGGCGGCGAATCGGCCTGGCCTCGCCCGGGGGAAGGCGATACTTCTCGGACAATGCGCTCTTCGTTCCTTCGTGGCGCCGCGCCCTGGTGCGCGGCGTTCGGGCTCGCCGTCCTCGCGTCCCTCGCCGCGTCCGCGTGCGGGCAGCAAGGCGTCGTCTCGGGCACCAGCAACAGCGCGGCCGGCGACGGCGGCGGAGGCACCGGCGGCGCGACGGGCGGCGCCGCGACGGGCGGGGGCGGCGCGGGCGGCGCGGGGGAGCCGCTCAAGATCCTGAACTGGAACCTCCACAACTTCTTCGACAAGAAGAAGGACACGAGCTCGACCTACGAGATGGTCCTCTCGGCGACCGACTACAACACGAAGGTCGGGCAGGTGGGCAGCGTGCTCAAGGCGATGGATCCGGACGTGGCGATCCTCCCCGAGGTCGAGAACGTCGCGATCCTGGACGACGTGAACACGAAGCAGCTCGGCGGCGCCTACAAGACGGCCGTCCCGCTCACCAACGACTTCCGCGGCCTCGACATCGGCATCCTGTCCAAGGTGCCTATCGACAAGATCGTCTCGCACACGACCGACAGCTTCAAGCGGCTCGATCTCGCGGGCGGCAAGTCGTACACGTACTCTCGGGACGCGGTGGAGGTGCACCTCACCGTGGGGTCGCGGCAGGTCATCCTCCTCGGCGTCCACTACCGCTCGAAGGGCGACGGCAACGTCGAGACGGACGACAAGGACAAGCGGGCCGCCGAGGCGCAGCACACGCGGGAGATCGCGGACGCCCTGGCGAAGGCGGACCCGTCGGCGGCCATCCTGATCCTGGGCGATTTCAACGATCTCCCCGGCTCGGATCCGGTGAAGTGGACGCTCGCCGGCGACCCGAAGAACAGCCCCAAAGTGACATTCTCGGCGTCGTCGGACTCCGTGCCTCAGACAGACAGGTACTCGTTCGTCTACCAGGGCACGAAGGAGCTCATCGATCACCAGATGTCCAATCCGGTGCTGACCAAGCTCCTCGATCCGGCGTCGGTGACGATCCGCCACGACAAGGACGTCGAGGACGCGAGCGATCATCACCCGCTGATGGCGACCTACGGCATCAAGTGAAGGTCGCGCCGGGCGGGGCGCCGGCGCCGGCTTCGACGTGTCCATTCGTGCGGAAAGGCGGCAACGCGCTGCGTCCTTGATACGCTGTGCGTCATGGCGAGCCCGCGCTCCCTGCCGCTGAAGAAGCGCCGCGATCTCGGTCGCGCGGCGGCGGTGGTGCTGTGCGTGCTGTTCGCGATCGTGGGGGCGGTGCCGCTCCTGCTCGGCGTGCTCGTGCGGACGTCGTTCGTGCGCGGGTGGGCGGCGCGCGAGACGTCGGCGCTGCTCGCGCGGGAGCTCGGGGTGACGGCGCGCTACCAGGTCGAGGTCGAGGCCTGGCCGATGATGATCGCGCTCACGAACGTGGCCGTGGACGCGAGCGACGGCGGGCTCCCGTTCCTTCGCGTGGAGCGCGTCGCGGCGCGGCCCCGCCCGTTCTCGCTCCTCGCGGGGGAGCTCGACGTCGGCGAGGTCGAGATCGATCGCCCCTGGATCCGCGCCGTCGTGAGGGACGGGGAGATCGCGAACCTGTCGTACAGGCTCCCGCCGAAGAGCGGGCCCGCCTCCAAGGACCTCCCGTTCACGTCGCTCGCGATCACGGAGGGGCGCGTCGATCTGACGGTGCTGAGCACGGGGACGCCCTCGGACGCCGTGCCGAGCCCGCCCTGGGACACGACGCACCTGCTCGCCGAGGAGCTCGACGTGGACGTCTCGGCGGAGGAGGGCGGCGCGATCGAAGCCGGATTGCGCGCCGGGGGCGCGACGATCACGCGGGTCCACCCGATGCCGGAGCACCCCGAGGAGGACGCGATCGACGAGGATCGCCTGTGCAAGCTCGTGGTGCGGGTGCGCATCGAGGGCCAGGACGTGCTCGTGCGGCGGCTCTCGGCGGCGGGCTCCGTGGACTTCGATCCCGACGCGGGCACGACGCCGGCGTGCGCGCTCGCGCCGGGGGACTGGCGCGCGCTCGACGTGTCGCTCTCCGCGCTCCGGGTGTCGGGGCTCTCGGAGGGGAAGCTCCGCGCCGCGGGCCGCGTGCGCGCGAAGGTGCCGCTCGCGCTCGCGCACCGCTTCGTGAAGGCGCCGCACCTCACCGGGTCGGCGACGCTGGACGTGGAGGCGGAGTACGACGGCGGGCGGCTGCCGATCGTGACGGGGACGCTCGCGGCCGAGTCGCCGGGCGCGGACGGGAAGCTCTTCGCGGAGACGCTCCAGGCGAAGGTGCACGTGTCCGACACCGCGGTGCGCCTCTCGGACATCGAGGCGATCTGGGGCAGCGGAAAGGTGTCGATCACGGAAGCCAAGGTCGAGCCGTTCGCGAAGGGGCGGCCGCTCGTCGCGGGGCCCGTGACGGTCGTGGCGATGGATTTCCCGGATCTCATCCGCGATCTCGGCGTGCACCCGCAGGCGATCGTGGGGTGGTCGCTCAAGGAGGTTCACATCCCCGAGTTCAAGGGGACGCTGGAGCCGCTCGATCTCAGCGGGCCTCTCACGGCGCGCACCGAGGACTTCGCCGTGTTCGATCGCTCGGTGCGGCGCCCCGAGAAGAAGCGGATGATCGGCCTGCCGGAGGCGCAGCTCCGCGGCACGTTCGCCGTGAAGCAGGAGGGCGTGGCGTTCCAGGGGTTCACCGTCGACACGCCGGGCTCGCGGACGCACCTCGCCTCCACGGTGATGATCGAGTTCAAGAACCGGATCTCGCTCGAGGTCACCGAGGGATCGAAGGTCGACCTGGCGGAGGTGGGGCCGCTCACGGAGATCCCCATCGCGGGCATCGCCACCGTGAAGGCCTCGATGCACAGCCCGCTCACGCACCCCAAGCTCACGGGCGACATCAGCGTGCAGGACTTCGTCTTCGGCGGGCTGCCCGTCGGGCAGGTCGAGTCGGGCAAGTGGGAGTTCGAGCCGCTCAAGCTGATCCTCACGGACGTGCACGTCACCAAACGGCGGCCCGAGGTCGCGGCGGGCGGGCCCTCCAGCCACTTCCGCGCGAGCCGGGCGCGCATCGCGTTCGACGAGGGCGCCAAGGTGCTGATCGACGCGGACGTGGACACGAACGAGGCGCCGCACCTCGAGGTCCACGATCTGCTGGAGATCTTCAACATGGACAAGGTGAGCTACCAGGGCCGCACGCTGCCGGACCCGCGGTGGTCCGAGATCCACGCGCGCGCCGTCGGGAACGTCCACGTCCACTTCGCCGCGGGCGGCCGCGAGGATCGCTGCGGCCAGGGCTTCCTGCGCGTGGACGGCGCGCTCCACCTGCTGCGGCCGGAGCTCTACGGGGAGACGTACGACGAAGGCGATCTCGAGCTCGGGCTCGTGTGGGACGACAGGCGCGCGGGCGCGAACGGGATGAAGCTCGACGTCCGCTCGGCGATCCTCCGCAAGGGGACGGGCTCGATCACGGCGACGGCGGTGGTGCGGCACGGCGGCGTGCTTCGCGCGCAGGCGCTCGCGAGCGGCGTGCCGATCGGTAGCCTCGACGTCCTCGGCAAGTGGGGCAAGGAGTTCGACGGGACGAT
>WBZX01001140.1_pt1 | contig 20827 bp, 27 predicted proteins | sample 5204211 | NCBI WGS metagenome assembly WBZX01 (sample SAMN12344362, study PRJNA552823) | activated sludge metagenome | biome: Activated sludge suspended growth; feature: Nitrification reactor; material: Wastewater; isolation source: activated sludge from nitrification reactor of wastewater... | reverse complement strand
CGGGTTCCGCGCATGGTAGGAACCTGATGCAATGATGCGCAGCGTATCGTCGTGTCGCCGGAGGACGATCACGGTCAGGCCGCGTTCTGGGTGGGAGGGATCGCAGAGCGACCGAATGACCTCGGCTGGCGGAGCGGATTCGGAGAAGAAGCGATGTCGTGTCGCGGCCGGGGTCAGACGCGAGAAGAAACGCTGGAGTTCATCGATATCGACCGGTTGGGCAATGCGCAGGAGGGCTGTCGTGCCATCGCTGAGGATGGTGTACGCCGAATCGGGGCCTTCATCCCGTAAGGGTGGCATCTGGCGGGGGCGAATACGTTGCATCGAATCACCTCGTCAGTAGGCTCGGTTTCACGATCAGCAGCAACCCCAGTGCGATCATGACCGCCCCGCTGATGAGTTTCAACCACCGGCCTTCGCGTTCTTCCAGTTTGCGGCGTCCCAAGGTCACGACTGCCAGCGTGGCCATCAGCACATCGTCGGCGATGTAGGCGAGATTGTACAGTCCGAGGTAGGCGTAGTAGTGCCAGGCAGGCAGATGGTACGTGCTCAACACCTGGGAATAGAGAGCGGGGAATCCGGCCGTGCACAGTAACTCGACGAGGTTGACCAGGCCCGCCAGCACGATCACGCCGACCAGGGCGCCGGCTCGATGTTCCGCTTGGACGATGCGGCGGATCCTCGCATAGAGCCCGGGCTTGGCGGAGTCCGGAATACTCAAGGAGAATCCCCGCCGGAACGCGAAAAAGTCTTTCACATTCACCAGGCCGATCCCTATGGCCAGTGCGCCCAATACGAACTGGACGGTATGAGACAGGCCGATCAGCAGAAACAGGTTCAGCCAGGCCGCCATAAAGGCAAAATAGATGAGGCCGCTCACCAGCACGAAGGTGCCGGAGATGAGCACCATGGCGAAGCGGTCGTGCAGGGTCGTCAGCAGCGACAGGAGGAACAGGAGGACCCACATCGCACAGGGATTGAAGCCGTCGAGCAGGCCGATGGCGAGCGTGAACAGTGGAAGGCCCAACTCAGCGATGCTGACGCGGCCCACCCATGGCAGCACGATGCTCTCCGCTTCAGCCTTGGGCTGAGGTTTGGCCTGGCACTCCGGCTGGGCGGGGCGGCAAGCGGAAAACGGTTCGACGGCGGGCATGCCGGGGAGACGGTTGAGCCTGCCGAGGAGGCGGGCGCCGGTGGTCTGATCATCCTGGTACCCGACAATCAGTTCCCCGTTCAGGTAGAACGCCGGCACTCCGACCACCGAGAGGGCCTGGGCCTGCGCGAGGCTGTGTAGTCGTGCCAACGCGTCCCGGTCGAGCGCGATGTCGTGAAACAGGATGCGGAGGTCGGGATGAGCCCGTCGAAGCTGTTCGAGAAAAACTTTTGCCGCCTCGCAATGTGGGCAGCCGGTGCGTACGAACACTTCCACGTCGGGAGCCGGCTCCGATGTCATGCCGACTCCCGGTTTCATGAACAGACAGAAGAGCAGCAGCAGGCCGGTGCCCAAGCGTCCATACCGAACCATGCGGCCTCCGGCCGTCGGCTAACTCACAAATTCTGGTGCCGCGACCGATCGGATATAGGACAAGACGTCCAGCATTTGCTGGTCGGTCAGTTTCCCGCGATAGCCGTGCATGGGACTGAATAGCGCGCCGTTTGCGATAGTGATCAACAATTCCCAATCGGTCTTGGCGCGCGAGTTCACCGATTGGAAATTCGCCGGGCGGACGATGAGATATTGGCCGTCCGGTCCGTTCCCGTCCAATTTTTCGCCATGGCATCGCAAACAGTTCTTTTCATAAATGGCCTGCCCGTCGCGCGGATTGCCCCGGTTGGTTTGTCCGGCGGCCCAGGAACTTCCGAGAATCACGAGGCAGAGGGCACACAGAAGGCTGAACGTTTTCATGCGCTGGCTCCTTTACGGTTCAATGTGTCGCCACCAAATGGTTCTCCGTCTATCGTACCAGTAACACCGGGCAAGGAACCTGATGCAGGAGAGCATGGGAAATGCTGCCCAGCAGGAAACGCTCGAGTCGCTTCCGGCCGTGAGACCCGATAATCAGCAGGTCGGCCGAACGGGCGCGTTCTGTCAAGATATCAGTCGGGTCGCCCACCGCCACGTGCGTGCCGACCGAGTAGCGATGATTCATGACCGCGGCAGCCAGATTTTTCACCAGATCCTCCGCCGATCGCACGGCGATGCCGGTCCAGTCTTGCAGAGGGAACAGACTGAATGGATCGGTGGCCGGGATGGGCCGCACGACACTCACGATCGTGAGATCGACGGGATTTTTGAAAGGATGCGCGAGCAGCCAGGCTTTGATGCGCTCGGCGTCCTCATGGCCTTCGATCGCCACTGTGACTCGCTTGACCGGTCCCTCCCGTTCTTTCACGATCAACGTCGTACACTCCGCATGGAGTGCGACACGGTGCGACACGCTGCCCAGCACGAATTCCCCGACACGACTTTTTCCGCGCGCTCCGATCACGATCAGCTCCGCCCGCAGGTCTCGCGCCTTGTCCAGAATCAGCGACGCGGGTTTGGCGAATTCGCAGACACGCGTGACGGACAAGCCTTGAGAGGGCAGGAGCGTGGAGGTGTGATCTAACAATTGTTGGCCGGCCTGCTCCATGGCCTTGCGGAACTCATCGTAGCCTTGCATGTTGCTCACTTCCGCGACGATCGGATACTGAAACATGCCCAGATCGATGCCATGGACGAGCACGACCTCTTGCAGGTCATACAGGTACGAAACTTCTCGAACGGCGGCGAACGCCTGTTCGACAGGCCCGACAGGCTGCCCGTACAGGTGACTTCAATGATGGTTTTGGAGCCAGAGCCGATTTTGCTCATGCGGGAGAAGTGATGAACATCGGCCAGATCCTGAAACTGATCCAGCAAATCGACCCACACCTTGCGCATGTCCTGTTTGTGCAGTCCGTGGTAGTCGTAGTGCTCCGCGTACAACGCCATGACGCCATCCACACTACGGGCGCGAAGCGCCTCCTCCGCCTGCTGAAAGGTCTTTAGCACCGAGCTTGTCGTCGCTTGATCGAGATCCGCTGCCGCGCCCGGCAGGAGCCGGACTTCGGCGTGGGCCATTGGCAGCATAGCCGCCATCACGAGCATTCCGGCGGTTAGAAACTCGCTCCCTTGAATCCATCTCCGACGCTGTTCGCCCATGGATACCTCGTTTCGATGTGGTCCGATCCCCGATGGCGCCCTGCACAGCTTGCTGAGGTCGGGCGTTTAGCCGGTCCACGTGATCCGGATAAAATCCTCATCCTGGTCATACTGAATATCCAATTCGCCATGGTGCGAATGTTTCAGTGCCTCACCGATGCGCCGGGGCAGGTGGGCATCGGTGGTGAGGACGACGAGATCCTCAGCCCGGTCCTCAATCGTCATAATGCGAGCCAGGGGATAGGTCTTCTTTTCCTGTGCTTCAGTATTACGGATGATCCCCATCACCTGATCGCGATGCTGCGCCTTGTATGGCCCTTTCAAAGTGACGAATCCTTTGGGATTCTTGTCCTGGATCCGGAGGCAGGCCGGGCAGGTGATCTGTTCGGCATTCGCCGGCTTGGCGTCCCACGTCCAGCGACCCTTGTGGTACAAGGCCCCGCAGGTCTTGCAGGCGGTAGGCTCCTTCAGCTTGCCCGGCATCTTGTATGAGTCGTGGGCATATTCCTCGACGAAACGATCACGGCGCGCGCTGTGGCCGCCTTCTGGTTGGTTGTTCATCACAGGCAATCCCTTCTTTGCTGGTGTGCCATGGTTGGCCTGTCGTGCTGAATTAGGAGTTCGAGATGAATGCTTCCTCAGCCAGATTGAGATACTGCAACACCTCACGGTCTTCGACCTGTTCGAAGTCCCGGTAGAAATTGCCAACGGCATAAAAAGGTTCGGGAACCCGGAGCACCACCAATTGATCGACCAGGCTGCGGGCCTGCTCGACCGTACTGCGAGGGCCGACCGGGATCGCGCCGATGATGCGGCGCGGGTGCGCCTGGCGCACGGTCGCGACGGACGCAAAGAAGGTTGCGCCGGTGGCCAGCCCGTCGTCCACAATGATCACGGTCCGGTCTTTCAGAGTGGGGAAGGGCCGTCCTTGTCGATACAACGCCACTCGTCGCGATACTTCCTGTTGCTGCGTTTGTACGGCGATCGCGAGGTCTCGCGTTGAAAGGGACAGACCGGCCAGGGCGTCCTGATTCCAGTACACCGCGCCGGTTTCACTGACTGCGCCCAGCGCATATTCCGGATTCCCGGGCGCGCCGATCTTCCGGGTAATGAGCACGTCGAGCGGAAGATGCAAGGCCAGGCTCAATTGATAGGCCACCGTCACACCGCCGCGCGGAAGCGCGAGCAGGATCCCGTCCGGATCGTTCCGAAACGCGACCAACTCCTGGGCCAGCAATTCACCGGCTTCTTCACGGTTTTTAAACATCACTGTCCGTTCCTCTCGCCGCCTGTCCGTCGCCAGGCGAAGTCGTCACTCGCCTTACCACAATCCGCTCGTGACTCCGACGCCGATCAGGAACAGCGCGGCGACGATCACGAGTGCCTTCAGCCACCAGTGATGATGGGTTTCTTCCGGGTGCCAATGCATCTCCCAGGGAATGTCCAGATAACGTGGATGCTTAAACATGGGCGCTCCTTTCTGTTAGGAGACCTTCACCTCGATGGATTTCGGTTTCACCTGAGCCGATTTGGGGAGATGCACCTTCAGGATGCCGTCTTTGTATTCTGCGGCGACCTTACTGCCGTCGGCATCTTCTGGAAGGGTGAAGCTCCGGAGGAAGCTTCCGTACGCGCGCTCCACGCGATGGTATTTTCTGTCCTTTTCTTCTTTTTCGTATTTGCGCTCGCCGGAGATGGCGAGCACATTGTCTTGCACCGTCAGCTTCACGTCGTCCTTCTTGATGTCCGGCAACTCCGCCTTGATCAGATACTCTTTCTCGTCTTCGGTAATGTCGACCAGAGGTGACCATTCCGCGACGGAAATGGCTTCCTTTTGGCCTCCGGCTTTCGCCGGCGCTCCACCCCAAATAGCTGAGAGGCGTTTCTGGACTTCTTCCAACTCTCTCCAGGGATTCAACTGTGTGCGAAATGGTTCCCAGCGAGTTAATCCACTCATGGCCGTCTCTCCTTTGTGGCTATATCTGGTGATGTCATAGGTGCGGTGGCGCCATCTACATCCTTGCCTCAAGGTATTGCAGGCTCGATGCCAGCATGTAGATGCGAAGGCCTGGCCTTCTGGCGCTGCGAAGTTGCTTCGCCTGAGAGAAACAATCCCGCAACATGGTCCTTCCAGTGGGGCGATACGGGACAGCGGCGGGGAACGGCAATGGTGCCAATTACCTCATTGATTTCGAGCCGACCGTGCTTAACTCGATATGTGAAAGGAGGTGGAGCCAGGATAAGGTCGAGATCCCCGCTTCCGTGCAGCGAAGAGTTGGTTCGGGGATTGCGCCTGTGCCGGTTTCGGGATCAGTTCTGAAGGGACGCGCTTCCATCTCGGTGCCAGTATGAGGCACGGCTCCCATGGAGCCCGATGAACGGGAGGCGCGGGACATCCGGTGTGAGCGTTGTACCGGGGTGTCCGGATGGATCTCGCTCGGTCGGCAGGCCTGATCTCTACACGGAAGCGGGTTCTTTTTTTGCGAGGCAGATATGTCCCACCCGCCGGTGTTCTTTGGATCTGACAGGTAGCGGGATCGGTGGTGGAGTTATTCGAGGAACGCTTTGCGAATCCTGAGGAGGAAGGCGTCGGCCGTTTCAGGATGCGCCTGTTGAGAACAGGTATGTAACCGGCGGACGGCTTCTGCTCTCCAATGTTCTCCCATGTCGATCACTTCTCCAGGGCGAAAGTGTCCGGCCTTGATTTTGAGCACTGCCTCACCGATCGGAGTTTCCGAAATCCTGATGCTGAAGGTGCCCCGTTCCAGCAACTCACAAAGATTGAAGAGCACCCGCACATAAGCTGCGGCGTATTTTTCGGGCCGGCCGTCTTTTTTCTCCAGCATCTTTTTGCGTTGATTGTCGCAGTAATTCAGGAAGGCATCATAGGCCGCCTGCGCCGACCAGAGACGTGGAAACAGTTGTCGCAGCTCCGCCCCCCAATCATCCATTGTGACGACGGGGGCGACCAGCGTTTCCAGCACCAAGGGATGGCCTTGTAGCGCGAGTTGGAGAAAGTGCCCGATTTCCCAGGCCGTTTCGTCGTCTTCCTCCTTCATCATCCTTGTGCCTTGGTATTTGAAGCCGATACGGAGCAATTCCGCGGTGGGCAACACAAACACGCTGCGGAAATCCTTATCGCTATCCGGTCGGGCCAGGCCATGGGCATGCGATCCGACGACGACTTTCAGGATGCGGGTATCGGTTGGAGCAGTATAGGGCTGTGTCATGGTGTCGATGTGGCAACTTGAACGAGGCAGTCGGCCACGTCAAGTAGGAAGCATGTGATGCAGAGATGTGGAGAGAGAAACATCATCCCGATTGTCCGGTGAATCCTTTTGGTCCATCTCCCCTCAAATGTGCAATGACCGACCGATCGGCTCCACGATTAACAGAAAGGCGAGACCATATATGGCGACTCAGACGACCTCAATTGCCAGTGACCGATGTTTACGTTGTGGCGGGTTCATGGTGCCGGAGGAGATTCGCGACGTCAATCAAATGGGTTGGCGCTGTGTGATGTGCGGTGAGCACGTCGACCAGCTCATCCTCGAGCATCGGCGAAAGATGGCGACTCCGGAAGGCGCGAGACAGCTTCTGGAAAAACGCGACAAAGCCAGATTGAACTAGACGACCAGGACGGTGACATCGCTGGTGTTGTCGGCCGGCGAGACTGATACGCGCGGTCCGACGGATCGGAGCGTGAAATACAATGCAGATGCGTCGACGAAGCCGGGTATACGCGTTCGCCTCGGTTCAGGCTGGATTCGAGTCGATGCGGAGCCGACAAGCCGTTGGTGGAAGAATAGCGTGTGGACGCTACGGCAGCGGTGACGTTGTGAAGCAAAGTTAAGAGAGAAATAGGCAGGGCGGAGGTTGGTCCAGAAAGGGTCTTTCGACGCTTGGGATCTTGGAGGGGTTTCAGGCTTCCCGCTTCGCACCTGCGGGCCTGCTCACCACCCCTGCACTCGACCCCGATACCGGTTCTGTTCCTCTCACCCAACCTTCCGCTCACTTGTAAGATAAGATCGGTACGGCAGCGGTCAAGTCACTGCCCTCTATGAGGGGCCGTGCCACAGGGAAATGCTGCGCTGTTGCGGAATAGGGCAGCCGCCATGAGACCTGAGGGCGACTCCTCTCCTCTCCCGATCCGCTCAATTGGCCAACTCCTTGTTTGTTCGTCTGTTCTTCATGTCTGAGCGTCTGTGCTTCTCCTGCTCGCCGAATCCGTTTCTGGCATAGCCTATGCTGCGTTCCTTGGTCATGGTGCTACGGTAACCCTCGTCAATGCGGGAGGTGACCATGCGAATCAGCCGAGACAGAATGTGGATGGCGGCGTCGTGCATATTGCTGGGGGCCTTTCTCATCCACGGCGTTGATCCCGTGACTAGTGCCGGGGAACAGGATTGGCTCGATGCGATGGTGCAGGCGGTATTGACTGAGCAGGCGAAAGAGGAAAGAGCCGGAGATCGGCTTACGCCCTATGTCGTGCAATTGGCGACTGTGCGTGCGCATCTGCTCAATGGTGAAAGCGAAGCTGTGTATCGGACGATGAATCACTTCATGGATATGCTTCAAGCGCGGGAGGCAGGGATTTCAGCGGAGACGGCGGATCGGCTCTTCGACTATTGCTCTCTCGTGACGCCGGCGCGCTATCACGATCTCTCCCGGCATCTCCACCGGGTGAGTTGACGTAAGGATGGTCGGAAGGTCTCCGCACTCCTGTGCGGAAGTGAAGTGTGGGTGCCGCCAGAGGAAGAGAACGCGGGTTAGTACGGGCTCTTGCTGGGAGCCGATGCGCTCTGTCTGAGCGCCGCAAGATAGGCCAGGATGTCGGTAATGTCTTGCTCACTCAGTGTCGAGTCGGGAAACATGCCGCTTCCCGGATGCCCCTCTCGAATCGCGCGAAAGCGGGCCTTGTTGTCTTTGAGTGTTTGAACTGCACGATTGCGCAGATCCGGTGCAGCAGTGGCGTGTTTTGCGATTGCGGCTACCGTCTCCGGCTTCAGGGCGGGTTTCTTGTCGATCACGCCATCCACGCCGTGGCAGTAATGGCAGATGCCCTTGCCGTTATATAAGGTCTGTCCACGCGTGGCGTCACCTTTCAGGGCGGTGCCCGTGCCGCCCGATTCAGCCAGCGTTCGGCTTGGTGCGGTGGAGAACAAAAGAGCCAAGACCAATCCAGAATAACAGAGTCGTGTCAGCATCGCGTTGTGTCCTTGGGAGGGAATTAAAAGTAGGCTCAGTATGCCGCGTCGGTACCGGGAACACAATGCCACGGCCTGTGAGTGGTCATCCTCCGCCGGAATGCCTTGGTATAATGGCGATGTTGTTGAAGTGGCCTTGACCCCGCAAGGCAAAATCAAGGGAGGAGGGAAGACATGAAGACACCAAAAGGTCTCGCGAAGACTGGCGACATAAAGAAGAGCACCACGTCATCCAGTCCGTTGGCCCGTAAAGCCTTGGCTGCCAAACGGCGACAAAAGAAAGACGACGTGACCGCAGCGATGGAGGTATCCCAACGGAAAGGAGGGATGGAAAGCTCGCCGAAGATTTCAGCCGCGTTGGTGCGAACCGTCGAAGCGGCGAAGCTGCAACGCAAAAAGGCCGCGATCACGGCGGCCATGGAAGAATCACAGCGAGAGGCCGATCGTCGGCGCACACCACAATCGGAGGCTTTGGAGCGAACCGTGGCAGCCAATGAGCGTCTACGTGCGAAAACGGCCGTTACAGCGGCGATGAAAGCATCGCAACGCCGGTCGGGTTCCTGAAAATCCTAGGGCTGCCTTGCTATGTGTGGATTACGAGTACGTAGGAAGAGCGGCGACATCTGTCACGACCTATCCGCGCTATAGTTTCGCTGCGTCAGCAACGCCTGGTGGATCGGATGAAGCCGCTCACAGGGCGCGCGGTCTCTATATGTAGCGGCGGATGTGATCAGACCACCAATTATTGTGTCAGCATATGTCTGGCCTGAATCTGAGGAAAATTCGTAGTGTGAAGTCTTGATAAATCTGTTAGGGTTGGGGCGCATTGTCCTTGATGGGTACATAGTCCGCCGCGATCCGGGGAGGTCTCTATGCGTAGTCCTCAACTCGATCCGACCATGACACGGACACTCACCTGCCTTCACATGCGACTTATCGATCGCATCCGTTGCGACGATGAGGGCGAGCCTCCTCGCTACCGCTGTCTCGAATGCGGCGCGGTCATTGAAGACCCTGAACTTCAGGACCGGCCTTCCACGTAGATAACGCCCTACGCTCGTCGTTCATCACTCTGCGCTGCTACGGACTCCGGTCAGCACTGATTCGATTGCCTGCTTGGCCAGCCCTCGTCCCGCGATCTGCATACACACTTCAGCCATGCGGTTCTGTCCCTTTCTAGTGGGGCAGGTGAGATCGCCAGTGGTCAGAGAGTTTTTCTGCGTCGAAGTGGTGATGGGCGTGATGCGCGAGAGGTGGTCTCGGCAACCGAGCAGAACGCGGCGCCAGAAACGTGCGTGCAGCGGCCTCGGGCGGTTGCAGGACGGGGGATCATCCAGTAGAGTAATTCTAGCCTTCGTCCGTCTGATCGGGGCATTCCTTCCTGGACCATTTTGCAAGGAGTCCTGCAGGTGAGTCGCAACAAGCTGATCTCAGTCGGGCTGCTCGTCTGGTATCTGGCCGTGTCGGTCTGGATGGCGCAGGCTCCCGTCGACCCTCAATTCTGGTTGCTGGCGAGTATCCTTCCGGCCCTGTTCGTCGTCCTGTTGGTGGTGACGCACCGGTTTCTTCCCTTGTCGCATACGTCCTATGCGCTCATCACAGCCTTTCTCACCTTGCATACGATCGGCGTGCATTATACGTATGCCGAGGTGCCGGTGGGGTTGTGGATGGACAAGGTGCTACATCTCGGGCGCAATCATTTTGATCGCATCGTGCATTTCAGTTTCGGGTTCTTGCTGGCCTATCCGATGGAAGAGTTGTTTCGATTGAGCGCAAGTATCCGCGGATGGGTGGTGTATTACCTGCCCGTCATGACCGTTCTCGGGTTGAGCGGGCTATGGGAAATCATTGAATCGTGGGTGGCTCGCGCCGTGCATCCGGAATTGGGGGTGACGTATTTAGGGTCGCAGGGCGATATCTGGGATGCGCAAAAGGATATGGCCGCGGCACTCTATGGCGCCCTCATTTCGATGACGGTGTTGCTGATCGTGCGCGCGCTGCGAGGGGCGGAAGCCGCGCTGGAGTCTGAAGCGGCATTTTCGGAGTAGCGTACAGGACATACTGGTGGCGACCATACAGCAACGAGACAAGGCGCAGGTTGGTCATCGCCGGATCGCGATGGGGTTGTTGTTCGGGTATGGCAGTATTTGGATCTGGTTGGCCATCAACCCAGTCAATCGGCATGATTGGTTTCTGGAAAATCTCCTGGCCGTCGGACTCGTGGCGGTCCTCCTCCTGACTTACCGCCGTTTTCCGTTTTCTCTCACCTCGTACTCGTTCATTGCCGCATTCATGGTGCTCCATGCCATCGGCGCCCATTACACGTATGCGGAAGTGCCCTTCGGGTTTTGGCTGAAAGACATGTGGGGACTCAGCCGGAATCCATTTGATCGAATCGTCCACTTTGCGTATGGCCTCTTGCTGGTGTACCCGTTGCGTGAATTGCTCGTGAGTCGGGCCGGTGTGCAGGGAGGCTGGTCTTACTATATGCCGGCGAGTGGCATTCTTGCTCAGAGCGGTTTTTTTGAAGTGGTTGAAGCGATCGTGGCCATGATCGTCAGTCCGGAGTTGGGGAGTATGTACCTCGGGACGCAAGGCGATGAATGGGACGCCCAGAAGGATATGGCGGCAGCGTTCGGGGGTGCAATCCTGACCATGCTCATCACCGCGGCACTCACCACGCGCCACGACGCACAGGAACCGCGGCCGTCACCCCGCTCCGCGCCCAGCGTCGTGCATTAGGAAGGCTCTGCGTGAGGCGCCATGCCGCTTGGGTGGCCTGTGCCGCAGCGCCGTTGTCACGGCCAGTAGATCGCCCGGGCTTTCACATACGCGAACACCACATCACGCCGTGCGACCATCCCCACCAGCTTGTGACCCTGCACGACCGGCACGCGGATCAGGTGCCGCTCCTGCAGCAAGTGAATCAGATTCATGAGCGGGGTGTCTTCGGTAGCCGTGACGACGTCTTTGGTCATTATGTCCGACACGGACACGTCCCGGAGATCTTTCCCTTGCTCGACGACTTTCAATAAATCAAACTCCGTGACAAGCCCACGCAACGTGCCATCTTCCTCGACTACCGGTAGGCTTCCGAAGCTGTGTTCGCTCAGGAGCTCCGCGACGGCCATGGCACTCGATGTTGGGGTGGTCGTGACGACGGCATCCTCCATAATTTGCCGCACGACCAATGTACTGGGATTACAACCGCGAGCGAAATATTCAGTTGCCCTCATAACATCCTCCCTCGGCTCAGGTGACAAGACGCCACGATTGGCTCATACCTTCCCGGACTAGGGAAAATAGCAAGCTCAATGCCCAGGCTCATTCTCGCTCTCCCTCGAAAAAAATAACAGCAGAACCGGTGTTCCTGTGTGGTCGATGCGTCGGCTGTGGACATTCGCGCCAAGTCAAAGCCCTCGCACTGCGGAAAATATCCGCAGTGCTGCTTCAGGATAGCCCGGTGATCGCGCCATTCTGCTCGATTCGCTGCGCTTCACGATGCATGTAGTCTGGCATGCCTGTTGCGCTTACCTTGATGAACCGGTGAAGCGTGCTGCCATTCGTCTGCAGAACAACGGTGAAGCCGGGCAGGATCCGGGGAGGGACGAGGAGGACGGACGATGCCAACCACAATTTGTCGTGCCGGAGTATGTGTCATGGGACTGCTCTTCTCATTGACCGCTTGTGCGCCGCCGACCCCCAAGGTAGAGCAGCGGCCGACCGCAGTCCCCCAGACATTGAGCAAAAACCTCAGGACCTCGCTCGCGAGGTGGACCGGTCACTCCACCCGATGGTGCGCGAGGGGAGCGTCACGACGCCGGATCACCATGGGTAAGCGCATGGCCATTATCCAGGGACACCCTGACGGGCAGGCTCGTCATTTTTGCCATGCATTGGCTGATGAGTATGCGAAAGGTTGCGAAGACGGCGGTCACACGGTCCGGCGGATCGACGTCGCGATGTTGGATGTGCCTCTCCTCCGGACGAAGGAGGACTTCGAGAAGGGCCAACCGCCGGATTCCATCACGACGGCACTCGAGGCGATTCGCTGGGCCGATCACCTCGTGATTCTTTACCCGCTGTGGCTCGGATCGATGCCCGCGTTGCTCAAGGCATTCTTCGAGCAGGTGTTTCGCCCTGGTGTAGCATTCGAATATCAGACTGCAGGGGCGAGCGCGCAACAGTTGCTCGCGGGGAAGTCGGCGCGCGTAGTCGTGACGATGGGTATGCCGGCATGGGTGTATCGGTGGTGGTATCGCGCCCATAGCCTCAAGAGCCTGCAACGGAATATCCTCCAATTTTGTGGCATCAGGCCAACAAGGGCCACCCTCATTGGCAATATCGAAAAGATGAATGAGCAACAGCGCGCCGGCTGGTTGGATGAGATGAGAGGGCTGGGTGAAGTGGGGCAATGAACGTGGTGTGCTAAGCGGTCGTCCTGCTTCACGATTGAAGCAGGCATGTGGAGCATCACTGAAGAGAGAGTGGAGCAGTGGTGCGAGTCTTCGCCAACGTCGGATCGGCGAGCATCTCGTCACGAATTTGCACAAGGGCCTGTCCCAACGCGCGATTGAGTCGATCACCGGGACGCACTTCTCCATTCGGCGTGTAATCTTCGGTGAAAGAAGAGTGGCCCACATACGACCCAATGTGTGCTCCGGTTGGTTTGAGCAAGGTCAACGTGAGCTGGATGGCTCCGTCCGTCTTAAAACTATTCACGCCAAAGAGACTGGCGAGCTTGTTGGAATAGTTGGGAATGAACGTCCAGAGTTTCCGCCGGTCGTGTTCGCCGCTCCTTCGTCTATGAACGGATTCCGCTACGGGGTGTACAGCACCTTCCGGCATTCGGCGAGAATGTAGACCGGCCTCGTGTCATTGTCCTTCTTGTCCGGATTGTGCCCGATCGCCATACCTGTGATCACCATGCCAGGAGGACATTGCCAGTGATCGACCCTCAGCACCCCGCCCAGGCCAAACGCGTCCGGCACTTTCTCGCTGAACATGAAGTCTTCCACCTGGCGACCATTGGCACCGGCGGTGTAAATGGCTGCGGCACCGGTGTGTTCCAGTGCGATCTGCAATAAGCTCTTCGAACTGGTGAGGCCGTTCGCGACTTCTAAAATGCCGAAGGTGAGATGCTGGCTTGACGTGGTGGTTTCGTACAGTTTGCCCTCGCGTTCATAGTTGAATAAGAAATCAGATTTCTGCGCAGCCCCCACCATGTTGCCGTTGGACGCCATGTCGCGGCAGGAGAACCGGAACGATTCCCAGGTTCGATTGTTGACCTCTTTGATTGAGACGCCGGAGACCACGCCGTTGGGAAACAGATCCAGGCAGGAAATGAAGCGGCTTTCGACGACTTTGTCTTTGAGGTAGTCAAGGTCGTTGCAGGCCCGCCACACCGACCCGACCGGTCCTGAGACCGGGACAGTCTTCGGCACGCAGCCGGCGACGATATACGTCCGGCCGTCAGTAGAGGTGTATTGCTTGTCCTTGGCGTCCAGCGGGGTTTTGTCCAAATAGTAACCCCGCTGAAGGCGAATCGTGGCCGTCATGTCGGATCCGGCCTGTGCCCAAAACCCTTCCGCGAGAGTGACTTCCTGAGGGTGGTCGTAGTAACGAGCCGTGCCTGCCGTGATCACCTGGTTCAGCGTCAGACCAGTCGTCGCAGCGGCCGGCAGCGTCAACAACGCCAGCCATAGTGCGCCGGCTATTGTGGTGAAGCGTTTCATGAATCGATCCTCCCTGAGTCGTGTCGCCTGGTGTCCCATTACTTGTCTTGTGCGTGATGGGATGCCCGGTCCAGCTCCAGTTGGTGCAGCTTCGCTTGCAGCGCGGCAATGGTCTGATGTTGCTCGATCGCATGCAGCGTCAGTTCCTCGATCTTGCGAAGCAGCTTCGCCTGCATGTCCCCGAGATTGAGGCCGGCGGCTGCGACTTCTGCGGCGCCGGGCATGTCAGGCAAGTGCTGGTGAGTCCGGATATAGTTCGCCACTTCCGGAAGCGTGGCGAGTTGGTATCCAGGTTGAAAGACATAGTCTGCCCAGTCCTTGATCAGCTTGATCCGGACCTCCTCGGCCAGCACCTTCCCTCCCACGACCAGACGATAATCGCTGGGGAGTCGTTCCGTGACATTGTTGACTCCAACGGCGATTCCGCGCCCTACAGCGAGGTCGAACACACCGTCAGGAACCAGGGAGGTTCTGGTGGCCGCGCCGCCGATATAGACCCGTTTGGTATCGACCTCGAGCAGTGTCGCGGTCGTCTCCCTGAAGGTGGAGCGCAGGCTGAAGAGGACCTCTTCAGTGCCTGAGAGGGGGCGTCGTATTTCGAGCAGCGGAGGGGGGCCGCTGTTGCCGGAGGGCTCAAAGCCAAGAGCCACGTTGCCTGGTCGCCAAATGGCTCCGGTCGGGTTCTGGGGTCCGTGCCATTGCTCTGCCTGGACCGCTGCGGCCATCGCGCCGAGCAATACACACGCCGTCAGAGCGGCCTTCACGTGGATGTACGTATCCATGTCGATATCCTCCTTGCGTCATGGTCGAATGATGTGCTGCGTTGCGATTCTCTAGCAAGGATCCTGCCTCAACGTCGTGCGCAAAGAATCATCTCTCTGCCTGCGGGCAGCGAAGCCGCGAACAACGCGCGGGCGTTTGGTTGTATCCCTCTCGATACGGTGTCAGAAAAAGAGATACGGTTCGCTGCGCCCGACGGTCTCTGAATTGACAGCGCGTCGTTTCCCGCGTAGCCTCTCGACATTTTGATTCCAGAAAGGATGGCATCATGGCCGGTCGCCAACTCGTTCCTGATCGACTCCTGCAAATCGGTTTCGGGTTTTGGGGGTCCAAGACGTTGCTCACGGCGGTGGAGTTGGGCCTGTTCACCGGATTGGCCAAGCGTCAGCTCGACGCAAAAGCGTTAGCCGCACGGCTGAAGCTGCATCCGCGGAGTGCGCGGGACTTCTTCGACACCCTGGTCGCGCTCGGGTTGCTCAAACGGACTGGAACGCGGTATGCCAACACCCCGGAGACCGCGCAGTTTCTCGATCGCGCCAAACCGACATATGTCGGCGGCATGCTGGAGATGTGCAATGCCCGGCTCTATGGATTCTGGGGCTCACTCACAGAAGCGCTTCGTACCGGTCAACCGCAGAATGAAGTGAAAACCGGCGAAGATTTCTTCGGCACGCTGTACGCGGATCCCCAGCGGCTGGAAGGTTTTCTCAAAGCGATGACCGGACTCAGCCAGGGGACGGCCCGATCCATCGCGGAAAAATTTCCCTGGAAGCGGTATCAGTCGTTTGCCGACGTCGGCTGTGCGCAAGGCGGTGTGGCGGTCCAAATCGCCCTGGCGCACACGCATCTCAAGGGGCAGGGCATGGATCTTCCTGTCGTGCGGCCGGTGTTCGAGGCCTATGTTCGAAGTAAAAAGCTGCAGCAGCGTATGACGTTTCATGAGGGAGACTTTTTCAAGGAACCCTTGCCGAAAGTGGATGTGCTGATCATGGGGCACATCTTGCACGACTGGGACCTGAAAGAAAAAATGATGTTGCTGCGCAAGGCCTATGCGGCGCTGCCATCCGGCGGCGCATTGATCGTCCATGAAGCCTTGATCGATGACGCCCGGAAGACCAATGCGTTTGGTCTGCTGATGAGCCTGAATATGCTCATTGAGACCAAAGGCGGATTCGATTTCACCGGCGCGGATTGCCGGCAGTGGATGAAAAAAGCCGGTTTCACACGCACAAAAGTGGAACCGCTGGCCGGGCCCGATTCCATGGTCATCGGCTTCAAATAGACCAGGTATCTCTCGGGAGGCTCTCCTATAACACGAAGTCAGATCATTCCCGCCGCGTAGCGAGGGCGTTCCCAGGATGGCGCATCGTCTACCTGACACGTCGAAGGATGGTTGACGAGGTTGCCTCGCCTACGCACATATGTGAGGCCAACGAGGGATCAACTCAAGAGCCCGAATCTCCCTGGCGGAGGTTCGGGCTCTTTGTATTTTCACCGCCAGGGTGATCCGAGCGTTGCCAGCAACTACCACAATGTTCCGGGAACAGGCCGCAGATGGAGACCGGGCTGGAGAGAATTCTGACTTGTCTGTCATCCTTCGGGTAAGATGCGGAAGCGTGCCATCACCCGAGCCAAAGGAATGCCATGAGCAGGCTCTCCGCATCGTCTCCGCGCTGGCCCCTTCCCGCAGCAGATGACTGGTCGACCCCGTTTGCGGAACTGCTGCTGGAGCAGCTTGATCTGCGCCCCGGGCTGACCATCCTGGATATTGCCTGCGGCCATGGCATTCCGGCCTTCTATCTGGCAGAACAAGTCGGGCCGACCGGATCCGTCCTCGGTCTCGACGTGAGTCGCGGGCAGGTAGCGAATGCCAGAACGGTACAGCGGGGCGAGTTGCCCTGGCTCCGATTCGACTGTGTCGACGTGCGGGCCTTGCCCGCCTCTCTCCCGGCCTTCCAACGCATCACCGGCAACCTGTCCGTCATGTTTCTCCGGCCGCACCGGTTCGAGGCGATGAGGGGATTGATCGAACATCTCGAGCCTGGCGGCCAAATTGTGCTGACCTTTCCCTCCCTGGGCACGTTCGATTCCATCTGGCAACGGATTGATCGCGAAATGAGCCGGCACGGGCTGACAATTGAGCGCGAACGGTTGGCTGCGCATGTGGCGGAACGGCCTTCGGCGGCCGAGGCGCGTGGCTGGCTCGAACGGCTGAAGATGGAGCGGATCACCGTGATCGAGCGGCCGCTTGTAGTGGAGAGTGGGAGCGGGCAGCGGTTTCTTCAGCATCCGCTGCTACGCGGAGGATTTCTCGACGATGCGTATGAATGTTTCGATGACGCCCGTCTGGCCGATACGGTCATGACCAGCGTGGCGGCAGATATGGAGAGCATGATTCCATTGACGGCCCGGCGTTGCGCGCTGAGTGGGTGGAAGGCCGGGCAGGTATAGGCGCTGCAGCGCATTGAAGTTGCGACGAATGGAGGATGATGTGAACGTTGTGATGACTCGACTACTGGCATGCGTCGCAGGTCTGGTGGTCGTAACAGGATGCAGCCCCGTGCCATCCCGATATATCCAGCAGGCTGAGCCGGGCGTGACACTCACCGCCCTTGTTGCCGCGCCGGGTACGTATCAAGGCAAGACAGTCATGTTGGGCGGGGTGGTGGTGGATCAGGAGCCGCAGGGCTCGCGGCTCTGGCTGCATCTGAAAAACCGGCCGCTGGATAAGGACTACCGGCCTCATCGTCCGACCATCAACGAAGGCCCGGAAGCGGGATATTACTGGGTGGTTGTCCCCGACGCCTCTCTGTTGCCTCCCAAATGGAAACAGTGGGCGCGGGTGACGGTGGTGGGGCGCGTCGTCGATCAGAAGGAAGCCCGGCCGACGACGGTGCCGACGAGTGAGCCGGTATTGAGGTTGGTGTTCATGCGCGGGTGGGCGATGGGCAATACGCAGGGAAAAGGCGCATGGGAGGAGTCGGTGGATGCCAATTATCTTCTCTCTGTCCCTGAAGGCCTCCACGGGGAATAGGCCGGCAGAAAGCTGCCTGCTGGCCTCTCATCGACGCGGCTCTTCCGCGTACCGGCTGTGGAGCTTGACCGGGGCAGCCCGCTTTTTGCGCATGCGAATATTCAGCATCTCGACGGTCACGGAGAAGGCCATGGAGAAGTAGATATAGCCTTTCGGCACGTGGACGTCGAACCCTTCGACCATCAAGGTCACGCCGACCAGAATCAAAAACGAGAGTGCCAGGATTTTGATCGTCGGATGCGTCTCCACAAAATCGCCGATAGCCTTGGCCGCCATGAGCATCACCACCACGGCGAGAATAATCGCCGTTGCCATGATCGACACCTGCTCCACCAACCCCACCGCCGTAATGACGGAATCCAACGAGAAGACGATATCCAACAGCGCGATCTGGATCAGTACCATCCCCAGGCTGGAAGCTGCGGCTGGAGTGTGGCCTTCCTCAACGCCTTCCAAGCTGTTGTGAATTTCATGGGTGGCCTTCGCCATTAAAAACAGGCCGCCCCCGATCAAAATCACATCACGGCCTGAGACCCCGTGGCCCAAGACCGTCACCCAGGGCTTGGTCAATCCCATGACAAAGGAAATGGAAAACAGGAGCCCGAGCCGGGCCATCATGGCCAGGCCCAACCCCACACGGCGGGCGACGGCGCGCTGAGATTCAGGGAGCCGGCTGACCAGAACCGACAGGAAGATGATGTTGTCGATCCCGAGCACAATTTCAAGCGCCGTAAGGGTTCCGAGCGCGATCCATATTTCCGGATTGGCAAGCCAGTCCAACATCAGGGCACTCCATTCATGAGTTGAGGCGAGTGAGTCGATCGGTCATGCGAGGTGGTGTGGGATCGACACGTGTGAGGAAAGTCTACCGTTCCAGGCGGGGCGGCGCAATGAAAACCTGGGTCTAAGACAGCCCCGGCGCGAGGGACCGAGGCCCCTCGCGCCGGGGGAATCAGGTTCGGCGGAGATAGTCCGGCCGGTCACGGATCGCCACCATTTTGACCAGATCTCTGATGGAAAGAACCCCGACGACTTTCTCGTGTTCAGTCACCGCCAGGTGGCGAATGCGTTTGGCTGCCATCCGTTCGCTGGCGTCGCGGATGGTGCGATTGATATCGATGTCGAGCAAGGGCGAGTTCATGAGGGCGCCCACTCGCATCGCTTCCGGATCGAGCTGGTAGGCGAGCAGCTTCCGCACCAGGTCGCCTTCGGTGATGATGCCCACGAGTTCGTCCGCTTCGATCACAAACAGCGCCCCGATGTGTTTGTCTGCCATTCGTTGCGCGGCGGCCATGGCGGTTTCGTCGCTGCCGATCGTTTCAATGGCCTTTTGCATCAGCACGCTCAGCGGGCGATAGACATTCGTCAACGCCTGCACCGGCCCGCCGTCGGCGTCGACGAAATGCCGCACCAGATCACGGACGGAGATGACGCCGAGCACGTCTGTGCCTTCGGTCACGACCAGGTGCCGCACGTTTTTCCCTTGCATGAGATGGCTGGCGTCAACCATCGGACGATCGGGCGCAATTGTGATGAGCGGGCTGCTCATGATGTCGGCCATGCTGGTTCGAGACGGAACCCGCCCCTGCGCCAGGACCTTGGCTACGAGATCGGTTTCGGTCACGATGCCCGCAATCCGGCAATCGTTGTGAGGGCGGTCGAAGGATTCGATCAAGACCGAGCCGATGCTTCGCGTCCGCATCCTGGTCGCCACAGTCACGACAGACGTATCCTGCGGAACCACTTCCAACTGCCGGTGCATGTAATCACTGACGTGCGAGCCATGTGCGGTCGTCATATGCGCTCCCTTTCTCCGATAGTCGCCGTGTGGCGGGACTGCTCACCCGGTGCCGATGGGTTCTGACAACATGGATTCTTCATGCAGCGCGTCCTTCATCAACCAGCCTGATGTGTCCGCATGCGCCCGCTCACAGCTTTCTTGAATCCGTCGGCCAGCAACAGTCCGATGGCTCCCAAGGCCAGTGGCCCGTAGATCCAGGCGGGAAGCGAGGCGGTGCCGAGTATCAGGTGTCCGAGAGGGCTGTACGTCATGACGAGCAGGATCGTCAGTTCGACGACGATGCCCAACAACACCAATGGATTGCCGGCCCAGCCCAGCTGGAAGGCGGAGAAGCGATCGGAGCGACAGGCGAAGACGTTGGCCACTTGCGCCGCGACGATGCCGGCGAAGGTCACGGTGGTTGCTTCCTTGTACAGGGGTGAGTGCCAGTCCAACTGGTCTCCCCAGGTCCACCCCTCGCTGTGGAGGTAGAGAAAGAAGCCGCCCATGGCGATGCCGGCTTCGATCAGCCCCAGGAAGGCATAAGCCCTGATGAGCACGTCCCGGCTGAGCAGCCGTTCCGTCCTCGGTCGTGGCGGTTCATCCATCACGCCGCTGTGAGGCCGTTCCGCCGCCAGGGCCAAGGCCGGAACCATGTCCGTTCCCAGGTCGACGGCGAGAATTTGCGGGACGGTTAAGGCCAGCGGCATCGACGAGAGTCCGTACGCCAGGTAGGGCACGACCTCGGGGACGTTGCTGGCCAAGACGTAGGTCATGAACTTGCGGATATTGAGAAACACGGCCCGGCCCTCTTCGATGGCGCTGACGATGGTGGCAAAATTGTCGTCCAGCAAAATCATCGACGCGGTCTCCTTCGCCACGTCCGTTCCGGCTGCGCCCATGGCGATCCCAATGTCCGCCATTTTCAACGCCGGCGCATCGTTCACGCCGTCGCCGGTCACCGCCACCACCTCCCGCATCTCCTTCAACACCGAGACGATGCGCATTTTATGCCGGGGCGCCATGCGGGCGAAGATCGGGTCCGGTTCGCCCGGAGCCGTCGGGGTGAGGAGGCGGCGGAGTTGCTCATCGCTGAACGTATCCACC
>WBZX01001139.1_pt1 | contig 20828 bp, 16 predicted proteins | sample 5204211 | NCBI WGS metagenome assembly WBZX01 (sample SAMN12344362, study PRJNA552823) | activated sludge metagenome | biome: Activated sludge suspended growth; feature: Nitrification reactor; material: Wastewater; isolation source: activated sludge from nitrification reactor of wastewater... | reverse complement strand
CCCCACCACGCTCGCACAGGCCCGGCGCGCGCCGGGTGAACCGCCGCCGCGCGGTGGCACCTTGGTGTCGACCCCCGCCTCGTCGCCCGGCCGCGGGGGGTCCGCCATGAACGACGACATTCCCACGCAGGTCAGCGTCGGCCAGCAGGTCGGACGGGCCGCTGCGGGCTTCAGTGCCGCCGCCAAGCTGGCCCAGCGCGCCGTCGCGCAGGCGCTCTTCGGCGTCGGCGCCACGCCCTTGCTCGCGGGTCGCTATCGCCTCGGCGAGCGGGTCGGGGCCGGTGCCCAGGGGGCGGTGTGGCGCGCCCACGACGAACGACTCGGTCGCGACGTCGCGATCAAGATCCACCACGTCGAGCACGCCGGGGACATCGAGCAGGCCGAGGCCTGGCTCAAGCGCGAGGCGAAGATGTTGGGACGCATCTCGCATCCCGGCGTGGTCGCGGTGTTCGACGTGGGACTGCACGCCGCGTCGGCGTTCGGCATCGACGACGATGGTCCGGTGCTCTTCGTGGTGCTCGAGTTCGTCGACGGGCAGACCTTGTCGCAGTGGCTCGGCCACCGCTGGCGCACGCCCGCGGAGATCACCGCGGTGTTCGCCGCGGTCGCTTCGGGGCTGCAGGCCGTGCACGACGCCGGGCTCGTGCACTGCGACGTCAAGCCCGGCAACATCCTGGTCACCGAGGGTGGCGTGGCCAAGCTCGGTGACTTCGGCCTCGCCCATGCACAGCACGCGCTGCGACTGCGCGCGCGCAGTGCCAGCGTCGAGTTCGTCGAGGACCCCGAGCAGACCGAGCCCGGCTCGACCGCGGCGGGGCCGTTCGGCGGCACGCCGCTGTACATGCCACCGGAGCAGTTCGACGGCGCCCACGTCGACGCGCGCGCCGATCAGTACGCGCTCGCGGCGACGTGGTTCGAGGCGCTCGTGCGGCGTCCGCCACATCGGGGCCGCGACGCCGATGCGCTGCTGCTCGCGAAGCTCGAGGGGCCGCCCGCGCGCCCCCGCAGCGGGCTCGGCAGCGCCGCGCTGGGCACGACCCAGTACCGTGCGCTCGCCCGCGCGCTCGAGCCCTCGCCGTCACGCCGTCACGCCAGCGTCGGCGAGCTGCTGCGCGCGATGACCACCAGGCGTCGCGTGCCAGCGTGGGCCATGGTCGCGGCGGCCGGCGTGGTCGCCATCGGCGGCGCGGTGCTGGCCCGGCCGCGCGTGCTGCCGGGCTGCGAGCCCGAACGCCTGCGCGGCGACGAGGGCACGCTGCGCATGGTCGGGATCGAGACCGGTGACAGCAGCCACTTCGCGCGGCACCTCGAGCGCAACGCGATCGATGCCTGGAACCGGGTCCATCGCGCGCAGCACGAGGCGCGTCAACAGGTCTGTCACGCCGACCCGGTCGATCCCGAGGCGCTGGCGTGCATCGAGACGTTGACGCAGCTGACCGCGGCCACCACCGCGCCGGGCGACGCGCGCGGGCGCGAGGCGCTGGTGCGGTTGAGCTCGATGCTGGCGCAGCTGCCCGATCCGCAGGGGTGCCGCACGGATCCAGCCTCGATCGTCGGAGCGACCGCGCAGGGTCCCGCGGAGCTGGAGGCCGAGATCGCGGCCGCCGACGCCGCGCTGCGCGAGGCCGTCGATGCGGCCGCTCGCGGCGAGGCCGAGGCCGCCCTCGGGGCGCTCGCGCGCATCGATCTCTCGTCGACCGCGGGGCGACCGTATCGCGGCGAGGTCGGCATCTGGCGCGGCCAACAGCTCATCGAGCTCGAGCGCTACGAGGAGGCGCTCGCGGTCGAGCGCGTGGTGTGGGACGAGGCGGTGCGCGACGACGTGCCGTTCGACGCAATGCGGGCCGCCAGCGCGCTGGCCCACCTCGAAGGGGTCGTGTCGCTGCGCGCCGAGGCTGGCCTCGGGTGGGTGCGTCACGCGCGGGCCCAGCTCGATCGCGTCGGCGAGCTGCCGGCGTTCGCCGCCGAGATCGATGCCGTCGCGGGCGCCATTCGTGGCACCGCGGGCGACCCCGCCGGCGGGCTCGCCGAGCTCGAGCGCGCCATCGTCGAGCTCGAGCGCGTGGGCGACGACGAGGCCGCGGTCATCGCGATGACGGAGAACGCGGCGCTGCTGCAGATGGTCCAGGGTGATGTCGATGGCGCCGAGCCGCGCCTGAGCCACGTGCTCGCGTGGCGCGAGAACACCCTGGGGCCCGATCATCCCGAGGTCGCGCGGACGCTGTTGAACCTCGCCTTCATCGCGCGCACGCGCGGCCGCCACGACGACGCCGAGGCCCTGCTGACGCGAGCGCTGACCATCCAAACCGCGCTCGAGCGCCCCCAGGAGCGCGAGATCGCCAACATCGAGAGCGCCCGCGCCGAGCTGGCGCTCGCCCGCGGCCGCTACGACGACGCGTTGCGATCGATCGCCCGCGCCGGTGAGATCCGCAGTCGCATCCTGCCGCCCGACCATCGCGATCGGACCGCGGCCGTGATGATGCAGCTCGAGGTGCTGATCCAGGCCGACCGCTTCGCCGAGGCCGACGCGGTGGTGCAGCGCAGCCGCGACGAGATCAGCGCGTTGCTCGGCGACGAGGGCGACGCCGCGTTGCTGCTGGAGGAGCTGCTCGCCCGCATCGACGGCCTCAACGGCCGCCACGCGGCCTCGCTCGTCCGGCTCACCCACGTCATCGACGAGGCGCAGCGTCGCGGTCGTCGGCTCGACTCGATTGCGCGCTGGTGTCTCACGGCGGCCTCGATCAATGGCACCCTCGGCGACCTCGCGGCGGCGGCGCAGTGGGTCGATCGCGGCGAGCAGGCCTTCGCCGCCCACGGCGGGCCCGACACCATCCCGCAGGAGATCGAGGTCCTGCGGCTGCTCATCGCCGGCGAAGACGTCTACATGCGGGTGCCGTCCGCGGGCTGAACCCCGCCGCCGAAACGACGGCTGCGGCGGTCAGCCGGCCGGACGCGCGGCACGGATGCGGGCGACCCACTGCTCGAGGTCGCGGATGCTGCTCTCGCGCAGCTCCGGATCGCGCACCAACGACGCGAGCTGCGAGCGCAGCTCGTCGCGCGCGCGGAACAGCCGGCTCTTCACGGTGCCCCGCGGCACACCGAGGATCTCGCCGAGCTCCTCGGTCGAGAGCTCCTCCCAGTAGTGGAGCTCGAGCAGGATCTGCTGGTCGAGCGGCATGCGTCGCAGCCCCCGAACGATGAGCCGCTCCTGCTCGCTACCGGCGAGCGCGGAGTCGGGCGAGGGCAGCAGCTCGTCGATGCAGCTCTCCTCGAGCGCAGCGTCGACCCCCCGACGGCCACGGGTGCGCAGGTGCATGAGCAGCTGGTTGCGCGCGACCGCGAGCAGGTATGCGCGGAATTTGGAGCCCTCGCGAAGGCTGTCGCGGCTCTGGATCACCGCCACGAAGGTGCGCTGGCTGAGGTCCTGCGCCGCGACGTCGCCGAGCTTGGCCGCGAAGAAGCGGAACACCGACACGAAGTGTCGCTCGAACAATGCGCTGCCGGCCGCCGCATCACCGCCGCGCCAGGCCTCGAGCAGGGTTGCGTCGTCGTCGGCCACCGTGGATTCCAGCCGGGGCCACGATACCGCAGGCGCGCGCGATCGTGCGCGCGAAGACGTGATCACGGCAACGGCGACGGCACGCCTCGATCGCGGGGGGCAGTTCGCGGGCCGGTTGGGCAACTTGCACGGTCGCATCGCACCGGCGCGGCGCCGCAGCGCCCGCGCGCACGCGGGAACCTCTCGGCACGGGACCTGCTCACCCATGGGGCAATGTCCACGCGCGTCGCCAGCCTCGTCGTTGCCCTCGCGGTCGTCTCGCTCTCGTCGGCCTGCGCCGGCGACGACGACGAGGGCGCCGAGGGTGGCTCGTTCACCGGCGCGAGCGCGAGCTCGCCGTCGAGCACCGTCGGCGACGGGACGCTCGGCGACACCGAAGGCAGCGACGGCGAGGGCGGCGACGGTCCCACGACGATGTCCTCGGGTACCACCACCACCGCCGACGACGGCAGCAGCGATGGTGGCAGCGACGACGGCACCAGCGGCGGCGAGGTACCGTTCGACGCGGGGCTGTGCGGCGAGCCGGTTCCCGGCGGCGCACCGGTGCCGCCGGCACCGCCTGCCTACTCCGGCGGCGCGTGTCCGATGCTGCAGCCCGGCTACAACACCGGCTTCATGGCCGGCGGGTTGAGCCGCGAGTTCGCACTCATCGTGCCGAGCGCGGTCGACGACACCGGCACGTATCCGCTGCTGTTCGCCTGGTATCACATCAGCGGCAACGCGATGGACTTCGTGAACGAGGTCGACGCCCAGGCACTTGCCGACGAGTCACGGGCGATCATCGTGATCCCGCAGGACTCGGGGATGTTCCAGGCCAAGTGGCCGGACACGCCACTCGACATCGGGCAGTCGGGGGTCGACCTCGCGATGTTCGACGACCTCTACGCCTGCATCTCGCAGCAGTACGCGATCAACCAGCAGTGCGTGTCGTCGCTCGGCGTCTCCGCGGGCGGCCTGTGGACCTCGTACCTCGGCACCGTGCGCGGGCAGTACCTCGCCAGCGACCTGACGATCTCGGGCGGTCACCCCTCGGAGATCGTCGGGCCGTGGTGGCCGTGGAACTCGCCGCGGCCGTTCGCGACGCTGGTGATGTGGGGGGGCCCGAGCGACATGCTCGGCATCGACTTCAACGCCGCCTCGCTCAACCTCCTGGCCGACTACACCGGCAGCGGACACTTCATCCTGCGCTGCGAGCACACCGGCGGCCACGGCGTGCCGCCGGCGGGCGATGGCGATCCGCTGAAGACCGCGATCCACTTCGTCCGCAACCATCCTTTCTGGCTCGACGGTGACTCGCCGCTCGACAACGGCTTGCCCAGCTACTACCCCAGCTACTGCGTCGTGCCGTGAGCCAAGCGCCGAGGGCGAGCCGGTGACGCGGACGGTGGTACAACCGCTGTCCACGGCCGCTTTCGAGTGTCGACGTCGCTGCGAGATCAACGGGTGGTCGTGCTCGACGCGCAGAGCACCGGCGCGTCACCGGCCCACGGTCACCTGCTCGAGCTGGCGTGGACGGTCACGACCGCCGCCGAGCTCGCGCCGCCGACGTGCACCACCGCCAGCGTGGTCGCGCTGCCCGAGGGCGCGAGCATCCCGGCGGTGATCGTCGGCCTCACGGGCATCGCCGCCGCGGATCTGGCGGGTGCGCCCACGGATGCGTCGCTGTGGCAGCGCCTGCTGGACCAGGCATGCCTCGACGTGGCCGACGACGCGGTGATTCCTGCGGTCGCCCACTTCGCGCGCTTCGAGCGGTCGTTCCTCGTGCCCCTGCACGAGCGCGTGGCGCCCGGACGGCCGTTCCCTTTCGAGCTGTTGTGCACCAAGGAGATCGCGCGGCGGCTGCTACCGGGGCTGCCGCGCGTGGGCCTGCGTGCACTCGCGGGCTACTTCGGCCACGACACCGACGAGCCCCGCCGCGCCGGCGCACACGTGGCCGCGACGGTGTTGCTGTGGCGCGACCTCGTCGACGCGCTGGCGGCGGTCGGCGTACAGACCCTCGCGCAGCTGCGAGTGTGGCTGCAGCAGCCGGCGCCGCGGGCAGCCAAGCGCAGCTACCCGATGCCCCGCGAGCGTCGCCTGGGCCTGCCCGACGGCCCCGGCGTCTATCGCATGCTGCGGGCCAGTGGTGCGGTGCTCTACGTCGGCAAGGCGCGATCGTTGCGGCGCCGCGTCAACACCTACTTCCAGAAGCAGCAGCACGCCGCCGACCGCACGCTCGAGCTGCTGAGCCAGGCCCGCGATCTCGAGGTCACTGCGGTCGCGTCGGTGCTCGAGGCTGCGCTGCTCGAGGCCGACGAGATCAAGCGCTGTGATCCGCCGTTCAACGTCGCGCTCAAGGCCGGTGATCGTGCGGTGTGGTTCGCTTGTCGCGGGCTCTCGCGGCAGTCTCCCGCGGCCACGCGCACGCAGCCGATCGGCCCGTTGGGCTCGCCATGGTCGGCGCGTCGCGTGGTCGCGCTCGCCGAGGGCCTCGCGAGCGACGACGACGAGGGCGCGGTCGCGGCCCTGCGTCGCGCGCTGGGGGGATGGCACGAGCACCACCTGCCGGGACCCGACGCCGCGCCGTTGCTCGCGGCGCGCGACCGCCTGCGCGAGCGCCTCGGCGTGCGACTCGATCGACGGGCGGTGGCGCGCGAGGGCCGGCTGGCGGCGCGCGAGGCCGCCGCTGCGCGCACGCGCGTCGACGACGAGGTCGACCCGGGCGCGGACGGGGAGCCCGAGCCCGAGCCCGAGCTCGAGTGGACCCCGGAGCGCATCGCCGAGCACCTGCACGGGCACGTGCTCGCGCTGGCCCACGAGCTGCGCCGTGCCGCGTGGCTGTCGGCGCTGTCGGAGTCGGTGGTCGAGTTCGTCGACCACGGGGTCGCGCGGGTGTTGGTGCTCGAGCGTGGCTGCGTGGTCGCGCGCTTCGACGCTCGCGACGCGCCGCCGCAGGCGTCGCCGCCGGGGTGGCGACGCCGTCGGCGGGCGCGTGCACGCAGCTTCGATCTGGCGAGCTTCGATCGCCTGCGGGTCTTGAGCGCCGAGCTGCGGCGCGTGCTCGACGAGGGCGGCGAGGCCCGCGTGGTGTTGTCGCCGACGCGTGCGCTCGCCGGCGAACGGTTGCGTCGCGCGCTCGCATGGGGGTGACGCGTCCGTCGGCACGGGTTGACAACACTCGTTTTGCGGCTAGACGCACGCCCGTGAGCCTTCGTCCGCGAACCTCCTTGTTGCTGTCGTCGGTCCTGCCCGCGCTCGCGTGCGGCGCGGCGCCGGCCCAGACCGCCGGCGACGCCGGCACCTCCGGTAGCGACGCATCGACGACCGCCGTCGCCGACGACAGCACGGGCGAGAGCGGCGCGTCGGCGCCCACGCCGGTGGGACGCTGCGAGTACGTCAGTCCGTTCACGCAAGGCGCCGAGTGCCGCGAGTATCTCGGCGACGGCTGGACCGAGGCCGATGTGAGCGGCGCATGTGATCAGCTGAGCGGCACCGCCACGCTGGGCGCCGGCTGCGGCCGCGACGGCAGCCTCGGCGAGTGCGTGCTCGATGCTGGTGGCGATCAGGTCACGCGCATCGTCGTCTACGGCGACGACCCCGGCACCTGTGCCGATCAGAAGACCGGCTGCGAGGTCTTCGGCGGTGGCGCGTGGGAGCCCGCGGCGATCTGCGACGACGGTGGCGACTCCGGTGAGCCGCCGCCGCCCGGCTCGGTGTTCGAGCAGCCGACGCGTTCGTGCGTCGAGCCGCTGGCCGGCGAGCCACCTGGGTTGTCCGAGGGCGGGCAGGTGTGCACGTGGTGGATGATCTCCGGCGCCACCGAACCGGGGCGACGCTTCGTCGACTACGGCAGCTGCGACACCGTGCTGACCCAGCGCCCCTACTATCCCGCGCCACCGGCCGCCGGCTTCGATGCCGTCGATCCGCGGCTCGACGATCCCGCCTACGTCGACGAGGTCGCGTGGGTGCGTGGCGAGATCGAGGCCAGCGCGTGCGTGTGCTGCCACTCCGACGTCGCCCCCCAGGGCGCGTCGATCTGGACCATCGACGCGCCCGACAACTGGGTGAACTCGTTCTCTCCGACGGGCCTGGCGTTCGCGGGTGGCATCATCGATTCGACGGCGTTCGGCGCCTATCCGCCGGAGCAGAACAACGGCTTTCATCGCGACACCACCGGCCTGCCGACCACCGACCCCGCGCGCCTGCGTGCATTCTTCGTGGACGAGCTCGCCCATCGCGGGCTCACGCCCGCGGACTTCGCCGACGCCCCGCCGGTCGGGGGCCCGTTGGTCGATCAGCTCGAGTACGTGCCGGGCCCGTGCACGGCGGGCGAAGGCGTTGCCGCCGATGGCACCGTGACCTGGACCGGCGGCGACGCCAGGTACGTCTACGTACTCGAGGCGGATGCGCGCAGTCCCACCGTGCCGCCCAACCTCGACATCCCCGACGGCACGCTGTGGCGCATCGACGTGCCCAGCGACGGCCAGCCGCTGCGCAGCACCGAGGTGCAGTACGGCATCACGCCCGCGGGCACCACCCGGCGCGTGCCCGAGGACGGCGCCCCGGCATCGCTGGTGGCCGGGCGCAGCTACTACCTCTACGCCGCCCGCGACGTGCTGCAGCCGGTGACCCGCTGCGTGTTCACGTTCTGACACGCGGCGGCGAGCCGCCGTCGGGGCCCGTCACTTCAGGCTGCACTCGATCAGCATCGCCGTGACGTTGTCGTCGCCACCGGCCTCGTTCGAGCGCTCGATCAGCTCGGCGACCGCCGCCTCCGGGTCGGCCTCGCCGGCGACGATCTCGTGGATCTCGGCGTCGGTCAGCATGCCCGACAGGCCGTCGGAGCACAGCACGAAGCGGTCGCCGTGCTCCACCTTCACGCAGCTCAGATCGATCTCGACGGTCTCGCGCATGCCGAGCGCGCGCGTGATGACGTTCTTGTGGGGGAAGTCGCGGATCTCCTGCTCGGTCAGGTCGGGACGCGCGTCCTTCCAGTCCTCGAGCAGCGAGTGATCCCGCGTGAGCGCATGGATCGAGCCGTTGCGGATGCGATAGCAGCGCGAGTCACCGACGTGGGCGACGTAGGCCTTGGTGCCGTTCAAGTGGAACGCGACGATGGTGGTGCCCATGCCGCGCTGGTGGCGGTTGCGCATCGAGGCGTCGTGGATGCGCTCGTTGGCGAGGCAGATCGACGCGAGGATGCGGTTCTCCGCGAACGGCCGCTGCGGATCGTAGCGATACGGCCACGTGACGTCGGGGTCACGGCTGGTGCGGTAGAACTCGCCGATGACCTCGGTCGAGAGCTTGCTCGCGACATCACCCGAGGCGTGCCCACCCATCCCGTCGGCGACGAGGAACAGGCGCTCCTCTTCGATGAGCGCGAAGTAGTCCTCGTTGTGGGTCCGCTTGCGACCGACGTCGGTGCGAGCTGCGTAGCGGATGCGCACGATGACGCATCGTAGAGCCGCGGCCGCAGGGCCCGCAAGCGCGATCGGGGGCGTACGCCAAAGTTCGTCGGCCCGCCGGGGCGATGCCGAGGCTGCGCCGCACCCGGCCGCACGTGGCCTCGCCAGCGGCGGGCGCGAGGGGCCGGGCTGCCCGGGGCGCCGCCGGTTCGCGCCCGAGCGCGCGACGACGACCTCGGGTCCGGACCCCGCAGCGGCCCCGCGTCGGGGCGTGCGCTCACGCGTCGGGGTAGGCCCGCATCAGCGCATCGTACAGATCGCTGGTGTCGAGCAGCTGAAGGCGCAGCGGGCCGAACGCGATCCAGTCGCCGCTGTGCACCGCGAGGGCGTCGCCAGCCGGCAGGGGCTTGCCGGCGACGGTGGTGCCGTTGGCCGACCGATGATCGGCGAGCTTGAGCGCCGCACCGTCGCCGTCGACGAAGTGCGCGTGCAGCTTCGACACGAACGGGAACCGCAGCACGACGTCGCAGTTGTTGGCCCGCCCGACGCTGATGCGCTCCGGGAACGGATTGCCGGGGCGCTTGCCGACCTCGACCACGCGCCACTCGCCCGGGTAGGGGTCGCTGGCCTCGAGCTCGTCGGTGCGCACCGCGACGGTGTGGTACTCGAACCGAGCGGCCTCGGTGGCGCTGCCGGTGTTGGCGTGCTTGAGCAGGAACCAACGGGTGTGCCGGGCGATGAACGCCGCGCGCCCGAGCTGTCGGGCCTGCTCCCAGAGCGGACGGGCGTCTTGCACGGACGCTTCCCAGCCTAGCAGTCCGCGGCGAAGGCCCGCAACGCGCCACGGGTCGACGCGCCTGCCGACCTCGGCTGCCATGCCGAGTGGATTGGAGGTAGCCTCGCGAGCGGGCGTGAGGGCAGGGGGCCGGCGGTGGCGGTAGCGGCAAGCGTGGTTCGAAGGGTGCGACGGTGGGGCGTGGCTGCGTGCGCGTCGGCGTGCGCGTGCGCCTTCGACAGCGCAGGTGTTCCCGCGGGTGACGGCAGCACCGCCGCGTCGACGACCAGCGGCGGCATCTTCGACGGCGCCGAAGGAGCCGACGGCAGCAGCGGCACGCAGCCGCGGCCGCCGGGCGATCTCGGCGGCGGCGTGGATGCGGGCACGCCGTGGGCACCGTGGGCGCAGGGCCACCCGATTCCCCCCGGGCCACCGGCGGACGGCGATGCCGCGGCGGGGCGGGCTGCGTTGCTCGAGAACGGCTACGTGTCGTGCGGCATCCCGTGGGTGGTGTTCCCGCTGCTGCAGCCGTTCCTCGGCGGCATGGCCTCGGAGCCACCGCTGCCCGGCCGCACCGGCGCCAACGCGATGGTGCCGTACAACTGGACCGTCCACACCAACGCAGCGGGCGTCGAGATCACATCGCTGAACTGTCTCGAGTGTCACGTCGGTCGCTTCGATGGCGAGCTCGTGCTCGGGCTCGGCAGCGCCGACGTCGACTACACCGGCAATGCCGGCGCCACGTTGGCCGGGCTCCCGGTGCCGCAGATCGACATCCCCGGCATCGAGGAGTTGCTGCGCTTCGCCCAGCGCTACCAGGTGCTGGGCCCCGAGATCGTGATGCACACCGTCGGCACCAACCCCGCCGACGAGGTCGCGGCGGTGCTGGCCGCCCATCGCGATCGCGACACGCTGGCGTGGAGCGACGCACCGCTCGCCGAGGTGCCCGACCTGGTCGCGCCGGTCGACACGCCGCCGTGGTGGCGCACCAAGAAGAAGCACGGGCTCTTCTACAACGGCATGGCGCGCGGGGACCACCGCGGCACGATGATGTTCGCGTCGTCGCTGTGCACCGACACCATCGACGAGGCCGAGGCCATCCTCGACTACTTCGACGACGTGCGTGCGTTCATCGCCACCATCGAGGCACCGGTGTACCCGTTCGCCATCGACGCCAGTCTGGCCGACGCCGGCGCCGAGGTCTTCACCGCCAACTGCGCGGGCTGCCACGGCACCTACGGCGACGCCGGCAGCGACGACGACGACACCTATCCCAACCTCATCTTCGATGTCGATTTCGTCGGCACCGATCCGCTGATCGCCGAGTACGCCGCGAGCACCCCGCTCGTCGACTGGTTCAACGGCTCGATCTACGGCGCGGTCACCCAGCTGGTGGTCGACGATCCGGTGGTCGGCTACGTCGCACCGCCGCTCGACGGCATCTGGGCCACCGCGCCGTACCTGCACAACGGCTCGGTGCCGAGTCTGGCGCTGGTGCTCGACAGCGCGGCCCGGCCCACGCAGTGGCAACGCGTCGATCACGACACCCGCAACTTCGACGAGCTCGCGCTCGGCTGGCCTTGGTTCACACCTTCGATCGGGTGGGACGATGCGCCACCCGAGGTTCGCAAGCACATCTACGACACCACCAAGCAGGGCCACGGCAACGGTGGCCACGACTTCGGCGATCACCTGAACGACGACGAGCGTCGCGCGGTGCTCGAGTACTTGAAGACGCTCTAGTCGCGAACGATCGCGGGCGCGCTCAGTCCGCGACCGCGACCAGCAATCGCTCGGCGCGGAACGGGCGAGCCAGCGTCGCGCAGCCGTGGGCGTGCTCGGCCCAGCTGCGCGCGTCGCCGTCGGCGATCGGTCGCAGACCGACGGCGAGCACCGCCTGTGCGGCGGCAGTCGGGGTCATCGCGCCATGCAGCGCCTCGCCGAGCCCGCGAAATGCCAGCCGGGTGATCGAGCGCGCGCCGGGGATCGGCAGCAGCACCAGCTCGGGCACCGCGTAGGTCATCATCAGGTGGCTACCGGGGGCCGAGCGCGCGCCGATGTCGGCGAGCGTGGCGTGGATCGCCGCGGGGTGGAGATAGGGCGTGACGCCCTCCCAGATCCACGCGGTGGGCACGGCTGCATCGTGGCCTTCGTCGATGAGTCGGGTGTCGAGACGCTCACGCTCGAAGTCGACGGCGACGAAGCGCACCGACGCCGCACAGGGCCTGCTCGTGGCCACGCGCGCGCGCTTGGCCGCCTGCGTCGCGGGGTGATCGACCTCGAAGACGTCGACGTCGTGCAGCGCATCCATCCGCCACGCGCGCGCGTCGAGGCCGGCGCCGAGCACCACGAGCTGGCGGCAGCCGTCGTCCTTCGCGGCCAGCACGGCGGCGTCGATCGCCGCGGTCCGCAGGCACACGTGATCGACCATCCCGAGCGTCACGCCGCGGGCGAGCGTGCGCCCGACCGCGCCGTGCGTGAGCGCGAGCGCGGCCCCCATCGGCCGCGGCAGCAGCCGGGCGGCGAGCGGATCGAGGACGTGGGCGGTGGTGCCGACACCACGCCCGAAGGCCACCGCCATGGCGGTGAGAGAGGGCCAGTCGCCGCGCATGTCGGCGCAGCCTACCCGATCGCGGGCGCACCCGCGCGGCGCGGCGCGGCCTCGTCGCTGCGCGCCGGGGCCGGCGTGATCCAGCTGCAGATCGGACACGCGGCGGTGTCGTGGCCACGCGCGGGGCAGTGCGCGCGACCGAAGTAGATCATCTGCAGGTGCCGCTTGCCCCACTGCGCGCGCGGGAACACGGCCCGCAGGTCGCGCTCGGTCTGCACGACGTTGCGTCCGCTCGACAGGCCCCAGCGCGCTGCGAGGCGATGGATGTGCGTGTCGACCGGGAAGGCCGGCACGCCGAACGCCTGCACCAGCACCACGCTCGCGGTCTTGTGGCCCACGCCGGGCAAGGCCTCGAGCGCGTCGGCGTCGGCCGGCACCACACCTCCGTGGCGCTCGATCAACAGCCGTGCGGTCGCGTGCAGGTGCTTGGCCTTGGTCGGTGCGAGCCCGATGCGGCGGATGAGACCGAGGATCTTCGCCGGCGTCAGCGCGGCCATCGCCTGCGGCGTCGGGGCCACCGCGAACAACCCCGGGGTGACCTGGTTGACCGCGCGATCGGTGGTCTGCGCGCTCAGCAGCACCGCGACCAGCAGCTGGAAGGGATCGCCGTGATCGAGCGGGATCGCGGGCTGCGGGTGCAGGCGGTCGAGGATGCGACCGATGCGACGCACGCGGGCGGCGATCGCCGCGTGCGGCCGAGCGGGGGAAGTTCGCATTGCCGAGCGCGAGGGTAGCAGGGGGGCATCCAGGGTGGCGATCGGGCCGGCGTTGGTGTCCCGCGCACGGCCGCACCCGCGCGCGGCGGGCCCATGTCGTGGGTGGTCGGGGTCGCACGCGATCGGCAAGAAGTCACCAGACGACGATGTCCGACCGCACCGTGTTGGCCCTGCTGCCGCCCGCGCCCGATCCCCCGGCCCGGGGGCTGCCACGCGAGGGGTTGTGCATCGAGCAAGCGCGTCGCTATCGCCTGCGCGAGCGCATCGGCGAGGGTGGCATGGGCACCATCTGGCGCGCGACCGACGAGGCGCTGGAGCGCGAGGTCGCGATCAAGTTCCTCAAGCGCGACGTGCCGGTCGACTACCGCCGCCGGTTCCGTCGCGAGGCGCGTCTGGGCGCGAGCTTCGATCACGCCAACCTCACGCGCGTGTTCGATGCCGGCACGCGACTCGCCGACGGTGACGACTGGATGGCGATGGAGCTGCTGCATGGGCACGATCTCGGGGCCCTGCTCGAGGCCCATGGACGGCTCGGTGTGCCGGTGCTGCTCGATGTGTTCCGTCAGGCCCTCGATGCGCTCGAGTACGTGCACGGCCAGCGGGTGCTGCACCGCGACATCAAGCCGTACAATCTCTTCCTCGCGCGCACGCCCACGCGCGCCGGCTTCGTCGTCAAGCTGATCGACTTCGGCATCGCACGGGTGCTCGCGGGTCCCGAGCCGGTCGACACCCAGCTCATCGGCGATCCGCGCTACATGGCGCCGGAGCAGACCGTGCTGGGTGGCCCGCTCGACCCGCGGGCCGACCTCTACGCCCTGGGCTTGTCGCTGGTGCAGGCCGCGACCGGGCACCATCCCTTCTTCGCGTTGTTCCAGGCGCCGGTGTCCGCGTTGCTCGAGGGCCATCGTCGCGGGCTGCCGTGGCGGCCGAGCTCGGCGCTGCCCGGGGGCCTGCCACGTGCCTTCGCGGAGGCGTTCGACGCATTCCTGGACCAGGCCTGCGCGGTCGAGGTCGAGGGCCGCTTCTCCGACGCGGCGGCGATGCGCGCAGGTCTCGAGCAGCTGGCCGCAGCCGCTGGTCGGCCGCTGCCGTCGCCACGCGTGGTGTGATGAAAGGGCCGATGGATCGCGCACCGTCGGCCGCCTCGGCCGATGGTCGCGATCATCCCGCGACCGCGGTATGGTCGCCGGCGCAGTGGCCGAACCGTCGTCTTGCTCGAGCTGTGGCGCCGAACACCGGCCAACCGACAACTTCTGCGCGAACTGTGGCAATCGCCTGCGCGAGCCTCCGAAGGAGGGGCCGTGCCGCGAGTGCGGCGTGGTGGTCCCGACCGGGATTCGCTTCTGCGTCGAGTGTGGCGCCTCCGAGCCGCATCGCGGCGTGGTGAGGACCGCACCCGCGCGCAGTGGCAGCAGCACCGCGACGCCCGCGAGCGCCGACGCGGCCGCCACGCCACCGCGAACCTCGCCCACGCGCACGGCACCGCCGAGCAGCTCGCGCACGCCGTCGTCGACGCGCACGCCCGCGGCCGGCAAAGCGCTCGGCGAGCCGCCGCGTCCGCCCGCGTCGCTCAAGCGAAACGGCACCGGCGAGACGCCGGCCGCGAAGCCATCCCCGGCAGCGCCCGCGAAGCCCAGCGCCGCGGCGCCGAGCAGGCCGACGACGTCGACGAAGCCCACCGCGGCGGCCAAGCCGGCGACCGGCGCGACGCCGGCGGTGGGCTCGATGCCCCAAGCCGCGACGGCGGCCACAGCTTCGCCGCGCGCCAACACCGGCAAGACGCCGACCGTGGCTGCACCCCCGCCTGCGCCGCGTCCGAGCACGGTCGTGCCGACCGGCGCACCTGCGGCGACGCCGGCCGCGACCGCCGCTGCGTCGTCGACCACCGCCGCGCCCGAGGCGGTGCCGCCGGTCGCACCGCGTCGTCGCTCGAGCGTCGAGCTGTTGGCCGCACCCGAGGGCTGGCCCGACATCACCGACGAGCTGGCCGAGGTGCGCTTCTTGGTGCTGCAGGGCTTCGAGGACGAGGCCAACGCGATGCTCGCGGCGCTGCGTCAGCGCTTCGGCGCGCATCCCGATCTCGAGCGCGTCGAGGGGGCCAAGCGGCTCGGCGATCCCGCGGACGACGGCGGCGACGATGCGGTGCGAAAGCGACGCGAGCAGCAGATCACGGTGCGCACCGAGTCGGTGTCCGGGCCCGCGCCGCAGGATCCCAACGTCGCGCTCGAGCCGACACTGCCGGTGCTGCGCGAGACCCCGCGGCCCGTCGCGCCGCCGAGCGCGGCCGCGCCCAGCGGGCCATCGCCCTCAGCGGCGTCGATGACGGTCGTGGCCCCGCCGCCTTCGCCGGACGCCGTGTCGCCCTCGCCGGCGTCGATGACGGTCGTGGCCCCGCCACCTTCGCCGCCGCCGGCTGCCGTGGCTCCGCCGCCGTCGGTCGCGGCCACGTCGCTGCGCGGTGGTCCCCGCGTGCCGCCACGGGGGCTCACGTTGCCGAGCCCGGCGGTCGCCACCGACACGCCGGTGACGAGCTCGGCCCCCGCACGGCGCCTCCGGCAAGCGGACCGTGCGACTGCCCGATCCCTCCGAGCTCGAGCCGGTGTCGCCGCTGTCGCGCCCGTCGATCTCCGCTTCGGACTCCGCGGCCGAGACACTCGAGTTCGACGTCGACGCCGAGATGCCCGACGATCCCGCGTCGCTGTCGACCTCGGCGGGTGCGCGCCTCGACGACGTGCGCGAGCAGGACGTCGACGACGTCGGGGAGACCGTCGTCGATCTCGCGTTCGAGCCGCAGGATCGCACGGTGATCTCGAAGGCTCCGCCGCGTCCGCCGGTGTTCGACGACGCGCCCAGCGGCGACGTCGACGCGACCCTCACCATGGACCATGCGCCGCCCGAGGCCACCTTCGAAGGCACCGTGATCGCGCGCATGCCCTCGCCGCCCGCACCGTGGCGTGGCGACGACGCCGACGAGGCCACGCACACCGACACCGGGCCGACGCTCCCGCGCACGACGATCGTGCCCGACACCGCCGGGCGTCCGCCCACGCCCGCTCCGTTCGGGGGCGCTCCGCCGCCGGGCAGCACGTTGGTGCCCGGCACCTCGCCGCCGGCCGAGTCACTCGCGAGCGTCGCCGAGGATCCCGACGAGGACGAGGACGACGCGGCCACGATCGCGATGCAGCCGCTCGAGGCGGCGCAGCTAGTCGCCAGCGCGTCGGGCAGCGCCTGGTCGGGACCCTCGCCGGCGGTGACCGGCGCGACCGCACCGCCCGGCGTGTTGCAGGCGGTGCCGCCCGCGGTCACCGGGCAGACGTTGCCGCCGTCGCCGCCCGCCGCGGAGGAGGCGTCGACACAGCCGGGCAAGTCGACCGGGCCGCGCGCACGGGGCGACGCGCGGACCTCGGGGGTCCGGCTGGTGATGTTGGGCGCACAGGGTGAGGCCGTTGCCGAGCGCACGCTCGCCACCGGCAGCACGTTCGAGCTCGGCCGTGAGCCTGGCGCGCCGTGGGGCGACGACGAGTTCATCGAGCCTCGCCACGTCCGCGTGCTCGCGATCGACGGCGGCTGCAGCTTCGAGGAGCTGGTGCCGACCGGCGCCGTGTTCCTGCGCGTGCGTGGGCGCGCGCGCCTGCGCGACGGCGATCAGCTGCGGGTCGGGCAGTCGCTGCTGGCCTACGATCGCGGTGATGACGACACCGCGGGCGGGCCCTGGGGGCGGCTGACGATCCACTACGCGCCCGACGGCACCACCAACGCGATCCCGCTCGGCGGCGGCGGCATCATGCTCGGCCGCGAACTCGGCGACGTGACGCTGCCGGACGACACCTTCGTGTCGAGCACGCACTGCCGCTTCGGCTGCGATCAGAACGGGGTCTTCGTCGAGGACCTCGACAGCAGCAACGGCACCTACCTGCGACTGCGCAACGGCGATCGGGTCGACTACGGCTCGTGCGTGCTGGTCGGTCAGACCCAGTTCGCGCTGCAGAAGCGGTGATCGACCTCAGCCGTCGCTGCGGCGCGCGGCGAGGTCGACGTGCAGGCCGCACTCCTTGTTCTCGTCGTGCTCCCACCACCAGCGGCCCTCGCGTTCGTGCTGTCCCGGCAGCACCGCGCGGGTGCACGGCGCACAGCCGATGCTGACGTAGCCCTTGGCGTGCAGCGGGTTGAACGGCACCGACAGCGCACGGATCGCGTCCCACACCTCGCTCGAGGTGGAGCCGCAGAGCGGATTGAACTTCAAGAGCTCGCCGCCGTCGCGTCCGCGGAAGCGACCGTCCTGCTCGATCGCCTCGATGCGGGCGCGGGTCTGGGGGTTTTGATCGCGACGTTGTCCGGTGATCCACGCCCGCAGACCACCGAGCTGGCGCTGCAGCGGCGCGACCTTGCGAACGCCACAACACTCCTCGTGGCCGTCGCGGAAGAACGAGAACAGGCCCTTGGCCGCCACCAACGACTCGACCGCCGCCCGCTCCGGGAACAGCACCTCGATGCGGATGCCGTAGTGCTGCTCGACCTCTTCGATGAAGCGATAGGTCTCGTCGTGCAGCCGACCGGTGTCGAGGGTGAACACGCGGTAGCGCGCGTCGCCGTGGGCCTGCGACCACTGGTGGGCATACTCGACGAGCAGCACGTCCTCCGCACCGGAGAACGAGATCGCGACGTCGTCGCCGAACACCTGCAGCGCGCGGCCGACCAGCCAGGCTCCGCCCCGACCTGCGGCCTCGCGGCGCCACGCGTCGAGTGAGCTCGTCGCGTCGTTGGGTCGATCGTCAGGCATGCCGTCGCGCTCCCAGGCCCATGTCGCGCATCATCGCGCGCCTTGGGCCCTCGCGCGTCGCGGATTTCCACCGTCGCCCAACCGGCGGCGCGCGGCGCGGCACTGCGCGCCACTTTCGAGCGGTGCGCGCGTGCGCAGCTTGTGGCGCCTGGGGCGGGCCGCTAACCTGGGCGTCTTGCCGTACAAAGGTGTTCGACGGATGTCGATGCGCATTGCAACCCGTGGCGTGTGTTGGATCGGTGGGCTGGCCGTGGTGGGCTGCTCTGCCGGCGACTTCGACATGGGGCTGACCACCTTCGGCACCGCGTTCTCGGCGGGGCAGACCACCGCCGCCGACGGTGGCAGCGACAGCGACGGGACCAGCGGTGACGACACGGCCGCGGGCACCACCGGTGCCGACGGCGGCGCGAGCACGGCCGCGAGCACGGCCGGCAGCGCCGACGCGACCACGGCGCTCGATACCGGCGCGAGCGCCGAGGCCGGCTGCACGCCGAGCGACGAGATCTGCGACGGTATCGACAACGACTGCAACGGCACCGTCGACGACGGCGATCCCGGTGGCGGCAGCCCCTGCGACACCGGCATGCCGGGGGCTTGTGCGGCCGGCACCACCGCGTGCGTCATGGGCGAGACCACTTGCACCGCCGACGCGCCCGGCACGGCCGAGAGCTGCAACGGCGTCGACGACGACTGCAACGGCAGCATCGACGATGGCAACCCCGGTGGCGGTGCCGCGTGCAACACCGGCATGCAGGGCGTCTGCGCCACCGGCTCGCAGCAGTGCAGCAACGGCGCGCTCTCGTGCGTGCAGACGATGAACGCGGGCGCGGAGCAGTGTGGTGACGGGCTCGACAACAACTGCGACGGTAGCGTCGACGAGGGCTGCGGCTGTGCCCACGATCAGTGCGCGACCGGGGCCGCGCTCGAGGACGGCTGCACCGGCTGCGTGAGCTCGGTGTGCGCGGTCGACAGCTACTGCTGCACGACCGCGTGGGACAACGTCTGCGTGCTCGAGGTCGCCAACGAGTGCGGCAGCTACTGCCTCGGCAGCTGCTCCCACTCGCCGTGCAGCACCGGCGGCGCGTTGACCGACGGTTGCGACCCCGGCGATTGCGTCTCCGAGGTCTGCCTCAACGACAGCTACTGCTGCACGAACAGCTGGGACGCGCAGTGCGTCGGCGAGGTGCTGACGTACTGCGGCGTCGTCTGCCCGTAGGCCGCTACGCCCTTTAGAGCAGCGAGAAGTCGCCGTTGTCGGTGACGTGCCACTGCAGCGTGGGGTTGTCGATGCAGAGCTGCACGTCTGGCACGCTCGCCGACAGCCCGGTGTGGGGGAACGCCTCCAGCACCCGCTCCTCGATGATCTCGTCGGCGCAGGTGGGGTAGAGGCAGCCAAAGAACTGCGGCAACGAGCCCAGGATGCTCGAGTTCGCGTCGACCACGACGTTGTCGCTCACGACCTCGAAGGTCAGCGTGCCGTCGGCCTCGCAGCCGCCCGTCACCACCAGGTCGAAATCGATGTCGACCTCGGGATCGCTGCCGGTGACATCGGCCGCGAGGTCGGCGTCGAAGTGCAGCGTGTGCTCGTCGAACTTCCGACTCTCGACCCAGTCCTTGCCGTAGAGGTGCCCCCAGTAGAGCGGGTTGTCCTCGTGGATCGCGTTGCCGATCATCGACTCGACGCGGCTCACCAGGCTGTCGGCGGGGAACACCGGCAGCAGCAGCGGCGAGTTCACCTGCCAGGCCGGCTCGGCGCGGAGCGTGGCGTGGTCGAACTCGATGCTGGTCCAGTCGTTCTTGCCGCCGCCGATCCACAGGCAGCCATCCGGCTCGGCGTCGAAACGGCGCTGGAAGAACGTGACCCCGCCCAGCTGCAGCTGGACCTCCTCGAGGCACCACCAGTCGTTGCCCTCCTTGGTGATGCGGAACAGCTCGACGTCGCTGACCTGATCGATCGCCGGGGCGCCGTTCACCTCGGACAGTGACACGTGATAGGTGCGGTTCTGGCCGCGCTCGAAGTCGTCGCCGCCGTAGTCGATCCACGTGCCGTTGTTCGACGGCGTGTAGCGGGCCTCGTGGGTGTTCAGCTGGATCAGCACGCCGTCGTCGGTGCCGGCATCTTCGATGTCGGCGGTCACCAGGACGACCTCGGCCTCGACCACCGTACGGTCGGTGCCATCGGTCGTGAAGGCACAGGTGGTGCCCGACCAGCGGGTGCCGTGGGTGTTCCACGTGCGCACGCGGAAGCACGAGGGCGTGTCGGGCGTGAGACCGACGGCCGTCAGCGTGGTCTCTCCGGACAGCGGCCCGAAGGTCACGATGTCGGTGAAGCTGTCATCGCCGTTGCTGCGCTCGATCGCCGTGCCGAGCTCGAAGTCGGAGTGGTCCTGCCAGCGGAACATGATCGCGGTCGCATCCCGGGCGGTGATGATCGGCGTGCCGGGGGTCGCCGGCGGGTCGTCGGCGTCCGGTGGCGAGGGCGGCGGCGGTGGAGGTGGCGGCGGGGTCGTGGGGTCGAAGCCCGGCAGCCAAGGTCCGAGGTCCGGCAGCGGCGGCTTCGGGAGCGCGTCGGCATCGCGGGCCAGCATCGTGGTGGTGAGGACCAGCAGCGCAGCTGCGGTCCAGCGTCGATCGATCGTCGGCATGGTGGAACTCGTCTCGGGGTTTCGCGCGCGACAGACCCCAGCGCCGGAATTTCGATCATGGTCGGCTCGGGTTTCCATCCCGCATCGCCCGCGGCAGACTCTCGCGGATGCCGGATGTCCACGAACTCGAGCTGTTGCGCGAGGAGCTGTTCGGTGCCGATGCCGGATTCCTCCGCGTGCGACGCCTGCACCTGCGCAACCTGGACGCCGACGGTTCGCCCTCGGCGGCCTACGTCTGCGACTTCGCCGTGCGGCCCAAGGGGGTCGATGCGGTGGTGGTGGTGCTGTGGCGGCGCGAGGCCGGGCGGGTGATGGTGCTGCTGCGCGAAGGCCTGCGGCCGGCACTGTGGTTCGGTTG
>WBZX01001138.1_pt1 | contig 20834 bp, 18 predicted proteins | sample 5204211 | NCBI WGS metagenome assembly WBZX01 (sample SAMN12344362, study PRJNA552823) | activated sludge metagenome | biome: Activated sludge suspended growth; feature: Nitrification reactor; material: Wastewater; isolation source: activated sludge from nitrification reactor of wastewater... | reverse complement strand
GCCGCCGGGCGCCGCGATCGACAGCTCGGGACCGATGTCGGAAAAGCCCACCTTGCTGCCCGCGTGGCGCAGGCCGGCCACGCCGATGGCACCGGCGCAATTGGCGGGCGAGCCCGCGGCACGGCCGGCGGAATTGCCGGCTGCGGCCACGACCACGGCGCCGACGGCGGCGACGTCGGCCACCGCGTCGGCTTCGAGTTGCGAGCACGGGCCGCTGCTGCCCAGGCTCAGGTTGAGCACCTTGGCCGGCGTGGGGTTCACCGGCACGCCGGGCACCGACAGGCCCGCCGCCCAGCGCATGGCGTTGACGATGTCCAACGTGTAGCCGAAGCACTTGCCGAGCGCGCGCACCGGCAGCACGCGCACGTGCCGGCCGGTGCCGGCCATGCCCACGCCGTTGTGGGTCGACGCGGCCACGATGCCTGAAACCTGCGTGCCATGCCAGGAACTCGGAGTCGCCAAATAGCGCCCCGTTTGGCTGTTGAACTCACCGCATTCGTAGAGAAGGCCGTTGACGTCATTGGCCTCTGCTTCCGTCACCCAGTCCCCAGGGTCGCTCGGGTCCTCGTCCACACCATTGCTGTCGTTGGAGATGCCAATGTCGGAGACGAAGTCGTAGCCGGGCAGCAGCTTGCCGGCGAGGTCCGGGTGGTTCAGGCGCACGCCGGTGTCGATCACGGCGACGATGACCGACGGGTTGCCGGTGTGGATGTCCCACGCGCCGACCGAGTTGATGGCGGACACCAGCGTCGGGTCGGGCGCACGCAGGTACCACTGGCCGGCTGCTGGACCTTGCGCGCCAGACACCGTGGCGTAGAAGGGGTCGTTGGGCACGGCAACCCGGCGCACGCGGCGGTCAGGCTCGGCGTACTCCACTTCCGGGTCGGCCGCCAGCCGCGCGGCCAGAGCAGACGAAGTCATGCCGTCGGCCATCACCACCTGGACCCGGTCCGTGGCCGCCGGCCCAGCCCGCAGCGCCAGACCGTGCCGGGCGCCGAGCGACGACGCGCGCGCCGCGAGCCGGCCCGACACGTCGGCGGCCGATGCGCCAGCCGACAGCGCATGGGCACGCAGCGTGGTCGAGGCTTCGCGGAACTTGACGATCACGCGCGCACTGCCGGTGGCATCGGCCAGGGGCAATGCCCTCGGCGGCGTGCGTTCGGCACGAGCGGTGGTGTGGGGGGCGAGGGCGGCCAGGGCCGCCGCAGCAGCCAGGCAAAGGGTGGCAAGACGCATCCCGCGAGTCTAAAGACCGATTGGACCGAAGGTGTTAAGCAGTGTGTGCCGGCGGGTTGCGTGCCTGTCGACCGTGAAATACGGCCCACGCCGCAGCGCCCGCCCGCGCCGCCCCGAAAAGGACAAAGGCCGCCCGAAGGCGGCCTCGTGCGTGCGGCGGGTGCGCCTTGCCTTCAGCGGCCCATCACGCGAACCATCTCGAGCACCTTGTTCGAGTAGCCCCACTCGTTGTCGTACCAGGCCACCACCTTGACGAAGGTGCCGTCGAGCATGATGCCGGCGTCGGCGTCGAACACGCTGGTGCAGGGCTCGCCGCGGAAATCGGTGGCCACCACCTTGTCCTCGGTGTAGGCCAGCACGCCCTTCATCGGGCCGGCGGCAGCCGCCTTCATCGCGGCGCAGATCTGCTCGTAGGTGGTGTCCTTGACCAGTTCCACGGTCAGGTCCACCACCGACACGTCCGACGTGGGCACGCGGAACGACATGCCGGTGAGCTTCTTGTTCAGCTCGGGGATCACCTTGCCCACCGCCTTGGCCGCGCCGGTGCTGCTGGGGATGATGTTCTCCAGGATGCCGCGGCCGCCGCGCCAGTCCTTGTTGCTCGGGCCGTCCACGGTCTTCTGCGTGGCGGTGGCGGCGTGCACGGTGGTCATCAGGCCGCGCTTGATGCCGAAGCTGTCGTTGAGCACCTTGGCCACCGGGGCCAGGCAGTTGGTGGTGCACGACGCGTTGGAGATGATCGTCTCGCCCGCGTACTTGGCGTGGTTGACGCCGTAGACGAACATCGGCGTGTCGTCCTTGCTCGGCGCGCTCTGGATCACCTTCTTCGCGCCGGCGTCGATGTGCTTCTGGCAGGTGTCGAGCGTCAGGAACAGGCCGGTGCTCTCCACCACCACGTCGGCGCCGACGTCGCCCCACTTCAGCGCCGCCGGGTCGCGCTCGGCGGTCAGGCGGATGCGGCGGCCGTTGACCACCAGCGTGCTGCCGTCCACCGCGATGTCGCCCTTGAAGCGGCCATGCACGCTGTCGTACTTGAGCATGTAGGCCAGGTAGTCCGGCTCCAGCAGGTCGTTGATGCCGACGATCTCGATGTCGTCCTTGAAGTTCTGCGTCGCGGCGCGGAACACCATGCGCCCGATGCGGCCGAAGCCGTTGATGCCTACCTTGATTGCCATGTCGATGTGCTCCGTGTGGAAGTGAGAAAAGTCGGGTCGAGGGTCGTGTGCGATGCGACTCAGGGCTGGCAGCCGAGCCGGCCGCGGCTGCGGTTCTCGAAGTAGCCCAGCGGTGGCGGGCAGTCGAGCTTGCCCGCCGGCGGCGCGGTGCCGGCGGCGGCCTTGCAGGTGAAGGCGCCGGTCTTGCGGCTGACGCTGGCGGTGTCGAGCTTCCAGCCGGCCGGGCAGGCCGGGCCGCGGGCTGACGTGGCGGCTGGCGCGACCACCCGCACCGTGGCCACCTGGTTGGCGCCGGTGCACTTGAGCACCGGAAGCGCGGTCTTGCCCTCGGCCTTGACCTGGTAGGTGCCGGGCTTGTCCCAGGTGATGCTGGCCCCCAGCGGCATGTCCTTGCCCTGGTTGATCTTGAAGTCGCGATGGCGCCCGTCGCCGAAGTGCAGGCGCACGCTGCAGTTGGGCAGGTCGGTCGGCTCGAAGCTCACCGTCACGCGCACAGCCTGCCCCGGCCGCGCCTCTGAGGGCTCGACGCGGATGCCCGACAGCGTCTGCGCCGACGCCGCCGAAGCCAGGACGGATGCGACCAGCGTCAGCGTGGCGGCGGGGCGGAGTCTCATGGGCATGGAGGCAGGCAAGCCGCGAGTGTGCCTCGGTGCGGGGACGCCGTCATGCGCCGCACTAGCCGCGAACCACCTGCCGAACCACATCCGCCACGTTCTCGGCCGTGATGCGGAAGTGCTTGAACAGCACGCCGCCGGGCGCCGACTCGCCGTAGCGGTCGATGCCGACCACGGCGGCGCAGCCGTATTTCCACCAGCCGTCGGTCACGCCGGCTTCCACCGCGATTCGCGGCACCTTGGGCGGCAGCACGCTGCTCTTGTAGTCCACCGACTGGCGGTCGAACACGGTGGTGCTGGGCATCGACACCACGCGCACGGCGATGCCGTCCCTGGCGAGCTGGGCCTGCGCGTGCAGCGCCAGCTGCACCTCGCTGCCGGTGGCCACGATGACGGCCTGCGCCTTGCGCGCCAGGCCCACCTCGGCCGGCTCGGCCAGCACGTAGGCACCACGGCTGATGAGGTCCAGGCTGGCCTTGGGCGCGTAGGGCAGGTTCTGGCGCGACAGCAGCAGCGCGCTCGGGCGGCTGCGGTGCTCGATGGCGCAGGCCCAGGCGGCGGCGGTCTCGGCGGTGTCGCCCGGGCGCCAGACGTCCAGCCCGGGAATGAGGCGCAGGCTGGCCGCGTGCTCGACGCTCTGGTGCGTGGGGCCGTCCTCGCCCAGGCCGATCGAATCGTGCGTGAAGACGTGGATCACGCGCTGGCCCATCAGCGCGGCCATGCGCAGCGCGTTGCGGCTGTAGTCGCTGAAGGTGAGGAAGGTGCCGCCGTAGGGGATGTAGCCGCCATGCAGGGCCACGCCGTTCATCACCGCCGCCATGCCGAACTCGCGCACGCCGTAGTTGATGTGGCGCCCGCCATTGGGCGTTCCGTCGTCGCCGATGCGCAGCGGCGGCGTGGACGAGGTGTTGGTCAGGTTCGACCCGGTGAGGTCGGCCGAGCCGCCCAGCAGCTCGGGCAGCGCCTTGGTGAAGCCTTCCAGCGCGATCTGGCTGGCCTTGCGGCTGGCCACGGTTTCGGCCTTGGTGTGCGCGGCCACCATCGCGTCCACCGCGGTCTGCGCAAAGTGCTTCGGCAGCTCGCCCTTCAGGCGCCGCGCCAGTTCGGCGGCCAGGTCGGGATGCGCGGCCTTGTAGGACGCGAAGCGCGCGCTCCAGGCGGCCTCGGCCTCCACGCCGGCGGCCCTGGCGTCCCAGGCGGCATAGGCCGGCTCGGGCACGACGAAGGGCTCGTGGCCCCAGCCGAGCGCCGCGCGGGTGGCCTTGATCTCGTCGGCGCCCAACGGCTCGCCGTGGGCCTTGGCCGTGCCGCTGCGGTTGGGCGAGCCGCGGCCGATGCTGGTGCGGCAGATGACGATGCTGGGCCGGGTGGCGCTTTTCTTCGCCTGCGCGATGGCGGTGTCCATCGCCTTGACGTCGTGCCCGTCCACCGGGCCGATCACCTGCCAGCCGTAGGCCTCGAAGCGCCGCGCGGTGTCGTCGGCATACCAGGGCTCGATGCGGCCGTCGATCGAGATGCCGTTGCTGTCGTACAGCGCCACCAGCTTGTCGAGCTTCCACGCGCCGGCCAGCGCGCAGGCCTCGTGGCTGACGCCTTCCATCAGGCAGCCGTCGCCCATGAACACGTAGGTGTGGTGGTCCACCACGGTGTGGCCGGGGCGATTGAATTCCTGCGCGAGCAGCTTCTCGGCCAGCGCCATGCCCACCGCGTTGGCCAGACCCTGGCCGAGCGGGCCGGTGGTGGTTTCCACGCCCGGCGTGATGCCCACCTCCGGGTGGCCCGGGGTCTTGCTGTGCAGCTGCCTGAAGTTGCGCAGCTCGCTCATCGGCAGCTCGTAGCCGGTGAGGTGCAGCAGCGCGTACAGCAGCATCGACGCATGGCCGTTGGACAGCACGAAGCGGTCGCGGTCGGGCCACTGCGGATGCGCCGGGTTGTGGCGCAGATGGCGGCCCCACAGTGCCACGGCCATCTCGGCCATGCCCATGGGCGCGCCGGGGTGGCCGGAGTTGGCCTGCTGCACGGCGTCCATCGCCAGCGCACGCACGGCGTTGGCCATCAGCGCCTCGCGGCTGCTGGCGGTCTGCGGCGCCGGGCCGCTGGTGTCGGGAACGCGTTGGGTGTCGTTGCTGGCCATGGGTGCTCTGAGGGGGTGCGGCGGACGAAGCGGCGATTTTAGGCGGCGCCCCTACACTGCCCGTCGATGACGCTGCCCGCGCCCCCCGCCGCCCTGATCCTGGCCGCCGGCCGGGGCGAGCGCATGCGTCCGCTGACCGACCACTGCCCCAAGCCGCTGCTGCCGGTGCGCGGCAAGCCGCTGATGCAGTGGCACCTGGAAGCACTGGCCCGCGCCGGCGTGCGCGACGTGGTCGTCAACACCGCGTGGCTCGAGGACCGGTTCCCCGCGGTGCTGGGCGACGGCTCGCGCTGGGGCCTGCGCATCCGCTACTCCACCGAGGGCCGCGACCACGGCGGCGCGCTCGAGACCGCCGGTGGCATCGCCAAGGCCCTGCCCTGGCTGACCGAGCGGCAGCAGCACTTCTGGGTCGTGTCGGGCGACGTGTTCGTGCCGGGCTTCGCCTTCGCCGCAGAGGCCGCGGCGCGCTTCGTGGCGAGCGGCCGGCAGGCCCACCTGTGGCTGGTGCCCAATGCGCCGCACCACCCGGACGGCGACTTCGGCATCGACACGGCACGCGGGCTGGCCACGGCGCAGCCGCCGCGGCTGACCTGGTCGAGCGTGGGCCTGTTCAGCGCGTCGATGTTCGTCGACGTGGTGCCCGGCACGGTGATGAAGCTGCGCCCGCTGCTCGACACCGCGATGGCGGCGGACCGGCTCGGTGCCGAGCGCTGGGACGGCGCCTGGACCGACGTCGGCACGCCCGAGCGGCTGGCGCAGCTGGAAGCTGGTTGAGAGGGCCCGGTCATGAAGCGCATCGAGTTCTGGTTCGACCCCGTGTCGCCGTTCGCCTACCTCGCCTTCGAGCGCCTGCCTGACGCACTGGTCGGCTGCAGCTACGAAGTGACGTACCGGCCCCTGCTGTTCGCCGGCCTGCTGGCGCACTGGGGCCAGAAGGGCCCGGCCGAGATCGAGCCCAAGCGTGCCTGGACCTTCCGCCACGTGGCCTGGATGGCGCACGAGTGGGGCGTGCCGCTGGAGGTGCCGGTGCAGCACCCGTTCAACCCGCTGGCGCTGCTGCGGCTGGCGCTAGCCGCCGGCCCGAACCGGCGCGTGGTGGAAGCGGTGATGCGCCACGCCTGGCGCGGCGGCGGCGCTGCCGCCGACGACCCGGCCCGCCTGGCCGCCCTGCAGGCCGGGCTGGCTCCGGAGCGCGACCCGGCCTCGCCCGAGGTCAAGGCCGAGCTGCGCGCCGCCACCGACGACGCACTGGCGCGCGGCATCTTCGGCGTGCCGACCTTCGTGCTCGACGGGCGGCTGTTCTGGGGCCTGGACGCCCTGCCCCTGCTGCGTGCCGCGCTCCTGGGCGATCCCTGGTTCGCCGGCCCGGACTGGGACGATGCGGGCCGGCCGCGGCCCGGCGTCGTGCGCTGAGCGCCTGCGAACAGTTGCATCCAAGGGGCCCTACAGCCGCGGCAGCGACGCGCCGATAACGCGTCATGCCCGCATTGATCATTTCCCTGCCGCCCTGGGTCGGCGTGGTGGCCCTGGTCGTCGCGACCCTGGCCGTCGGCGTCAGCGTGAACTTCTACCGCACGAGCCGGCGCCTGCGCGAGCGGCTGCGCCAGACGCGCGAGGCGAGCGAGCGGCAGGCCGACCTCGACGCGGCCACAGGCCTGGCGTCGCCACGGGCCTTCGCCCGCGCGCTGGACCTGGCCACGGCCCGCGCCGACCGAGGCGAAGCCGCGGTGGCGGTGGTCTACGTCGGCGTGGACGACCTTCGCGTGCTCGGCAACGAGCACGGCACCGCGGTGGCCCAGCAGGCGCTGGTGGCGCTTGCGCGCCGGCTCCAGGCCGTGGGCGGGCGCCACGGCGTGGCCTCGCGCATGGGCCCGGACGAGTTCGCACTGCTCGCCCACGGCCCCACCGCGGCCGGCGAGGAGATGGCCCGGCGCACGGCCGACGTGCTGAGCGCGCCGGTGGAAGTGGACGGGCATCCGTTCCCGCTCGTGTCCTCGGTGGGCTTCGCGGTCTATCCCGAGCACGGCGCGTCCACCCGCATCGTGCGCATGGCCTGCGCGGCGATGCGCTCGGTGCGGCGCGCCGGCGGCGGCACCTTCGCCGAGTTCGAGCCGCGCATGGCCGAGGCGGCGGCGGCCGAGGCCACGCTGGCGCGCGACCTGCGCCACGCCGTGCAGCGGCGCCAGCTCACGCTGTACTACCAGCCCAAGGTGGACGCCACCACGCAGCAGGTGACGGCCGCCGAAGCGCTGCTGCGCTGGCAGCACCCGCAGCGCGGCATGATCAGCCCGGCGGTGTTCATCCCGCTGGCCGAGCGCACCGGGCTGATCCAGGAGATCGGCTCCTGGGTGCTCGACGAGGCGTTGCGCCAGGCCGCCGCCTGGCGCGACAAGGGCCTGCGCATGCGCGTGGCGATCAACGTGTCGGGCCACCAGATGCGGGCCGGCGACTTCGTCGACCAGCTCGAGCGCGGGCTGGCGCAGCACGGCCTGAGCGCCGGGCGCTTCACCTGCGAGATCACCGAGACGGTGGCGATGGAGGACACCGCCGCCACGCAGCGCGCGTTCGCACGCCTGGGAGAGATGGGCGTGCACGTGTCGATCGACGACTTCGGCACCGGCCACTCCAGCCTGGCGATGCTGCGCCGCCTGCCGGTGGCCGAGCTGAAGATCGACCGCGCCTTCGTCAGCGACCTGGCCGACAGCGAGGGCGCGCGCTCGATCGCGCTGGCGGTGATGCAGATGGCCAAGTCGCTCGGCCTGCGCGTGGTGGCCGAGGGCGTCGAGACCGAGGCCCAGCGCGACATCCTGATCGGCATGGGCTGCGACGAGCTGCAGGGCTACCTGTTCGGCAAGCCGATGCCTGCCGCGTCGCTGGCGGTCTGGGCGATGGATGACACCGGCGCCGCGCCGATCAGCTTCCGGCCGTCGCTGTTCAAGGCCACCGAGCCGGTGAAGTGACAGGCCGCAAGGCGCGGCGGCGCTGACTCAGCCCGCCGCGCGCCGCGCGAGGATCTCGAACGCCGGCAGGGTCTTGCCCTCGAGCACCTCCAGGAACGCGCCGCCGCCGGTGGAGATGTAGCCCACGTCCTTCTCGATGCCGTACTTGGCGATGGCCGCCAGCGTGTCGCCGCCACCGGCAATCGAGAACGCGCTGCTGCCGGCGATGGCGCGCGCCACGGTCTCGGTGCCGTGGGCGAAGGCGTCGAACTCGAACACGCCCACCGGCCCGTTCCAGACGATGGTGCCGGCGGCCTTGAGCTTGTCGGCCAGCATCGCCGCCGTGCGCGGCCCGATGTCCAGGATCATGTCGTCGGCCGCCACGTCGGCCGCAGCCTTCACCGTGGCCACCGCGTCGGCCTTGAACTCCTTGGCGCAGACCACGTCCACCGGGATCGGCACCTCGGCGCCGCGCGCGGCCATGGCGTCGATGACGGAGCGGGCCTGGCCCACCAGGTCGGGTTCGGCCAGGCTCTTGCCGATGGGCAGCCCGGCGGCCAGCAGGAACGTGTTGGCGATGCCGCCGCCCACCACAAGACCGTCGACGTTGCTGGCCAGGCTCTGCAGGATGGTCAGCTTGGTGCTCACCTTGGAGCCGGCCACGATCGCCACCAGCGGCCGTTTCGGGTGCGCCAGCGCCTGCGTGATGGCGTCGATCTCGGCGGCCAGCAGCGGCCCGGCGCAGGCCACCCTGGCGTACTGCGCGATGCCGTAGGTGGAGGCCTCGGCGCGGTGCGCGGTGCCGAAGGCGTCGTGCACGAAGATGTCGGTCAGTGCGGCGAGCTTGCGCGCCAGCGGCTCGGCGTTCTTCTTTTCGCCCTTGTTCAGGCGGCAGTTCTCCAGCAGCACCACCTCGCCGGGCCGCACGTCCACGCCGTCGACCCAGTCGGCCTTGAGCGGCACCGGGCAGCCCAGCAGTTCCGACAGGCGCGCGGCCACCGGAGCCAGCGAGTCCCCGGGCTTGAACTCGCCCTCGGTCGGGCGGCCCAGGTGCGACGTGACCATCACCGCCGCGCCGGCGTCCAGCGCCATGCGGATGCACGGCACCGACGCGCGGATGCGCGTGTCCTCGGTGATGCGCCCGGCGTCGTCCTGCGGCACGTTGAGGTCGGCGCGGATGAACACGCGCTGGCCGCGCACGCGGCCCTGGGACACCAGATCGGAAAAGCGGATGACGTTCATGATGCAGTCCGGTGGGGTCGCGTTGGAATGGGGCCCGATTCTAGGAATCACCAGCCCAGGCCCAGCTTGAGCACGAGCAACACGGACGTGCCGGCGAGGATGGTGCCCAGGATGTCGCGACGCCAGTAGAAGTAGGCGGTGGCCGCCGCCACGGCGGGCAGGCGGGCGTCCATCCAGGTGTCGATCAGCCGGCCCTGGGTGAGCACGATCTCGGGCGCCACCACGGCCACCAGCGCGGCCAGCGGGGCGTAGCGCAGGCCCTGCTGCAGCCAGGCGGGCATCGGCAGCTCGCGCTCCGGGAACAGGAAGAAGCCGCGCGTGATGATGGTGATCAGCGCCAGCCCCAGGACCGCGATCACGCCCTCGACCATCGTCACGTCAGGTCCTCCTCGGGCTGCACGGCTCGCGTCGTGGTGTGGTCGATGACCAGGCCGATGGCCACAGCGGCGGCGATGGCCACGAGGATGTTGAGCTTGAGCGGCAGGGCGTAGGCCGCCACGGCCGCGGCACCGGCCACCCCGGCCGCGATCCAGGTGGCGCGGTCGGTCAGCAGCGAATAGGTCAGCGCCAGCAGGGCCAGCGTGCCGGCGAAGCCCAGGCCCCATTCCGGCGGGATGCGCTCGCCCAGCAGCAGGCCCGCCATCGACGGCACCTGCCAGGCGATCCAGTTCAGCGCGACGCCGCCCCAGAAGTACGGCACGCTCCGGGCCACGGGCGGCGGCTCGGGAAACCGGCGCAGGAACAGCACGTAGTTCAGGTCGGCCGCGAAATACGACATGCGCATGCGCTGGCCGCGTGGCAGGGCGCCGAAGTAGCGGCGCCAGCCGGCGCTGAAGATCACGAAGCGCAGGTTGACGCACAGCGCGGTGGCCCAGATCACCCACAGCGGCGCGCCGCCAGCCAGCAGCGGCAGCGCCGCGAGCTGGGCGCTGCCGGCGAAGACGATCAGCGACATCAGGATGGCCAGGGGCAGCGCCAGGCCGCTCTTGGCCATGGCGATGCCGGTGAGCAACGCCCAGGCGGCGATGCCCAGCGCGGTGCCGGTCATGTCGCGCGCGCCGCGCGCGAATTCGGGTTCGCGCCAGATCGGGCCTGGCGCAAGCGGGTTGTCGGGCATCGGCCCGATTGTCGCCGCGTGCCTACTTGCGCGCCTTGATCGTGCCGCTGCCGACGACCCGGCTGCTCACCTGCGTCGCGCCGCCGGCGTAGTCCACGTCGCCCGATCCGGCAATCGACACATCGAGACTGCGCGTCGCGTTGACGCTGGCGTCGCCCGAGCCGGCAATGGCCACCCGCACCTCTTCGGCCGTCAGGTCGCGCGTGTGCACGTCACCGGAACCGGCGATGGACACGGTCAGCCGGGCGGTCTGGCCGCGCACCTGCACGTCCCCCGAGCCGGCCACGCTGATGCTCAGCTCGCTGGTGTCGAGCTGGCGCACCACGGCGTCGGACGATCCGGCCACCGACAGCTTCAGCGCCGGCGTCTTCAGGGTCTGCAGGTCGAGGTCCCCCGAGCCCGACAGCGCGACGGCCCCCAGCCGCACCACGTCGACGGTGACCACGGCACGGCTGCGCCTGGTGATCGACTCGCCCGGCTTCCACTGGATGCGCAGGCTGCGCTGGTCGCCGCTGCCTTCGACCACGGTCTGCAGCAGCGGCAGCAGGTTGGCGTCGGCGCTGACCTGCACCGACTCGCGCGCGGCCTGGCGCACCACGACGTCGATGTCGCCCTTCATCGAGATGGCGGCAAAGCCGGACACGTCGCGGTTCTCGGTGGCCGCCGTGCCCGAGCCGACCGTGGCGGCGACGGCGAACGGGGTGGCAGGCAGGGTGAGGACCAGGGCCAGAGCGGCGATCAGCGGGCGGCGGAGGGGCGTGGACATGGCAGGCGTCCCGAAGGCTGAAGTTGACGAGGCCCGCAGGATGCCGCGCCCCGCCCCTGCCCGTCGCGGCCCGTGCGACCACCTGCAGCCCGAAGCGACGAAGTGACGCCCGGCGCCGGACGCCCGGCGCCGCCCGGGGCCTGCCCTGGGCGCTCGCTCAGGACTCGTGCTTGGCAGGTGCCTTGTCGGCCTTGGCCGGTGCGGTGGCCTCGCCCTTGTCGGCCTTGTCGGCCTTTCGCACCTTGGCCGCGGCCTTGGCCGGCGCCTCGTCCGCGGCTCCCGGCACGTCGGCCCTGGCCGCCGTCTCCGACGGCGCCGGCGTGGCCTGGGGTACCACGGTGTCGACCTTGTTCTCGCGCATGTAGTCGTTCATCTCACGCCAGCCGGCGAAGACCGCGGCCTTGTCGGCGCGCTTGTTGAGCGAGAAGCAGTCCTCGATGGCCCGTCCGGCATGGCGGCATCCGCCGCCGACGGCCTTGCCCTCGGCCTCGCGCCGCGCCGCCACCGCCTCGGCGGACTCGCCGCCGGTCAGCTCGCAGCCCGACAGGACGGGCAGGGCCGCAGCGATCAGCAGGGATAGAAGCAGGCGTTTCATGGGCACGACTCGGGTGTGCCGGTTTATCGGCGCCCAGGTCCGCGGCTTGAGGGCGGTTCAGCCGCGCGACGCCAGCCAGGCCGATGCCGGCTGGCGCTTGCCGCCTGGGCGCTGCACCTCCAGCAGCTCGAGCCCGTCACGCCCACAGGCCACCATCGCCCGGCCGGTCGACACATCCAGCTGGCCTGGCGTGGCGGTGAAGCCGGCGCTCACCTTGCCGCGCCAGATCTTGAGCGGCTCGCCGCCCACGTCGGCATGACAGCCGGGCTGCGGATCGAATGCCCGGATGCGGCGCTCGATCGCCGCAGCGTCGGCCTGCCAATCGATCAGCGCCTCGGCCTTGTCCAGCTTGCGGGCATAGGTCACGCCGTCGGCCGGCTGGGGTACCGGCTCCAGGCGACCCCGCGCGGCCGCATCGAGTGCTTCGAGCAGCAAGCGGCCGCCGAGCGCGGCCAGCTTGTCATGAAGCGACGCGGCGCTGTCGTCCGGCGCGATCGCCAGCCGCTCCACCCGGAGCATGGCGCCGGTGTCCAGGCCTTCGTCCATCTGCATGATGGTGATGCCGGTGTGCGCGTCGCCCGCCTCGATGGCACGCTGGATCGGCGCCGCACCGCGCCAGCGCGGCAGCAGCGACGCGTGGATGTTCAGGCAGCCCAGGCGCGGCAGCGCCAGCACCCAGGCCGGCAGGATGAGCCCGTAGGCCGCGACCACCAGCACGTCGGGGCCCGCTGCGCCGAGCGCGTCCCGCGCGGCCGCCGCGTCGGCCGGGTACTTGCCGTCCAGACGAAGGCTCAGCGGCTGGGCCACGGGAACGCCGTGCGCCTGCGCCACCTGCTTGACTGCCGAGGCCTGCAGCTTCAGGCCGCGGCCGGCCGGGCGATCAGGCTGCGTTAGCACCAGCGGCACGGCATGGCCAGCCGCCAGCAATTGCCGCAGCGCCACGGCCGCGAACTCGGGGGTGCCGGCGAAGGCGACGCGCAGGCTCAACGGACTACCCTTCGCAGCGCGCGCGCATCGGCCGTCACAGGCGGCGCGACGAGGCGCCTGCCGGCGCCTGCTCGTCGCGCGTGCGCTTGTTCATCTTGGTCCGGATGCGATCGCGCTTGAGCGCGCTGAGGTACTCGACGAACACCTTGCCGACCAGATGGTCGAGTTCGTGCTGCACGCATACCGATTCGAGGCCCTCGGCCTCGAACTCGATCGGCTGGCCGTCGCGGTCGAGCGCGCGCACGGTGACGCGGGCATGGCGCTGCACCTTGTCGTAGATCTGGGGCACCGACAGGCAGCCTTCCTCGCCGATCACCAGATCGTCGCTGCGCGCGACGATCTCGGGGTTGATCAGCACGCGCGGCCGGTCGCGCGCGTCGGACGTGTCGATCACGACCACCCTCTCGTGCACGTCGACCTGGGTCGCTGCCAGGCCCACGCCGTCGGACGCATACATGGTCTCGAGCATGTCGTCGACGAGGCGCCGGATGCGCTCGTCGACGCTTACCACAGGCTTGGCAACGGTGTGCAGGCGGGGGTCCGGGTAGCGCAGGATCGGCAACAAAGACATGATTCGTGAAAGGTGACACACACGGGCCGCGCGGCACTGCCCGGCGGGGCAGTTTCATTGCGGCATCAAGGGTTTAGGGGCAGAATCTGCCAAACCAAGTGAGCATTTTGCCGACCTCGCCAGCGAGCGTCGGCAGGGTGTTCGAAGACCTCGAAAGCGGCGCCATTTTCGCACTGCGTTCGCCGCGCCCCGGGAGCCCCCTACATGATCCGACGCCAGTTTCAGCGCCACGCCACTCCGTTGATCGCGAGCCTGCTCGCGCTGGGCTGCGGCACCGCGCTGGCGCAGAACTTCCCGATCACCTCGCAGCAACGCGCCACGGCGCAGCAGACGGCCCAGGCCGGCGTGCCGCTCGAGGACCTGGCGCCCAACGCGCCCGACAGCCACACCGTCAAGCGCGGCGACACGCTGTGGGACATCTCCAAGCTGTTCCTCAAGACGCCGTGGCGCTGGCCGCAGCTGTGGGGCATGAACCTCGAGCAGATCCGCAACCCGCACCTCATCTATCCGGGCCAGGTGCTGGTCCTTGACAAGTCGGGCGGGCGCGCTCGCCTGACCATCGGCCAGGCCGGCCCCGACGGCACCGTCAAGCTCAGCCCGCGCATCCGCGGCGAGGGCCTGGGCGACTCGGCCATCCCTTCGATCCCTCTCAACCTGATCGCACCGTTCCTCAATGAAGCGGTGGTGTTCACGGCCGACGAGCTCGCCAACGCACCGCGCGTCGTGGCCGCGCCGGAAAGCCGTGTCGTCATGGGCCGCGGCGACCGCGCCTATGTGCGCGGCGATGTTTCCGGAATCGCCGACTGGCGACTGTTCCGCCAGGCCACGCCGCTGGTGGACCCGGCCACGAAGGAAGTGCTCGGCTACGAGGCCCACTTCGTCGGCACCGCCGCCTACGTGCGGGAAGCCGGCACCGCCACGGCGGCCGACGGCAAGGGCTCCGTGCCCGTGCCGGCCACCTTCGAGATCACGGCCGCCAAGGAAGAAGTCGGCGTGGGCGACCGTCTGGCGGCCGTGCCGCCGCGCGACTTCAGCGCCTTCGTGCCGCATGCGCCCTCCAAGCCGATGAACGGCCAGGTGGTGCGCGTCTACGGCGACGGCCTCAATGCCGGACAGAACCAGGTCGTGTCGATCAACCGCGGCACTCGCGACGGCATGGAACGCGGGCACGTGGTCGCGGTGCTGCGCGACGGCGAGCGCCGTGTCGACCGCACCTACGCCAAGCCCGAGGCGATCAAGCTGCCCGACGAGCGTCACGGTCTTCTGTTCGTCTTCCGCGTGTTCGATCGCGTGTCGTATGCGCTGGTGCTGCAGGTGCAGCAGCCGGTGGTGGCCGGCGACCACTTCACCCAACCCTGATCGTCGCAGGCGTTGACGTTGTCCGCTCCGGACGACCTCGACGCCTGGTTGCGCCTGTTGCGCACGCCCGGCGTCGGGCGTGAAACTGCCCGCAGGCTGCTCGCCACGTTCGGGTCCGCCCAAGCCGTCTTCGACGCTGCGCCCGGCGCCCGCCGCACGCTGGTGGACGCTGCGCAGGCCACCGCGCTGACCGCCCCGCCCGAACGTCACGACGAGCAGGTCGCCGCCACCCGGCAATGGCTCGCAGGCGACGCCACACGCCACGTGATTGCCCTGGGAGACCCGCATTTTCCGGCCGCGCTGCTGGAGACCGCGGACCCCCCCTTGTTGCTCTTTGCGCAGGGCCGGCTCGAGCTGCTGGCTGCGCCGGCCATCGCGGTTGTCGGCAGCCGCAACCCGACGCCGCAAGGCGCGGACAACGCCCGGGCGTTCGCCCGGCACCTGTCCCAGGCCGGTCTGACCGTGGTGTCCGGCCTGGCGCTGGGCGTGGACGGTGCCGCGCACGACGGCGCGCTGGCCGGCGCCGGTTCCACGATCGCGGTGATGGGAACGGGAGCCGACCGCATCTATCCCGGCCGCCACCGCGACCTGGCCCACCGCATCGCGGCCGAGGGGCTGCTGCTGACCGAGTTCCCGCTGGGCACGCCGCCGCTGGCGGAAAACTTCCCGATGCGCAATCGCATCATCGCCGGGCTGTCGCGTGGCACCCTGGTGGTGGAAGCGGCGCTGCCCTCGGGTTCGCTGTCCACCGCGCGCGCCGCGATCGAGGCCGGGCGCGAAGTGTTCGCGATCCCGGGATCGATCCACGCGCCGCAATCACGCGGCTGCCATGCCTTGATCAAGCAGGGCGCCAAGCTGGTGGAGTCCGCCGACGATGTGCTCGGCGAGATCGACTGGAAGGCGCGCGCTGCGCCGGCAGCCTTGCCCGAAGCCGACAGCACGCACGACCCGGTGCTCGACGCGATGGGGCACGACCCTTCCAGCATGGACGCGATCGGCGCGCGCACCGGCTGGCCCGCGTCCGAGCTGCAGGCACGGCTGCTCGAACTCGAGCTCGACGGGCAGGTCGCCCGCTTGCCGGGAGGGCTGTTTCAGAGGCGTGGCAACGCCTGAACGCTGCGCTATAGTGGGTCGCATATGTTCGACGTGCTGGTCTACCTGTACGAAACCTACTGGCGGCCCGATGCATGCCCCGACCATGCGCAACTCACGCGCAAGTTGTCGGCGGCGGGGTTCGAGACCGACGAGATCCAGGAGGCGTTGAGCTGGCTCGACGGCCTGGCGGGCGCGGCGCAGAGCTACTCCGGACAGCAGAGCGAACAGGCAATGCGTGTGTACTCGCCTGCCGAACACGAGCACGTCGGCGAGGACTCGCTCGGCTTCATCAGCTTCCTGGAATCCGCCGGCGTGCTGCCGCCGCCGATGCGCGAGATGGTGATCGACCGGGCCATGGCCGTGGGCGCCCACCCGATCGACCTCGAGGACCTGAAGGTCATCGTGCTGATGGTTTTCTGGAGCCTGGGCGAGGAGCCCGACGCGCTGATCCTCGACGAGCTGTTCGTCGCCCCCGAGGAGCGCGCGGTCCACTGAGACGGTCACCACAAGCCATGCTCGACACGCGGGGCCTTCGGGCCCCGTTCGCATGGGGCGTCCGGGCGCGTCGCCGCAGGATCAGTTCAGCAGCCGGGCGGGATCGGCGTCGAGCTTGGCCAGCGCGGTGCGCGTGGCGCGCACGGTAAGCGCCTCGTCCTGCGCCGGCAGCAGCAGGCCGGCCTGCAGGTACGACGCGAGGCGGTTCTGCTCGAACAGCAGGCAGCGGCCAGCCTGCGTGACGAACAGCGACAGGTGACGCCGCATGCCCTGCCACGCCAGCTGGACGGCCTCGGTCTGGCCACCGTACTCGAGCATGTACCAGCTGCCCACCTGAAGCTCGCGCGCCCAGGACAGCATGGCCGGCGTGGGCATCGAACCGCCCTCGCCCACCACCTCGAGCGCTTCGCGATCGTCGCCGGACAGGTCGACCATCATGGTCTGGTCGAGCTGCACGTCGCCCGCGTCGGGCAGCAGCTCTTCCAGCGTTTCGAGGCGTTCGCGCAGCTCCTCGAAGCGCTCGGCGGGGATCGCGGCCGCCTTGGCCGAGAACGCCGCGGCCAGCGACTCGTTGAGCGAGCGGATGTGCTCGTCGCGCTTGTCGGCCGGCACGCCGGCGGACTCCATGCCCTCGCGAAGCTTCTTCAGCAGCGGCGGCAGCTTGCGGATCACCTCGGCGCGCTCCTCGCGCGTGACCTTGGCGCCGGCCGACCAGATCAGATCGCCGGCGGCCGCGCGCATCGCCTTGGTGGCGTCGCTCTGGGCCCCGTTGCGCACCGCGGTCATGGCCATCACGTCGGCCCAGACCTGGAACAGGAACTGGCGCACGCCCTCCTGCACCGGCACCTCGTTGAGGAGCTTGCGCAACTCGATCGTGTACTGGATGGCCAGCGTCTCGCGCTGCTCCACCTGCTGCGCCAGCGACACGCCCTTGCGCGTGGCCGCATCGCTCTTGAAGTAGTTCTCGAGGAAACGCTCGAACTCGGTGAGCACGGTCTGGAACACGCGCCGGCCGGTGTCGGGGTAGGCCTCGACCACCTGCACGATGCGCTTGATCTCGGTTTCCAGGGCGTCGCTGACCGCACGCGCCGACGCCTCGAAGCCCATGACGCAGGCGCCCATGCGGTCGATCAGGCGCCGCGCCGGGTGGTCGATGGTGGCGAAGAAGTCCGGTTCGCCGACGGCCACGCGCAACACCGGCATCTGCAGCCGCGCGAACCACACCCGCACCGACGACGGGATGCGCTCTTCGGTGAGGATGCTCTGGAACAGCAGCGCCACGATCTCGATGGTGGCGCGTTCGACCGGCGAGTCCGAAGCCCGCTTGAGCGCCTGCTTGCGGGCCTGCAGTTCTTCCAGCAGGGCCGGCGACACGGTGGCCACCTGGGCCGAACCGTCGCCCTGCAGCCGTCGCTGGACGCTGCTCTGCGCATTGCCGATGGCCGCGGCCAGGCCGGGAGACACGGTGCGCTGGCCGACGTGCGCGGTATCGGCGAAGGCCGGCACCTGGCGCTCGATCATGCGGTTGAGCCGCCCAATCACAGCAGCGGCGTTCTCGCCGGTACCCTGCTGCCCCGACGGTGCACTGGGCGCGCCGGAGCGCGTCATCATGCGCGTCTCCTCGCCCACCAGGCCGGAATAGCCCGTGGTCGACACGCCGCGCGAGCGCCGGATCAGCGGGCGCAGGTCGATGTCGGCCATGACGTTGTGCGACAGCAGCATGCTGTTGGCCTCGTGGTAGGCCTCCTGCACCAGTACCGCGAACTCCTCGTGCAGCACCGCCTGCAGGTCGCGCAAGCCGGAATCGGGCAGCCTCGCCTCGGTCCAGGCGTCGATGACGAAGCGAGCCAGCACGTGGCTGCGCAGGATGTCGTTCGGGTCCAGTTCCTCGCGGCGTTCGAGCAACGCCACGCGCGCGCGCAGGTCGTTGAACTCGGTGCCGGCGCGGTCCATGATGGCCAGCGCCAGGCGCGACGACGTGATCTCGCGCTCGATGGTCTCGTCGTCCACCAGCGACAGCTTGCGGGTGGTGCCACCGGAATCGCCGCCCGTGGACGACGCGGAACCGTGGTGCAGCGAGTGCTGCAGCGACCCGACCATGCCCTGGTGCCAGGTCACGCCATTGCGCTTGATGTCGGCCGCCAGATCGCGCAGTCGCATCAGGGTGACCGGATCGGCGCCTGGGGTGGTGGCCCGCTCGGGCGCGACCGCCCAATAGGCCACCGCGTTGACCAGCGCGGGCAGGCCCTTGACCAGTTCTTCGGTGTAGACCCGCCGGGCCTGATAGGCCAGGCCGGCACTCTCGCCGATGGTCGCCATGGGTGTTGCTGGTGTGGGCGCGGTTGTTACACGGGGACTCTACACCAGGGCCTGCGCTGTCAGACCACGGCGCCGGCGTTGGGATCGTTCGGATCGCCGCCCTTTGAGGCAGCTTTCACGAGGTCTTCGCGTTTGACACGCAGCCACATGACGATGGCGGCTGCCACGAACACCGAGGAGTAGATGCCGAACAGGATGCCGATGGTCAGGGCAAGGGCGAAATAGTGCAGCGTGGGGCCGCCGAAGACCAGCATCGACACCACCATCATCAGGGTGGAGCCGTGGGTGATGATGGTGCGGCTGATGGTCGAGGTGATGGCATGGTCGATCACCTGCTGCGTGTCGAGCTTGCGGTACCTGCGGAACGATTCGCGCACCCGGTCGAAGATGACCACCGACTCGTTGACGGAGTAGCCCAGCACGGCCAGCACCGCGGCCAGCACCGCCAGCGAGAACTCCCACTGGAAGAACGCAAAGAAGCCGAGGATGATCACCACGTCGTGCAGGTTGGCGATGATCCCGGCGACCGAGAACTTCCACTCGAAGCGCAGCGCCAGATAGATCATGATCCCGATCACGGTCACCGTCAGGGCCAGCGCGCCGTCGAGCGCCAGCTCCTGGCCCACCGTCGGGCCGACGAACTCGGTGCGCGACAGCTTGATCGGCTCGGACGAGCCTGCGGTGCAGGCCTTGCGTTCGACCTGCTCCCCTTGGGGAGTGGTGTACTGCCGGTCGACCACCGAGCCGCCCTCGGCCTTGCAGAGCTCCCCGAACACGCGCGTGGCCACGGCGTCCTGCTTCTCGCCGCCGCGAAGCGGAAGGCGGATCAGCACGTCGCGCGAGGTGCCGAACTTCTGCACCTGAACCTCGCCGAAGCCCAGCGTTTCCACGGTGGCCCGGGTCTTGCCGATGTCGGCCGACTGGGTGTACTCGACCTCCATCACGGTGCCGCCCGTGAACTCGATCGACAGGTGCAGGCCGCGTGTGACCAGGAAGAACACCGCCGCCAGGAAGGTGATGAACGAGATCGCGTTCAGCACCAGCGCATGGCGCATGAACGGGATGTCGCGTCGGATCCGGAAGAATTCCATGGCTCAGGCCTCCGGCTTGGCGGTGACGTCGAGCTCGGTGCCGGCAGCCGGCGTGGCCACGGGCTTCCAGACCTGGCCGATCGACACGTTCTTGAGTTTCTTCTGGCGGCCATACCAGAGGTTGACCAGGGCGCGCGAGAACACCACCGCGGAGAACATCGAGGTCAGGATGCCCAGGCAGTGCACGACCGCGAAGCCCTTGACGGGGCCCGAGCCGAAGGCGAACAGGGCCAGGCCGGCGATCAGCGTGGTGACGTTGGAGTCCAGGATGGTGCCCCAGGCCCGCTCGTAGCCGGTCTGGATCGCCATCTGCGCGCTGACGCCCGAGCGCAACTCCTCGCGCACGCGCTCGTTGATCAGCACGTTGGCGTCGATGGCCATGCCCAGCGTCAGCGCGATGGCGGCGATGCCGGGCAGGGTCAGCGTGGCCTGGAGCATCGACAGCAGCGCCACCAGCAGCAGCAGGTTGAACGCCAGCGCCAGGGTGGAGAACACCCCGAACAGCAGGTAGTAGGCGCACATGAACAGCGCGATCGCGGCAAAGCCGTAGGTAACGCTTTCGAAGCCCTTGCTGATGTTCTCGGCGCCCAGGCTGGGGCCGATGGTGCGTTCCTCGATGATCTCCATCGGGGCGGCCAGCGAACCGGCGCGCAGCAGCAGCGCCGTGTCGCTGGCTTCCTGCGTGGTCATGCGGCCCGAGATCTGGAAGCGCGCGCCGAGTTCGCCGCGGATCACGGGCGCGGTGATGACCTCGCCCTTGCCCTTCTCGAACAGGACGATGGCCATGCGCTTGCCGATGTTCTCGCGCGAGACGTCGCGCATGATGCGCGCGCCCTTGGCGTCCACGGTCAGGTCGACCTTGGGCTCCTGGTTCTGCGTGTCGATGCCGGGCTGCGCGTCGGTCAGGCTGTCGCCGGTGATGATCACCTGGCGCTTGAGGATCAGCGGCGCGCCGCCGCGCTCGACGTAGCGCTCGCTGCCGAAGGGCACCGGGGCCGAACCCACCGCCGCCGCAGCCGCCTCGGCGCTGTCGTCGACCATGCGCATTTCGAGCGTGGCGGTGCGGCCGATGATGTCCTTGGCCTTGGCGGTGTCCTGC
>WBZX01001137.1_pt1 | contig 20852 bp, 16 predicted proteins | sample 5204211 | NCBI WGS metagenome assembly WBZX01 (sample SAMN12344362, study PRJNA552823) | activated sludge metagenome | biome: Activated sludge suspended growth; feature: Nitrification reactor; material: Wastewater; isolation source: activated sludge from nitrification reactor of wastewater... | reverse complement strand
CCGCCGCCTCCTTTAATATTTGCCGCTCAAGCTTTAATTGTTTGTTTTCTATCTTAAGCCGTCGAATTTCTTCCTGCTCCGGCGTCAGCTTCCCATTACCTCGGAATGCCTGACTGACCAGGTCAAGTAAAACCGGACACTTCAGTTAAGCGACTTTTTCAATTTTTCTGTTTCCACTTCGTATTGATTCGGACTTTTGTATCCCAAGTATGAATGCAGTCGATGGCTGTTATAAAACATGGAAATATACACTGCAGCACATCTTGCTGTGCTGCATGGCGGGTTTGGTAGTTCCGCCAGTGGATTCGCTCCTGTTTAAGGCTACCGAAAAAGCTTTCTGCCACAGCATTATCGAAACAATCGCCGGTACGACTCATACTACCCATAATGCCATGTATTTCCAGAAGCTTTCGGTACTCCCTGCTGGCATATTGCGACCCGCGATCCGAATGTACTATCAGTCCTGCTTGCGGCTGGCGCTGCCAGATAGCCATTCTCAGTGCATCACAAACCAGTCTGGCTTTCATTCTTGGACTCATGCTCCAGCCGACCACCTTCCTGGAAAATAAATCAATGACCACAGCCAGATACAGCCAGCCTTCCCGAGTCCAAATGTAGGTTATGTCGCCAACGTAGACTTGATTGGGGGCTGCAACATCAAACTGCCGATTTAGCTTGTTCTCGAATACCGGCTGTTTGTGATCGCTATGGGTTGTCACTTTGTATTTCCTGCGATGCTTGACTTGCACACCCGCTTCCCGCATCAGGCTTCGAGCTTTCCAGCGACCAACCAGATAACCCAGCGCATTCAGCGCTTTTCCGATTCTGCGGCTACTATAACTATAATTGCTGGATTTTGCTATATCTCGAACCGCTTCAAGTATCTCCTCGTGACGCTGGTTTTCAGAACAATTATCAACGCACCGAACGTAATCATAGTAGGCGCTACGACTTACACCCATGAGTTGGCACATCAAGCCAACAGGATAGGTCTTTTTCCTTTGGGTAATGAACGAATACTTCACTTCGTTTCTTTCGCGAAAAAGACCGTCGCTTCCTTTAGTATTTCCCTCTCCAGCTTGAGATGCTTGATTTGCGCTTTCAACTGCCGGATTTCTTCCTGTTCTGGCGTCAGTTTCCCATTACCCAGGAATGACTGATCAGCATCATCCACCTGGTACTCCCTGATCCACCTCCTCAGCATATTGGCATTGATTCTCAGACTTCGAGATACTTCTGATGTTGTATGACCCTGTTCCAATACCAGGCTGATCGCGTCTAATTTGTATTCCTTTGTATATTGCTTCCTCGTTACCATTTCTTCCTCCAGTTAAGCTATCTTCTCTTAACTGGACTGTCCGCTTTCATTAAACCAGGTCAAATTGTGATGGATGATCAGTACCACCAACTTTTGTGGGATAATAATTAATTGCTAATAAAGCAGAATGAGTTAGTAAAAACCTATGCGCGGCAAATGTGGTAGTAGTGCTATCATTGCAAAGCTCTTCAATATTCATCGTATATGACTTAATAACATGATTAATCCAACATCCATTCAGTTAGTTGCTGCAGCGTTATTTGCACTGGCTGTGATCCATACATTTTCAACCAAATATTTTGAACATCTGGCGCATATTCAGCCGCATCATGCCGGGATCTGGCATTTACTGGGTGAAGTCGAGGTGGTATTTGGTTTTTGGGCGATGGTTCTGATACTGTTTATATTTGCTGTGAGCGGCCAGCATGAAGCGATTACCTATCTTGAATCACGCGATTTTACCGAACCCATGTTTGTGTTTGTGATTATGGTAATTGCCGGCACACGTCCCGTTTTGGATTTTGCGGCAGCGATTGTTCAGCGCGCTGCATTTCTTTTGCCGGTTAGTACAGGCGTGGCGATGTACTTTTTATTGTTGGCTTTCGTTCCGCTACTGGGTTCATTTATTACGGAACCGGCTGCAATGACACTCGCCGCATTGATGCTGCGGGATACGCTGTTTAGCAAGGAAATATCTACCCGCTTGAAATATGCCACGGTTGGCGTGCTGTTTGTCAATATTTCTATTGGCGGTACGCTAACACCTTTTGCGGCACCACCGGTGTTGATGGTGGCGGCAAAATGGAATTGGGATATCTGGTTCATGATGACGAACTTTGGTTGGAAAGCTGCGTTGGCTGTTGTAGTTAATGCATTGGCTGTTACTTGGTTATTCCGTCGTGAACTGGGACATGTTAGTCAAAAAGTGGATGCTTCTGCAACTAAGACTCCACTGCTGGTCGTATTGATTCATCTGGTGTTTCTAGCGCTGGTGGTACTGTTTGCACATCATTCAGTGGCATTCATGGGAGTTTTTCTATTCTTCCTCGGATTTACTGCTGCGTATCACCAATACCAAAGCCCGCTGATTTTGCGTGAAGCGCTGCTGGTTGCATTTTTCTTGGCGGGATTGGTGGTATTGGGTGGGCAGCAGCAATGGTGGCTCCAGCCACTTCTTATGGATATGGACGATACGGCTGTGTTCTTTGGCGCTACGGTGTTGACTGCGTTTACGGACAATGCAGCACTGACTTATCTGGGTTCGCTGGTTGAAGGGCTGAGTGAGGAGTTTAAAATCGCATTGGTTGCCGGTGCGGTTACTGGGGGGGGGTTAACAGTCATTGCGAATGCACCTAATCCTGCCGGTTTTGCCATTTTGAAAAGTAAATTCGATGAACAATCCATCCACCCACTGGGTTTATTGATTGCGGCGATACCCCCAACACTGGTGACTATTGTCGCATTCCTCGTGCTATAACATCGTTGTTGGGTATATGGATAGTGAACACAGCGATTGGATCAGATGCGCTACTATCGACAAGAACAGGACTGGGATTTTATAAATTCCAATCCTGTTCTTGTTTAGTCCTTTAGAAGACTAGTATCAGGCATCCTTTATAGGGTTTTGCGCAATAACTGGTGAAGGTAGTGATTCAGATTGGGGCGGAGTTGGTGGTGCCATTTTCTCAGGTACATCATCAAACCAGCGGTATAACATGGGCATGACGACCATGGTCATCATGGTTGCTGTCGTTAATCCACAAATCACTACGATAGCGAGTGGCTTTTGTACTTCGGAGCCGAGTCCTGTCGCAGCCAGAAACGGTGCCAAACCTAATACGGTAGTTGCTGCAGTCATCATGACAGGGCGGAAGCGTTGCGCGCAGGCTTGTCTGACAGATTGTTCTATACTCAAGCCCTTGTCACGTAATTCCCGCACAAAAGAAATGAGCACCACACCATTCAATATCGAGGTGCCCCATACCGCAATGAAACCCACCGATGCCGGTACGGATAAGTATTCACCCGTAACAAAAAGCCCGACAATGCCGCCTACTGAAGCAAAGGGTAATGCCAGATAAATGAGTACGGCCATCTTGACCGAATTAAATAACATGAACAGCAGGAAGAAGATGGCTGCCAAGGTAACAGGCACAATCAAAGAAAGTGTCGCCATAGCGCGTTCCATGTTTTCGAACTGTCCGCCCCAGACAAAATAATAACCGGGCGGTAATTTGATTTCTTTTGCAGTGCGTTGTTGTAGTTCCGCCACGAATCCACCCATGTCACGATCATGCACATTGGCACCCACGACCACACGCCGTCTGGCGAATTCACGCGAAATGATCGCTGGACCGTCGACAACTTGAATGTCCGCTACCGCACTGAGCGGTACGAGCATGCCACCAGATGCCACTCCACCAGGCGCAGCGCTGCTGGCAGGTCTTAATAAAAGCTCCTTGATGGCTTCAACATCATAGCGGAAACTTTCTGGAAATCTCAAAAGCAACGTAAAGCGCCGCTCACCTTCGAAAACCTGTGTAACTGCCTTCCCACCAATTGCCGAGGAAATTAGCTCGTTGACGTCAGAAACATTGAGACCATGACGAGCGATCGCACGACGATCAATATTAATGGTCAATTCCTGTTGGCCGGATAAACGCTCAATCCGGATATCTCTGGCACCGCGTGTTGATTTAACAATACGCGCCACTTGTTCGGATAGTTTACGTAATTCTTCCAAATCATCACCAAAGATCTTGATGGCAACTTGTGAGCGAACGCCAGTGACCATCTCATCCACCCGCTGAGCAATCGGTTGCGACATGACGATATTGACACCCGGTAATACTGCTAGTGCCTTACGGATGTCTTCCTCAATTTCATGCTGGGTACGGCCTGATCCCACTAAATCCAGATCTGCAATCGGATCGGATTCATTCTGCGATGCCGGATCTGCCGGTGTATCTCCACGACCTAGCTTGGATACCACGGATTTCACACCGGGTATCGCAGCAATCAACTGCATTGCTTCCGTTTCCAGTTTGATCGCTTCATCTAGAGAGATAGAGGGCGCGCGGATAATAACCGGGGTTGTCGCACCTTCCTTCATAATCGGAATAAAGGATTTACCCAGGAGTGGAAATAACGCAAAAGCTACCATTAGTAAGCTTATTGCAATGATCATCGTCTTTTTCTGATTTCCTAGTGCCAGATTAAGAACGTATAGATAACCTGACTTAAGGACAGCAATAACTTTCGTGTCTTGCTCGCTGCCTCCTTTTAGAAGGTAGGCACTGAGCACTGGGGATAGCAGTATGGATACAAAGAGTGCGACAAACAGTGAAATCGCAATAGTGACGGCAAGCGGGCTGAATGTTTTTCCTTCCATGCCTTCCAGTGTCATTAATGGCAGGAAAACCAGAACGGTGACAATTACGCCAAAAATAACCGGTGTACCGACTTCAGCGACGGCATCCACGATGACATCAAATTTGGATTTTCCCGTATCTTTGGCCTCTCCCAGTCGCTGATAAATGTTCTCAACGACCACCACTGTGGGATCTACCATCATGCCCAATGCAATCGTCAATCCTCCCAACGACATTAAATTTGCGGGCATACCGTAATAATTCATTACCATAAAAGTAATCAGTGGTGTGATAATCAAGGTGAAACACACCACGATGCTGGTTCTAACATTACCCAGAAAGATGGAAAGGACTATGATAACCAGGATCAAAGATTCAATCAGTGTTGTTTGTACTGTCGATAACGCACCATCTACTAAATCCGTCCGGTCATAAAACGGCACAATCTGCAAACCATCCGGCAATATTCCGCGCTCATTGATTTCAGCTACTTTTTCTTTAACCCGACCGGCAATTTCCTTGGCATTGCCGCCGCGCAACATCATCACGATACCGGCAACCGATTCCGTGTAACCATTCTTGATACTCGCACCCTGGCGGACTTCGCCACCAAATGTCACCTCAGCGACATCGCGCACATAAACCGGGACGCCATCCATTTCTCTAAGCACGATGTTACGGATATCATCCAGTGTCGCAATTAAACCTACACCACGGATCAGGTATTGTTCATAGTGCAATGCCAGAATATTGCCACTAGCGTTGGCATTATTGCTAGCCAGTGCACGGTCGACCTGTGTCAGTGTTAAATCGTAATGTCGCAACTTGTTGGGGTCGACATAGACTTGATATTCCTTGACATGCCCACCGATGGAATTGATTTCCGCCACACCACGGATTGAGCGTAACATTGGACGTACGACCCAGTCTTGTATTGTACGTCGCTCCATGAGCTCTTCGACTGTTAAGGTACGTTTGCCATCATCTGGATGTTCGATCGTATATTGATAGATTTCACCCAAGCCCGTCGATACTGGTCCCAACACAGGTGTGATGCCAGGTATTAATCGGGGGGTTACATCAATGATGCGCTCCATAACCAACTGGCGTGCAAAAAATACATCGGTTTTATCAGTGAACACCAATGTAATTAGTGATAGTCCACTCTTGTTCAACGAACGCATCTCGACCAGCCCCGGTAAACCGGTCATGGCGATTTCAACTGGCACAGTGACTAACCGTTCCATTTCTTCCGGGCTGCGACCAATGGCGACGGTAGCTACCTGCACCTGAATATTGGTTACATCAGGAAATGCATCCACAGAGAGATTTTTTGCGGCAAATCCTCCTGCGACGCACAACGCCAGCCCGATCACTATCACCAGCAGACGTTGATTAATCATTGCACGAACTATCGCGGCCATCATGAGCTACTCCAGTTCAGCGAGCTTACGCTCGCTATCTAAATGAAAAGCACCTTCCATTACAATGCGTTGATCGATGGTGAGTCCGCTTAGCACAGGACGAAAATTAGCAACCTCTGGACCCAATTCAACAGGCACACGTTGAAAACGGTCATCACTGATCGCGATAAAGACATAATCCTGGTTTAATTCGCGAATGATGGCTGCTTCGGGAACTACCAATGTTTGATACTGTGCATCCGTAATGTGCATATTGGCCAGCATATCCGGCTTCAGCTTGCGTTCCGGATTTTCCACCATGACCCTGGTCATCACGGTGCGGGTTAAACGATTAACTGTGTCCGAGACAAATATGATCACGCCATCAAAATTAACATTACCCAATGCCGGTACATTGATCTCTACATGCTGTTCAAGCCGTACGTCACGGGCGATCTGTTCGGGCACATCTCCAACTACCCAGACGTGAGACAGATCAGCAACCTGAAATAGCGCATCAGCAGGTTGTACTACCTGACCCACGATGACTTTACGTTCAATAATGTAACCTTCCCGGGTTGCCTTAATATCAAGCCAGGGTAGAATTTTTCCTTTCTTGGTGAGTTCTTTCAATTCTCCTTCACCCATCCCAAATAGTTTTAGCTGATCCATAGCTGCGCTAAGTTCAGCCTGGGCAATTTCCAGATCGGATTGTCGTCGCTCCACTTCCGCAACCGGTATTGCATCAGCAGCGAGCAGATGGCGCGCGCGATCAGCCGCTTTCTGAGTTACGACAACGCGTGATGCAGCGCGTAAATAGGCCAGTTGCGATTGTGTCAGGTCCGGACTGGTAATGCGTGCCAGCCGATCACCTGCCTTGACGTAATCACCCAATATCACGAACATATTAATGATACGTCCTGTGATATAAGAGCCAATTTGTGCTGTTCGTTCTTCATCCACTTGAACTCGGCTGGGTACCTGTATTTTGTCGGCAAGATCAACCAAGGATGGTTGCCCGATTTTCAGCCTATTTGCCAGTTCCGGCCGGACGGTGATGGTATTGATGTCGCGTTCATTTTCCTGATGCTGAGAGGCTTCTCGCTGGGGAATGCTGTCTGATTCTCCTCCGCCACCACCACATCCTGTCAGCAACAATGCGGCGATAACAATGGAACCAATGGTTGATAATTTGAATTTCATTCTACAAGTAACTCCTTGGGATAATGTGCGCGCAAGCGGTCAATTTCAGCGGCTGCTGATTGCAGATCAAAACGTGCCAACAAGGAATCGCTTAAAATTCCTCGGAGAATACGTTGCGTGTCCAGGAACTCGATTAAGCCCCGTTCACCAAACTTATAAGCAGCTTCGGCAACTTTTACTGCGTTTTCCGCTTCCTTGATCAGACCACCCTCGAACATGTCTACCCTGCGTTGTGCAATCTGTAACATTTGCCATGCTGACTCGAACAGTTGACTGATTTCGTAGCGGCGATATTCGAGTGTTTCCCGTATCCGTGCAGAATCATAAATGGCGGTATCAATTTCACCACGCCGACGGTAAAAGATAGGAATTCTGACACTCATACCGGCGATATTGGAGGTAAATTGAGCATCTTGATAATTGGTGTATAACACGTTGAGTTGCGGTAATATCGAAGCCTTTTCCTGACTGATCCGCAGGTTGGCTCGTTCCTGTTCAGCTTGTAGGCGTACAACATCGGGGTTCACGATGGGGACTTCCTGACGTAATGTTTCCAGTGGCGGTAAATTAACCGGATTTCTCAGTGAAGCATTAATTTCGAAATTAACCGGTATTGCCCCGGCTGTTAGTTGCATTAAAGCTATCCGTGCCCGTTCTACGGTTAGCTGGGCTGCTTCCTTGCGATTGGCCGCACTTTGTACTTCAGTATCCGCCCGGATGAGTTCAAACCGTGCTAATTCACCTTTTTCAACATTAACTGCAATACGTCGGCGCACATTGTTTAGCAGATCATAAATACCCTGTTCCATGTCAGCCTGTTCTTGGCGTAGTAATAATTCGTAGGCACGTACCCGGAGCAATGCAGCTAAGTCAGCGCGTACTTGGTCAAAACTGGCGCGACTGGCGTCAACTATTGCTTCTGATGCACCAATACGGGCACTGCGCATGAAAGGGTTTTCAATTGGCTGGTTGACTGTTATTGAACGTTGCATCGAAGAAGGACCAGTAATAATGCCTGGAAGACGGTTGTTATCAGGTCCGGCCTGCACCGTTACTTCAGGATTGAGAAATGCAGATGCAGCTACCACGCCCGCTTTGGCCATATCAACTTGTGAGCGGGCAGCCTGAACGAGACCGTTCGCTTGTAAGCCCAGTCGTTGCAATTCTTCAATTGTAAGGAACGTTCCTGATCCAGGTAATCCCATCGATGATGAAGGTAATCGGGGCTGTGCTAGTTCGTTTATTCTAGATGGCGTTGTGGACGGTGCTAATTCACGCGTCGGTGGTGATGAGAGTGCCGGTGGTTGGAGTCCATCTGCTCCGAGCGGAAGCGGGACTGTGGGTTGTGCTAATACCGTAAATGATAGGAATAATAAGCTAAGCAATAAATACCGAAAAGGAAGAATCTGCATAGAGCCTTTTAAATTATTTCAAGAATGTGTTGTTTTCACAAATTGTTCACACGTTTTTCACATAAAATTGACTGCCAATGATATACGAAATTTAGAATTCATTAGTATTAATAATAATGATAATTAGGTTTCTATTGTTGTTTTTAACTGCGTCAATATTATTACCTGACACTTGATAATGAACTCGTAGGATTTAATCAGAAGAATCCTGAATGATGGCTTAATATTGTGAATTGTATGGGTGCGGTCTTTTTTTATTTTTTGGCCATTTGAAATTAATTATGGATAATCGTTAACAGCATGAATCAACGGCAGATCATATTTATTCCGGGGAAAAATCCTAAGCCTCCGGCCGAGCAACATCAGAAGCTATTATGGCGTATCCTCTTAGAAGGTGTTCGCCGCGCTGAACCGGATATTGCTGATAATATGTGTCAACATGCTGAGAATTTTAAATTGATCGCTTGGAATTACATTTATTATCATAAGAGTAAAGATATCAGCAGTGAATTAGCCTGGATTGATGCGTTAGTCCATCAACATGGCCCTACTGAGCATGATATTCGTGAAGCGAACGCATGGCATCGTAAATTGGATCGTGTACTTTATAGTATTGTCGACCACTTGCCTTTTTTGCTTCATTTAACGTCCGAAGCCCTGCAATCGACTGCCAAAGAAATGACACGGTATTTTCAGAACAAAGATGATATTGCGTGTGAAATTCGTGAACTGTTGAAACAGCAATTGCGTCCGCTGTTGGCCAGCGGCGGCAAAGTACTGCTGATTGGTCATAGTCTGGGTTCAGTGATTGCCTACGATACCTTATGGGAACTTTCACATCTGGAGCGTTTATCGGGCAAGATCGATTTGTTTTTAACCATCGGCAGTCCGCTGGGTATGAATTATGTGCAGCGCCGGTTGATGGGGCATGACCGGACGGGAAAGAAAAAATATCCTACCAATGTTCGGCACTGGGTGAATACTTCTTCCGTGGGTGATATCACCGCATTAGACAGAATTTTCGCGGATGACTTTGCGCCGATGCTATCCCTGGGAATTATTGATTCTATCCAGGATCATTGTGACGGTATTTATAATTTTTATCGTAACGAAGAAGGACTGAACAGTCATCGCTCGTACGGTTATCTGGTGAATCCGGCGGTGGGCCAGGTTATTGCTGATTGGTGGCAGCAATCAGCATAAACTTTAAGATGGCAGACCGTTACTTGCACTGGGTAAAGATACTGCTGCTGATTGTGACAGGATTCCTGACGGCGTGGGCGGCTATTGGTGTATTTTCCAGGCTGTATGAATTTCGTGACGATGATCCTGATCGTGGTGCCATCACAGCCGGTTCGGATAAATTTGGCAGCCGCTTTTCTCAGACAGTTTATCTTGATCAGGGATGGTCGCCTTCCGATAGCTTGTGGTTCTACAATACTACGCAAGGCTCCAATTTATTGCCGTATAGTTTTTTTCTGGTGCTCGAACAATCGAATTCATCTGCTTTGTTTCGCAGCGATGAAAACATCGATCGTTATGGTTACTTGCCGCAGCGTCCGACAGCCAGTAACCCGGATGGTTTGCCTGTTGGGATGGTACGTGACGAATACCAGGGCAAGGCGTTTATGGGATTTACTTGCGCTGCTTGCCATACGACCCAGATTAACTACGCAGGAACTGGAATTCGTATTGACGGTGGTCCCGCGAATTCGGATATGGAAAACTTCATGATCGATTTGGCAGAAGCGCTGTATGCCACTTTAGGAACTCCGGAGAAACTTGAGCGCTTTGTTGCAGATGTATTGCAACAAAGTAGTTACAAAAATACCGATGATGTATTGGCCGATTTAAACAGATATGCACGTCGTATCAAAACGTATACCATCATTAATACGCCCAGGGACACCAGACGTCCGCTTACGCATTACGGTTATGCACGATTGGATGCATTTGGACGGATCTATAACCGTGTACTCGAACATATCATGAATGCGCAACAAATACGGGAATTGCTGAATGAAGTACTCTCCCCGACTGAACTGACGGAAGTGATGGTCGGCGTGGAAACCGTCCTGAGCAGCCATGACCGCGATCATCTGATCGAACGCATCCAGAGTTACCTGACTGACAAACAGATCATCAAATTACGCAATAAAATCTATAATCCGGCGGATGCGCCGGTCAGTTACCCATTTCTGTGGGATGTGCCACAGCATGATTATGTCCAGTGGAATGGACGGGTTGATAACAGTGGGCTGGGTCCGATGGCGCGTAATGCGGGTCAATTGATTGGTGTATTTGGCACACTGGATTGGCAGGAGAAAGATGGTTTTACACTGTCTTCGGTTTTGGGGGGGCAAGGGTTTGGTTCCAAACATATTAATTTCCAATCCTCCATCGATATTCGAAATTTGCGCCGGGTGGAAAAGCATTTGCGCAAATTGACCTCGCCGCTTTGGCCCGAGCATATCCTGCCCAAGATCGATAAAACGCGACTGTTCAATGGCAGCAAATTATTTGCGCGCTATTGTGCATCATGCCACGGCCAGATTAATCGAATAGATCCCGATCGCCGTGTCGTAGCCAAAATGATCTCGACTGCTTCGGTAGGGACCGATACAAAAATGGCTACAAACAGTATTGCATTTACCGGTCATAGCGGTATTTTGCGGAATCAATATGTCAGTACCGGTGTGGGGAACATTTTATTGCACCAACAGGCGCCAGCGGTTGCGTTGTTGACCTCCGCCACGCGCAATGTGGTGACGACGCCGGATCAAGACAAATGGCCGGTGCGACGGTGGGTCGAACGATCGTTTGATTTGGCGCATACATTTTTGGATAATGAAATCCAATCTTCGCTTAAAAATGGAAGCTATATGCCGGATACCACCATTCAGCCTTTTGCTTCGATCATGGCTTACAAAGCCCGTCCGTTGAATGGTATCTGGGCAACGGCGCCTTATTTGCATAATGGCTCAGTACCGACGCTGTATGACTTGCTGTTACCCAAAAGACAAGCGAATGATCCGCTAGAAGGCGAATATCGTCCGGATGAGTTTATGGTCGGTTCGCGTGAATTCGATCCGGAAAAGGTCGGTTTTAAATCGACGGATTATGAGGGCTTTTTATTTCGCACCCACATTTGGGGTAACTACAACGCAGGTCATGAATATGCTTCCGGCCGCACATCGCAACCAGACGGGACATTGCTGCCTGCCTTGACCAAGGAGCAGCGGTTGGATCTACTGGAATATCTTAAATCGCTATAGAAGATATACGGAAATCGATGGCTTGAATCTGTCGCGCTGTCTAAAATCCGAAATATTTAAAGGGGAATTTTATTTCTCATGGATACATTAATGATGCGAGGGTCAATTTTCTTAACGACAAGGAGACTTCCGTTTCAACAGCGAATTCATCCAGGTACATGATTTTTCCTGACGGTATTATTTTGAGCCGGTTGTCATAGGCAAAATTCATAATGAACGCGTAAGCACTCGGGTTGATATCTTCCAATGCTGTTTTCACTCGTATACCCGTTTGCCCTTGATGCAAAATAGGCTGCGCATAATCCGAGTATACCCAGCGTCCTTTGCTGTTATAGCTGGCAAGTGTTCCGCAGAGCCGCTCCGTCCAATCGCTGGGCCGAAATGATCGGCCTTCTGGTGTAATACCCAGAATCAACCACTCTTCAGATTTTGTTTTCATATGCGTAGCAATGGTGGATGGATAAGCTAAGATTGAAAAGCCGTATGAATTCGCGTCGAGGAAGTTTTGCGGACTGATACGTCGGAATGATAGGGCTATTTTTTCTGTGAGAATGTCTGAAATTTATCATAAGAATTTTATTTCTTTTTAAATCCGGATATTTATATCGGCGCAGCTGCGGAAAAATGAAGAGTGCTTGGAATAGAGCGCAGAAGTCGCTGGGGAATGAATCAGGGAAAGTAGCATCTGATGACTTTGCAGCTGAATCAACCCTTACAAAGAACGTTGGTTGGTCAAAAGAGTTGGTGGGTGTTAGACGATGGTCTGGAGATTGTCGCTTTTGATTATCAGACACCGAGCTGGAATCGACCCAGACGGGTCGTGGATATCCGCCAAAAGATCGATGAGAGCCCCGATATGCTAAAGGCAAACAACTTTCTTTATTCGTAAATGACCTAGTATTGACCGGTTTACCGCCATAGTGCGCTGGTTACCGATATAGATTTGCCCGCTGCAGAACTCTGGCGTTTATACCGGGACCGTGCAGATGCGAGAACTGCATTAAGGAATTGAAGTGTGATTTTGGCGCAGATAGCTTTAATCTCAGGGACTTCTTGGCCACTGAAGCAGCGCTGCTGATGGTTATGCTGGCTTATAATCTGATGGGCTTGTTTTGCCAGGGTGTATTGAAAAGCGATTCCGTTTCGACCAAACCAGACGTGCAACATACCCTAAAAAACACTGCGTTATAAGCTTTTTACCAAAGTAGGTTACATCACAAAAGACAATCGCAAAAAATCATCAATCTGGCAGTTGCCATGCGTCAGTACGAATGGTTTGAGGGATTATAGGATAAATCCAAAACTTTCTCGCTGCCCATGAAATTTACACCAATCTTTTTCCCTTAAAATGTTCATATGGAAAATATGGGATAAGTTAAACTATTATTTTTACTGGAGTTAATCGACCATAAACTTTGCGGGTATGGATCGAATGAATTGACTTTAGTTGATAAAACTGTTCAACATCGAAATAACGCCTGATCTAAGTCACCGTCTATTGGGTTTCAATATTCTGAAAATCCCGTTTAATTTTTGACAAGCTTTTCAATGATGACCTGCCGGGATGCTCTGCGTAAACTGACCTCATGACTCAACGGCAACTTTATCTGGCAGCTTACGATATCTCGTGCAATCGGCGATTGCGCAAAGCGCTACATATTCTCCGAGGCTACGCCTCCGGTGGACAGAAATCGGTATTCGAATGTTATTTGATGGCCACCGAAAAATCCTGTCTTCTGAAGGATATCAACGCAATCATCGATCCAAGGGAGGATCGATTCATTTTGCTGAAGTTGAGCGGGACAAAGCACATCCATACGCTCGGAAAAGCGGTGCTTCCTCAGGATGGTTCCTTTTATTATGTCGGGTGATTGATGAACTGTTTATACCTTGATCGGAGAAATCTTGAAATCAGACTGGAGGGCCAGGCTCTGATTTTGTACGAAGACAGCGTGCATAAGGGATCGGTACCATTGCATTTGCTCGAACGCATTGTAATGCGCGGTAATGTGCAGTTGGAGAGCCGGGTGCTTGGCGCATTATCGGCACGGAATATCGGCCTGTTGGTTCTCTCCGGACGCGATAATGAAGTATCGGCCATATTGGCGGGAAGAACGCATAGCGAGAGTTCCCGGCGGTTGGGCCAATATCGCGTAAGTCTGGATGATGATTTGCGCGTTCCACTGGCTCACTGGCTTGTGCTGGTGAAAGTCCGCGCGCAAAAACGCCTGTTGCGCGAAGCTTTAGCAGTTCGTGCAGATTTGCGGCATGCGCTGACTGTAGCGGTGCAGAGACTGGATAACATCATGAATCAGTTACGAGCGGATTCCAGCATGCCGTCACTGCCAAGCTTGCGAGGTTTCGAAGGCGCTGCCGCATCCGCTTATTTCAGCGGATTTACACAATTGTTCGCACCTTCGTTGAATTTCACAGGACGAAAAAAACGTCCCGCGCCCGATCCGGTAAATGCATGTTTATCGCTGGGCTATACGCTTTTACACCACGATGCCGTGCACGCCTGCCATATCGCCGGATTGGATACAATGTTGGGTTTTTATCATGACATCAGTTTCGGACGCGAATCGCTGCCCTGTGATTTGATGGAGCCATTGCGACCGCTGATCGACCGATGGGTGTGGCAGATGTTTCGTAATCGTGATTTACGGGCGGAACATTTCAGTGATGATAACGGACGTTGCCTGCTGAACAAATCCGGGCGAAAACATTTTTACGGTTTTTATGAATCAAACAGTGATCCTGCCAGACGCTTACTGAGGCGGTATGGATATGCGCTGGCCAGGCGTTATCAGTTGATACATGATGGTAAATAATGAGACCGCTGTATATTGATGGCGCTTCCAATTGCCGGGTAGTACTGGACGCCCCTGCCTTGCGGATAACCATGCCGGATCAGGCGGATCAGTTGTTTTCACTATCGCGGATTTCAAGAGTGGTTTGCCAGGGAAGCGTTGATTGGTCAATGCAGGCGTTGCTGGCGTGTGCCGATGCAGGCATTCAATTGTTGTTCCTGCAAAAAAGCGGGGCTATCCGCGCACGCTGGCTGGGTCAAAGCGGCGAACGGCAGCGGCTTACTCAAAGATTGATCGATTTATTGTCACGTGCCGACGGGTCGGCGCTATATGCAAACTGGTTGTTATCGATGGAGAAACTGGCGGCGCGCAGTTTTGCACGACGAGTGGATTTAACTGACTGGCGCGAATGCTCCGCTGTGGAATTGCGTCAGCAGCTCAGGCATACGCTGGGTCATAACGGCTGGCATCGTGCACAATTAATCCAAAACATTCTCTATAGTGAATTGCTGGTCTGGCTGCCGGAATGCGGTTTTGAACGGGATAATGAAATCTTGCTGTCGATGGAACTGGATCTGGCGGCCGATTTGAGCCAGTTATTGATATGGGATTACTATATCGTGCTCCTGGATCCGGACGCGGCAAAGCTTGGTGGAAATTCTTTGCAAGCCATGGCGGAGTTGTTTGAGCAACGTCAAGAACGCTGTTACAGGCTGTTTCGAAGCAGCATCAACAAACTGCATCAATTTTTACTGGGAGTGAGCTGATGGCCGACAGTCAGAGTAATTTATATCTGATGGCATACGATATTGCTGATCCCAAACGCCTTGCGCGGGTTTATCGCGTATTGAAGCAACAAGGACTGCCGGTACAATATTCGGTATTCACGGTAGTTCTCAAGCGCAAGGCCTTGCTGCACTTGTTGGAACGAATCAACACATTGATCAACCAGCGCGAGGATGACGTGCGATGTTATCGCCTACCGGAAAATAGCCCAGCCGATATTCTCGGTCAACAGTATTTCCCGGACGATGTCATGCTGTTTACTGGCGGCGTTAATCGAATATTGAGGTAGCACCGATGATTACTGGTAGCTTTATATTTTTATTCAGCACCCAGTCCAAATTGCCTTTATGCCAAAATCAACGGTACTGAATATAAGCGGCAATGGATAGAATTGCAGAAATAATCTGCACAGCCTTAAGTTGATAAAAGGAAAACAAAAAATGACAACAATCAATTGCCCATCCATTCCGCTCGCCAGCTATCGTTTTTACTTTGATACGGATCATCCGGTACGCCTGCCGGATTATCCCGGTTCTGCCTGGCGCGGCGCATTTGGCCATGCCCTGAAAAAAGCAGTCTGCGTCGTTCGCAATACGCCCTGTCAGCAGTGTCTGTTGAAACAAGCCTGCGCCTACAGCTATGTTTTCGAGACGCCGCCACCCGCCAATACCGAAAAAATGCGCAAATACACCGCCACGCCGCATCCGTTTGTTTTTCGCTTTACCATAGCAGAACCCTCGGCGCAGGAATTCAGCATTGACATGAACCTGTTCGGTCATGGCCAGCGTTTTTTTCCTTATATTATTCACGCCATACACATGGCGGGACAGGATGGTGTCGGCGGAAACCGGCAGCCGTTTCACTTGAACAGAGTCGACGCGATTGATTTTCAGGGCCAGCCTATCACGGTTTATCAGGAAGCGGAATTACGCAACCAGCCGCCGCTGCAAAGCCCATCACTGCCTCAAATGCCGGAAAAAATCAACATCACTTTTCATTCGCCGGTGCGTATCAAACAGGACAATAAAAATCTTGGTGGCAATCATTTCAACTTCGGCGCGCTGTTTGGTTCCTTATTGCGGCGTATTTCAATGATCTGCTACTTTCACACCGACACGCCATTGGAAACGGATTTTGCCGGCCTAACCGCTGCTGCCCGGAACATCCAATTCAGCGCGCAGAATCTGCATTGGTACGACTGGACCCGCTATTCCTCGCGCCAGCAAACCGAAATGCAAATGGGCGGATTGCTGGGCAGTGTCAGTCTGGACATGCAAGGTCTGGAAGATTTTTGGCCCTACCTCTGGCTCGGACAATGGACACATGTTGGCAAGGGCACCAGCATGGGCATGGGCGCATACACGATCGAACCGGCAAGCTTGCCGGATATTCAATCCGTCAATCAAGCGGCTATACTGACGCAATGAACACGCAATCCATTTTATTGGCCGTTACCGGACTGACGCCGCAGGTCGTCACCGAAACCCTGTATGCCCTGCATGATCAGGGCGAACAACTGCCATCCGTCATTCATATCCTGACCACTGAAGAAGGCTGTCAACGCGCCAGACTGACGCTGATCAACGACGGCTGGCTGGCGCGTTTTTGCCGTGATTATCACCTGCAGCAACCGGAATTTGCAGAAGCCAATATCCATGTATTGCGGCAGGCCAATGGCGAACCGCTCGCCGACATCCGCACGCAAGAGGACAATCGGGCCATGGCCGATGCCATTACCGAATGGATCCGGACTTTTACCGCCGACCCGCGTATCGATTTGCATGTATCGATTGCCGGTGGCCGAAAAACCATGGGTTTTTACGCCGGATATGCTTTGTCGCTTTACGGCCGCGCCAGGGACCGGCTCAGCCATGTGCTGGTATCGACCGATTATGAATCGCACCCGCAGTTTTATTACCCGACGCCGTATTCGCATGTCATCTACGGCAACGACTCCACCCGCAAGCCGCTGGATACGCAGAATGCAGAAGTCATGCTGGCCGACATCGCCTTCGTGCGCTTGCGGCATGGACTCGATCAGGCTTTACTGGAAGGCAGAACCAGTTTCAGCCAGTCGGTGGCAGCCGCACAACAAGCGCTGGGCCCAGCTCGATTGCTCATCAACCCGGAAATCCGCCGGTTCATCGCACACGGCAAGACGATCAAACTCAGTCCCGCCGATCTGGCGTTTTACCTCTGGCTGCTCGATCGCCAGCAAATCGGCCTTCCCGCGCCAAACTGTCCCAGCGACGGCGCGCCGGATGACACCTATGCCAGCCAGTTTTTACAACACTACCGCCGGATCAATGGCAAACTCGGCGGTGCCGATCGCACTATCGATACTTTGAAGAATGGCATGAGCAAAACTTTTTTCGAGCAGCGTAAATCCAGAATCAATAAAATGCTGACACAAACCCTGACTTACGCAGCGCAACCGTATTTGATAGTACCTGAAGGGAAGCGGCCGAGGACGATTTACAGAATCAATTTAAGTATTGAACAGATACAGATTATTCATTAAACCGGAAGTATGGCATGAAAAAACACGATCACATTGTTTTAGGTTGCTTATTGCACGACATCGGTAAGTTTTTTGAACGTGCGGAAGTTTTGGATCGGTACCGCAAAGACGAAGAAAAACGCCAGGGCTATTGCCCAAAACACTCTGATGGTTATTACACACATATTCATGTATTGAATACCTTGGCTTTTTGTGAGTTGCTTGCTGAGAAAGTACCGCAGATCCAACCTGAAGAACATCAGACAACTGTAACTGCTGATCAAAACTGGATCAATCTGGCGGCCTATCATCATGTGCCATCCGAAAGGCTGGAAGCTTATTTGGAAAAAGTTATTCAGGCAGCCGATCATTTTGCAAGCGCAGAACGCGAGCAAGGCAGTTTTTATGAGCAAGGTATTCATAAGAAAACCCGGCTTGAATCTCTTCTTGGACGAATCCAGATTGGTGAAGCCGCAAGGCAAAATGAACATTTTTTGCCCCTTAAATTTTTGGAATTATCAGAAGAGCACATTTTTCCTAAACAGGCTGCCACTTTTGGCATGGAAAAGAAAAGTGTTGCATGGCTGAGCCAAAATAGTTTGGTCTCAGACTACCAAGCAGTAGCAAACCGTTTTCTATCTGAATTAGAGGGGCTGCAACAATTTCAAGCCAATATAACCAAGGAGAAAATCCTCAAATCCATGTTTCGCAGCTTGTTGAGCATCATGGAACGATATTTGAGCCAAATACCGGCCGCAACCAACATACAGCACCCGGATATTTCTCTTTTCGACCATCTTAGGATTACTGCGGCAATTGGCGAAGGTTTGTATTTGCATCATGATAAAGTTGATCAACCCAACGGGTTTAACGACCACACAACTGTCAAATGGCAGTTAGTTTGCGGCGACTTCTCGGGCATTCAAAAATTTATTTACAAAATCACCAGCAAAGGTGCCGCCAAAGGCTTGCGAGGCCGTTCGTTTTTTATTCAATTGCTGTGTGACGCCGTTGCCGAGCAAATTATACGCGATCTGGGACTTTATCCAACTGCCAGAATTTATTCCTCCGGCGGCAAATTTTACTTGCTGATTCCTTCACATCTGAAAGAGAAGGTCAAGGATATTGCCGATTCTGTCAATAAAGCTTTACTTGATGAATTCCAGGGTGAAATGTTTCTTGGGGTGGGTTTTGCCGACATCTGTGGCGATGACTTCAAGGAAGGTAATATGGGCAAGCGCTGGCAGCAAGTGAACGAAGACTTGCAAAAACAGCGCTTACAACCCTTCAGGGCTCAAGTAAGCCAGGACATCGAATGTTTTACCCAAAAAACTCAACATGAATGGGGTGCGTGTAAGATTTGCGGACGTGATGATCTTGATGCTGACATTAATTCCGATCATAACTGCAAACAATGCGAAAACTTGGAAGATTTGGGTGGAAAATTGGCAGATACCCATTATCTGTTTTGGGTATGGGGCGAAAACCGGAAAACGGTGAAAAACAAAATCCAGGGCCCCCCATTTTTTATACCGTTGCCGGGCACCGATTGTGATCTATATTTTTTAAATGATGAACCACAGTTTAGTGAACTGACCGACCTGTCGGAATCACATCTGGAAATGGTCAATGAATGGGCAGGCTTAAAACCCAACCCGCAGGGTTATTCACAGGGCATTCGCTATGTCGGCAAGTGGCAGGGTGATAAAGATAACGGGAGTCGTGACTTCAAGGATTTTGCGGATAACGCTCAGGGTATCAGTCGCATGGGGGTTTTACGCATGGATGTGGATAACCTTGGCGAAATATTCATTCGCGGCTTGAACTTCGGCAAAAAGGATAGCGATGGTAAACAAGCCAGTATGGGTTCGTTATCTCGCGTTGCGACGGTGTCCAGGCAATTGCACTTGTTCTTTGCCGGCTATTTACACCGGATTCTCGACGATTACCCGCAAAGCCAGATTATTTACGCCGGTGGGGATGACGTATTCATCATCGGCAGTTGGCACGAGTTACCGGTTGTCGCGCAAAAAATATGCAGCGAATTCAGCCGCTACTGCGGCACTAATCCATGCTTCACCGTGTCTGGCGGCATTGCTACCGTCGGAGGTAGATACCCCATTTCACGTGCTGCTGAGTTGGCTGGGCAAGCGGAAGAACAGGCAAAACATTTACAACGCGGTCAAAAAGAAAAAGATGCGTTGAGCTTTCTGGAAACAGTCATCGGCTGGGAAAGCTTTGACGAAGCGGTTCGATTGCGCGATATCTTGTTGAATATTATCAAAGAGACTAAGAGTCAAGCCATCATCGACCGTTTGCGGCAAGTCGTTATTGCTGTCGATGAAATCAAAGCGAGGGAAAAATCGGGCCAGTTTCAAGAAATGATCTATTGGGACAAATGGCGCTGGCAGCTGGTTTATAACCTGAAACGGATGGCGAAACGCTACCCCGAAGTCCGTTCGCAACTGGAAGATTTACAACAGCAACTCATCACCCCGCAGAGCTTGGCAAACAAACAGCCCGTTATGGAATGGCTACAGTTGCCGGTGCGTTGGGCGGAATTTTTAAATAGTCCACCCTGAACAATTCTATTTTCAGGCATAAGCGCCAGCAAGACGATGATTGGTTCTGTCATCATTGGTTGGTAGCCAATCCAAGCGCAGGAAAATCAAGACAAGAAGAAGTCGCAGCTTCCTCAGAATCATCCGCAGGTTGTGTCCGCAACCGCAGAGGATGGCATGAAAGGCATCGCCTTCTGTGCCTTGCAGCCAGTT
>WBZX01001136.1_pt1 | contig 20856 bp, 9 predicted proteins | sample 5204211 | NCBI WGS metagenome assembly WBZX01 (sample SAMN12344362, study PRJNA552823) | activated sludge metagenome | biome: Activated sludge suspended growth; feature: Nitrification reactor; material: Wastewater; isolation source: activated sludge from nitrification reactor of wastewater treatment... | reverse complement strand
CCGACAGGGGACAGCCAGGGATCATTTGATCACCAGACATCAAATTTCCCACTGACCGGAGCGCACCTCAATGTGGATTGCGCATCGTGTCATGCCAATGGTTATCAGAACACGCCAACTGAATGTGAGGCCTGTCATACACCAGACTATAATCAATCCAGCAATCCAAGTCATACTTCACTGGGCCTGCCTATGGATTGTGCAACCTGCCACACCACGGAACCGGATTGGAATCCAGCATCATTTGATATACACGATCAATACTATGTGCTCTCCGGTGCGCACGCCATCATTGCGGATCAGTGTGTGACATGTCACAACGGGGATTATAACAACACACCAAGTACTTGTGTAGGTTGCCATCAGGAAGATTATAACCAGACCACAAACCCGTCACACCAGGCACTTAACTTTTCAACAGAATGTACATTGTGCCATACCGAGACAGCGTGGTCTCCTGCGGAATTCAGTGATCATGATGATCAATACTTCCCGATTTATAGCGGAGCACACGAAGGCGTGTGGGATCAGTGCACAGAATGCCATACCAACACAAACAACTATAGCAGCTATACATGCACCACGTGCCATGAGAACACAGAAACCGGCGATCAACACGTTGGTGTGGGCGGATACTATTATGAGAGCACCGCTTGTCTGGCCTGCCATCCAACAGGGGATAGCCAGGGATCATTTGATCACCAGACATCAGGGTTCCCGCTGACCGGAGCACACCTCACGGTGGATTGCGCATCCTGCCATACCAGCGGCTATCAGAATACGCCTACGGAATGTGAATCCTGCCACACACCGGATTATAACCAATCCAGCAACCCAAGCCATACATCGCTAGGCTTGCCTATGGATTGTGCAACATGCCATACCACAGAGCCGGATTGGAACCCTGCAGCATTTGATATTCATGATCAATACTACGTGCTCTCCGGTGCCCATGCCCTGATAGCAGATCAGTGTGTAACTTGTCATAACGGAGACTACAACAACACCCCAAGTACTTGTGTGGGTTGTCACCAGGCGGATTATAACCAAACGACAAACCCATCGCATACAGCACTGAACTTTTCAACAGATTGTGCATCATGTCATACCCAATCTGACTGGGCACCTGCCGAATATAGTGCGCATGATGATGAATACTTCCCGATCTACAGTGGTGCGCACGAGGGAGAATGGGATCAGTGCACAGACTGCCATACCAACACAAGCAATTATTCAATCTATTCCTGCACAACATGCCACATCAATCCGGAAACAAATCAACAGCACAACGGCGTTGGTGGATACATATATGAAAGTTCGGCGTGCTATGCCTGCCATCCTACCGGGGACAGCCAGGGATCTTTTGATCATCAATCTTCCAACTTTCCACTGACCGGAGCACACCTGACTGTTGATTGCGCATCCTGCCATTCAGGAGGGTATCAAGGGACACCAACCGAGTGTGAGGCATGTCATACACAGGATTATAATCAGTCCAGCAACCCCAGCCATACTACATTGGGCCTGCCAACAGATTGCGCTACATGCCACACGACACAACCAGATTGGAACCCGGCTACATTTGATATACACAATCAGTTCTACGTGTTATCAGGGGCCCATGCCATCATCGCCGATCAATGTGTAACGTGTCATAACGGAAATTATAACAATACGCCAAACACCTGTGTGGGCTGCCACCAGGCGGATTACAACCAGACCGACAATCCATCGCATACCGCATTGAATTTTTCAACAGATTGTGCGTCTTGCCATAGCCAGTCCAGCTGGGCCCCTGCAGAATATAGTGACCACGATGATCAGTTCTTTCCTATCTATAGCGGAGCGCACGATGGCGAATGGGATCAGTGTACAGATTGTCATACCAATACCAACAACTATTCAATATTTACCTGTATAACCTGTCATACGCCTACAGAAACAAACCAGCAACACAATGGTGTGGGCGGGTATGTCTACCAGAGTTCAGCGTGCCTTGCCTGCCATCCTACCGGAGACAGCCAGGGATCATTCAATCATAACTCTTCCGGATTTCCGCTGACGCAAGGTCACGCAGGTGTAGACTGTGTTTCCTGCCACGCCAATGGGTATGAAAACACGCCAACAGAGTGTGATGCCTGCCATATGCCGGATTATAATCAGTCCAGCAACCCAAGCCATACCGTACTGGGCTTGTCCACCAATTGTGTTACATGCCATACGACTAATCCGGATTGGGATCCAGCCCTATTCCCAAATCACAACGCCTACTATCCGCTACTTGGGGCTCATGCGACGATATCAAACCAATGTGCTACCTGTCACAATGGAAACTATAACAACACACCAAACACCTGTTATGGTTGTCACCAGAATGACTATAATCAAACCAATGATCCGGACCACCAGGCCGCACAGTTTCCGCACACCTGTGAGACCTGCCACTCCCAGACGGCATGGGAACCCGCCAACTGGGATCATGATGACCTCTACTTCCCGATTTACAGTGGTGAGCATGAGGGAGAATGGGATCAGTGTTCAGACTGCCACTCTAACCCGAATGATTATTCAGTATTCACCTGCCTCACCTGTCATCACCAGAATTCCACAAACCAGGATCACCAGGGAGTCAACGGGTATCAATACAATAGCAATGCGTGCTATTCATGCCACCCGGATGGATCAGAGTAATAGAAAGAAAAGTAAGCAAAACAGCAAACAGCCATAAATAAAGCCAAATATAATTTGGCACATAATTATTTTCAAATCAAAGCGTTATGGAATGACAGCCAAAGATTGTTCGGTATTAAAGCAATCCTTATCTTTGCTCACCACACCAATTTCAGGACATAATTAAATTGTCCTAAAGCTCATACCCCTTTCAGCATGAACCCTCTCTGCAGGATTACGCCCTGTTGAGTAGTTATGTTTAAAGGAGTAATACGTTATAAACGAGATGAGAGGTATAAATTGGTTTGCATGTGGTGTTTTGCTGGTCTTTGCCATGGGGTATTCCTATGCCCAATCTCCTCACGGAAAAGAATTCAAAGTTAGTTGTGATGCCTGTCACACTTCAGACAGCTGGGCCGTATCCACGGATTCAATCTTCTTCAACCATGACAGTACGAGGTTTGGCCTTGAAGGACAGCACGAGGTGATTGATTGCAGGCAATGTCACACTACCCTGGAATTTGCAGTGGTAGAAACAAAATGTACCTCCTGCCACCTTGATATACACCAGCTTTCGGTTGGTGATGACTGTGCAAGATGCCATAATTCCAAATCCTGGCTGGTCGATAACATAACGGATCTGCATCGCCAAAACTCCTTTCCCCTGCAGGGAGCACATGCCGTAGCTAATTGTTCTGAATGCCACGTCTCGGATACGGATTTACGCTTTGATCCACTTAACACAGATTGCTTCAGTTGTCACCAGGAAGATTTTGTGGCGACAACCGAACCGAATCATGAGGCCGCAGGCTTTAGTGTAAATTGTATAGAGTGCCACAAGGTGGATGCCTTTGAATGGACAGGAACAGGTATAAATCATGATTTCTTTCCGCTGACACAAGGACATGACATCGATGAGTGTTCAAGGTGTCACACGACCGGCACCGACTATTCGCAACTATCGCCAGAGTGTATTACCTGTCATGAGGCAGATTATATAGCGACCAGCAACCCCAATCACCAGAACCTAAACTTCTCTACCGATTGTGCTTCGTGTCACTCTATTCAGCCCGGATGGAAACCAGCTGATTACAAAGAGCATGATGACCAGTATTTTCCGATATACAGCGGTGAGCACAATGGTGAATGGGACAATTGTGTGGATTGCCATACGGACCCGAACAATTACGCTGATTTTACCTGTATCACTTGCCACTCCAATCCAGGTACAGACAACGAGCACAATGAGGTGTTTGGATATTCGTATACCAGCACAGCCTGCCTGGCCTGTCATCCCAATGGAAGGTCGGAAGGAACCTTTAACCATGACAACACCAATTTTGGCCTGACCGGAGCACATATTACAGTAGAGTGTGTATCCTGCCATTCCAATGGGTTTACAGGGACACCTACTGCTTGTGATGCTTGTCATATCACGGACTTTGATCAGGCAACCAATCCGTATCATAATCATTTAGGGCTTTCTACAGATTGCGCAACCTGTCATACCACGGCACCAGACTGGAACCCGGCTACCTTTGCCAACCATAATGATTTCTATGTACTCTCCGGAGCGCATGCTACAATTGCCAACGAATGTGCATCCTGTCACCACGGGGATTATAATAATACACCGACAACATGCGTAGGGTGCCACCAAACCGATTATGACCAGACGACCAATCCTTCACACACGGCGTCCTCGTTTTCCACAGATTGTATATCCTGCCACACGGAAACCGCGTGGACACCGGCAACATTTGATCATGACGGACAGTACTTTCCAATCTATAGCGGAGCGCACGAAGGGCAATGGGAACAATGTATAGATTGCCATACCACGCCAGGTACCTTTGGGGAATTCACCTGTATCACCTGTCACGCCAATCCGGAGACTGATGAGCAACACAATGGTGTTTCAGGATATCAATTTGACAATGCAGCCTGTCTTGCGTGTCACCCCACCGGTAGCGCGGACGGAGCATTTGATCACAACACTACTGCATTCCCACTTACCGGAGCACACAATACAGTAGAGTGCGTCATGTGTCATGCCAATGGTTACGAAGGCACCCCAACAGCCTGCGAGGCATGCCACACCCTCGATTATAATCTAAGCCTGAATCCAAATCACACCGCACTTGGATTTTCAACTGCATGCGTAACATGTCATACCACAGAACCCGGATGGAGTCCTGCAAGACTAGACAATCACAATGATTATTATGTCCTGAACGGAGCACACTCAACGATCGCCACCCAGTGCGCAAGTTGTCATAACGGGGATTATAACAACACCCCAAATACGTGTGTAGGGTGTCATCAGCAGGACTATAACCAGACCACAGATCCATCACACATCGCATCGCAATTTTCCCTTGATTGTGCCACCTGTCACAGTGAGTCAGCGTGGGTTCCTTCAACCTTTGACCACGACAACCAGTATTTTCCAATCTATAGCGGAAAGCACAGGGGCAAATGGGATCAGTGTGTGGATTGCCATACCACCCCCGGCAATTATTCCATTTTTACCTGCATCACATGTCACGCCAATCCAGAGACCAACCAGGAACATAATGGAGTCAATGGATATGTATATAACAGTACTGCCTGCCTGGCTTGTCACCCTACGGGATCAGAGGCCATGAATTTTGATCATAACACGACGGCCTTTCCACTTACTGGTGCGCATGTCACATCAACATGTCTTGAGTGTCACGCAGCAGGATTTGAAGGAACATCCACGGATTGTTTTTCCTGCCATACCGGGGATTTCAACCAAAGCGCAAATCCAAACCATACCGCCCTCGGGATATCAACAGCATGTGCTACGTGTCATACTACAGAAGCCGGATGGGCTCCAGCCAATTTTGAAAACCACAACGACTATTACATTATTGCCGGAGCACATGTCACGATTGCAAACCAGTGCGCTTCCTGCCATAACGGGGACTATACCAACACCCCTAATACCTGTGCGGGTTGTCATCAGGATAACTATACCCAGACGACCAACCCAAATCATACTGCATTGCAGTTTTCCAATGAGTGTGCGACATGCCACACCCAATCTGCATGGATACCAGCTTCGTTCCCGAATCACAACGATTTCTATCCATTGGAAGGAGCACATGCGGTGATCGCCAACGAATGTGCAATGTGCCATACCGGGAATTACAGCAATACACCAAACACATGTGTTGGTTGTCACCTTGAGAATTATAATCAAACTTCAAACCCATCACATACGGCGTCGGGTTTTGGAACCGACTGTGCAACCTGCCACAGCCAGAATGCATGGCAGCCGGCAAGCTTTAATCACGATGTTCAGTTTTTCCCGATCTATAGTGGGGAGCACCAGGGAGAATGGGACCAGTGTATTGATTGCCATACTAACCCAAATGACTATTCGGTATACACCTGTATCACCTGTCACGCCAATCCGGAAACAAACGAGCAGCACAATGGGGTAAACGGATATGCGTATAGCAGTCCGCTATGCCTGGCCTGTCATCCGACCGGAAGCACCGAGGGCCTGTTTGACCACAATCAATCTAATTTTCCCCTGACGGGATCGCATACTACCGTGGATTGCCTCCAATGTCATGCTACAGGTTTTGAAGGAACACCTACAGAATGCAGCGCATGTCACATTACAGACTTTAACCAGGCCACTAATCCAAACCATGTGTCATTAAACATACCTACTGACTGTGCTTCTTGCCATACAACAACACCGGATTGGAACCCAGCCTCATTTGCATTGCACAACACTTACTATCCGCTCAATGGAGCACATGCTGTCATTGCAGACCAGTGTGTGACCTGTCACAACGGTGATTATAACAACACTCCAAATACGTGTGCAGGATGCCATCAATCAGATTACAACCAGACGACAACACCTTCTCACATCGCACTTAATTTTTCAACAAACTGTGCGTCTTGCCATACAGAGTCTGCATGGTCACCAGCGGCTTATACAGAACATGACAACCAATACTTCCCGATATACAGCGGAGGACATGAAGGCGTGTGGGATCAGTGTACAGATTGCCATACTAATCCTGGCAACTATTCTATATATTCCTGTGTAACCTGTCATGCCAGTTCAGAGACCGGACAACAGCATATAGGTGTCAACGGATATTTTTATGAAAACTCAGCGTGTCTTGCCTGTCATCCGACCGGAGATTCACAAGGATCATTTAATCACAATGAATCCAACTTCCCGCTTACCGGGGCGCACGTGAGTGTGAGTTGTGTGGAGTGCCACGCCACCGGTTACCAGAACACGCCAACAGAGTGCGATGCCTGCCATACACCGGACTATAACCAGGCAAGCAACCCAAATCACGTTTCATTAGGGCTGTCTACAGATTGCGTTACGTGCCACACCACGGCACCAAACTGGAATCCTGCTGACTTCCCTAATCATAATGATTATTACCCATTACTGGGAGCTCACGCAGCGATATCAGATCAGTGTGCGAGTTGTCATAATGGAAACTATAACAACACTCCAAATACATGCTATGGTTGTCACCAGAGTGACTACAACCAGACGAATGACCCGGATCACCAGGCTGCGCAGTTTCCAACGACCTGCAACACCTGTCATTCCCAAAATGCGTGGTCACCGTCCACGTGGAACCATGATGATCTCTATTTCCCGATCTACAGCGGATCGCACGATGGGGAGTGGAATCAATGCAGCCAATGCCATACCAACCCAAATAATTACTCAGTTTTTACGTGTCTCACCTGTCACCAACAAAACGAAACAAACAATGATCACGACGAGGTAAACGGCTACCAGTACAACAGTAACGCATGCCTTGCGTGTCATCCGGACGGGGAAGAAGATTAACAGACTAAGCGTGAATATGATGAGGCACTTATTTCTTACACTATTATTGGTATGGAGCGGTATATCTGTTTCCGCCCAATCCGCTACGGATACCCTCGGGGGAGAAGTATCCTTTAAGACATCCCAGAGTATCTATGTGAAGTTTCCTTCTACCAAAGCCATTGCGGTTGGGGATACTTTATTCCTGCTCAGGGAGGGATCACTGATACCTGCTATATTGGTGAAAAACACCTCCTCTACTTCATGTGTAGGTGTGCCGCTGACGGATCTGCCGCTGGACAAGGGCATCAAGATAATAGCAAGAGTAAAGGCAGTCCCTGCGCAAATAGCAGCGGACTCTACCCGACTGAGTTCGCCGCTTACCAACAAGATAGAGGAGGTCACAACCACTGAGCCGGTAGAAAAAGAAGAGCCCAAGGTGATCACTGAAAAATCAGATACCAAAGGAAGATTGATGGCTGCGGCATATATCAATTTTGGAGAAAATCCGCTCAGCAATAAGCAACGTATGCGTTATACGCTGAACTTCAATTCACGCCGTATAGGGCAAACCGGACTTTCTGCAGAAGCATACCTCTCCTTCCGGAACACACTGGGCGAGTGGCAGGAAGTGCAAGACAATTTCAAGAAGGCCTTTAAGGTATACTCCCTTGCCCTGGAATATGATTTTGGCAAAGGAATACGCGCTTGGGCAGGCAGGAAGGTCAACTTTAATATTTCCAACATTGGCGCTATTGATGGCGTCCAGATAGAGAAAAAATGGAAAAAGGCCACAGTTGGAGCCTTTGCCGGATCGAGGCCTGACCTGACGGATTATGGCTTCAATCCAAAACTATTTCAATACGGAGCATATGTTGGAAACCAGGTAGAAGGAAAGAATGGGACAATGCAAAACACCCTGGCGTTTGTAGAACAGAAATACAACGGAATGACTGACCGGAGGTTTGCATATTTCCAACACCTCAATTCAATGATCAAGCGGGTATCCATCTTCACCTCATTTGAGTTTGATCTCTACCAGTTCCTGAACGGTCAACCCAAAAGCACCTTTGATATCACGAGCATCTATTTTTCCGTTAGGTACAGGGTATCTGATAAACTTTCGTTTTTTGGATCCTATGATGCGCGCAATAATGTCATCTACTATGAGAGCTACAAAAACTTTATCGACCAACTACTTGAGGAGGAAACCCGCCAGGGGTTCCGGTTTAGCTTTAATTATCGTCCCTGGAAGAAAATAACCATAGGCTCCAATGCGGGTTATCGCTATCAAATCAACAACCCGGGTGTGTCCAAGAATCTCAACACCTATGTCACTGTCTCCAGAATACCGGGCTTGCAGCTTGCGGCTACTGCTTCAGTTTTGCTCATCGAATCCGCTTATCTCAACGGGACCATTTACGGCATCCGGCTATCGAGGGATATCATCAAAGGCAAATTATTTGGAGAGCTGGAGTACAGAACCGTCCAGTATAAGTACAAAAACGTGGAAATTCCGCTTAACCAGTCTATTTTTGGGACGAATTTGTCCTGGCGGATCAGTAAACTATTCTCTTTTTCGCTGAACTACGAAGGGGAGCTCCAAAACAGTACAGTAAACAGCAGAATCTACACCAATATCATTCAACGATTCTAATACCCAGATCTTTTCCTGCACAAGAGGAGAAAATAACGTATCTTAAAACAGTAAAAAATAAAAACGTAACATGAAAATCAATATCCTGGCATTTGCAATTGTAGCACTTCTGGCGGCATGCGATTCAAAGCCCAAAGTCATCGAAGCAGTAGATACTACCACAGAGGCCCAGCAGCCCATGGAAGATGCCTCTGCAACGATGTTGCATAAAGTGGTGGTGGAAGAGATCTTACCGACCTCCAAGTATACCTATCTCAACGTTTCGGAAGATGGCCAGATGACCTGGATCGCTATCCCGAAAATGGACGTAAAGAAGGGAGGCACCTACTATTACCGGGGAGGCCTGAAAAAGACCAACTTCAAGAGCGTAGAATATGACCGGGTTTTTGAAACCCTCTACCTGGTTTCCGGAATAAGCGAAGACCCTGGCATGGGTAGCGGCAGCATGAGCGGAGGGGGTATGATGGGAGGAAGTCCACACGGTGACGGAGGAGATGATGTACAGCTTGAGCAAAAGACAAAGATTGAGCCGGTGCCAGGAGGCATTACTATTGCTGAATTGATGCAAAACCGCGCCAAGTATGAAGGAAAGACGGTAAGGATCAAGGGCCGCTGTGTCAAGCTCAACAACATGATCATGAGCCGCAACTGGATACACCTGCAGGATGGTTCGATGAAAGACAAGGCAATCGACCTGACCGTTACGACCACAGACAATATTGCATTAGGTACTATCGTCGCCCTGGAAGGCGTGATAGCCCTCAACAAGGACTTTGGGGCAGGGTACAAATATGATATCATCATGGAAGAAGCCAGGCTAATCCCATAGGCGTAATATCAGACAACACATTCACTCATCATATTGGTCAAGGCCCATTCAGAAAGCCTACGTTCTATGAAAACCATTTATAACAAATTATTTTCCACCACAGCGGCGGGATTCTATATGATCGTTTTTGCTGTTGCGATTGGAGCCGCCACATTTATTGAAAACGATTATGGTACCAGCGCAGCCCAGAAAGTCATTTTCAAAGCCGGCTGGTTTGAGTTGTTACTCGTCCTATTTAGCCTTTCCATCCTTGCCAATATTTTCAGGTTCAGGATGGTACAGCAAAAGAAATGGAGCACCCTTGCCTTTCATGCAGCCATCCTTGTCATACTCGTTGGTGCCGGCGTAACACGTTATTTCAGCTATGAGGGGACCATGCATATCAGGGAGGATAGCACGTCAAATGAAATGGTGCTATCAGATACGTATATCCTGTTTGAAGCGCGCCAGAATGGAAAAGCATACCGCTTTGATGAAAAAGTAAACTTTGCAAGCCTCGGCAGAAATAAATTTAAAGAAACCTACCAGATCGGCAATGATGTCATAGACGCAGAGCTGGAGGCGTTTATTCCCAATCCAGAGAATATCCTCGAGCCATCGCCCAATGGTGTTCCGATTATCAAGATTGTTATTGGTGGAAACAATGGAAGAGAGGAGTATTACCTCAAGGACAAGGATTATGAAAACTTCAACGGCTCATGGTTCAATTTTGGAAACCCCGAGCGACCTGAAGCATTTAACATATACTATCGAAACGATTCTTTAGTACTCAAATCTCCTGAGGTGCTGGCACACATGGTCATGGCTACCCAAAAGAGAGATACTGTCTATCCTGGAGTCTATACCCCGCTGGTGGTGAGATCACTCTATACAGGAAGCAATGGAAACTTTGCCATCGGTGATTTCAATCCCAGCGCAGTGCTGATGATGAAATCCTCCGGGCCGAAAATGAAGAGCGAAAGTGTTGCGGCCCTGAAGATGAAAATCAGTATCAATGGCCAACCTTCTGAAGTATTTATCTTCGGTAACAAGGGCATGGAGGGCCAACCGGAAGTGGTCAAGGGAGGCAATACAGAACTTGCCGTATCCTATGGTGCAAAGCGAATTCAACTGCCGTTTGGCCTCAAGCTTCGCGACTTTATCCTGGACAAATATCCGGGTACCGAAAGTGCTTCCTCCTATGCCAGTGAAGTCACATTGATTGATCCCAGAAAAAATCTAAACCGGGATCAGCGAATATACATGAACAACATCCTTGATTATGGAGGCTACCGTTTCTTTCAGTCTTCCTATGATCAGGATGAGCTTGGCACTGTATTGAGTGTAAATCACGATTTCTGGGGAACGTGGATATCCTACATTGGATATATCATTCTTACCCTGGGCATGGTGCTGACCCTGTTCCATAAGCGCAGCAGGTTTGTAGAGCTTTCCAACAGACTCAAGGATATGCATATGACGGACAAGCCTGGTACAGTGGCAAGGATGATATTGCTCCTGATGTTTGTACTGCCGGTCAACCAGTATGCAAACAACGTCAATGACCAGCAACTCCATGTAATTTCAAAGGAGCATGCTGCACAGTTTGGCCGCCTGCTGGTCCAGGACCAGAAGGGAAGGATGAAGCCTATGAATACGCTGTCGAGCGAAGTGCTCCGAAAGATAGCCAGGAAGGAGAGCGTATTTGGATTGACCTCAGATCAGGTTTTTCTGGGAATGACACTATATCCTGAAGAGTGGACACAACAGCCAATCATCAAGATCGGAACACAGGAAGAGATCCGGAAACTACTCCCTACAGCCGGTGAATTAGCCTCCTTCAATGATTTCTTCTCTGCGAGTGGACAGTATCTCCTGAGGGACCAGGTAAGGAAGGCGTATAGCCTGCAACCAGTAGACCGATCGATGTTTGACAAGGATATCATGAAAATAGATGAGCGAGTCAACATCTGTAACATGATCTTCAGCGGAAGCATGGCCAGGATATATCCGGTGGAAAACCATCCAACGGATCAATGGATAACTCCTGCCGATGCCTTGCATCCAACAGAGGACCTAATACCGGCTCCTTTTGTCCAGCGTTTTTTCAATGAGTATGTACTGGCTGTCCAGGATGCAGTCGCATCACAGGACTGGACGGAGGCCAACAAAAAGATTGAAGCCCTGCATCAATATCAACAACAGAAAGGTGGAGAACTCCTGATATCACAGACCAAGGTCGACATGGAGATCCTGCTCAACAAGATGAATGTGTTTTCAAGGCTGACATCGATATATGGTTTACTTGGCTTAGTCTTCCTGATTTTATTTTTTGCCAAGGTCTTTAAGCCGGAGTTGAACATGAGGTGGCCTACCCAAATCGCCACAATCATACTTGCCGCAAGTTTTCTTGCCCATACCACAGGACTCGCTATTCGTTGGTATGTCTCCGGCAGGGCGCCCTGGAGTAATGGGTATGAGTCCATGATCTATATTGGATTTACCACGGTACTTGCAGGTTTGATTTTTACCAGGAAATCATTGGGTGGTCTTACCGCTACCTCGATACTTGCCTCAACTATATTGATGGTTGCGGGGTTGAGCTGGCTTGATCCGGAAATCACTCCTTTGGTACCTGTGTTGAAATCATATTGGTTGACGATACACGTATCCCTTGAAGCGGGGAGTTATGGATTCCTGATGCTAGGTGCGATTATTGGATTGTTGAATCTGGTACTCATGATATTCCTTTCGCCCAGAAATGAAGCAAGGATATTCCGCACCATAAAGGAGATGTCTTATATCAGCGAAATGACCTTGTATGGCGGATTGCTGATGGTCAGCACCGGCACCTATCTCGGTGGTGTATGGGCCAATGAATCCTGGGGAAGATACTGGGGATGGGATGCCAAGGAAACATGGGCGTTGGTAACCACACTGGTGTATGCATTCATTTTGCACATGCGATTTATTCCGGGGCTCAGGGGTAACTATGCCTTTAGTGTAGCATCACTCTTTGGGTTTGCATCAGTCATGATGACGTATTTCGGGGTCAACTATTATCTGTCAGGCCTTCACTCTTATGCAGCCGGTGATCCTGTGCCTATGCCGCCTTCAGTATATTATACCGCTGCGGTGTTTACAACGATCAGTATACTGGCGTACTGGAAATACCGGAAGTATAAGGCTTAGAGACAACGCACCAGTCAATAGTAATCGGTTCAAAGGATTTGCTCTAAAAGAGCTTATCTGTCATAGCGACAATCATTTTGGGCCGTGCCAGCTTCTGTATGGATTTGCTTGTCACCCAGGTGCCAGGCTTTGTTTTTCCGATTGGGGCTGAAGTGAGGTGGATGTGGTGAAACCGACCGATGATCGTCTGGTGGGATAGCAACTGTGATTGAGCAGGAGAAGAACGTACCACTTCCAGCTCGGAATGGCCTACAAGATCTTCCACATAAGAAACGAATTGCGCCTTTGAGGGTGCCCTTGCAGAATTGCGTTCCAGCACAGGTGGCGTGTATAACCCATGCCAGATATCTTTTGCACCACGCTGGCTTACCAGTATTTTTCCATTCCAATGCAGGACTATAAAGTGGAAGTGACGTAATACGTTTGATTTCTTCTTGGACCGCACTGGCAAGTCACTCACCATACTGTGCTGGAGTGCGTAGCATCGTGTCGAAAGTGGGCAGGTAGCACAACCGGGGTTCCTGGGCTTACAGACGATGGCACCAAAATTCATGATTGCCTGGTTAAATTCTCCAGGTGAAACACCCTTCATAAAACCTGAAGCTATCTGGAGAATCTGGTTATGTACCGGAGCGTCATCGATGGAGGAAGTGATTCCTGAAAAACGGGCTATCACTCTCTTGACATTACCATCTACAACAGGATAAGGCAGACCATAAGCGAATGAAGCGATGGCTGCAGCGGAATATGGCCCTACGCCAGGCAGCGTAAGCAAATCATCATAGCTGAGGGGAAACACACTGTTTAAATCATCAACAATATAGCGGGCCGCTTTGTGTACATTCCTTGCGCGCGAATAATACCCCAAGCCCTGCCAGTAGCGAAGCACTTCATCTGTTGATGCTGCTGCCAGTTTATGAACAGAGGGAAACCTGTTAATGAAAGCGAGGTAGTAGGGCGTACCCTGTTCGATGCGCGTCTGTTGCATGACGATTTCGGAGATCCAGATGTGATACGGATCACGAGGACCATCATCCCATGGCAAAGGGCGTGGATTATCGAAGTGCCAATCCAAGAGGTGTCTTGCAAAAAATGAAGGCATGCAGCAAAGCTAAAAACGTGCTGTGATTTATGGAGACAATAACCTTACTGCCGTTTAAAACGGCTGCACAGAAGATTACCTTGCCCGAGATCTCTTTGATTTTTCGTACGCGGACGTAGATACAATCTACGCCCAACGTTGAGACCACACGCACTGAGATACCTTTATGGACGAGTGGTATGGTAGCGCTTTTCGATCATTTCTTTCAGCTCCTTGCGGGCAAAGAAGATGCGGCTCTTGACGGTACCTAACGGGAGATCAAGCGTTTCAGCAATCTCCTGGTACTTGTGACCGAGATAGTGCATTTCGAAAGGAACGCGAAGGGATTCATCAAGATTTTCCACCATGGTACTCAACTCATCCATCATGATATTGGATTCAGCGCTGTTGCTGATAGAGGCTGCTCCACTGTTGATGTAGTAGAGGTTTTCGGTAGAGTCTATGATAGTGCGGGTCTTGACGTTCTTGCGATAGTTATTGATGAAGATATTCTTCATGATCGTCAACAACCATGCCTTGAGATTGGTCCCCGGAATAAACTTGTCTACGTTGCTGATCGCACGGAAGGCGGTTTCCTGATATAGATCCTTAGCTTCCTCGCTGTTTTTGGTCAGCTTGTAAGCGAATGTATGTAGAGGGCCACTGAGACTTGACAACTGGTGATTAAAATCTGAGGTTGACATAGCTGTTGTTTTTTGTTGAATCAAAATTACGACAAACCTGAACAAACAAGCAAAGCAAGTTAGACAAAAGTGACCTTTTTAACGATAAATTAACGACAACAAAAATCAACAAGTAAACATATACTTGATAATCAGCAAATTATAAATATTTGACAATTTCAAATAGTATTGAAAACAATGAAACAAATAAGTAAAAACCCGTAATTATTTAGACTAAGTCTTAGTGTTTTGTCTTAATCCAGTTATTTTGTATCCATAAAAACCAAGATTCATGACCTTTTCAACTGGGGTGGAACAGGATCTGTAAACATCAATTCCTTGAATGCTTTTATCTTGCTAGTGAAATGATCAATGTAGCCATAATAGCCGGAGGCCCCTCTGCAGAGCGGGGGGTTTCGCTCAAGAGTGCCCAGACGATATCCAGGCATCTGCCATCAGAAAAATATAAGGCCATCACCATCGATGTGTCACGTGATGGCTGGTTTGCGATTGATTCCGGCATGCGGGTTGACCTCAACACATTCAGCCTCCTGGACAAGGATGGCAAGGAAAATGTAAAATTTGACTTTGCCTTTATTATCGTGCATGGCACACCGGCAGAAGACGGTAAACTCCAGGGCTATTTTGAAATGATGGGTATTCCCCACAGTGCTTGCGGAGTATTGACCAGTGCGCTGACCTTTAACAAACAAATGTGCAAAGACCATCTGAAGCAATACGATATTCCTATGGCGGAGAGCATGATCGTCACGAAGGTCGTAACCCGAGAAGCAGTGGAGCAAAACGGAATCAAGGTCCCGATGTTTGTCAAGCCAAACAACAATGGTTCAAGCTATGGTGTGACCAAGGTGAAAGATTGGGCACAGCTTGAGACAGCGATCGGCCATGCATTGGAGTATGATCACGAAGTCATGATTGAACGTGCACTGACCGGAAAAGAATTTTCCTGTGGCGTTGTGAGGGAAGGAGCGACACATCACGTACTGCCGATTACAGAGATCATTCCCAAGGGAGAATTTTTTGATTTTGCCGCTAAGTATGAAGGGGAGAGCCAGGAAATCACTCCGGCCAGGCTGCAAAAGGAACTTACAGATCAGTGCCAGGAAAGGTCAGGAAGACTATACCGGCTGCTAGGGTGCAGGGGGATGGTACGATTTGATTACATCCTGGAAGGAGAAACATTCTATTTGCTTGAAGCAAACACTACACCGGGTATGTCAGAAGCCTCGATCATCCCCCAGCAGGCACAGGCATATGGGTGGTCAATCAGTAAACTACTGGATATCGTAGTAACCGATTGCCTGGCCAACAGTCATTAATGGGATTGATCGGCCATAAGATCTATCCAGAGGCGCCTGCATATCACCAGGGCTGAGCCAATAAAGCCACCGATAATAATACCCATCACCAATTTCCGCAAAAGGGAGATCTGTGTTGGTTGAATAGGGGACAGCGGAGCATCAATCAACTGGATAAAAGGCAGTTTATTTTTCAGGCTGAAGTCAGCGACTTCTGTATTCTTCAGCACCTCTGCATACATAGCCCCAAGTGCGGTGATCTCGCGGGTGAGCCGAAGCTCTGAGATTTGATCTGTGCGCATCAATAGCCCACGATGGGTATCTTTAAAATTGGCGAGTTGATATTCGGTAGACTTCAATACCGCAAGCACGCTGTCCTTTTTAGCACTGACCACATTGTAGGTCTTGAGTTGTTTTTCAATAGCCTTGTTGACATAGTACTTACTGAGCGATTCAAACATTCGTTGTGCCAGGGCAAGAGAAAGGGCCTCATCGGACGTGGATACATCAATGGACATGATGTTGGTATCCTCATTGTAATCGGCGGTTACAAGTGCCTTTTCAGGATGTTCCGGAGGACCGATGATCATCCCATATAAGTGCATCAGCATTTCATTTTCGGTCCGATTGAAAGCTGCGAGGCTATCATGGGTATAAAAGAAATCTGATGGGTCTCCGCCGGGAGTTGTGGCAGGGCCCTTGATATCATATTCCCGGATCAGGTGGTTGGCCAGGAAATCCTCTTTTCCGTCTATCGTGAGCTTTGATAAAAGGGTTTGTTCGATGACCCGCCTGGATTTGCTCAGGGCCATGATCTTGTCGAGGTTGTAGCGGGAAGGCCTGACTGATCCAAGGCCAAACTGGCCCAGAATACCTGTAAGGCCTGCATTGCTGCCGCCTTCATCCTCGTCGACGCTAAAGGTAATCTTAGCGCGGTAGACGGGTTCAAACGTGATGTACTTATAGACCTGGAAACCAACAGCCAGGGCAATACATACGGCAGGAATACGCCAATGGCGCAGGATTTCCTGTATAAACGACCTTCCCTTGAGGATCAGGTCGCGCAAAGAGATCTCCTCGTTGTATGTTTTTGGTATTTCTTCCATGCTTTAGCCGGCAATCAGCTTCATCAGGTATTGCCCGTACCCACTCTTAAGCAAAGGTTGTGCCTGAATCGAGAGCTCCTCCTTAGAGATGAACCCCATCCGGTAGGCCACCTCCTCTATACATCCGATCTTGAGGCCCTGGCGCTTTTCGATGATGCGGACAAACTCGGTCGCATCGTGGAGGCTGTCAAAGGTCCCGGTGTCAAGCCAGGCGGCGCCACGTCCAAAGATCTTTACGCGCAGGCGGCCTTGCTCCAGGTAGGCTTTGTTGACGTCAGTGATTTCATATTCCCCACGTGCAGAAGGGGCCAGGTCCCTGGCGATATCGATGACAGAGTTGTCGTAGAAGTACAGGCCAGGAACGGCGTAGTTTGATTTGGGATGTGTCGGCTTTTCGACGATCTCCAGGGCACGCATATTTTCGTCAAAGGTGACTACTCCATAGCGTTCCGGGTCTGACACCGGATAGGCGAAGATGACGGCACCATCGGGGTCCTTGCAATCGGAAAGGAAATCGGGCATTGATGTCCTGTAAAAGATATTATCTCCGAGGATCAGGCATGCCGGATCCTTGCCGACGAAATCGGCGCCGATGACAAAGGCCTGTGCTAGTCCGTTGGGGACGCTCTGGATGGCATACTGGAAGTTACACCCCAAAGCACTGCCGTCTCCGAGTAACCGTACGAAGCCTGCGTGGTCTTCGGGGGTGGTAATGAGCAGGATATCCCTGATTCCGGCCAGCATGAGGACAGAGAGCGGGTAATAGATCATGGGTTTGTCATAGACGGGTATCAGTTGCTTGGATACTGCCCGGGTGATTGGGTAAAGCCGGGTTCCGGAGCCGCCTGCGAGGATAATGCCTTTCATATTGTAAAGATAGGGAGAAGTGCAAGACCGTGAGAAGCGTGAGATCGTGAGAAGCGTGAGACCGTGAGAAGTGTGAGCGGTGTGAGAAAGAGAAGTGTAAGAAAGTGAGACAGTAAGACAGTAAGAGGTGTGTGCAAGGGAGTGTGAAGTGTAAGAAAGTGAGACAGTAAGACAGCAAGAGGTGTGTGCAAGGGAGCGGGAAGTGTAAGATAGAGAGACAGTAAGACAGCAAGAGGTGTGTGCAAGGGAGCGGGAAGTGTAAGAAAGTGAGACAGTAAGACAGTAAGACAGTAAGAGGTGTGTGCAAGGGAGCGGGAAGTGTGAGATGGTGAGACAGTAAGACAGCAAGAGGTGTGTGCAAGGGAGCGGGAAGTTTAAGAAAGTGAGACAGTAAGACAGTAAGAGGTGTGTGCAAGGGAGTGGGAAGTTTAAGAAAGTGAGACAGTAAGACAGTAATAGGTGTGTGTAAGGGAGCGGGAAGTTTAAGAAAGTGAGACAGTAAGACAGCAAGAGGTGTGTGTAAGGGAGTGGGAAGTATGAGATAGTGAGACAGTAAGACAGCAAGAGGTGTGTGCAAGGGAGCGGGAAGTGTGAGAAAGTAAGAGGAGTGGGAGAATAGGCCAGGGAAAATCAATCAACCGAAGGAAGGTATAGGATACACCATTACGAGCGATAGCACGCCTTTTAAACTTTACAGACATAGGCCGCCCGATTTCGGGGGCCCTGGAATTACCAGCCAAAGGACCAGGAGAAGAGGAAGGGCTTAAGTTGATGATATGTAGGGAAAACGGTTACTTTCGGCTATATTCGTCTAAAAACGGATATATGCGGAAGGGAAGGATGGAGTTGCGGGTATTTACGAGTTAGGCAACATGCTAAAAGACACCCGAACAACAATGAAACAAAAGATTTAAAAGTGACAGAATGAGCAACATAACACAAAACATAAAATCTTATAAAGTTGTATATCCTCAGATATATTCCTACACTCTTCCTGAACTAAAGCCAAATGAAGGTTCACAAAAAATAGGATATACTGAGCATAAAGATGTACACAATAGAATATTACAGCAAGTAAAAACAGCTGCTATTAGATTAAAATATGAATTGTTATGGAGTGCACCTGCTTTTTTTAAGGACAGTGATGAGTCTTTTATTGACAAAGTATTCCACAGATTTCTTGAAAAGAAAGGCATTGAAAGAAAATGGGAACTAGGGCAAGAATGGTTCTACTTTAATGGAGAACCGCTCAAGTCAAAAGATTTATTTGATTTATTCCGTAAAGAAAAGTTTTCAGCTTTACAAAACGATAACGGTAAAATTGATTACACCTTGCGTTTTGAACAAAATGAAGCTGTTGAAAAAGCGAAAGACTATTTCCAGAAGAACGAAAAAGGAGAATTTCTTTGGAATGCCAAGCCTCGATTTGGTAAAACCCTTGCAAGTTATGACTTAGCAAAGCGACTGGGTGCTAACAAAGTGCTTATTGTAACCAACAGACCTGCCATCGCCAACTCTTGGTTTGATGATTTTGAAATGTTTGTTGACGGATATAATTTTATATCAGAGACTTCTTCATTAAAGAACAGAGCTACACTCACAAGAGAGCAGCATATTGCTATAAAACCAATCAAACCACAGATTACATTTCTTTCTTTGCAAGACCTCAAAGGCTCTAAATACTTCGGAGGAAATTACGATAAATTACGCTGGGTGGCTGATTTGGAATGGGACTTATTAATTATTGACGAAGCACACGAAGGAGTAGATACAGGAAGAACAGATGCCGCTTTTGATGTTATTAAACGTAAACACACCCTTCATCTATCGGGAACTCCGTTCAAAGCATTGGCTAATGAAAAATTTCCTAAAGAAGCCATTTACAATTGGACTTATCTTGATGAGCAAAAAATAAAACAGATAGAGCTTGAAGAAGGAGAAACAGGAGAACATACTGATTTACCCGACCTAAAACTGTTTACTTATCGTATTTCACAAATGATTACAGATGAAGTAAATGAGGGGATTGAAATTGACAATGAAACAAGAGATTATGCTTTTGACTTGAATGAGTTTTTTAGAGCGAAAGACAAAAAGTTTGTACACGAAGATGACGTTAAGGAGTTTTTAAAGAATCTTTCAACAAACAAAAAGTATCCTTTCTCTACACCTGAACTGAGAGAAGAACTAAAACATACATTTTGGTATGTAGGCAATAGAGTGGATTCTGTAAAAGCTTTGGAAAAACTACTTAAAGAAGACCCTATTTTCAAAGATTATAAAGTAATAGTTGCAGCAGGAGATGGTAGAAGTTTTGAAGAAGAAGAAAACGATTTTAAAGCAAACGAATCTTCTTTTCAAAAGGTAAAAAAAGCCATTGCTGAAAATAATAAAACCATCACACTTTCTTGCGGACAATTAACCACTGGGGTTACTGTTAAAGAGTGGACAGCCGTTTTGATGCTTACCGATATTAAAACGCCTTCATTGTATATGCAAGCGGCTTTTCGAGCCCAAAATCCTTTTAAGGAGTTTAGAAATGGCGAATTGTACTTTAAAAAATCTGCCTACCTTTTTGATTTTGCTCCTACTCGTGTATTGGAGATTTATGACCAGTTTGCTAA